>Ga0208823_1000276_pt1 | contig 44096 bp, 38 predicted proteins | sample AD_UKC075_MetaG_FD_184440 | JGI IMG/M metagenome (GOLD analysis project Ga0208823, IMG submission 184440) | Active sludge microbial communities of municipal wastewater-treating anaerobic digesters from USA - AD_UKC075_MetaG (SPAdes) (version 2) | ecosystem: Engineered > Bioreactor > Anaerobic >...
CGGCCTGCGCCAGCATCGGCAGCTCGCCGATAGCACACCCCGCATCGGCCACGATCCCCGCCAGCAGCGCCTGCAGGTGCCCCGCCATCCGCTCGATCGTGCCAGCGTCGAACAGGTCCTGCTTGTACTGGACCTTGACGATCAGCTCGTCGGACAGCTGCGTGACGTCGACCATCAGGTCGTCCTGCCCGAAGCGCATGGGGCTCTCGGCCAGGCTGGCCTGCAGGCCGTCGAACCGCGGCAGCTCGGTCGGCCGGTCGATGTTGAACATCACCGAGGCCAGCGGCCGCCGCTGCGGGTCGTGCGCCGCGCCCAGCTTGCGGACCAGCAGGGCGAACGGATAGCCCGCGTGCTGGTAGGCCTCCACCAGCGAGGCCTTCACGTCAGAGAGGTAGCGGGCAAAAGGCATGGAGGCCTGCGGCCGGCACCGCAGCGGCACCACGTTCAGCGTGCAGCCCACGAGGTTCGCTTCGTCGCCGTCGGGCCGGTCGACCGCGACCGGGATCCCGATGACCAAGTCCTCCTGGTGCGTGAGGCGCTGCAATAGGACCGACATGGCGGCGGTCAGCGTCATGAACAGCGTGCAGCCGTGCGCGCGGCCGACCTCCTGTAGCGCAGCGCGGGCCTCGGCACCGATGCTCAACTGGCGGCGCCCGGCGCGCAGCGACGACTGGCGATGGGGTGGCCTGTCGGTGGGCAGCGCCAGCGGCGGCGGCATCTGCGCGAATCGGGAGGTCCAGTAGGCCTCGTCCTGCCGGCATTGTTCGCTGTCGAGGTAGGCCTGGCGCCGCGCGACGTAGCCGCGCAGCGCCTGCGCAGCGGGCAGGGCGGGGGCAGCACCCTGGCGCAGGGCGTTGTAGGCCTGCGCGATCTCCTGCACGAGCAGCGCATCGGAGATGCCGTCGCTTACCACGTGGTGCACGTTGAGGCACAGCAGGTGCTCGCCGGCCGCTTGCTCCAGAAGGGCGGCCCTCAGCAGCGGCCCCTGGCTCAGGTCGAACGGCTGTCGGCTCTCCTCGACCTGCCAGCGTTCGACCTGCGCAGCGGCATCGGCGGAACCGGCGAACGAGACCCGCGGCAGCTCGATGCGCAGCGCCGGCAGGACATGCTGCCACTCGCCCGACCGGTCGATGACCGATCGCAGGGCGTCGTGGCGGTCGACCACGTGCTGCAGGGCGGCGCCCAGCGCGGCGTGATTGACCTCGCCGCGCAGCCGCAGCGCGATGCTGGTGTTGTAGGCCAGAGCCGCCTGGTCGTCGAGGCGGCACTCGAGCCAGATGCCCTGCTGCGTCGCGGTGAGCGGCAGCGTCTCGCCCCGGCGGCCCGCGGCGGGGGCCGCCGCCGGCGCCGCCGCGCCCGCCGCCCGGGAGCCGGTGGTCGAGGGCGGCGCGGGAGGCAGCGGCGGCAGGAAGCCGCCGTCGCGAAGGTCCCGGATGCTGGCCTCGAAGGCATGGCAGACGGCGTCGAGGTCGGCGTCGGTGTGCGCGGTGGAGAGGAACATGTTGCGTCCCTCCCAGATGTAGAGGCCGTGCGCGACCAGGTGGTAGCAGATGAGGTCCAGGTTGGCGGTGGTGTTCAGGCGGAACAGCGAGCCGCACTGCACCAGGTGCATCGACACCTGCTCGCGTTCGAACAGCCGGTTGATCCGCTCCACCAGGCCGGTCGTGCGCCGGGTCAGGTCGGCCTGCAGTGCAGGACCTTCGCGCTTCATCCGCTGCAGCACCGCGCGCGTGGCGGCCATCGTCAGCGGGTGCTTGCTGAAGGTGCCGGCGAAGAAGGTGGTCACGGCCGCGCAGCGTCCGTCGCTGCGACGGCGCGGGCCGCCGTCGACGCCGTCCATGTAGTGTGCATCGCCGGCGACCAGGCCCAGCGGCATGCCGCCACCGGCCGCCTTGCCGTAGGTGGCTATGTCGGCCCGCACGCCGAACAGCGCCTGCGCGCCGCCGGGGTGCAGGCGGAACCCGGTGATGACCTCGTCGAAGATCAGTGCGATGCCGAGTTCCTTCGTTAGCGCCCGCAGTCGGTGGAGGTACTCCCGCGGCTGCAGTTCCGGATGGCGGCCCTGCACCGGCTCGACGACCACCGCGGCCAGCTCGTGTGCATGGCGGCGGATGAGATCCAGCGACTCCGCCTCGGCGTATTCGAGCACCAGCGCGTGCTGTCCGATGCCGGGGATCAGGCCGGGCATCAGCGGCGCCGCGGCGCCTTGCTCCTCCTGCTCGATGTCCACTCCGACCAGCGAGCCGTCGGACCAGCCGTGGTAGGAGCCGTTGAACATCGCGAACTTCTCGCGCCCGGTGGCGGTCCGCGCCAGGCGAATCGCCAGCATGACCGCTTCGGTGCCGGAGTTGCAGAAGGCCACCCGCTCCATGCCCGTCAGTTCGTGCACGAGCTGCGCTACCTCACCGGCCAGCGGCGACTGGGGCCCGATCTGCGCGCCCATCTGCAGCTGGCGCACCAGCGCCTGCTGGATGAACTCCGGCCCGTGGCCGAAGAAGTGGACGCCGAAGCCCATCGTAAGGTCGACGTACTCGTTGCCGTCGACATCCCAGATGTGCGAGCCCGCCGCGCGCTCAGAGAGGATGGGATAGAAGAGTTCGTGCAGCGTGAGCGGCAGCACCGGATCGGCGGCGGAGAAGCGGAAGCCGGCCTGCGCGCGGTAGTCGGCATGCACCGCCTTGTGACTGACCGTGCTGTCCCGTGACCCGCGGGTGCGCTCCAGGAAGCGGCGCATGAACTGCTGCAGGTAGGCCGATTGCCGCGGCGTGAGCTCGGCATAGGGGTCGAACTGCAGGGGGCGCGACAGGACTTCCGATGTCGTCGGCTTCGACACCGCCTTCGGCGCCGCGACAGCCTGCCCAGCGACGTCCGTCCGGGTGCCCGCCCTCACCGCCTCGAGCTGCTGCAGCAGCACCTGCGTGGTCTGCTGCGTGATCTGCGACAGACTCTCGAGCTGGCGCGCAATGGTGCGCTCGAGCATCGACGCACCCTCGTCCACATCGCGCGGCGCCACGGCGCCTGCCGCCGGCTGGGCCGGCGCGGCCGCGGCCGGCGCCGGCTCCATCTTCTGCGCGATGAACGTCGCGAGCGCGGAAATGCTCGTCAGCTCCTCGAACAGCTGGCGGATGGACAAGGTGATGCCGAACTGCTTCTTGATTCGGTTGACTGCCTGCACGAGGATCAGCGAGTCGGCGCCGAGCTCAAGCAGCGGTGCGTGCGGGTCCACCTTGTGTGGCTCGATGCGCAGCAGCTCGGCGACGATGATGCAGGTCTCGCGTTCGATCTCGTCGACGCGCCGCGCGGCCGGCGCGGCGGAGGCGGCTTGCGGTGCCGCCTGTAGGGCGTGTGCCTCGGCCGGGCTCGCCGGGGCGGGCGCATGCGCCTGGACCGGCGAGCCCTCGATCCAGCAGCGCTGCCGCTGGAAGGGGTAGGTCGGAAGCTGCAGGCGACGGCGCTGCTGCCCGGCATGGACGGCGTTCCAGTCGATGGACTGCCCGCCGAGCCACAGCTGCCCCAGGGTCGTGAGGTGCCGGGCCAGGTCGGCAGCCTGCGCGGGTGCGGTGGCCAGCGAGGGCAGCGTTGACCAGTTGCAGCCGTTGGCGTCCGCATGCTGGCGCGCCAGGGTGGCCAGCGTGCGGCCGGGCCCCGCCTCCAGCAGCACTGCCCCCGTGGCGGCGGTAGTCTCGGCCAGCGTGGCGAGGCCTTGTGCGAAGCGGACCGGCTCGCGCAGGTGCCTCACCCAGTACGAGGGCGCGGTCGCCTCAGCGTCAGTGATCCAACGGCCGGTGAGGTTTGACACGAATCGCAGCGCCGGCGCACGCAGCGTGATGCCGGCCACGAGCGCGCCGAACTCGTCCAGCACCGGGTCCATCAGGTGCGAATGGAAGGCATGCGATGTCTGCAGCCGGCGATGCGAGACCGCCTGAGCGGTGAGCTCGTTCTCGAGCGCCTGCACGTCGGCGAAGGAGCCCGAGACGACGCAGCGGTCGCGCCCGTTGACTGCGGCCAGCGAGACGCCGCGGCCCAGCCAGGGCCCCAGGCGTTGTTCGTTGAGCGCGACGGCGAGCATCGCGCCCTCGGGAAGGTCCTGCATCAGCCGGCCTCGCGCGGCGACCAGGGCCAGCGCATCCTCCAGGGAGAACACGCCTGCCAGGCAGGCGGCCACGTACTCACCCAGGCTGTGCCCGATCATCGCCTGCGGCTGCAGGCCGCAGTGCATCCACAGCCGTGCCATTGCGTACTCGACGACGAACAGTGCCGGCTGCGCATGCCGCGTCTGCGCCAGCTGTTCCGCCGCGTCGGCGCTGGGTTCGCCGGTGAGGCCGATCAGCTCACGGACGTCGATGCCGCTGTGCCGGCGGACGATCGCCGCGCAGGCTTCGACCTCGGCGCGGAAGGCGCCCAGGTGCAGGTACAGCTCGCGGGCCATGCCCAGCTGCTGCGCGCCCTGGCCGGGGAACATCAGGACGACCGGCCGCACCTGCGCGGGCACCGACGCGCTGCCCGCGCCGTCGGCGATGCGATCGGGCGCGTGATCGCGCAACGCGCGGGCCGCCTCCGCCGCCGTGCTGCGCACCAGCATGCGGCGGGTGCCGAAAGCCTGTCGGCCCACCTGGTGGCTGAAGGCCACGTCGGCCAGCGACAGCCCGGGCGAGGCTTCCAGGCGGGCCGCGAGCCCATCGCTCATCGCCGCGAGCTCGGATGCGGTGCGGGCCGAGAGGGTCAGCAGCTGGCAGGGCCAGGCTTCGCCGGACGGCGGGGCCAAGGGCGCCTGCTGCAGCACCACGTGGGCCAGCGCACCGCCAAACCCGAACGAGCTCACGCCGGCCAAACGGGGCGATGGGCCGCCCCAGGCTTGCAGGCGGACCGGCACAGACAGGGGGGTGTCATCGAGCGCGCAGTGGGGATTCGGAACGCAGTAGTTCGGGTTCGGCGGGATCGCGCCCTTCTCGAGCGCGAGCACGGTCTTGATGAGGCCGGCGACGCCCGCCGCGGCCTCCAGGTGCCCGATGTTCGTCTTGACGGTCCCGATGGCGCAGGGCTGCCCGGCCGTGCGCCCGGGCAGCAGCACCTCCTTAAGCGCACGCAGCTCGATCGGGTCACCGAGCACCGTGCCGGTGCCGTGCGCCTCGAGGTAGGCGACGCTCGCCGGCAGCACCTGTGCATCGTCGAGTGCACGACGCAGCACGTCGACCTGCGCCGGGCCGTTGGGCGCGATGAGCCCGTTGCTGCGGCCGTCCTGTCCGATGGCCGACCCGCGGATGACGGCACGGACCGTATCCCCATCGCGCAGCGCATCCGACAGGCGCTTGAGCACGACCATGCCGCAGCCTTCGCCGCGGACATAGCCGTCGGCGGCGGCGTCGAAGGCCTTGCACCGGCCATCGGCCGCGAGCATGCCCGCGCTGGCGAACGGCGTGCCGGACTCAGACGAGAGGATGAGATTGACCCCACCGACTAAAGCCAGCGTCGACTCGCCGCTGCGCAGGCTCCGGCAGGCCATGTGCACCGCTGACAGCGACGATGAGCAGGCCGTGTCGACCGCGACGCTGGGCCCGCGCAGGTCAAGCAGGTACGACAGCCGGTTGGCCGCGATGCTTTGCGCGCTGCCGGTGGCCGCGTAGACGTTGAGGCCGTCGTCGGCCAGGGCCTGGCGGCTCTCGTAGTCGTGGGTCGAGATGCCCACGAAGACACCGGCCAGCGTGCCGGCCAGCCGGGCGGGCGGAACGCCCGCGTTCTCCAGTGCCTCCCAGGCTACCTCCAGCACCAGCCGCTGCTGCGGATCGATGCGCTCGGCCTCCATCGGCGAAATGCCGAAGAACTGCGGATCGAAGCGATCCACCTGCGCAAGGAAGCCGCCCAGGCTCGTCGCAGGGGCCGCGCCGTCGTGCGTGACGAAGCTCCCCGCGGCGATGCGCGGCGGCGGCACCGGCCCGGTGACCACGCGGCCTTGTTCGAGCAGCTGCCACAACGACTCGAGATCGTCGGCCTGCGGGAACCGGCAACCCATGCCGACGATGGCGATCGGCTCGCTAGACCCGAGGGTCAGTGCCGGGCGCTCCGGAGCAAGCACGGGGCCCACCGACTCGGGAGTCAGGAAATCCGCCAGCTTAGCGATCGAAGGATGTTCCCAGAAGACCGTTGGCGGCACGTCGCGGCGCAGATGGGCGGAAAGCTCCTCGGCCAGCTGGACCGATGCGAGGGAGTCGAGCCCGTAGTAGGCGAACGGCTGCCGCGGGTCCACGGTAGCGACGGGCAGGCCCACGCGCGCTGCCAGCCTGTCGATCAGCCAGCGTTCCATTTGGGCGACCGGCTGCGCAGGCGCCTTGTCGCTGGGCGGCTGCGCGGCGCGTACGCGCTGCTGCGGGCTCGGGCGGTCCCAGCGCCCTTGCATCGGCAGATCGCCGTCCTGGAACTGCTGCTTGCAGAGCTGGCGCTGGATCTTGCCGCTCGAGGTGCGAGGCAGCTGCCCCGCCTTTACCAGGACGATCGAGTCCGGTGGCAGGCCCACCTCGTCGGCCACTGCGGAGGCGATGGCGCCGAACATTGCTTCATCGGGCCGGATGCGAAAGTCCAGCTCCTGAACGACGACCAGCCGCTCGGCTCCATCCCCGGCGACGCCGAAGGCGATGGCACCATCCACGCGCAGCTTGGGATGCGACAGGAACGAGGCGTTCTCGACATCCTGCGGATAGATGTTGCGGCCATTGACGATAATCAGATCCTTCAGGCGGCCGCAGATGAACAGCGCGCCGTCGAGGAAAAATCCGAGGTCGCCGGTGCGCAGGTAGGGCCCTTCGCCGCTGTCGGCGACGAAGGCCTGGAACGTGGCCCGGGTCTCGTCGGGTCGGTTCCGGTAGCCTTGCGCGACACTTGGGCCACGCACCCAGACCTCGCCCACGGCGTCCGCGGCGGCGCGCTTCAAGCTGTGCGGATCGACGATCACGACCTCGTGCTCCGGAAGTACCGTGCCGACGCTGACCAGCGAAGCGGCTTCGTCCCCTTCGGCGCACGGCTCGATGGATCGCTGCTGCAAGGCCGTCCTGGAGACGTAAATGTGCGCCGGCGCCTGACCCTGCGGCGTGCCCTGCGCGGCGGCGACCACCAGCGTCGATTCGGCCAGGCCGTAGCCAGGCACCATTGATTCTGGCCTGAAGCCGCAAGGGCCGAAAGTGCGGCTGAAGCCGCGCACCGTGTCCACACGCACCGGCTCGGCGCCGTTTGCTGCGATCCGCCAGTTGCTCAGATCCAGCGTGGCTCGCTGCTCCGGCGTCGTCGAGCGCACGCACAGGTCGTAGGCGAAGTTCGGTGCCGACGTGATGGTGCCGCGGTGGTCGCTGATGGCTTTCAGCCAGCGGTAGGGATTCAGCAGGAAAGTGGCGGGCTGCATGAAGACACAGTGATGTCCCCAGAACAGCGGACTGAGAATGCCTCCGATCAATCCGAAGTCGTGGTAGGGCGGCAGCCAGGAGACGGTGACGTCGGAGTCGCGTACGGCGATCGCGCGGCCAGTATGCTCAAGATTGTTCAGCAGGTTGCCGTGACTCACCATCACGGCCTTGGGCGAACCCGTGGAGCCAGACGTGTATTGGAGGAAGGCGATGGTGTCCGCCGATGCGCCCGGGTCCACCCATGGCGCAGCTTGCTCCTCCAGTGCATCCAGGACGAACCAGTCGGTGATGCTGAGCTTCCGTTGCTGGCTCTGCAGCGTGTCGATGCGCAGCAGGTCGGCGCGGGTCGTTATCGCACAGTGAGCCTGTGCGTCGTCCAAGACGGCCTGCAGCCGGGGCAGCCTGCGGGCACTGGATGGCGGGTACACCGGTACGGGGATCGCGCCGGCATACAGGCATCCGAAGAACGCGGCGACGTAATCCAGGCCCGGCTGGAAGAGCAGCAGCACGGGCTGTTTCTTTGGCTGGCGTCCTTGCGCCTGCAGGTGTGACGCGATGAATCGTGCACGGGCATCCAATTCCCGGTAGCTCAGGCTTGCCGGTTCCTGGCCCTCTTTCTCCGACAGGAAGACGTAGGCCGCGGCGTCGGGCGCAAACTCGGCGCGGTGGCTCAGCAGGTGGACCAGGCTTCTGACGTTGGGAACGCTGGGCATGGCGATGGCTTGGAACGGGTGGGTCGCTCAGATTGCCGCGAGAAGCTCGCGTCGCCTGCCATGCGGGCGACGCACCGTGAAACTGCAGGCTTCCAGCAACCCCCGGCACGCGGCAACAGGCGTACAGGTGAATAGGGATGCATAGCCTGCCGGCGTGGAGTCCACTGACATGGACGCCGCACGCGCGAGACGATGCATCAGGTGCAACGGATCCTCGGCGATGCAATCAAGTGGACCGGGAAGCCTCTGCCATGGCATGGCGCAGGCTGAGTGGGCGCATATCGACCCAGGTCCTTTCGATGTGAGAAGTGCAATACGCCTTTGTACCGCTCACGCCGACTGCCCGCCAACCTGCAGGGACATCACGCTCCAACGGCCAGATCGAGTACTGCTCCTCGTCGTTCACGACGACGCAGAAACTTTGGCTATCGACTTCGTCGGACATGCGGATCCTCCTGATTGTTGTGTGAATGACAGCCTTCCCGCATGACGGGAAGGGCGGGGGGTAGGTGCTAACCGCTAATATGGAGCCGCCGAGAGCGGCTGTGCTTAGACTGATTCAGGTATTGCGCTGCGAATTTGGAATCACTCTGCTAGGCTCAGTCAGCTAACGAATTATGACGCATCCCTCTACGCTGCGGTTCTAAAGTTCGGTGTTGACATTCACTCCGGCGCTAGACTAGACACCGACTCATTGGGGAAGCGAGTGAAAGTGTCAAGTTGTAATCAAGCGCGATATTCCGCAAGCAATGCCGAGCGGTCACGCAGAGTCGCAATTGCAAGAAGCGAGCGTGCGCGAACATTGGGGATGCCTGCCTCCCTGATTTCTGCAACTGCCGTGCTGGCGGGGTGAGCATCCTTGAGGAAATTCTGGTGGCGAATCGCCATAACTGCGCTGGCGCTGGGCGCCGTCCTGACACTAGCGGCCGCGTTGCATGACAATCAGCCGCCCCAGGTACTGGCGACTGTCCGCGTCGATGCCGGCCCAGTCGTTTCCCACATCCGTGCCACGGGAAACGTCAGCAGCACGCGAGACGTGAAGCTGAGTGTTTTGACAAGCGGACCAGTTCAAAGCGTGAGCGTCGCGGTGGGCGGCATGGTCCGGCCCGGCGACGAACTTCTGAGGCTCGACGCGCGAGAGGCGCGGTTGCAATTGGTTTCCGACGAACTCGCGGTACGCGAGATGGAGGCGAACATTGCTCATCAGTCCCGAACGCTCGACGGTCTTCGAGCCGATTTGATGGCTGGTGCCGTGTCGCGCGAGCAGGTGCGTCAGGCCGAAGACAGCCTGAGGCTGCTGAGAATCCAGCAGGAGAAGGTTGCGGCCCGCGCGAGCCAGACGAAGGCACGGCTGCAGCAGTTTGCGCTGCGCTCACCCATCGGAGGCATCGTCACCGACGTGAGCGTCCGTCCCGGCGAGGTCGCCGTCGCAGGCCAGCCGGTTATCACGCTGTCAGACACGCAGAACCAGCAGATCCTCGCCCGCATGGAACAGAACGATGCGCAAGACCTTGGCATCGGCATGCCCGTGCGGGTATCTGTGGAGGGCGCGCCGGGCCAGGTGCTCGAAGAACGCATCGTGCGCATCGAGCCCTCGGTCCGCAGGGAAGGCAGTGCCAGCTATACCGCCGTCTGGATCAGCCTCGGTTCGAACGCGCTGAAGCTGCGCCCCAACCAGCAGGTCGACGTGCGGGTGCCCATCGGCACCGGCAAGGCCGTCGTGCGCCTGCCGCTGGAAGCGCTCGCTTCGCGCGACGGCAAGACGGCCGTGTGGACGCTCGACGACCTCGGCCGGCTGAAGCTCTTGCCGATCACGATCGGCACGATGGGCGACCGTTTCGCGGAAGTGCTGTCCGGTGTGTCGCCGGGTCAGTTCGTCGCCCTGGCCGAAGGTCGCACGCTCAAGGAAGGCGAGGCCGCCCGCGCGGCGAAGGCGGCCAGCGCACCATGATCCGCCTGACCGGGGCCTGCAAGCGCTACCGCAACGGCGGCAGCGACATCGAGATCCTGCGGGGCGTCTCGGTGGAGATCGGCAAAGGAGAGTTCGTGGCCATCATGGGGCCGTCGGGCTCCGGCAAGTCGACCTTGATGAACGTTTTGGGCTGCCTGGATACGCTGGACGGCGGCACCTACGAACTCCAGGGCCTGCGGGTTGACCGGATGGATTCGCGCGAGCTCGCGCACCTTCGCAACCGGCGCTTCGGCTTCGTCTTCCAGCTGTTCAACCTCATCCCGCGCCTGGACGCGATGCGCAACGTCGAGCTGCCGATGATCTATGGCTGCGTGCCTCCCGCGGAGCGGCGGCAGCGCGCGGCCGCGGCTCTCGAACGGGTGGGACTGGGCGAGCGACACCACCACGCGCCGTCGCAGCTGTCCGGTGGGCAGCAGCAGCGCGTGGCCATCGCGCGCGCCGTGGCCAACGACCCCGACATCATCATCGCGGACGAGCCGACCGGAAGCCTCGATTCGGCATCGAGCGACGAGATCATGAGGCTCTTTGCCGACTTGCACTCGCAGGGCAAGACCATTCTGATGGTCACGCACGAGAACGACGTCGCCGTGCATGCACAGCGCGTCATCCGCCTGCGCGACGGCCGCATCGGAGAGGCCGCATGAACGCCGCGCTTACCCATCGCCACCGCTGGCGGCTGTGGATGGACGTGGGCCTACAGGCCTGGTACAGCCTGGGTGACCGGCGCTTCCGCACCCTTCTGAGCGTGCTAGGCATCGCGATCGGCGTCGCGGCGGTCACGCTCATCGACGTGGTGACGCACGGCGGACGCCAGGTCGTGTTTGCCGAACTGCAGACCTTCGGCCTACGCTCGGTCTGGATCTCCCGCGACCGCAAGCTGGTGGATCCGCTCAAGGCCCAGCGCACCGGTACGGGCATCGACAACACCGATTACGAGAGCCTGCGGCAGTCGAGCTGCTGCGTCGCCATTGCACGCATGAGCCCGCTCGTGCTGGGCCCGGCGACCATGAGTCACATTGCGCGCGCCGGCCGTGGCTTCAGCCAGGTGCAGATCGAAGGGGTGGACGAAGCGTACGTCGCGATCAACAACGACCGTATCGTCAGGGGGCGTGCCTTCACGGCTGCCGACGTCGACCGCGCGCGGCCAGTTGTGATCATTGGTGCGAAGGTCCGCGACGATCTGTTCGGGCCGGCCGTCGATCCCATCGGCCGCGAGCTGCGCCTGGACAACCGGGGCTTCGAGGTCATCGGCGTGCTGGCGAGCAAGGACCGTTCGCTGCTGACGAGCATCGGTTCGGGCCAGGACGCCAACGGCCGACTGCTGATGCCCTACACACGGCTGCAGGCCATGCAGGGCACGAACCAGATCGACGTCCTGCAAGGGGAGGTGCGCGAGGGCATCTCCGCTAAGCTCGCGGCGCAGTCGGTGGCGGACTTCCTCGCCCGTCATCACCGCGAGGCCTACAGCTACCGGGTCGACACGATGGAAGAGTACGTGCAGACCGCCAACAACATCCTCCAGGGTGTGGCCGTCATCGGCATCGTCGCGGCGTCGGTCTCCCTGTTCGTGGCCGGCCTGGGCATCCTGAACATCATGAGCACCGCGGTGCTGGAGCGTACCCGCGAGATCGGCGTGCGCAAGGCGCTGGGTGGCAGCGAGCGCGACATCATGTTGCAGTTCCTCCTCGAGGCAGGCTTCATCAGCCTGTTCGGCGGGGTGGCCGGTCTCGTGCTGGGCGGGCTCGCCTGTGTGGCGATCGCAAGGGTCACGCACTTTCCTCTCGACCCGGCGATGCTCTTCAATGGCCTTGCGCTATTGGTGGCGATCGGCGTCGGGCTAGTGTCCGGCCTGTACCCAGCCTACAGGGCGTCGACGCTGAAGCCGGTGGAGGCCTTGCGCTATGAGTGAGCGATGGGCCCGCGCCTGCCTGCTAGCCCCGTGCATCGCCGGGTCTGCCCTGGCTGCAGGCCCGCATGGCCAGAACCTTGAGCAGGCCATCGAGGCCGCGCAGTCGGTGCGCCTGTCCGTGCGCATCGCCGCGGTCGAGCTCGACGCCGCCCGGGCGCGCCTGGCCAAGGCGCGGGCTCAGCGGTATCCGACCCTGGACTTCTCGGCCAACGTTGACCGGATCGACGACAACGACGACTTCACCGGCATCTCGGCCTCGGTCGAAATCCCGCCGCTCGGCACAAGCTCCCAGGTGACAGTGACGCAGACTGTGCCGCGCTACCAGACCTCGGCGTCATTGGTGGCCCGGTACAACGCCTACACCGGCGGCCGCGTGCAGGCGCAGTTGAACCACGAGAACCTCTCGCTTCAGGTGGCGGAGCTGTCGCACCGCCTGGCCCTGCAGCAAGTCGCGGTCGACGTGTCCTTCGCCTACTTCAAGCTGCGGCGGGCCTGCATGCTGGTGTCCTCGGCCTCGCGCCAGCTCCGCCGTGCCGAGTCGGTGGCGGCGGTGGCCGGCGACCGGGTGCGGAACGGCCGCATGGCGCCCATCGAGGAGCGCTTCGCCAAGCTGGCCGAGGCGGAGAAGCAGTCAGCTTGGCGCTCGCGGCAGGAAGACCTCGAAGGGGCCTACGGTCGCTACCGCGATGCCGTGCAGCACACGATGCCGGAGGAGCCGGGCCAGGAGGCGCGATGCTGGTTCGCCGGCAAGGTCGAAACCGATCTCGACAAAGCGCGCCAGCTGAGCGACCAGGCACTCGATGCGCGCCAGGACCGGCTGAAGGTGGAGGCCGCGCGCGAGCTCGTCTTCGTCCAGCGCGCGGCTCTGCGGCCGCAGCTCAGCCTGTATGCCAACTACGCTGGCATCGGGCGCAGCAACTCCTCGCTGAGAGACAGTTTGTCCAATTTTTCTTACCGCCAGTCCAGCGTCGGCGTCCAGCTCCGCTTCAACCTTTTCGACCATGGGCTGGCCTCGCAACAGGTGTCCGAGGCGGAAGCCGAGGCGCGCAAGCAGGCGCTGCGGGCGGAACTCGCGGCCTCGGATCGCGAGCAGCAGAAGCGCCGCCGCGAACTCAACGTCCGCATGACCGAGACCCGCATCGATCTGCTCCGCTCGCGGATGAGCCTGGCCAAGGCCCAGGCGGACATGGTGCGCCAGCAGCTGGCTGCCGGCACCGTCACGGCCAGTGCGGCGGAGGAGCGATTCGAGCAGGAAGCCGACGCGCGCGACGAGTTCGATGTCGCGCAGGTCGATGCAGTGCTCGCTCAGCTCGCCGCGATGTTCCCGGCGCGCAACCTGCCGGAGCCATGACCCATCCCCGCCAACCGTCACGCAGCACGGTCCGCCGCGAACGACGCGGTGACCTCGGAACCCTTTCGTCGCTCCGATGAAACTCCTCAAGTACCTCTTCAGGCACTCGCCTAAGCTGCTCTTGCTCGCCATCGTGGCCGGGGTCCTCAGCGGTCTCAGCGGTGCCGGGTTGATCGGGGTGATCACCGAGTCCATCGGCGCGCCCGGCCAGGACCGGCGGCTAGCCTGGGCCTTCGTCGGCCTGTGCCTCGCCTACCTGGTGACCAAGACCGGTTCGGAGATGGCCCTGCTGCAGTCCACGCAGGGCGCCATCGTCGAGCTGCGGACCGAGCTCAGCCGCAAGCTGCTGTCCACGCCGCACAAGAAGCTGCAGGATGTGGGCAAGCACGGCCTTTTCGCCATCCTCACCAAGGACGTGGAGACCTTCGTGCAGGCCTTCCAGCTCGTGCCGCTGGTGCTCGGCAACGTCGTCGTCATCGGCGGCTGTCTGGTGTACCTGGCCTGGTTGTCGTGGCAGATCGTCGCGGTCTTCACGATCTGCCTGCTGGCCGGCATAGCTGCCTTCCAGGTCGCGGAGCAGCGGCCCTTGAAGCGCATGGCCGAGATGCGCGAGCAGATGGACGTGCTGTACCAGGACTTTCGCAACCTGATCGAGGGTGCCAAGGAGCTCCAGCTCAACGCCCGGCGCGGCGACCTGTACGTCGAGCGGGTGATCCGGCCGAGCGCGTCGCGCTTCCGGCAGCTATTCGTGCAGAGCCTCGTCGGGTATATGGCCGTGACCAACGTGGGCACCATCATGTTCTACGTCATCATCGGCGTGCTGGTGTTCGTGGTCCCGATGTGGATGCCGCAGTCCGGCAAGGTGCTGGCGACTGCGACCGTCGTGCTGCTGTACCTGATCCGCCCCATCATTGAGCTGGTGGGGGCGCTGCCGCTGCTGCGGCAGGCGGCGATCTCTCTCGGGAAGATCGAGCAGCTGGACGGCGAGCTGGGCACCGGCGAGCCCGCGCCTGCCGGCCGCGTGCGCTTTGCCGGCCGGGGCCCGCTATGCCTGGAACTGAAGGGCGTGTGCCACGAGTACCCCGGCGCGAACGACGACCGGCGCTTCATGCTCGGCCCGGTGGACCTGCAGGTGACGCAGGGCGAGATCGTCTTCATCGTCGGCGGCAACGGCAGCGGCAAGACGACGCTGGCGATGCTGCTGCTGGGCTTCTACGCGCCCGAGGCGGGCGAGATCGTCCTGAACGGCGTCGCGGTGACGGACGAGAACCGTGCGGCCTACCGGCAAACGTTCTCGGCGGTGTTCTCCGACTTCCACCTGTTCGAGCAGCTACTCGACGCCGAAGACGAAGGCCTGCGCGCCAAGGCCGCGCACTATATCGATCGTCTGGCCATGTCCCACAAGGTCAAGGTCGCCGACAATCGCTTCTCGACGATCAAGCTCTCTACCGGCCAGCGCAAGCGGCTGGCGATGGTGTCCTCGTATCTCGAGGATCGCCCGTTCTACTTGTTCGACGAATGGGCCGCCGACCAGGATCCCGCCTTCAAGCGGGTTTTCTACACAGAGCTGCTGCCGGACCTGAAGGCCCGGGGCAAGACCGTCCTGGTCATCACCCATGACGACGCGTACTTCTCCTGCGCGGACCGACTGGTCAAGGTGCAGGACGGCCGCGTGTCGCTCATGGACCGGACGGACGGCCCCTCCGCCGGCCCCGGCGCCTTCGCGCGGCCGCCGGGCGGCACGTGCGGGCCCGCACCCTCGCGCGCCGCGCACGACCCCGCCGACATCACACCAGGAATCTAGCGCCCATGTCGTCCAGACCCTCCATCAATCTCGTCTTCCAGACCGACGACGGCCATGCGTGGATGACCGGCATCGCGCTGCGATCGCTGATCGATGCTTTTTCCCGTTCGCCCGCACGGCATGCGTACAGCCTACAGGTCTCGTTCATCTCGCATGGGCTGAACGAGGCGAACCGCCGGCTGCTGGACCGTGCGGGCGCCTCCGACGCTGTGGAACTGCTGACCGAGGTCATCGACTACCCGCTGAAGGCCGCGACCCCGGACGAACGACGCATCGAGCTGTTCACGATGCGGCTGCGCTTTCCGCAGGTTCTTCCCCATTTGGACCGCATCCTCTTCCTCGACTCCGACATCCTGGTGCTGGACGATATCTCGAAGCTGTGGGAGATTGACCTGGGCGACCACTGGCTGGGTGCCGCCGCTTGCCTCAACACGTCCGACGACGTGTCCCTGCGCAACTACAATCACGAGTTCAAGATCCAGTTCAAGCATGTCAAGGAGCCGATCAACGGCGGCGTCGTGATGATGGACCTACGCCGGATGCGGCAACTGGATGCGAGCGCCGCGATGGTCGGCTGGCTGCAGGCTCATCGCGACGCCATCTACAACCCCGACCAGGAAGCCATCTCGATCTACTGCGGCGGGCGGTTCGCCGTCCTGCCGCCGGAGTGGAACTTCAGGTTGTTCGCCGAACCCTACTGGACGGCTTCGTGGCGCAGCTACCGCGATTACGTGACGCTCAAGCCCGCGATCGTCCACTTCCAGAGCCCGTTGCGCCCGAACCTCCTGAGGGGCCGGTTGCCGTACTTCACCGAGTGGCTGCAGTGTCACGACGAGGTCGTGCAGCGCAGGCTGACCGACGCGAAGCGGATGGACTACTTCATGTTCGCGTATTTTGAGTTCTTCGATGTCATCTCGCTGCTCGGGGGCGTCATGGCTTCCTACCGCTGGAGGACCTTCCTTACCGGTGTGTTCCTCTGCCCCTACGCAATCCCGAAGTATGTCCGGTACCTCCTGTCGCCCGAGCAGTACCGGTTCCGCATCTACCGGCTCCTCCCGGACGCCGCGCCGGCAGTGTTGCGGAAGAGCGGCGAACTGGCGTCCTCGCCGTGACGGCAGCGACCCCACCTATCGAGAGGATGCCGAGCATGACCCGTGACATGAGTGGACGCCAGGGCCTTCCTTCGCGACGGCGGTCGCCGGGCGCATTCGGCACCCTCTGGGCCTCGCTGGCGATCCTCTGCGCCGGCTGCGCATCCACCGGCCTCGGGTCCGGCCCGGCCGCGGCAGGGCCGGGCGCGCACCCGCTGGCGCCCCTGCCGGCCGGTGCGCAGCAGGAGGGTCTGCAAGACAGGCTGCAGCGGCTGGCCACCCGCTACGGCATCTGCAAGGTCACGGCGGCCGTCGTCCAGGACCGGGAACTGCGGTTCGTCACAGCGGCCCAGGGTTGCGCGGCGGACGAAGCCCTGACGCCGGACAGCATCTTCCAGGCAGCATCCTTGAGCAAACCCGTGTTCGCCTACGCGGTGCTCAAGTTGGCGCAGCAGGGAAAGATCGACCTCGATGCACCCCTGCTCCAGTACCTGCCGGGCGGATACGAGCACCGGCGGGAACCGCACCTGCCGGACTCACCGGCCGATCGAGTGTCCGACCCTCGGCTGCGGGCCGTCACGGCCCGCATGGTGCTGAACCACACCGCCGGATTGCCGAACTGGGCTGGCGGCCCGCTGCACTTCATCGGCAACCCCGGGCAGCGCTGGGAGTATTCGGGCGAAGGCTACGTGCTGCTGCAGCGTGCGGTGGAAGCGGTCACGCGTCAGGACCTCGACGAAGTAATGGGGCGCGAGGTCTTCCGGCCGATCGGCATGACGCACAGCGCCTACACCAGCAGGCCGGAACTAGATAAGCATATCGTCGCGGGGTCGACGCGGGATGGTGCCCGCCTGGAACCGTGGAGCTTCCGCGCGCCCGTCTCCGCCTTCACGCTCTACACGAGCGCCCGTGACTACGGGCTGTTCCTCGCGGCGCTGCTTAAGGACGAAGTGTCGCTGCGGCAGATTGTCGCCTCGCCCGTCGGCGTCGACCCGAAGCTCAAGCTGGGCTGGGGGCTGGGCTGGGGGCTCGAGGCCGATCAGGGCGACGTCTTCCTCTGGCACTGGGGCAACAACCCCGGCTACCGCGCGTTCGTGATGGCCTCGACCCGCCTTGGGAACGGCTTTGTCATGTTCACCAACAGCGACAACGGACTGACCCTGGCCGAACCCTTCGGTGAAGCGGCGATGCCGGGGCAGCGCTCGGTCTACCGGTCTCCCCTGCTGAGGGAAGGATTCGCGAGGCTCCTGTGCGAGACCTTCGGCGTCTGCGCCTGACGGGCTGCGGGGATCGCCGGTCCGGCCCGGCTCCCCGCCGATTCGGAACCCCGGGCCATCCACACATGAAATCGACGGAGGAGCCACGATGGGCTACGGCACGATAGGCATTCTCGGCGGCATGGGGCCGGCGGCCGGCCTGCACTTCGCACAGATGCTGGTTTCGCTGAACGGGGCGGCGAAGAAGGACGCTGATCACGTGCACTTCGTCCTGCATTCGTATCCGCGGATCCCGAGCCGTGTCGATTCCTTCCATCACCGCACGGCGAGCCCGGTGCCGGCGCTGGTCGCGTCGCTGGACAGGCTCGAGGCGCACGGCGCCGACTTCGGCGTGATCGTGTGCAACACCGCGCACATCTATTTCGAAGAACTCGTCGCGCAGGTCAGCCTCCCGGTGATCCACATGATCTCGAACGCCGCCCGGCATGCTGCTGGACTTGCGACCGAACGTCCCCGGGCCGGCCTTCTCGCGACGACCGCCACTGTGAAGTCAGGGCTCTATCGCCGGCACTTCGAGGCGGCAGGCATCGAGGTCGTGGTCCCGAACGACGAGGAACAGGGCCTTGTGACGTCCGCCATCTTCGGGCCCGAGACCGGCATCAAGGCGACGGGCATGGCAGTAAGCCGAGAGGCCCGCGAGAATCTGTCGGAAGCCGCTGCGCGCTTGCGCGAACGCACGGGGGTGCGGCACCTGATCCTCGGATGCACCGAACTGTCATTCGCCAGTTCCGCCGTGGCGTGGAAGGGCTTCGGGATCATCGATCCGGTCGATCTGCTCGCGCGGACCTGCTTGACGATGGCCTTGTCGCAGGCCGATGAGGATGCACCGCTGTCCGCGCAGTCAAGGCCGAGGGCACCCCTGCTCGGCTGAGCTGACGCTTCCTCCCCCCGAACAACCGGACGCATTCCATGTGTGGCATTGCAGGCACTCTCGACTTCAACCACCGGAGCCTGGCGTCGCCGGACCTGCTTGTCCGCATGGCCGACCAGTTGGTCCACCGCGGCCCGGACGACGCCGGGTACTGCATCAAGCATGAAGCGGGACTGGCGTTCAGGCGTCTGTCGATCATCGACCTGGCCCATGGCAACCAGCCATTCTTCGACGAGAGCAAGTCGATTGTCTCCATCTGTAACGGAGAGATTTACAACTACAAGGAGCTCCGCCGAGAGCTCCAGCTCAAGGGCCACCGCTTCAAGACGGAATGCGACGTGGAGGTCCTCATTCCTCTGTACCAGGAACACGGTGTTGAGTTCGTCCATAAGCTGAACGGGCAGTTCGCGTTCGCGATCTTCGACGACACGCGGAAGCAGTTGATGCTCGCGCGCGATCATGTGGGTATTTGCCCGCTCTTCTACACGACCGCCGGCAACACGCTGGTGTTCGCGTCTGAGATCAAAGCGATGCTGGTCCATCCGTCAGTGGGAAAGGCTGTGGACCTCCGGGGCCTGGACCAGATACTCAGCTTTCCGGGTGTGGTCAGTCCGGTCACTATGTTCGAGAACATTCGTTCCGTGAAGCCGGGGCACTATATGCTGGCGCGCACGAACGGCAGCGTCAGGGAAGTCGAGTACTGGGATCTGGACTATCCGGTCACGACGTCCCGCGAGCGGAGCGAAGCAGAGTACATTGATGAGTTCGACGAGATCCTGCGCCGTGCAGTGGGCGACCGCCTGAATGCGGACGTCCCGGTTGGCTTCTACCTGAGCGGCGGCCTAGACTCCTCGCTCATCGGCGGCATCGCGCAGGTCGTCGCACCGGACCCGGCGCGACACTCGTTCTCCATCGCCTTCTCGGACCAGGAGATCGATGAGCGCCGGTTCCAGCTCGTCTTCAACGAGACCATCGCCTCGAACAACCACCAGATCGTGTTCGACTGGAAGGAGGTGGCCAATCGCCTGAAGCAGGCTGTCTACCACGCCGAGACTCCCCTCAAGGAGTCCTATAACACCTGTTCGTTGGCCCTGTCGGAACTCGTGCGGGCGAGCGGCGTCAAGGTTGTGCTCACGGGCGAAGGTTCGGACGAGCTCTTCGCTGGCTACGTCGGCTACCGCTTCGACGCGATGCGGGCGGCGCGGGCCAGCACGGACGAGCTCGCCCAGATGCTCGAGGACGAGGCGCGTCAGACGTTGTGGGGCGACCGGAACTTCTTCTACGAAACGAACTACTTCGGGCTGCAGGAAGCCAAGCTGAACCTGTACAGCAAAGCCGTGGCCGAGCGCTTTCCGGAGTTCAACGCCGTGCGCGGGAACGTCGTCAACAAGGCGCGGCTCACGGGGCGGCACCCCATCCACCAGCGCTCGTACGTCGACTTCAAGCTGCGACTGTCGGACCACCTAGTGGCCGATCACGGCGACCGCGTCTCCTACGCGAACTCGATCGAGGCGCGCTACCCGTTCCTCGACATCCGCCTAATCGACTTTGCGCGGCGCCTGCCGCCGCGGCTGAAGTTGAACGACCTTGTCGAGAAGTACATCGTCAAACAGGCAGCGCGGCGCTACCTGCCCGCTGCGATTTGCGACCGGGAGAAGTTCGCGTTCGTGGCGCCGGGCAGCCCCATGCTCCTGGCCCGGAATATCGAGTGGGTCAACGACCTGCTGTCCAGGGAAACGATCGCCCGCCAGGGCTACTTCGATCCGTCCACTGTCGAGAAACTGAAGAAGGCCTACCTCCGGCCGGGCTTCAAGCTCAATCTGCCGTTCGACAGCGACCTATTGATGATTGTGCTGACCTTCGGCGTTTTCCTCGAATGCTTCGGGATGCCGGACTTTGCGGACTGACCCTAGGTCTGGCAGTTGCCAGAAAGTGCTTGCCCGCTAAAAGGTGATCGTACTCTTGCGCAAATTGACACGGCCAGGACCAAAGAGGTCCGCTGGATTCGAAATTCATGATCTGCGCGCAAGCCGACACGGAGTGCAAACGCAAGTGCGTGTTGCGCAGCGGGTTTTCGAATCGAGGCGCACCATTCTGTATGGAGAGTGAGATTGCCGCGAAGCTGAAATGCCCGCAAAGTCGATAAATGATTTTGTGGCTAAACTGGCATCTTTTCCAGCACGTCACGGGTTTGCCCTGAGTGCTTGACGCCATAGCGGGTGGCAACCTTTGATCCACAAGAGCAATAGCTCGGCCTGACACAGAGCAGCGTTAGCGGTCGTAACCCGCACTAGACAGGCCGACTCTGGGCGGCCACGCCTCGAAAGAGGCTCATCCTGGTCAAGGCCTTCGGTCCACCAAAGGCCTCCTGACAGAAGCGACTGCCGCGCAGGCAGTCAAAGCGGCGCGAGCCGTTCGCGCCCCATCCCCGGCCCATTCGCTGGCCGGAGCTCCCCTTTGCTTCTTCATTCCTCGCGTACCTCGCGCCGCTTTGTCATGCGTCGCGCGTGGTCGCCCAAGTTCGACACGGCGCAGCCGAATTGCACGGCGTTGAGCAGCAGGAAGTCCATATCTGACGCGGACTTGGGCTCTGGATCACTCGCTCACTGAAGATTCCTTGTGTAAGCGTGGCCCGAAGGCCCTCTTGACCGCGGGCCGTGGCTCAGATATCGACGACGTGTCGCAGCAGTCCGAATCCCACACGCCATGAGGTGCCGTTGCCAGGGTCAATGGTGGCGGTGCGCTGGTTGATGCGCACGATGGTGCCCACCACGGTGTTGAGGTACTTGTCCTCGAAGGCCACCTTTTCGCCGCAGCGGAAGTCATTGCGCGTGGCCCGTGGAGCTGGCGGGGGTTCGGGCGCAGGCGCGGGTTTGGCTGCACCCGGCGCAGGCGGCTCCACTGCCGTGTAGGGCACTGCCCAGGAACTGCGCGTGCCGTCCTCGTGGATGGTCAGCTGCGTGTCCTTCATCGCGATGATCTTGCCAGTGCGCATCTGGCCGTCGCGCCAGTCCATGAAGCGCACCGTCTGGCCCATGTGCAGGTCCTTGCGCACCTGCAGGATGCGCCGGGGGTCGGCGAGCATCCGCTCGATCACGGCGTTCAGCTGGAACAGCTGCAGGTTGCTGGCCTGGTTGAGCACTTCCAGCATTCGAGGGTCGATTCCCGGTGGGATCACGCGGCCTTCCTCTGGTCTTGTGGCCGTGTGATGTTCCACGGCAGCAACTCATCGATGCGGTCGATCCGGTGCTCGGCAATGCGCGCGAGCACCTCGCGCAGGTAGGCCTCAGGGTCCAGGCCATTGAGCTTTGCCGTCTCTACCAGGCTGTACAGGCTGGCCGCTCGCTGGCCACCTTCGTCGGAGCCCATGAACAGATAGTTGTTGCGTCCCAGGGCCACGCCTCTGAGGGCCCGCTCGGCCGCCGAGTTGTCGATCTCGATGCGCCCATCGTCCACGTAGCGCGTCAGCGCGGCCCAGCGCACCAGGCTGTAGCGCGCGGCCTTGGCCAGGTCGGACTTGCGGGAGACCTTGCTCAGCACGCCGTGCAGCCACTGGTGGAACTCGGCCAGCAACGGGCCGGCCCGGGCCTGGCGCTGCTGCCTTCGGATGTCGGGCGGCTTGCCGCGCACCTCGGCCTCGATGGCGTACAGCGCCTGGATGCGCCGCAGGGCCTGTGCTGCCAGACCTTGCTCGTCACCGCGCTGCGTGCGCTGATGCTGTTCGTACAGGTCCCACCAAGGTCGTCGGGCGTGGGCCCAGCAAGCAGCCTCAGCAACCCGGCCGCTGCCGTACACGCCGCCCCAGCCGGCGTAGGCGTCGGCCTGCAGGATGCCGCTGAACTTGCGCAGGTGTTCGTCGGGATGCTCGCCCTTGCGGTCGGGCGTGTAGCGGTACCAAGCCGCCGGCGCTGCCTTGCTGCCTGCTGGTCGGTCGTCGCGCACATACACCCACAGCCTGCCGGTTCGGGTCTTGCCGCGGCCCGGCTCCAGCACCTTCACCGGCGTGTCGTCGGCGTGCACCTTGGCTGCCTGCAGCACGTAGCGGCCCAGGCTCGCCACCAGCGGCTGCAGCAGCGCATGCACCTGCGCCACCCAGCCGGCCAGCGTGCCGCGGTCCAACTCCACCCCGTCGCGGGCGTAGATGCCGCTCTGGCGGTGCAGCGGGATATGGTCACAGAACTTGCCCACCATCACGTGCGCCAGCAACGCCGGGCCGGCCAGGCCGCGCGGGATGGGACGGCTGGGCGCAAGGGCTTGGAAGATGGACTCGCACTGGGTGCAGGCCAGCTTCGGGCGCACCGTGCGGATGACCTTGAAGCGACCCGGCACGTACTCCAGCTGGTGCGACACGTCCGCGCCCAGGCTGCGCAGGCGGCCGCCGCAGGCCGTGCAGCCACAGGCCTGGCCTTGTGCGTCCTGGTGCGCTGTCGTGGCCTCGGGGCGGATCACCTGCTGCTCGCGCGGCAGGTGCTCAGGCAGGCTGCGGTCCAGCGTGCCGGCGTTGGCCGCCGGCGGCGCGGGCTTGCGGGCCGGCAGTTCATCCAGTACTGCGGGCTCCAGAAGGCTGGTCTGCGGGTCCTCGAAGCGCTCGCTGCTGGCGCCGAACTGCGCGCGCAGCCGCCGCGCCAGCTGCAGCGTGAGCTTGTCCACCATCAGCTTCAGGCGCCGCACTTCCCCCTGGCTGGCACGCAGGTGCTGCTTGAGCAAGCCCGCATCGTCGGGCAGTTGGCTGATGGGGTCGGTGTCGTGCGGCACGAACACCACTGTGCCCGAGCCTCAAGCGCTCGTCATCGGTGCTGCACCGGAGCGCAGTTCATACAGTGTTCAGGCCGCAAGTTCAGGCACGTGGGTACGCGCCGGCATGCGCCAGTCGATGCCCTCCAACAGCATCGACAGCTGCGCAGGGCTGAGCACTGCGCGACCGTCGCTGGCCTGCGGCCACACGAAACGACCACGTTCCAGGCGCTTGGCCAGCAGCAACAGGCCCTGGCCGTCGAACCACAGCACCTTGATCAAGTCCCCACGCCGGCCGCGGAAGACGAACACATGGCCATCGAAGGGGTTGGCCGCCAGCGCAGACTGCACCACCGCCGCCAGGCCGTCGAAGCCCTTGCGCATGTCGGTGTGACCCGCCACCAGCCAGACCCGCGTGCCTGAAGGAAGTCCGATCACGGCAGGCCGATCATCCGCGCAGCGCCGCCAGCACGCTGCGCAGGCTGGCCTCGTCCACGGAACCGCGCACGCGAACGCGCGCACCGGCCACCTCGATCTCGATGCTGCCGGGCGGGCTCGCGCCGCGGTGGGCTGCCACCGCGGGCACTGCACCCGGCGGGGACGCTGCTACAACCTCCACGGGCAGCAAGGTCGCAGGCGCCGTAACGTCCCTGCGGTCAGCTTGACTCCCTGGGCATGACTTCAGGTGCGCCTTGCGCCAGCCGAACAACAGGTTCGCGTTGATCCCATGTTCCAGCGCGATGGCGGCCACCGACACACCCGGCACCAGGCTCAGTTCCACCACCTTGCGCTTGAAGGCTTCGCTGTGAACCCGCCTCCTCGGCTTGGATACGGTCTGCATCGCTACGGACATGATGTGCATGATCGGTCTTGATGCACACCATCGCAGCGCGCATCCTCACGCGAGCATGCCGACAGTCCAGGTCAAAGGACAGAGGGTGGTAAGACCACGCTTACTTCCTTGTAGTGGCACGTCTGCAGAGCTATGTAGTTCCTATTGTTGCCGCTGATGTAAATCCGCCGCTATTCGCTGGCGAGGTGGCGGATTTGGAGGTGGGCGTGGATTTGCGGTGATGTGGCCACGCCCCAATGGCAACAGGGCCTGCATGCAGGCCCTGTTGCGGTGGGGTTGGTTGCGTGGCCGATGCCGGTGGGCGTGGCCGGTACGACGGGTCAGAAGGGCTCGTCGGGATCGAACTCAGGCGGCCCTTGGTCGGGCATGAGCTGCTCGCGCCAGGCCTGCTGCATCTGCGGCCCGTAGGCGGCCCACAGCGCCTGGCGCATGGCCTGAAGGCACTCGGCGACGGCCAGCGCTTGCTCGGGCGTCCAGTGCTTGGGGACGGCCGCCGCAGCGGGCGATGTCGGCGCTGCGCTCATGCCCCAGCCTTGCGGGACCGCGCCGGCGTTGCCTTGGCCGAGCGCGCAGCCAGGCGCTGGGCCTCGCGCTCCTGGGCTTCCTTGGCACGGTAGGAATCGCCGTCGATGCGCACCACCTCGGCGCGGTGCATCAGCCGGTCGATCAACGACACCACGCAGGCCGCGTTGGGGAAGACCTCGCCCCAGTCGGCGAAGGCCCGGTTGGTGGTGACCACCGTGCTCTTGTGCTGGTAGCGCCGGCTGACCAGTTCGAACAGCAGATCGGCGTGGCGGTTCGAGTACGACAGGTAGCCGACCTCGTCGATGATCAGCACATCCGGGGCGGCGTACTGGCGCAGCTTGCGGCGCAGGCCCGAGTCGCTGTCCAGCGCGGCCAGTTCGCCCAGCAACTGCCCGGCGGTGGTGAACAGGGCCGTGTGCCCGGCCAGCACCGCCTGGTAGCCGATGTTGCAGGCACACATGGACTTGCCCACCCCGTTGGGGCCGACCAGGACGACGTTGCTGGCGTCCTTGACGAAGTCCAGCGTCATCAGTTCTTCGACGGCACCGCGGTCGATCTGCCTGGGCCAGGTCCAGTCGAAGTCGGCCAGCGGCTTGAAGCGCCCGATGTGGGCCTCGCGCAGGCGGCGCTCCAGGCTGCGGCGGCTGCGTTCGGCCGCCTCCCAGGTGAGCATCTGCGCCACCCAGTGGGCCTGCTCGGGCTGCGCCATCACCTCGGCCCAGTGCTCGATCAGGCCATGCAGGCGAAGTGCGGCGGCCTGCTCGCGCAGCGCGGTGGGTGTGGCGATGTCATTCATCGGGGCTCTCCGGTGGATCCTGGGGATGGTCGGGTTGCTGGTCGGGCTGGCGGTCGGGCTTGCGGTCATAGGACCGCAGGTCATGGGTACGCACCGGTGCGTCGCGCTTGGCCACGTGCTCGGGCAGCACCAGCGCCACGGGCGGCGGCTCGCCGCTGGCCGCGCGCGCACGCTCCAACGCCAGCCGCACGGCGTTGGGGTGAGCCACGTCGCGCGCCAGTGCCTCGGCGATGGCCGCCTGCAGTGCGGCAGCACCCCAGCGCTCGAGCAGTCGCATCAGGGTGGCGGTGATCGAGCCCAGGTTCTCGCCGCGCGCGCCGGCGCGCTGGAGCAGCTGTGCGCTGGCCGGCGCGGCCTGGGCCAGGCGGTCACAGGCGCGGTGGGCTCTGCCGGCACGCTTGGCATCGAGCAGGCGCTGCACATGGGCGTCATCCTCGATCTGCGCGTGGCTGTCCCAGCAGCGCTGGTGGCGGGCCAGTTCGGCGGCGCCGTCGAGCACGCGCACCCACTGCTCGTCGGCCAGCACCGTCAGCGTGCGCCGCACATGGGTGTGCGGCACCGAGTAGTCGTTGGTGTCGAAGCGCACGTAGGGGGTCTTGCCGACCTTCACGGCCACGCGCTCGCCCAGTGCGAAGGCCGTCTCGGGCAGCGCCATCAAGCTGCGACCCTCGGCCTCGAAGGCCTGGCGCACGCTCAGGGCACCGACCTCGGGCCAACGCCGGTCGGCGGCCACGCCCAGGCACCAGGCCCGTGCCTGCGCTTTGAGGTCGGGCAAGTCGGTGAACGCGCGCCCGGCGAAGAAGCTGTCGCGGATGAACCGGATGGCGCGTTCCACCCGGCCCTTCTCATTGCCGCGGGCAACTGCCACAGGGCGTGGCTCGAAGCGGTAGTGCGCCGCCAGCGCGAGCAGCTCCGGGTTGAAGCGGATCGCCTCCCCAACACGCTCGAGCACCGCGCTCTTCAAGTTGTCGTACAGGGCGACCCGGGGGCAGCCGTTGAAGGCGATGAAGGCCTCGACATGGCCGCGCAGGAAGCTGTCCATGCGGGCGTCCAGGAAGAAGCGCAGGAAGATCATCCGGCTGTGGCTGAGCACCATGACGAAGGCCATCAACGGGCGCCGAGCGCGGCCGATCTGCAGGTGGGCGAAGTGGGCCCAATCGACCTGCGCCTGTTCACCGGGCAGCGTGCGCAGGCGCAGGTAGGCCTGGGCAGGCGGGCGCGGGCGCAGCTCGGCGATGAGGTGGCGGAAGTGCGAGTCGCAGCCCACGTAGCCGCGCTCGCCGACCATGGCATACAGCCGCGCCGCGGTGAGCGTGGGGAACTTGTCCAGCGTCGCGAGGATGAAGGGCCGGTACGCATCGATGCGGCTGGGCCGCAGCGGTGATGGCGGCACGGCTTGGCCGCTCTGCGCAAGCACGCGGCGCACGGTGTCGCGGTGCACATGCAGCTGCCGGGCGATGGTGCCGACCCGCCACTTCTCTGCCGCATGCAGACGCAGGATCTGCGCAACCAGGTCAGGGGCTATGGTCATGGTGCCACCGTGGACGCACCGGGCGCAGACCATGGCGCAGGAAGCCCTGGCGCACCCAGCCGGGCTGCGGCCTGGCACAGCGCCGGCACCGCCAGGGCGTGGTGGCGGTGATCATTGTGGTGGTGGTCGCCACGGTCATCGGGGTGGTGGCCGCCGAGTCTGCAGGCTCGGGCGCCGAGGTGGTGTGGTGTGTCCATGCGGCCAGTGGAGCCGCAGCCACCCCAGGCGGGCAACCCTGGTGCGTCACGTTCTGCTGCAGGCCAGCACCACCACCACCGCCGTCGCCACCATCATTGCGCGCGCGGCACCGTTGGCGCCAGCGCCGCGACCGCTCGGCGTGGGCAAGCCGGCCCCGCCGAGACCGTTGGTAGCGGCGTGCGCTCTCGCGCCGAGCCGCGTCGTGCGCCAGGCGACGGCAGTGCCGGCCACAGTAGCGGTTGCCGCGATCGCAGTGGCTGCACAGTACGACCTGCACACGGCAACGCGCACACAGGAACAGCCTGCCTGGACCATCCATGCCCACCTCGGTCGATGACCGAAGCTTCAGTGCTGGACGGACGCGTCCCAGCAGTGCCACACTGAAGTGGCACCACCTTCATCGGCACGGTGTAGGGCGCGGTACGGTTGTCAGGCTTCCCGGCGAGATTGGCCGTTGCCGCGCCCACCTTCTTCGGCATGAGCGCTGTTGTATCCCGAGCGCCGCCCCGTACGACCGGCGTACCGCCGAAGTCACGCCGTCACCCTGATCCGCGTCGACCGCGATGGCATTGCGCCTACGCCATCGGCTGCGCCTGCCCGGCCGCCCTGCAGGGCGGCCGGGCAGGCGCAATCCCTCCAACTCCCCAATCGATCAGATCACGAGCTAAAGATCAAACCCGCCACCTCACCGGCGAATAGACGCGGTTCCTGACCGGCGTTCACACCTATGCGAGCGCGTCTGGGCATGCATACCTCCCGCTCACGCCGCCGTCGGCGATTTCAGGAGAATAGTTGAATCGCGCCCCTCGTTACAACTTCTCTTGTCGCGCACGCCCTCAGTAACCCATCTGCGCTGCCGGCGCAGCCCAGGAAGATGATCCGGCCGGTGAGTTACAACTTCTCTTGTGTGAGCGGGCAGGGCGCAGGCAGCAGCTTCAGATCAGGGCCTGCGCCTGGCGCAGGTGCGCCGCGCTCGCCGGAAGTCCCGAGCGCTCCAGCGTTGCGATGAGCTCGGCCGCCGTCTGCGGCGGGCGGTTCAGGCGTGCGCGCATCTTCTTGACAGCCGCCAGCGCCTCGAAGGGGCGGAGCTCGAGTTGGTTCAGCACGAAATCGTCCGGGTGGATGGCTTCGATCTGATGCGGATCGAGGGCATCCGCCGGGAAGTCCTTCAGGTTGAAGGTGACGATCGCGTCAGCGTGACCGGCGATGGCGGCAGCCAGCACATGGCGGTCATCGGGGTCCGGCAGGTCCAGGCCAGCGATCAGTCCTTCATAGTTCTCAACGAGGCAGTCCGGCACCGAACGGTTCATCAGCTCGACCAGCGCGCTGAGCCGCGGCTCTAGCTCCGGCCTGTTGCCGATCAGGTTCCGAGCCCATTCCTCGTGAATCCGGGCCGTCCATCGGGCGTGGTACAGGCCCTCGATCGCCAGGCTCAGCAGCAGGTCGCGCAGCGGCGCCGGGTAGAGCGTGTTCGCGTCCAGGATTGCCGTGTACTGCGACGAGCCGGCCATCAGTAGCCCAGGCTCAGATCCTGGGACAGGTCAGATAGCTTCTGCAGCGCCTCTTCGGACTGCGCGCGCTGCGCCGCTTGGTAGCGCCGCAGTTCTTCGAACTCGATCCGCCGGTGCCGGCCCACCTTGCGGCACTTCAACCGCCCGGCCTCGATTTCCTTGATCACGAAGGGCCGCGACACATTGAGCAGCGCTGCAGCGTCCTGCGTGGTCAGCTCATGGTTCTGCGGCACCAGCATCACCGGACGGCGTTGCGCCATCATGCCCAGCATCTCGGCGAAGAAGCGCAGCGCCTGCGGCGGCAGTTCCAGGACCGGCGCGTCGGCGATCTCGCCCTTCTCGTCGACGAGGGCGATGCGCTGCGCGCGCGAGTGGTCCAGCGCGGCCATCAGGCAGCGCTGGGCAACCTTGGCCATCTCGGCCTCCCGTTCAGAGGCCGGGGGTTCGAGCAGGTCAGGCGTCGACATCGTGTCTCCAAAGCGATGGGTCGGACCAGTGCCGACAGGCCTCTACTCTACGCCCTATTCGAATTATTCGCAGCGTTCGAAGCCAACGAACACCGGGGGTGCCTGGCCGGAGTGTGAACCGGTGTTCAGGCGGTGATTCGGCATTGGCAGTCCCTTGTCTCAGCGAGAAAGCACTCGGCGCGGCAGCGGGCTGGAGCGGCATCTGGTGTCCACGCGGTTCCCACGAATTTCCGCGCTATCAACGCGTTTCGCTATCACGTCACGATCCTGTGGATTCGCGCGCTTCGGCGCCGCAGTCAAAAGTCCACATTGACATGGGAACGCATGCTTCAGATCGCAGCCGCCTGGCTCCCCGCCGCCAAGTTCCTCCATCCATGGCCCAACCAGCGCTTTGTCGTCAACCACCCGAGGTAGGAGCCGTATGCGGGAATCCTGCACGTACGGATCTGTGCGGGGGGCGATCAGCAATGGTCGTTCCTACCGCGATTGGGTGCTGGGGCCCATGCGCGAGAGCCTGTGCCTGATGGGGAGTGAGATAACCCAGGAGGGCCTGCTGCGATAAACCCGGGATTCGGCGGGATCAGGCGGGATCCTGGGGGCCGGGTCTGCAAAGCCTTTGCCCAGGGCGCAAATTTTGGCCGCAAGGTTGAAAAGCGGTGGCGCAGCGCTTCGCCGACCGGGCGGTCGCGTGTCATTGGCGGAGCGTTTCGGCCAAGGCGGTCTTGCCAGTTGCCACGGCAACTAGGCACTGCGCGCGCGGGGGCTTGCGCAGCGGACTGCCGGGATCGCGCCCGACCGCCTCGCTTGCCCATTCGTGCGCGGGGAGCCGACGCCCTCCAAAAGCGGCGTTGACGCCGCATTTTCCTCGCGCCCGCGCGCGCAGGTAGCCGACCGACCGACGGCGTGATGACGATCGTGCGCACGGCTCGCACACTCGCGCGCAGGGAGCCGACTGGCAACGGGCGATACCCGGGTAGTCGGTCACGCTCGCGCCCGCGCGCGCAGGGAGCCGACTTCGCGGGGCTTGTGGGGCAGGCGAAATCGGCGCTCGCGCCCGCGCGCGCAGGGAGCCGACCTGGGTGCAACCCAAAACACTGCAGGAGGAGGGCTCGCGCCCGCGCGCGCAGGGAGCCGACCGGCCATTGCCCACGCCCCAGGTGGCGTCGCCGCTCGCGCCCGCGCGCGCAGGGAGCCGACCACCTCTTCGACGGCGGTCTTGTCCTGGCGCAGTTCGCGCACTGCGGAGCGCAGTTCCTTGACGGACATGGTGGCCACGTCGTCGAGTGACAGTTCACCGGTCTGGCCGAGGGTCAGCAGGTCGTCGACCTGGTCGTCGTCGAGCACCACCAGTTCGGCAAGTTTCTTGACGCCCACCGACTCCAAATGCGAACTCGAGTTCGCATTTGCAAAGCGGCGCGTGACTTTCATGTATTGCTGCGCGACGCGCGGCTCCAGGCCCAAGCGCTCAAGCGTCGGCAGGAACTGCCCATGCGGGCACGCCTCACGCAGCAGCAGCAGATACCCGCCCAGCTCGAAGATGCCCATGCCAATGCGGCGGATAGCCTCGCGGGCGCTGTTCTCCAACACATCGGGCGCGGTGCTGCCCTCATAACGCAGCTGGCGCGCCAGGCTGGCCACCTTGGCAGCCTGCTCAGACACCACCAGGTCGGTGGCTGCCGCGCCCTGGCGCACCACCGCCAACGCCTGCGCGATCTTCTCGGTGTCGGCCCGGTCTGCGGGAATGGCCGGGTCGGCCTTCTTGGCTCGCGCCCGCGCGCGCAGGGAGCCGACCGATCTGACAGCACGGCATCACGTCCCAGTGATCTCGCGCCCGCGCGCGCAGGGAGCCGACGCAGCCATCAGCAGCGCACGTTGCTCCCGCTCGCTCGCGCCCGCGCGCGCAGGGAGCCGACCCAGCGGGCTTGTAGGGGTCGCGGCCGCCATTGCTCGCGCCCGCGCGCGCAGGAGGCCGACCATCGCCAAATGCGACGACGTCGTCGCATTTGGACTCGCGCCCACCCGCGCAGGGAGCCGACGACACCAAATGCGACGACGTCGTCGCATTTGACTCACGCCTGCGTGCACCGGGCGCAGGCTGTCCCTTGCCCTCCGCCAAAAGCGGGAACGTCCCCGCATTTGCCCCCGCTGACAACCCACCGTCCGGCTCACCCTGGCGACGGATGCCCACCCAGCCGGCCGGCATGATGATGGCGTTGTTCACGGTCAGCCATCGCCTGCCAGATGCCGCGCCAGCCTGGCGGCACTGACGGCGCTTGCCGCGCCGTGGCCGTTTGAACGATACTGCGGGTTCGCCCGGAAGGGCGGACGGGCTTGGTCGCCCGGTGATAGGCGCAACAGCCGCGCCGCCAACACGTCGCGGCTTTTTGTTGCGCAGCATGGTTCGCTCCTATGGCGGGCCGTGTGGGGACATCCGCAAGGATGTGCCGGTCCTATCCCGGTCGACCAACCCCGCACGGTCTGCCACCCTCTCTTGGTCGGGAGGTTGGCAGGTACACCACCTGTCGATAGGAGCCATCCCATGGCTGACACCCGCAAGTCCGGCAAGGTCGCCGGCAAGTCCCCCCGCCTCGCCCAGTTGAAGAAGCCCGCTGCGCAGCGCACGCCTGCCGCAGCCAGCCACGAAGTGGCACTCGACGGCCCCTCGCAATGGAGCGCGGCCACTGGCACGCCGGTGGCCGACATGCGTGCCGCGGCTGAAGTCATCCGCCGCGCCACAGGCGAGCGGCCCAACCGCCTGGTGCTGCGGGCCGATGCCTTGGAGGCCCTGCGCCACAACACCGAGGTGCGCAACTACGCCGCCGGTGTTGAGCCCGGCCCGGCCGGGCTGCAGCTGCTGCAGGTGGTGCTGAACGTGGCCGAGATCGAGGTGAACGACAAGGGCGGCAACACCGCGTTGCTGACCTGCACACCACGGCAGCTGCAGGCAGGTGGCAGCGCGACGGCGCTGCACAGCTTCAAGTTCACCAACGTGGTGGCCGAGCACACCGGCGCGCAAGCCACGGCGCGCAAGCCGCGCCAGCAGGCCGCCGCGGCGCCGCACGCCCGCTGCAACGCGCCCGACGGCCTGGAAGAGTCAGGCCTGCAGCTAAAGGCCGTTGTGCAGCCCGTGAAGATGCGCACCTACAGCGCGATCGAGTGGCTACGCCTGCTGCCGGCGGTGGAGCCGATGGTCAGCGCGATGGCTGCTGTCATTGCTGCCGGGCGTGAGCCGAGTTATGAAGAGGCGCTGACCTGCATGGTGGCGCAGGGTGACCTGACATCGCTTCTGGTGGCTGACGCGGCCGACCTGACGGCTGCCACCGTGAGGGCGCTGTGCCCGAACGATTGCGAGCTGCTGCTGATGACCTGGTGGGGTGCCAACGGCCGGTATCTGGTGCGGCGGGCAATGAACCGGGTCGACGTTCGGCGTGCAGAGCTGCGGCCTGCGGAGGCAGCATGAGCCCCGACGCCGCCCGGTTGCTCTGGGCTCATCAGCAACTGCGGAACCTGCACAGCGTGCTGGCGAGCTGGCCCGACCTTGACCCCGCCACCAAGACCCGCGCACGGTTGCGTCGCATCCGATCGAACATCAGCCGGTTGGACTTCGTGGTTTGCTTCCTGGCCGAGCAGCTGATTGCCGAGACCTGCCGCACCTGGAAACGGCCCCTGCCCGGCGTTGACCAGGTGGTCGCGTCCAGGGGTGGCTGCCCGGCGCAGCCGAGCCTGGCCGCACAGGTCAGCCAGTGGCCAACAAGCGTGAGCTGAGCCATGCCACGCGGCCCGGCCTTCACCCATCGCCTGGTGCAGATCGCCGAGGCGGCGGCACAGGCAGGCCATGGCCGCAAGGGCGCGGTGTACGCCGCTGCCTGTGATGAGCTGGGCATCAGCCGCGCCACGCTGCTGCGGGCGCTGCGCGAGGTGTGCGACAAGCCCGCCCGCAAGCGCCGCGCCGATGCCGGTGTGCTGGCGCTGCGGCGCAGCGAGGCCGAGCTGATCGCCACGGTGTTGGTGGAAAGCCTGCGCAAGAACGGCAAGCGCCTGATGTCCATCGGCCAGGCGGTGGCCACGCTGCGGGCAAACGGCCTGGTGCAGGCTGAGCAGGTGGGCGCCGATGGCGTGGCCAGGCCGCTGGCCGACAGCACCATTGCCCGCGCCCTGCGGCACTACTGCCTGCACCCTGACCAACTGCTGCAGCCTGCGCCCGCGGTGCGGCTGCGCAGCCTGCACCCGAACCATGTGTGGCAGATCGACGCTAGCTTGTGCGTGCTGTACTACTTGCACGCCAGCGCGCCCGAAGAGGCGGGCCTGCAGGTGATGGACGCCCGCAAGTTCTACAAGAACAAGCCCGCCAACCTCAAGCGCATCGAGAGCGAGCGCGTGTGGTCCTACGAAGTGACGGACCATTTCAGCGGCAGCATCTTCTGCACCTACGTGCTGGGCGCCGAGAGTGGCCTGAACCTGGCCGAGTGCTTTCTGCAGTGCATTCAGCCGCGCATGGTCGACGGTCAGCCTGAGCCAATGCACGGGGTGCCGCTGGTGGTGATGATGGACATGGGAAGCGCGATGACGGGCGCCTTGTTCAAGAACCTGGCACGTCGGCTGAGCGTGCAGCTGATCCCGCACAAGGCGCGCAATGCCCGTGCGACGGGCCAAGTCGAGCAGGCACGCGACATCATCGAATGCAGCTTCGAGAGTGCGCTGCGCTTTCAGCCGGTGCACGACCTGGCCGCGCTGAACGACGCCGCCCGCGCCTGGGCGCGGTGGTTCGGCGCCACCCAGGTGCACCAGCGCCACGGCATGCCGCGGCACGCCGCGTGGCAGACCATCACGGCCGAGCAGCTGCGCCTGGCGCCACCGCCCGCGCTGTGCCGCGAGCTGCTGACGCACGCGCCGGAGCGGCGCAAGGTGAACGACTTCCTGGAGGTCGAGTTCAAGGGGCACGGACGCTTCAGCGTGCGCGATGTGCCGCGTGTGTACGTGGGTGAGTGGCTGCACATCACCTACAACCCGTATGACCTGGTGAACGGCCGGTTGCAAAGCGCGATGGTGGTGGAGACCGACACCGAGGGCCGCGAAGTGCTGCGCCGCATCCCGAGCGTGGAGCGCACCGCGGGCGGCTTTGCGGCAACGGCCAACGTGATCGGGCAGAACTGGACGCCCGCACCAACCACGGTGGCAGACACAAACCGCCAGCGCATCGAGCGGCTGGCGATGGACGCGGCCAGTGATGCCGAGGCGCAGGCCAGGCGCAAGGCCAAGGCCCTGCCACTGGGCGGCAAGCTTGACCCGTTCAAGCACCAGGCGGCAGCCGCATCGGTCACCTGGCTTCCCAAGCGTGGCGTGGCGCTGGTGCCGGCGGTGGTTGTGGCCGACAGCGGGGAGCGGATCTACACGCTGTTCCAGGCCGCCAGCGAGCTGGTGCGGCGCGGGCTGGTGATGGACCCCGAGCGCAATGCGCTGGTGGCGCAGTGGCACCCCGATGGCGTGCCTGAGGGTGCCTTCGACGAGCTGGTGCGGCGGCTGACCCAGCGTGCCGGCCTGCGCGTTGTCGGCCCCCATTCGAACGACCCCGAAGGAGATGCACATGTTGCTTGAGAACGTGGCCCTGACACCCGAGGCGATGCGCCACTTTCGGCTGAGCCGAAGCCCCTTCGTCGACGACGTGGTTTGCCGCGAAGACGTGTTCAACAGCCCGGACAGCCGGTATGTGCGCAACGCGCTGATGCAGGCTGCCGTGCACCAAGGATTCGTGGCTGTGATCGGCGAGAGCGGGTCGGGCAAGACGACGCTCAGAGAAGACCTTGAGGAGCGCATCCGCGACGAAGAGCTGCCGGTGAAGGTGGTCAAGCCCTATGTGCTGGCGATGGAGCCCACAGAGACACGCGGCACGATGATGAAGAGCGGAAACATTGCCGAGGCGATCGCCCGCACGCTGGCGCCTGGCCTGCGCTTGCCCAGCAACCCCGAGACGTGCCTGCACCAGGTCCATGAACTGATGCGTGACAGCTGCCGCGCCGGCCGCAGTCACCTACTGCTGATCGAAGAGGCCCACCGCATGCCCGCGGCCACCTTGAAGCACTTGAAGGGGTGGATGGAGCTGAAGGACGGGTTGCGCAGGCTGCTGGGCGTGTGCCTGATCGGCCAGCCCGAACTGGCCGATCTGCTGAGTGAACACAACGTGGAAGTGCGCGAGATCGTGCAGCGTTGCGAGAAGGTGACGCTCGGCCCGCTTGGTGACCAGTTGGAAGCCTATGTTCGGCACAAGCTGCACCGGGTAGGTGCGAGTCCTGAGCAAGTTCTGGCACCTGACGCCTATGACGCGGTGCGCGCGCGGCTGACCTATGTTCCGCGTGACGGCAAGGCGAGAGACGCACAGAGCATCTGCTACCCGCTGGCGGTCAACAACCTTCTTGCGCGGGCCATGGTGGCTGCGGCGCGCAACGGCTGGCCACTGGTGGACAGGGCCGCGGTGTTGGGCTGCTGAGCGGTGGCTTCAGCAGCATGGTCGGCCGCCTGGCGGCCTTGACCTGAAGAGTCGACGATGACAGTGACGAAGCGGGCCGGCGCCGCCCAAGAGGCTGGCCACCAGCGAAGCGATGGAGAAGAGATGAGGCCACTTGAACAGAAACTGACGGAGATCGCCGCAGGCATCAACGCGATGCAGGAGCGGCAGGCGCTGCTGACTGGCAACGAAGCGCGCATGCTGGGTGCCGAGCTTCACGCGCTGCGCGAGAGCCTGGGCGCTGATTGCCTGGAGCGCGCGCTGCGCAATCTGCTGGCACTGCCGCGGCAAGCGACCCGATTGCTGTTGATCGCCCAGGTGATGCAGACCGCAGCAGGCGTGGCAGTGCTGGGCGAGACGGTCGGTCTCTCCAAGCTGGCCGCGCTGGCGAACCTGGACGAGTCGGAACTGCAGGTGCTGGCCGCCGGCCAATGCTTGCGCGGGCTGAGCCTGGCCGATCTGCGCGCCATGTCGCCCCGCCAGCTGGGCAACGCACTGGCGACGGTAACCGCTGATGAGCGGACGCTGCTCGTGCGCTACCGTCGGTGCACTGAACAGGCCAAGCGCCATGTGCAGCAGGCCGCGCAACTTCTGGCCGAGCAGCGCTGAGCAGGGGCACGCCAATGAGCAGCATCGGCAACAAGCGAGCAGCAGGCAGCGCGCCCGCGGGTGAAAAGCGATCACGGGCGCAGGCTTGGATGGTGATCTGCGCGGCCTTCACCGGCGCGGCCTGCGCTGAACTGCTGGCAACCGACCAGGCTGACGAGGCAATGGCCGCGTGCGAGGGCAACGCTCAGGCGCTCGCTCTGTACCTGAAGGCCGCCGAGCAGCTTGAGCAGCGAGTGCGTGCTGGCGACAGTTTGATGGCGGCAGTAGAGACGATGGTGCAGGAGGGCTGGCCGGCAAAACTGGGCGTTGCAGTTTGCGCCGGGCTGCACTGATTGGCGCCATCTTCTTGCCTGCCCGCGATGCCCTGCGCCGGCCCGCAATGCCGTTCCAAATCGTTCCAATTGCGCCGGCAAGGGGGTAGTGGCCCGGCGGGCTGCTGGCGCCCCTGCGGCCCTGCCTGATCCAGATAGCCAGCTCAGGCTTGAAAAGGGTGCGGCGGAAGGGTCACTGAAGCGCTCTGAGCGCCTGGGGCGGACCACCCGGCTCGGCTTGCCTGGACGGGAACCCGGTTGTCACCGCGTCGTTCCCGTCCGGCGCCGACAGATGCGACCACCGGCGCAACTGGCCACGACATCCCGTCGTTGCACTGTCAGTTTGACAGGGCGTTCCGCCCCGTTAGAAGTCAAGTGACTTTCATTATGCAGGTGGGGTGCCGGTCAGAAAAAATCGGTGTGCAAACACGGCTTCTTAGCACCGATGACCACTCCACCCCAGTTCGTGCCTGTCGACATTTCAAGGATGTCGGTGGAGCAACTGAGTCCGCTGCAACTCGCGATGCCTGAGCAGTTCGTAGAACGGCTGAGCGACATGGCCTTGTCAATGTATGCGGTTCTCGTTGACGGCGAGAAGGGAAAGTCGGTTGATGAGATGGGCGCCGCAGCGAGGCTGGCCATCAGGTTGGTGGTGCAGTTGTGCCAGGACTTCGGTGGCCGCTCCTTCTACATGCACAAGTCGCCCTTGGCCGCCGTCTATGCCCAGGCTGCTCGAGACAAGGCCATCGCAGACGCATTCAATGGCAGGAACATCCTCGACCTGGCGCGGCAGCATGGCCTGACCGAAATGCGGATCAGGCAGATCGTCAATCAGCAGCATCAGCGGGAGAAGAGCGTCAAGTTGAGCCCGCAGCAGATCGCGGAGCGCAACAAGGCCATCGTGGCCAAGTTCAACGGTCGCAACCACAAGGCGCTTGCCAGCCAGGCGGGCCTATCGGTGCAACAGATCAGAAAGATCGTCGCGGACAGTAAGTCCGACACCAACCAATCGACAGCGGCGTTCAACACCTATTGGCGATAGACGGCAGCCGCTGCGACGCCGCCACCTCAACCACCAGCGAACAAACACATGAACATGCAACAGCAAAACGTCACCATCGAGAAGAGCCCGGAACTCGAACGCCTGCTTGACGTGCAGAGTCGCTTGTCCAAGGTCAGAGACACGCAGGCCGATCTGGACAGGCGCATTCACGAGACGCAGGCGCAGGTCGACAAGCTGAAGGCGGGCCTTCCCGATGTGGAAGCGCTGCAGAGCGTTCGGCGTCGAGTCGCCAGCCTGGTGGCCACTGGTGATGCAACCGAAGGCGAGTTGCTGCAACACGAGCAAGCCGTGGAGACGGCGAAGTTCGAGGCCGCGGGGATCGTCCAGCAGATCGAAGTGAAGAACGATCTGCTGGCGGGCTTCCAGCAGCGGCAAGAGGAGCAAGCGAACGCCAAAGCCGCGCTGCAGGCCGAGTGGAGAACCGCACTGCTGGCCCTTCTGATGGCGCACGCGGACCAGATCGGCGCTGCCTACGTGAGCGCCGCAGCACAACTGGATCTGCTCTACCGGCGGCTGACGGCCCTGAGCGCGCAGGTCGGCAACATGACTGGCCATCGCGGCTTTCGCTGCCTCGGCCCCATCAGTGTGCCGTCTTTCAGCCTGCCGGTGATCGAGCAGAACAGGTCGCCCATTCCGCCTTATCAGCTCGTTGACTATTCAACGCGGCAGCACAACCCGATCGGGCAGTGGGAGAACGATCTGAACGTGGCGCTGCGCGCAGCCGGCGTCCAGATCGACTGATCCGTTCAATCAACGAAAGGCCATCGTGGCACGCGAATTTCCGACTGATGCTGAGCTGCACAAGGCAGCCACCGAACTGGTGAACCGGGAGCACTGCGACTACATCGTGGCGCTTCAGGCCGTGATCGGTCTCGCCAATGCCAGCCGCAAGCCAGTAGGGGCTGCCTACGCGATGCTGGAAAAGGACGGTGAGCTTGACCAGCTGATCAATGCGTACTGGCAGACCTTTGGCGGCAACTACCTGACGGCGCTGGAAGCGGTCAGCGCCTTGGCGGCAAGCAAGGGTGTGTCAATCTTGGACGCAGCTCAAGCGGCGCTGAAAGACTCGAAACTCTACGAGCAGGCGCAGGCCTTCGTCGCTCAACACGGTGGGGGCATCGATTCGGCGATGAAGGTTCTGGCTGACATTGCGAAGCTGAAGAAGAAATAGATGTCCTTCGTCGACTTCGCGCGATCCATCGTCGCTGGCATTGCTTCGGACTCTGCGCCCGCCGGGCGTGCCGCACCCCCTGGCGGCCAGGTCAACTTCGCCGAGCCCTGGGGGCGCGTGTCGACAGACCGAACGTCTGGTGGGGCGTCCCATGCATCAGCAGCTGACCTGGAACTCCACAGGCGTGCGATGTGCATGGTCAATCAGCGGGGACTGACCTACGTTGATGCCTTGCAGGCGTGTCACGTCGTCGACGTGCGCTTCGCGGAGGCGGAATCGAAGTCGACAGCGCTGGTGGATGCGGCGCGAGTCATTCTGCGGGTCGGCACACGCACATCCGACGATGGCCAGAGTGTCGCCTTCTCCAGGAGCGACCTGATGGCCACAGCTGCGGCCTACAACCCGAGCCAGCGCGAGGCGCCGCTGACTCTGGGCAAGCCGGCCCACGATGCACCAGCTTTCGGGTGGGTTCGTGGCTTGGAGGTCACAGCCGCCGGCGAACTGGTGATGACCGTCAGCGATGTCCACCCGGAGTTCGCCAGCTTGGTCAACGATCGGCGATTCACCGAACGCGCCGTAGTCTTCTACAACCCGCGTCATCCCAGCAACCCAAGCCCGGGTGTCTGGTATCTGAGGAACATCTCGTACTTGGGTGCAAAGAAGTCGATTCACGTTCCTGGGCTGAAGCATGCATAGCGCGACCGATGGTGCGCAGTACAACTGGTGCCCGGCGCCTTTCGAGATACCGTTGCCGGACGGGCGCAAGGTGCTGGTGGCCGCTCACTCGGCCCAGAGGTGGCAAGAGCTTGAGCCGGCGCTGATGCCCTTCATCCTGAGCTTCGCCGAGCTGTTCGATGCCGGGCATCCGATCATCCAGGCAGACGCGTTGAACCGCATGGCACTGCATCTTGCCGCTGTGCTGCCTTGCGTGCTGGAAGCGTCTGGCCTGGACCTGGCTGGGCTTGAAGAGTTGGGCACGGATCTGGCCGTCGCCATGCTGTGTGCATGGTGGGCAACCAACGGGGCCTTCCATGTCTGTCGCATCCACTACATGCGGGCGATGAACCCAGGGACAGGAACGCATGACTGACGGTCAACGGCTCAGCGTCGGGCTTCAGCTGCGCACCGACTTCGCACGCGCCCTGCGCGATCTGGGCGACGTCACCGACCGACTGCAGCAGTTGGAGAAGGCCACCAAGGGGCTGGACGGTTCCGGCGAACTGGACAAGCTGTCCAAGGGCGCGGCGACAGCGGAACGAGCGGTCGACAGATTGGCCACCGCGGTGAAAGCGGCATCGGACGTACGCAAGGCGGAATCACCGCTGATCGGCGCGCTTCGCGAGCAGATCGCGCTCTACGGCAAGAGCACTGAGGAGGTGCTGCGCTACCGCGCTGCACAGGCCGGCGTGGGGGCCGAGGCGGCACCGCTGATCCTGCAACTGCAGAACCAGCGTGCGGCCCAGCAGCTGGCAGCCCAGGCGGCCCAGGAGGAAGCCAACGCCCAGCGTGCCGCAGTGCAGGCCAAGCAGCAAGCCGCCGCGGCGCAGCAGGGCTTCATTGCCGGCCTGCGCGAACAGGTGGCGCTGCAGGGCAAGAGCCAGGCCGACGTGCTGCGCTACCGCGCCGGCACGCTGGGCGTTGGCAAGGAAGCCGAGCAGTACATCGCCGCGATCGAAAAGTTCGACGCTGCCAGCAAGAAGGGCGCGGCGGGGATGAACCGCTTTGGCGTGTCCACAGGCCAGACCGCCGCGGCGCTGCGTCAACTGCCGATGCAGCTGACAGACATCGGCACCCAGTTGGCGGGTGGCCAGTCGCCGCTGCTGGTGATGGTGCAGCAGGGCGGCCAAATCAAGGACTCTTTCGGCGGATTGAAGCCGGCGCTGGCTGCGCTGGCCACCTATGTGACGCCGGTGGCCGTGGCAGTGACCGGCCTGGCGGCGGGCATCGGTGCGCTGGCATTGGCCTACACCGCCGGTCAGTCCGACCTGAAGGCATACAACATCGCCGTGCAGTCAACCGGCAACTTCGCGGGGGTGACGCGCGGCCAGATTGAGCAGATGGCCCAGCAGGCAGCGGCCACCACCGGCATCAGCCGTGGCGCCGCGCGCGATGTTGCGACCGCGATGGTGCAGAGCGGGCAGATCGGCAGCGGGGCCATCGCCAACCTTGTGAGCAGCGTGCAGGGCTTCGCGGCCGTCACGGGCCGAAGCACTGACGATGCCGGCCGTGCGCTGACCGACATGTTCAAGAAGCCAGGCGAGGCGGCGGAGACGCTGAACCGGCAGTTCCACTTCCTGTCGGCTGAGCAAATGCGGTACATCCGCCAGCTAGAGGAACAGGGCCGCACCGAACAGGCGCAGCTTGAGCTGAGCAGGCGGTTTGCTGATCACATTGGCGGCACGTTCGTGAACAACCTGGGCACGCTTGAGCGTGCCTGGCAGAAGGTCGGCAAAGCGGCGAAGGATGCCGTCGACGTCATCGCAGGCATCGGGCGCGGGTCAACGATCGAAGAGGACATCGGCAAGGCCCGTGCGGAGCTGCAGAAGCTTGAAGCCGGCTTCGGCAGCGCACTGCGCAGCGAGGCCGGGCAGCAGGCCGCGATCGTGGCCGCCCGTGAACGACTGCGGGCGTTGGAGTTGACGCGCAGCATGGAAAGCCGGACCGCGGCCGCCCAGGCCGAGGCCGCGCAGAACGAGCAGCGGCGAGCAGCCAATCAGAAGTACTACGACGAACAGCTGAAGAGCATGGCGTCGAACCGCAAGAAGCTGGCCGAAGAGAAGGAGAAGCTCGACCAGGCGCTGCAGCTTGGGGACATCGACCGGGGGCAGTACAGCGAGGTTCTCGCCGGCTTGCGCAAGCGGTATGCCGACCCCAAGGCGCCTGCCGACCCAGTGGCCACCGCGTTTGAATCACAACAGCTCTCGCTGACCCAGCAGCTGGCCGAGGCCAAGAACCGACTGGCGAACGAGGTTGCCGGCCTGACCGACCGCCAGGACGCCGCTACGGCCAAGCTCGAGGCCTGGCTGTCGACCAGCAAGGAGGCCAAGCAGCTGGACACCCAGCGCGTAGCTGCGTTGCGCAGCCTGGCCAGCGAGGTCGACGCCACAGCAAAAAAGACCGCCGCGATCGACGCGAGCAAGAAGCAGGCGGATCGCATCGCCAGCGGCCTGGCCGACGTGAATACACAGTTGCTGCGCGCCACCGGAAAGAGCGCCGACGCGGCTGCCGCCGAGATCGAACAGCGCTTTGCCAAGCTGCGCGCCGACCTGGTGGCCGCCGGCAACGGCGAGGGCCTGCTGAAGGTCGACCAGCTGATCAACGTGGAGAAGGCCAAGGCGCAGCTGGCCGACCTGCAGCAGCAGGTCGACCTGGTGCTGGGCGTCCAGAGCCGTGATGAGCAGACGCTGCAGGCGCAACAGCAGGCCGGCCTGGTCAGCGAGCTGCAGGCGCGCCAGCAGCTGCTGCAGCTGCACGCCAGCACGGCGCAGCAGATCGACGCGCTGCTGCCGCGCATGCGCGAGCTGGCCGCGATTACTGGCGATCCGCGACTGGCCGCCGGCGTGGCCGACCTGGCCACGCGAGTGACGGTGCTGAAGACCACCACAAACGAGCTGGAAACGGCCTTCACAGGTGCGTTCCAGGGCAGCTTCGCCAACGCGCTGCAGGGCCTGGCCAACGGCACAAAGAGCCTGGGCGAGGCCGCACGCGGCTTCCTGGTCGACTTGGCTGCCGGGCTGGCGCAGTGGGCGGCGCAGCAGCTGGCGATGAAGGCAACGGCCGGGCTGATGGAGATGTTCAACGGCGGTGCCCCCACGCGCGGCGCGGTAGCCGGCGCTGCGGCTACTTCCACGGCCATCACCAGCGCGTCTGCGATTGGGGCACAGCAGCTGGCCGGGGGGGTGGCGTCAGGTGCGGCACAAGGGGCGCTGGACTTCTCCAGCCGCCTGGCTGACGTGTTCTCTTCAGGCTCCCAGGTGCTGCAAAGTGGGCTGGCCTCTGCCTTCGATGCTGCATCGTCCCTGCTGGGGTCGATCCTCTCTAGCTTTGGCGGTGGCGGTGGCGGTGGTCTTGGCAGCCTGGCCTCGCAGTTGGCCGGCGGCCTGATCCCGCTGAGCAGCGGTGGCTACACCGGCCCCGGCGGCAAGTACGAGCCCGCAGGCATCGTGCACGCCGGGGAGTTCGTGCACCGGCAGGAGGTGGTGCGCCAGCCTGGCGCCCTGTCGTTCCTGGCCGACTTCAACCGCCGCGGCATGGCCGCGCTGACGGCCTGGCGCGGCAACGGCTACGCCAGCGGCGGCTTGGTGGTACCCGCCAGCGCCATGCCATCGGCCGCGGCCTACCAGCCCGTCGACGGCCGCAGCGGCAGCACCCAGGTCAACGTGCAGCAGCGCCTGCTGCCGGTGCTGGATGACGGCCTGATCGCCGATGCGCTGCGAGGCCCGAAGGGCGAAGAGCTGCTGGTGCTGCACATCGGCCGCAACCCGGCGAAGTTCCGCCAACTCCTGAAGGTCTGATCGCGACCTTGAAACTGAAAGGCAACGACTATGCTGGGCATCGATCAGATATTCGAGTTCTTCGCCATGTTTGAAAGTTGGATGGTGCTGGACGTAGACAACCACCGCACCTCGCCGACCTTCAAATGAGCACAGCTGGCATCCGCGCCAAGATCGACCTTGGCGAGATTCAGGATGGACTGGACGCGGTGGCAAGCCTCCTCGACGGTGCAGGCAAGACCTCGCTATTCAGGTCGCTGGCGCAAACGCTGGAATCCGAGACAGAGGCGAACTTCGAGGCCCAGGGACGTCCATCGTGGGCGCCCCTCTCTGCTGCAACCAAGGCAGAGCGCATGAAGCGCAATAAAGGCTCTTCGGTGCTGCAGATCCTGAAGGACGGGGGCATCCTCGCATCCAGCATCAGTTCGTATTTTGACGACGAAACCGTTGTCGTTGGGGCTGGCGGCGCGGCCAGGGCCTACGCGGCCATCCACCAATACGGTGGCACGATCGAAAGGCCTGCACAGAGCGTCAAGACGCGGCTGCGGACCGACCGGAAGGGCAACCTGCTACGGCAGAGTGCCGAAGGGCCTGGCAAGAACTTGGCGGTGTTCGCCAGGGACAAGCACAAGCAGGCCCGCGAGAGTTGGTCGACGGTCGACGCCTACAAGATCGACATCCCGGCGCGGCCGTATCTGCCGTTCTCCGGCCCGCCCGGAGGCGAGCAACTGCAGCCCGCTGCTGCGTCTTCCATCCTTCAGGTGTTTGAGCGGGCACTGCTTCGCAAGTTGGGCTGACCGTACGGGCCTTGCGACTTGCACGTTGGTGCATTTCGTTTCCCAACGTGCAACTTCGCAGCGTTCGATTTATTGCAGCGCGGTGCGGTCAAATATCGCGCGCGGCATCATGTGCCGCGCAGGCACGGCCGACGGCCCGGCGCCCCCCCCCCCCCC
>Ga0208823_1000278_pt1 | contig 43905 bp, 42 predicted proteins | sample AD_UKC075_MetaG_FD_184440 | JGI IMG/M metagenome (GOLD analysis project Ga0208823, IMG submission 184440) | Active sludge microbial communities of municipal wastewater-treating anaerobic digesters from USA - AD_UKC075_MetaG (SPAdes) (version 2) | ecosystem: Engineered > Bioreactor > Anaerobic >...
CCGTTCGACCGCGGCGATCGAGTCGACGAGCGTGCCGTCGAGGTCGAGGAGGACACCCTCGAAGGGGGCGTCGAACGGGGAGGTGGCAACCGGCATAGGGCGAACCCTAAGCCCGGCGAGCGGTCCGGGCCTCGGTCCGGGCCTCGGTGTAGACAGCGGCCCAGCGGGGCTCGCGTGACCTCACAGCTGTGGTCCCGGGCGCAGCCGGATCGAGCCGGGGTCCAGCCTGATCGCCTTCGGGTCGAGCTCGACACCCTGCCAGGGCTCGAACCGCTTCCGCCAGGGGGCGACGTCGATGACCACGACCTCCTCACCGCGCTTGTCGAGCTCGCTCGCGAGGTCGGCCAAGCAGGCCCGCGACTCCGCGTCCGCCTCGGCGTCGAAGATGACGCGCGTGCCGTCGACGAACACCCGAGCAGTCACTGGATGCCGTGCGCCGTCACCATCCGTGGCCGTCGCCCGCAGGAGCAGCGCGAAGTCGCCGTCCGTGCCGTTGGCGGCGAGCAGCCACCCGGAACGGCCCTGCTCGGTGGTGTGCAGGGTGACCACGGCGGTCTCGCGCCCCGGGCCGCCGGCCACGGGCTCGTGCGACAGCACCGGGCCGGGCAGCGTCACGACACCAGGGGTGAGTGGAGCTTCCTCCCCCACCCACAGCGCGTCGAGCAGGCCCGTCTCGGGGTCCTGTCGGCGGGCCGAGGTGTCCCCGAGGCGGATCGTCCACGGTGAGAAGGTCACTGGGGGGAGCATGTCGACCGGGGTGGCCTGCACCCGCCACGTCTCGTCGCTCCACCGACGCGTGTAGCCGAAGTCGCGGGGCCCGCCGTCGAGGCAGGACCGCTCCTTGTGGAAGGTGCCGCGCTCCTGGGGCCGGAGCGAGGGCGAGCGTGACTCGCGCGTCACGTCGACCCGCACGTGCGGATGCAGGTCGTTGGTCGCGAGCGGGTCGGTGGCGACGAGCCCGACCACCCCGAGCCCCGGCCGGTCGACCGCGATGGACACCGGGCGCGTCACGAGGGTGCCGCTGCTCGGCAGGTCCTCGGTCACGGGCTCGAGCGAGCCGGCGACCCTGCTGCCGATGGTGTCGGCCGCGATCGACTCGACGAGGGACTCGGTGAGTACCCTGGTGAGCCCTGCGAAGGCGACGCCGGCCACCGGCCCGGCAGTGACCGAGCCGAGCACCGCCAGCACGGCTGTGCAGAACGCGAGGCCGTCGAGCTCGGACGTCGTCGTCCGGGGCACAGGATCCAGGACGATCGCCCCTGCCGGGTCGATCCGAGGCCGCAGGTCGACGCCGACCGAGCCGTGCATCCGGCCGGCACACACCGGCGTCTCCGCCTCGTTGTCGACGTCGATCGCGATCCGCCCCGGCAGCAGCTCGGCGGCGATGCGCGTGACGTCCGCGATGACGTCGCTGAACGGGTCGGGCATGACCACCCGAGAGTGGGCGACGCCCGACCCGTACGGGGGTGGTGTCGCGGCGGTGAGCTCGGCCTGGCCCTGCGGCGATCCGAGGTGGGCGGCCAGTTTGGCTGCCGCCTCGCTGCGGAAGCCGGCAACGTGGTCCGGGCTCCGGCGGGCGGCGTCCAGCTCGTCCTGCGCAATGTCGGCGGCATCCGCGGGGGACTTGATGCGCAGGGCGGCGTTGAACCGGGCCTCGAGGTAGGCCATCTCCTCTGCGTGCACGAAGTCGCGCATGCGCCACTCCTGCACGAGGCGGCGCACGACCTGCTCACGCAGGGCGGGAATCACCATGAAGCGCAGCACCGAATCCGCCGACACCTCGATGCTGAACCGGTGGGCCGGAACGGGCACCCGCCCGAGCAGCCGGGTGGTGACGTCCAACCGCTCGTCGCCGGGTGACGCCAGATCACCACCGGCCTTCTGCCCCGGCGCACCCCCGACGGCTGCGGCCACGTGGTGACCGAAGACCCCGAAGGTGTCGGCATCGACCCACTGCGCCGTCGGCCAGCTCGCCAGGGTCGTGACAGCCGCGCTGTCCACCCCCTCCACCACTCGGAGCGCGGCCGCTCCCAGCGGTGACCATTGAGGACCCTGCCCGCGCACCCAGGCCTCGAACTCCGACCTCAGACGCTCCTCCAACGCGTCTGTCCGGGCAGTCCCGAAGGGCCCTACCCCCGGCACCTGCGCGTTCGCGATCCGGGCGTGGGATGCCGTGTCGAACGCGAGATCCGCCACCGCCGTCGCAAGGTCGGACCGCACCCCGACCAAAGTCGCTCGCACCTCCGGCGCGAGGCCGGGGAACGCGTCGTCCGGCGGAGGCGTCAAGGCCACCGGCACGTCGACCCTCGCGCCTGCAGCCAGGTCACGCACGATGACCGCGCCCGTGTCGGCAACCTGGAGGGCCAGGCGGGTCAGTCGCGTCGCCAGGCGCATCGTCGCCGTTCCGGGGACCGCGACGAGCTCGTGCTGGGCGAAGCCACCCACGACGAGGGTGGTCGGGATCCCCGGGTCGAGCTGGAGCGGCAGCTCGATCGGATGGGGACCGCCGAACAGGTGGAAGGATCCCCCGCCGGGCAACGAGCGCTCGGGCCGGTTGAGCAGGTCGGCGACCGTGAGGCGGTGCAGCTGCAGGACGAGGTCGAAGCCGACGAGGTCGATCACCGATTCAGTGTGACACACATCACAGTCCGGGCGCCGACCTATTGTGAGGGCATGCCCGCACGCAGGGGGCGGCCCCGGACCGCCGTGCTCAGTGCGACGGTCGCCGTCGTGGCGCTCGTCGGCGGATGGACGTGGGCCGCCGCTCTGCAACCCGGGGGTTTCGACGCCCGGTCCGAGACGATCAGCGCCCTCGCCGCCTCGGTCACCCCGCACCGCTGGGTGATGACCGCGGCGCTCGTGGTGACGGGGCTGGCCCACGTCGTCACGGCCTGGGCCCTCGGAGCAGCCCAGCGCACCGGGCGCCTGATCCTGGCCGCTGGTGGCGTCGCCACCCTGTTCGTCGCCGCCGTCCCGCTGCCCTCGCGCGCCGAGTCCTCCGCTGCGCACACGGCGGTCGCCACGGCATCCTTCGTCCTGCTCGGCATCTGGCCGTGGTTCGCCGCCAGGCAGGGCGGTGCGCGGGTGCTCACCCACCGCGTCGCGCGCACGGCGGCGATGGTGCTCACGGCATCCGTCGCGAGCCTCGGGCTGGGGCTGAGCAGCGCGTCCTTCGGGCTCCACGAACGGGTGGTCGCCGCCCTGACGGTGATCTGGCCGCTCGTCACGGCGATCGGGGTGTGGTGGTGGGCAGGCCACCGGATCGGCTCACGTCGGGTCCTTCAGGGCCTCGGGGTGCTCGCCGTGACCGTGGCGTGCATCGCCGCGGGTGTCATCGCGACGACGGTTGCCCCCGCGACGGCCCACACCCGCAACTACCAGGCCACCGTGTCGCTCGACCCCGACCCGACCCACCTCGGCCAGATCCTCGCGACCACGGCGTTCGGTGACCTCGAACTCGGCTTCTCCGGGGTCGCCCCCGGCATCCGCTCCGTGCCACAGGTGAACGCGAGCATCGCCGACGAGCTGTCCCGCCCCAACGTCAGCCTCGCGTCACTGCGACCCGGTCCGGCCGAGCTGAGCGAGGCCATCCGCGAGGTGGCCGTCGACGTCCTCCTGCGCTTCGCCATCGGCGGGCTCGTGCTGATCGGTGCGGTGGTGGGGGCGGATGCCGTGCTGCGCCGCCGTCGCCCCCGGCTCACCCTCGTCGTCGCCTGCGGCACGGGGTGGGTGCTGGCCACCGCGCTGACGGCGGCCTCGTTGTACGCGACCTACCAGCCGCAGCGCCAGGAGACCTTCACGTCGACCGGCATCCTCGGCACCCTGCAGCGCAACCAGGGCATCCTGTCCGACGTCGAGGCCCGGGCCACCCAGGTCGCGCCGTACCTGCGCAACGTCATCGCCCTGTCGACGGCGTTGCAGCAGAAGTACTCGGCGGCACCCCTCGAGGCCGACACCGCGCTGCGCGCCCTGCTCGTCAGCGACATCCACGGCGGCAACCAGTACTCGTTGATGCGCACGATCGTGCAGGAGGAGTCGGTGAACGTCGTCATCGACGCCGGCGACCTGCTCAACTTCGGGACGGTTGCCGAGGGTGAGGCGGCCGGCATCTTCAGCGGCATCGAGTCCCTCGAGGTGCCCTACCTGTTCGTCCGGGGAAACCACGACGCGACGAGCGCGACCGACACCGCCGTCCTGGCCCGGCTCGCGCAGGTGCCGAACGTCGTGCTGCTCGAGCCGACGCCCGGCGAGTACACCGAGGCCAGCATCGGGGGCGTCACGATCTCGGGGTTCAACGACCCGCGCTGGTTCGGCGACTCGGGCACCGGCTCGCCGGCGAAGCAGGTGCCCGCCCGCGAAGCCTTCGTCGCCGCGTTCGGTGGGCGGACGGCATCCGACGTGGTCGTGAGCCACGAACCGTGGGCGCTCAAGGGAGTCGAGGGCGGGGTGCTCGTCAACGGGCACATGCACTCCACCGACCTCGAGGGCAACCGGGTGCAGATCGGCACCTTCACCGGCGGTGGGCCGGTCAACCACTTCGTCGAGCAGGCCCCCGGGGAGGAGCTCGTCGGGCAGCCGTCGGCCTTCGACGTGCTGACCTTCGGCACGAACTGCCGACTCGCGACGCTCACGCGCTACCGGTACAGCAACGTCATCGAGGGGCGGCCGAGCTACGACGGGGTGCAGCTCGTCAACGGGTCGCGGATCGACCGGCGCGAGGTGGACCCCGAGCGGGTGTGCTCTCGCGACGAGCCGCTCACGACGGCCACGGTGCTGCCGGCCTCCGCCCCCTCACCCTGAGTCAGGGGCGCAGGACCGCGCGGTGGGCCACGTGGGCCTTGGGCACGTCCCCGCAGCTGAGCGGGGCGTCGGGCAGGGCCTCGCGCACGACGTCGACGACCGCGCGAGCCGGCAGCGATCCGCGGCCGTAGACCTCGACCGTCGTGTGGTCCCCGTCGGTGTCCGCGGCCCCGGGGGCGAGGTCGTCGAGGTCTGCCGGGCCGTGCTCGGCGAGCACCGCGGCCAGGGCTGCCTGAACGGGCGGGTCCCATCGGGTGGTGCCGCGCAGGAAGCGAGCATCGGTGCGCCCGGCGCGATGTCCCATGACGGCGGCCAGCGCGTTGTCAGGGTCGAGCTGGCCGAAGCAGGCCCCGTCGGGCAGTGACAGCAGCGTGCCGGCGAACCGGTGCCCACCGAGGTGGGTGCACTCCCAGACCTCCTCGGGCAGGGCCTTGGCCAAGGTCGCCGCGATCGGCCGACCACGCACCGCGCAGCAGGCGTCACGGGTGGCGTGGGTGCACACGAGCACCATCGGGTCGGCGTCCTCGTCGCTGTCGGACAACGGCATCCCCAGGGCATGTGCCGCCTCGCGCAGGTCGTCGGCGGTCCGCCAGGAGCCCCTGACGCGGGTGCGCCTGATGGTGTCGATCGCGAACCACGAGTGCGGGTCCTCACCGGGCAGCCGGCGGCCGGGGCGGCGCACGAGCAGGACCTTGCCCCCGAACGACGCGCAGATCCGGTCGATCTCGGCACCGAGGGATGCCGTGAGCGGAGGCGTGGCGAGCGGCTTCTTCGCCCACGGGCCCTGGTGCTCGATGAGCAGCCAGCGCGACGCGACGGGGGCACTGCCCGCCAGCGGGTCGCCACGGTGACGCGAGGCGACGGAACAGCGCGAGAGATCAGTCAGGGCCACCGTTCGATGCTACGCGGCGGATGCCGTCCCGCTCATCCCCGCGGGGTGCACCTGACTCCGCGGATGTTGGGTCTCGACGCAGGGGGCTGCGAGGGAGGACGCTGGGTGCGCGGCAGGATCCTGCTGATTCGAGGAGAACCCCATGGCCCGACGACGTGCCCTGTCCACCGCAGCCCTCGCCGCCACCGCGGCCCTCGTGGTCTCGGCCGCACCGGCCCACGCTGCGAACCCGTCCTACGTCGCGCTCGGCGACAGCTACTCCTCGGGCACCGGCACCCGCAGCTACATCTCGGACGGCACGAGCTGCCTGCGCTCGGTGTACGCCTACCCGTCGCTCATCGCCTCCGCCAAGGGGTACGACCTGAACTTCCGGGCCTGCTCGGGCGCGAAGATCGCCGACGTCTCGAACACCCAGCTCTCCGCCCTGAGCTCCAGCACGGCCTACGTGAGCATCTCGATCGGCGGCAACGACGCCGGCTTCGCGAGCGTGCTGACCACGTGCGCCCAGCCGGCGTGGCTGAGCAACTGCAACGGAGCCATCGACAAGGCCCAGGCCTACGTGAACCAGACCCTCCCCGGCGCCCTGAACACCCTCTACGCCAACATCAAGGCGCGGGCTCCCCAGGCCAAGGTCACCGTCGTCGGGTACCCGCGCATCTTCAACGGGGTCGACTGCAACCTGCTCACGTGGTTCTCCTCGAGCGAGATGACCCGCCTGAACGCCATGGCCGACCTGGTCAACTCCACGACCCGCGCTCGTGCCACCGCGGCGGGCTTCTCGTTCGCCGACCCCACGACCCCGTTCGTCGGGCACGCGGTGTGCTCCAGCTCGGAGTGGATCAACGGTCTGTCCAACCCGATCCAGGAGTCCTACCACCCCAACCGCACCGGCCAGGCGAGCGGCTACACCCCCACGGTCAGCCCGTACCTCACCGGCTCGACCGTCACCGCCACCGCGGCGCTGCTCACCACGGCCAAGGGCTCCACGAAGAAGTTGGCCGACCAGCAGAAGCGCTACGCGGCATCCGATCGCGCCATCAAGCCCGCGCTCGTGCTCGCACCCGACCTGAGCACCCCCGCAGCGAAGGCGGCCGCGCAGAAGGCCGGGGTCGACCTGTCGAGCCGGGCCAGCATCGACGCGGTTGACCGCGTCTACTCGGCGCGTCAGGCAGCGGAGTTCGCGGCCCGCTGACGCGCTACCGTCGCGGGGTGCCCACGGACAACCAGCCCGACCGACCGCTCGTCGCCGGAGTCGACTCCTCCACCCAGTCGTGCAAGGTGGTGGTGTGCGACGCGGTAACCGGGGAGGTCGTGCGCACCGGTCGCGCCGGCCACCCCGACGGCACCGAGGTCGACCCGCGCCACTGGTGGTCGGCGTGGCAGGAGGCCAGCGGTGGCGGCCTGCTCGACGGCGTCAGCGCGATCGCCGTCGGCGGGCAGCAGCACGGGATGGTGCTGTTGGACGAGTCGGATGCCGTGGTGCGGCCGGCGCTGTTGTGGAACGACACCCGCTCGGCGGGGTCGGCGGACGACCTCGTGGCCGAGCTCGGCGCGCAGGCCTGGGCCGACGCCACCGGGGTCGTGCCGGTGGCGGCCACGACGGTCAGCAAGCTGCGCTGGATGGCCGACCACGAACCCGAGAACCTGGCCCGGGCCTCCACGTGCGTGCTCCCCCACGACTGGCTGACCGGGTGCATCCTCGGCGAGGGGTCGTCGGGGCCACGGGCGTGGACCACGGATGCCGGGGACGCCTCCGGCACCGGCTACTGGTCGGCGGGCACCCGGTCGTACCGCGAGGACCTGCTCGCCCTCGCCACGCGCGGCGCCGACCTCGCCGTGCCGCGGGTGGCGGGGCCGTCCGAGGTCGTCGGCCACACGGCATCCGGCCTCGCCGTGGCGGCGGGGACGGGCGACAACATGGGCGCAGCGCTGGGGCTCGGGTTGGTACCCGGCGACGTCGTCGTCTCGCTCGGCACGAGTGGCACGGCGTTCGCCCGCACCGACGTCGCGAGCGCCGACCCGAGCGGCTCGGTGCAGTCGTTCGCCGACGCCGAGGGCGGGTTCCTGCCCCTGGTGTGCACGCTCAACGCCGCCCGTGTGCTCGGGGCGGGTGCCGCCATGCTGAACACCGACCACGCCGGGCTCGACCGGTTGGCGCTGGCTGCGGCGCCCGGTGCTGGCGGGCTGACGCTGCTTCCCTACCTCGACGGAGAGCGCACGCCGAACCTGCCGACGGCCACGGGGTCGCTGCACGGCCTGACCCGCTCGAACGCGACGCCCGAGAACCTCGCGCGGGCCGTCGTCGAGGGCATGCTCCTCGGGCTCGCGGCGGCGGTGGATGCCGTGCGCGCAGCCGGGTGCCCCGTGCACCGGGTGCTGCTCATCGGCGGTGCGGCCGCGTCGGTCGCCGTGCAGGAGGTGGCCGCCAACGTGTTCGGCGTGCCCGTGGCTGTGCCGGGTGCGGGTGAGTACGTCGCGGTCGGTGCGGCGCGGCAGGCCGCGTGGGCTCTGGCCGGGGGCGAGGCGCCTCCGGTCTGGGACGTCGCCGTCGACGTCACGGTCGAGCCCGACGAGGCCGTGCGCGATCGGGCCGCCGAGGTGCGTGGCCGCTACGCCGCGACGGTGGCGGCAACGTACCCGTGAGGGTGGCGAGCCCTCCCAGGGTGGTGCGCCCCACCCGAAAGGTGGCGGTTTCGGGATCGCTTGCTGCGGGGTCTTCCTGTGAGCCAGGGGTCGCACACCACCTCCAGCACTCATTGCGCCGCGCAAGCAATCCCTTCACGGCTGCAACGACTTCTCACAGCACCCCAACCACCCCGCTCACAGGTTCGGCCTACCGACCCCTGTCACGCGGTCGTTCCCGGCTCGAGCCGGGCACCCGCAGGCACCGTGACGCCTCGGCCGATGACCGAGTCGCGCCCCACCACGGCGATGTGGTGGTCGTGGGCCCGCGTGGCCCGGGTCGCCTGACCCACGCGTGCCCCGACCTCGACCCGCACGCCCTCGTCGAGGATCGCGGTCACGACCCGAGCGTCACGCGAGACGCGAACGCCGGCCAGCAGCACGGCATCCTCGATCACCGCGCCGGGCTCGACCACGACGCCGGGCCCGAGGACGCTGCGCCGCACCGTCCCCTTGACGCGGCACCCGGCGCTCAGCACGACGTCCTCGAGCACGGCACCCGTGTCGACCCGTGACGCGGGCAGTTCGGGCCACCGGGTGAGCAGCGGCCAGTCCGGGCGGTCAAGCACGTCGACGCGCCCGGCCAGCAGGTCGCGGTGGGCCGACAGGTACGCGGCAGGGGTGCCCAGGTCTGCCCAGTACCCCTCGTGCGGCCAGGCGTGCACGACACCGTCGCGGATCATGCGCGGCAGCAGGTGCTCGCCGAAGTCGCCGATACCGGTGTTGCCGTCATCGGTGTGCGACAACTCGCGGCGCAGGTCCTCAAGGGTGGCGAGCAGCACGGTCGGGTCGTAGACGAAGACCTCCGCCGCGATCGTCGTGCCGCTCGGGCGCTCCGGCTTGTAGTCCAGCCGCGCGACGCGCGAGCCCCGACCGATGGTGATGACGGCCTTGTCGGCCGCCTGGGTCAGCGACACCTCGGTCGTGACGACCGTGCAGTGCGAGCCGCGCTCCAGGTGAGCGGCCACGACCGGGCGCAGGTCGAGTGCCAGCACCTGGTCGGTGCTCATCACGACGACGGCGTCCGGGGCGAACTCGCGGATCGCGTCGGAGAACCGGTGCAGGTCGTCGCCGTTGCCGTTGGAGAAGCCGTCCTGGGCCGCCGATCCCCCGCCCTGCTGCGGCATCAGCCAGCGCAGGCCCCCGCGGGTGCGGTCGAGGTCCCACGGCCGACCGGACGCGAGGTGGTGGTGCAGCGACCCGGCCTGGTACTGCACCGACAGCCAGACGTCGGAGATGCCACTGTGGGCGCAGTTGGTCAGCGCGACGTCGATCAGCTGGAACGACCCGGCGAACGACAGGGCCGGCTTGGCCCGCTCACGCGTCAGGACGTCGAGCCGAGACCCCTGACCACCCGCCTGGACGACGGCCAGGACCCGCGGGTTCGTGCGCATGGGTGACACTGTGCCGGATGCCGCGGCCCACGGGCGCTTTAGGGTGGGGGGATGAGCGCGAGTGCACGAGAGTTCGACATCGTCCTGTTCGGCGCGACCGGATTCGTGGGGCGCCTGACCGCTCGCCACCTCGCCGCCGAGGCCCCCGAGGGGGTGCGGATCGCCCTGGCCGGTCGCTCGCAGTCACGCCTCGAGGACCTGGCGCGCGGGCTCGGGTCGCAGGCCGCCGGGTGGCCGCTGCTCGTCGTCGACGCCACGAACCCCGATGCCGTGACCGATCTCGCGCGCCGCGCTCACGTCGTCGTCACGACCGTCGGGCCGTACGTGAAGTACGGCGTGCCCCTGGCAGCCGCGTGCGCCGAGGCCGGCACCCACTACTGCGACCTCACCGGTGAGGTGCTCTTCGTGCACCGCAGCATCGCCGCCAACCACGAGACCGCGAAGCGCACCGGGGCGCGCATCGTGCACGCGTGCGGCTTCGACTCGATCCCGAGCGACCTCGGGGTGATGCTCACGGCGCAGGCCGCCAAGGCCGACGCTGCTGACCTCGGCCGCACCCACCTGGCCGTCCGGAGCATGAAGGGCGGGTTCAGTGGCGGCACCATCGACTCGGCCCGGGTGCAGGTCGACGAGCTCAAGGCAGACCCCACCACGCGCCGCATCGTCGGCGACCCGTGGGCCCTCGCCGAGGGTCCCCGGCCCGGCCGAGACCGCAAGGTCGCGAGCGAATCCGGTGCCACGGCATCCGGTTCGTCGGGTTCTTCCGGTGCGTCGGGGCCGGCCGCGGTGCTCGCGAAGCTGGCGAAGGCGTCGCCGGTCAAGCGCGATGCCGACAACGGCCACTTCACCGGCCCGTTCGTCATGGCGGCCTTCAACACCCGGATCGTCGCCCGGTCGGCGTCGCTGCTCGGGTACGGCGAGGGGTTCCGGTACGTCGAGTACTCCGACTACGGCAGCGGCCCGACCGGCGCCTTCGCCGCGGGGATGACGTCGGTGGCCCTTGGGGCAGGGCTCGCGGGGATGTCGTTCGGGCCGACTCGGTCGCTGCTGGACCGGGTGCTGCCCAAGCCCGGCGAGGGCCCGAGCGAGCAGGCCCAGGCGGCCGGACGGTTCCGCATGGAGGTCACCGGCGAGGCCACCAACGGGGCACGGTACCGAACGACGGTGGCGGCCCCCTACGACCCGGGCTACAGCGGCACCGCGGTGATGCTGGGCCAGGCCGCGCTCGCCCTGCTGCAGGACGGTGACGCGCTGCCCGATGCTGCCGGGGTGCTCACCCCCGCGACGGCGATCGGGATGCCGCTGGTCGAGCGGCTGTGTGAGCACAAGTTCACGCTCGACACGGTTCGCCTGCCCGGCTGAAGCCGGCCGGCGGGGCCCGGCGGGGCTCGGCGGGGCCCGGTGTGGCCCGGCCCAAGGGGGGCGTCCACGAGCCATTGCGCGCGTGAAGCAATTCATTGCGGCGGGCAACGACCCCTGCAGACACCCCCCATCCTCCGCCCCCTCAGCCCCTTGCCTCCGCAGCGCCGGGCCTGCCAACCGGCAAAGCCGACATTCGGCCGAGCCTGCGAACGGGGTCCGTGCTCGCGCACTCGGCTGATCGAGGCATTGCCGGTTGATGGGTCCGCCGCACGGCGGGCGAGCACGGTGTCAGCGTGCGATGGCGGCGGCGATCCGCTCGGCGTCGATGCGAAGCTCGCGCAGCATCCCCGAGATCGGGTTCGTGAAGCCGGTGAACCACAGCCCCGGAGCACCCGGGGGCTCGTGGGCACCGTGCACCACGGGCAGGCCTCGCCCGTCGAGCACGCCTCGACGGCAGCCACGGGTTCGACACGCCGCGTGCGGATGGCATCGACGATGCCGACGTCCTGCACCGGCACCCGCCCCACGAGCACGCGCGAGTACAGACCCGGGTCGGCGCGCGGCATCCCGTAGGCGCTGAGGTCGGGTTCCTGGACGGCGGCCAACCCATGAGCCACCCGGTCGACGAGCCGGGGGGGCAGGCGACGCACGAGGATGCCGGTGCCCTGCGCGGGCCAGCCCAACATGTCGCGGCGGATGATGTGCGGCGGCGTGCGCACGGCCAACCAGACTCGGGTGGCACCGTGCTCGGCGAGGTCGGTCGCGATCTCGGTGCCCGTGTTTCCGGTGCCGACGACGAGGACGTCACGACCGGCGTACGGGCGACCGTTGCGGTAGTCGCGGGCCAGCACGAGGTCGCCGGTGAAGCCGTCGAGCCCCGGCCAGTCGGGGGTGACCGGGGTGTGGTTGTAGCCGGTCGCGACGATCACGTGCTCGGCGGCGAGCGGGGGGCCGTCGTCGAGGTGGACCAGCCACCGGGCGCTGTTCGCTGCGGTGTCGCCGGCCGCGGCGTCGGCGACGTACTCCTCGAGGTACGCCACGACGTCGGCCCGAGCCACCCACCGGCCGAACCGGCGTGGGATCCGGTAGCCCGGCAGGCCCGACCACCGCCTCGGCGTGTGCAGGTGCAACCGTTCGTAGTGCCTGCGCCACGAGCTGCCGACCTGGCTGTCGCGGTCGACGACCAGGGCCTGAACCCCACGCGCACCGAGCGCGGCAGCCGCGGCCAGCCCGCCGGGTCCGGCACCGATGACGACGACCTGCGCTGGGCTCATGCAGGCACCGTACCGACGGGTCACGAAGGTTCGGGTGAGAACGGTCTCCCCCGACGAGCCGCCTTCGCCACGGCCCGATAGATTTGACCCACGAAACCCAGCGCAGGAGGCTCGATGTCCGAACCGTCGCCCGTCACCACCCTCACCGATGACGCCTGCTGGGAGATGCTGCACGGGCAGGAGTTCGGTCGGCTGGCCTTCCACCTGGCCGACGAGGTCCACCTCGTCCCGATCAACTACGCCGTCGACGCCGACCGGCGAATCGTGTTCCGCACCGCGGAGGGCAGCAAGCTGCTCGGGCTGACGATGAACGCTGATGTCGCCTTCGAGATCGACGAGTTCACCGAGGACGAGGCAACGAGCGTCGTCATCCGGGGTCGCGCCCGCCAGCTCGAGCACCACGAAGAGGCCGAGACCGAGCTGCTGCCGCTGCGCCCGTGGGTCAACACGGCGAAGTTCAACACGATCGTCATCGAGGTCGACGAGATCACCGGGCGCAGGTTCGGACTGACCCGCCCGTGGCTGCACATGAGGCCCCAGGAGGACTGAGGTATCGCGGTGGTCATCCGATCGATCGAGCCAGGTGACTGGCCGGCGTTCTTCCCCGTCTTCCACGACATCGTCGAGGCTGGTGAGACCTACGCCTACCCGCTCGGCCTGACGCCCGAGCAGGCGTGGGATCTGTGGGTCGAGGAGCCACCCGGGGTGTGCGTCGTCGCCGTCGACGAGTCGGGGGCCGTCCTCGGATCGGCGAAGTCAGGGCCCAACCGGCCAGCCCGCGGGAGCCACGTGGCCACGGCATCCTTCATGGTGTCGCCCACGGCCCGCGGGCGTGGCGTAGGTCGCCGGCTCGGTGAGTGGGTGCTCGAATGGGCCCGCGAGCAGGGCTATGCCGCAATGCAGTTCAACGCCGTGGTCGAGACGAACGAGGCTGCTGGCGCCCTCTGGAAGGACCTCGGGTTCCGGATCATCGGCACGGTCCCCGAGGCCTTCGAGTCGCGCACCCACGGCCGTGTCGGTCTCCACGTGATGCACCGGTACCTCTGACGTGGGCCGACCGGCGCGCGCCCCTCGAGTGGTCGTCGCCAGCGACTCGTTCAAGGGTTCTCTGACGTCGTTGCAGGTGGGGGATGCCGTCCGCCTCGGGTTGCTGGACGTCGCGCCTCACGCTGAGGTCGTCGTCGTGCCGATCGCCGACGGTGGAGAGGGCACCGTCGCTGCTGCGGTGGCGGCTGGGTGGCGCGCCGTGCCCGTGGCAGTGCACGGCCCGACGGGCTTGTCGGTGACCGCGACGGTAGCCGTGAGAGGCGGGAGGGAGGATCTGGCGCCGATCCCGGTCGCCGAACAGGGTCTGATTCCACGTATCGGCACTGCTGCGCCACAGCGCAGCACTGCCGATACGCGCCACCGCACCCCTGATCCCCCTCCCCTTCAGCCCGAAGCGACCCCCACCGTCGCTCTCGTGGAGATGGCTGATGTCTGCGGGCTCGGGCGGTTGCCGGACGCAGTTCCGGCACCCCTCACCGCGTCGAGCCGCGGTCTCGGCGAGGCGATTCGCGCCGCTCTGGACCTCGGGGCGGCAGGGGTCATCGTCGGCGTCGGTGGCTCGGCCAGCACAGACGGCGGCGCCGGAATGCTCGCTGCCCTGGGTGCCCGACTGCTCGATGCCGGCGGGGTTGATCTCCCTGACGGCGGGGCCGCGTTGGCTCGGCTGGCCCACCTCGACCTCAGTGGGCTCGACCCGCGCCTGGCCCACACCTACATCGCCCTGGCGGCCGACGTCGACAGCCCACTGCTCGGCCCGACAGGTGCGGCTGCGGTGTTCGCGCCGCAGAAGGGCGCCACCCCTGCCGAGGTCGACCTCCTCGAAGCAGCGCTCACCCACTGGGCCGACGTCGTCGAGTCACACCCCGACGTACCGATATCGACCAATAGGTCGCTTCAGGGACAGGAAGGCGGCGTACCCCGAGTGACCGATTGGTCGATGGGGGGCCGGATGCCGGGGGCCGGCGCCGCGGGCGGCATCGGCTTCGCGCTCATGGCCGTCCTCGGGGCGCACCGCCGCTCCGGCATCGACGTCGTCCTCGACCTCGTCGGGCTCGACGCAGCCCTCAGCCGGGCCGACCTCGTCATCACCGGCGAAGGGTCCCTCGACGCCCAGACCCTGACGGGCAAGGCAGTGCGAGGCGTCGCCACACGGGCGACCGCGCACGGCATCCCCGTCGTCGCGGTGTGCGGCCGACGCATCCTCGACGACGCCGGCCTGACGGCCCTCGGCCTGCGCGCCGCATACCCGCTGACCGAGCTCGAGCCCGACGTGAGGCGCTCGATGGAGGCTGCCGCGGCTCTGCTGCGTCGCACAGGTCAGCGCATCGCGCACGAGGAAACGCAGCCGCCCGCGGAGTGAGTGGCGCGAACGCCGTCCGCGACGATGGACTCGGCCCCTGCCGGCACGTCCTACAGGTGCCGAGTCCATCAGGCCCGTGGCTGACCCTAGGCCAGATTCAGGCGCTTCTTCCCGATCATGACCGTGCCGGCAGAAAGCCCCACCATCACGACGACAAACGTCATCGTGAACGATTCGACATCGACGATCCGACCAATAAGCGCAAAAGCAAGACAGGCGAGGACCACACCCAACAGGGTGAAAGTCAGCAACCTTTGCCTCGATCCTCCGCGTCGCCATCCGAGCGTGCTTGCGCCGAGGAAAACGATGGGGATCGCAATGGTGAGGATGAATCCGCCGATAGATGAGCCATTCACGCGTAACAGCCTCTGCGTCCGCTGAGGTACACGCGGAGATTGGGCTTCGAGGTGGAGCAGCGACCGTACTCATTGACGTAGTACGCGGCGATCGTGACGATACCCACAAGGGCAGCGCAAGAGGCCCAACCCACGCCCGGTATGGCGCACACGGCCACGGACAAGGCAGCTACTCCGCCCGCGAGCAGGGCGCTCTGGTCGACTCGGTTGAACGAGATGTATGGTCCCCTCCAGCCGTCCCACCCCGCACCAAGGTCCTGCGGGGACCCGCCCTTGGTCTTTGTGGGCGGAGCCGCCATGACGAGTTCGCTGCCATTCTGCAGGGCGTAGGCGATCGTGCCATCTCCCCGGGCAACCGCGCCGTCTGCCACTGCAGCGTTGAAGATCTCCATGTACTGCTCGACTGTCATGTCAGGCGACGAAGGCCGAGCCTGAATGCTCGACTGCGCAGCGACTGCTGCGCTGGGGCTACCGGTCGGCGCGGCGGTAGCAGCCTGGGGCGCAATCACGGTGGCTGCCAACGCCACCCCTGCACAAATTCGTCGAATCTTCATTCTCGTCCCCTCAGTTTTGCCCCCTATTTGTGGCGAGTGCCCTCAGCATGGGAGCATCCAAGGTCTTCTGCAACTGGAAGTGCGAAGATGGCGAATGCTGCTTCGCCATTGCATCTGGATCCTTCACATCGTCGTCCTCCAAACCGGATGAGGGCTCGCTGCTGCGGCACACCGGTCAGCGCATCGCCCGCGACTGGCTCAGCCACCCACCGGGCTGACCGCGTCCCGGCCGGCCAGCACGGCGAGCACGTTTGCCACGGCGAGGTCAGCCATCGCGGTGCGCGTCTCCACCGTCGCCGAGCCCACGTGCGGCAGCAGCACGACGTCCTCACGCCCGAGCAGGCCGGGATGCACCCGCGGCTCGTCCTCGAAGACGTCGAGCCCCGCCCCCGCGATCTCACCGGCATCGAGCGCCGCCACCAGGGCAGCCTCGGCGACGACCGGCCCTCTCGACGTGTTGACCAAATGCGCGCCCGGCCGCATCAGCCGTAGCTCGCGCGCCCCGATGAGGTGGCGCGTGGCCGGGGTGAGCGGGCAGTGCAGCGACACGACGTCGGATGCCGTGAGCAGCTCGTCGAGGTCGAGCACCGCCGCGTCGAGCTCACCCACCACGGCAGGATCCGGCGACGACCGCCCTGACAGCAGCACCCGCATGTCGAACGCCTTCGCCCGTCGAGCCGTCGCCAGCCCGATCGCCCCGGGCCCCACGATGCCCAGGGTCTTCCCGCGCAGGCCCACCCCCAGGTGAGCGGTGAGGCTCCATCGCCACGGCGTCCCGGTACGGACCCGCCGCTCGGCAGCGCCCAGCCCCCGTGTCGACATGAGGATCAGCGACATGGCGATGTCAGCCGTGGCATCCGTCAGCACCCCCGGCGTGTTCGTCACGAGCACCCCCCGCTCGCGACAGGCGGCGACGTCGACGTTGTCGTACCCGACGGCCACGTTCGCGACGACGCGAAGCCCCGGCCCCGCGGCATCCAACACCTCAGCGTCCACCCGGTCGACGAGCATCGCGACCAGAGCGTCGACCCCGGGCAGGGCGGCCAGGAACTCGTCCCGGGGCATCGGGGCGTCGATGTCGCGGAAGACGACGTCGTGGCCGGCCTCGCGAAGGCGCGCCACGGCATCCCCCACGACCTGAGCAGTGACGAGAACGCGCCCCATGGTCACATGATCTTCCGGACCAGCGGCAGGGGCAGGTGACGCATCGCCTTGCCGAGCGGCACCCACGGCCAGACCGGCACCAGCGCGTTGGCCTTCTCCTTCTCCATGGCGTCGACCATCGCGGCCACCCCGGTGCGGGTGTCGACGATGAACGGGGTCTTTGTGACCCGCTCGTTCATCTCCGAGCGGATGTAGCCCGGGTAGATCGTCGAGACGCGGATGTCGAGGTCGGGCTCACCGAGCATCTCGTTGCGCAGGCCCTCGGCCAACGCGGCCACTCCGGCCTTGGTCGCGGCGTAGGTCGTGACGGTCTTGCGCATGCCGCGCATGGCCGACACCGACGAGATCATGACGAGGTGACCACGCTTCTGGTCACGAAAGATCTCCATCGCGGCCTCGCACTGGGCCAGGGCGGCGACGAAGTTCGTCATCGCCGTCTGCCGGTTCGCGTCGTAACGGCCGGTGCCGATCGGGGCACCCTTGCCCAGGCCCGCGTTGACGACGACGCGGTCGATGACCCCGAGGTCGTCGCGGAAGGCCCGGAACACCTCGAACACCTGGTCGTCGTCGGTGACGTCGAGCGCCCGCAGCTCGACGCGCCGCCCCGGGTGCTTGGCGACGATCTCGTCGCGCAGCTCCTCGAGGCGCTCGGTGCGGCGGGCCGCGAGCGCGAGGTCCCAGCCGCGGTCGGCGAGCTGGCGGGCCATCTCGGCGCCCAGGCCCGAACTGGCGCCGGTGATGAGGGTGGTGGGCATGTCGTGATCCTTCGGGTCAGGGCTGGCGATCAGGGTTGGCGACCAGGGCGGAGGGACGTGGCGTGGGTCAGTAAGGGGTCAGGGCTGCCCGGCGAGCAGGGCGCTGCACCGCGCGTCGAGGATGCGCACGAACTCCCCGAAGCGGGCGTACGCCGGGTTGCTCGTCTGGCCGTGGTGGTAGCGGTAGTAGATCTGCTGGGCGATGCCGGCGAGCCGGAACGCGCCGAAGACGTCGTAGAACAGCCACTCCTGCGGCGTCACGTCGAGCCCACGCGCAGCGCAGTACCGCTGCACGACCTCGGCGCGGGTCAGCATGCCGGGCGTGTGCGTCGGCTGCAGCCGCACGGCCAGGAACGCCGGGTCGTCGTCGGCCTGCACCCAGTAGGCCAGCGCCGAGCCGAGGTCCATCAGCGGGTCACCGACGGTCGCGAGCTCCCAGTCGAGCACCCCGACGATGCGGGTCGGGTCCCCCGCGTCGAGCACGAGGTTGTCGAACCGGAAGTCGTTGTGGATCACCACGTGCGGCCGATCCGCCGGCTGGTTGGCCTCGAGCCACGCGATGGTGGCCTCGAAGTCGCCGACGTCGGGGGTGTGGGCGCGGCGGAACCGCCCGCTCCACCCCTGCACCTGGCGCGCCACGTAGCCGTCACCGCGGTCCAACCCCGCGAGTCCGGATGCCGTGACGTCGACGTCGTGCAACCTCACCAACGTGTCGATCGCGTTCTCACACAGGGCCCGCACCCCCTCGACATCGAGCCCCAGCTCGGGCGGGATGTCGCGACGCAGGATGGTGCCCTCGATGCGCTCCATGACGTAGAACGGTGAGCCGATGACGCTCTCGTCGTCGCAGAAGGCCACCATCGCGGGCACGAGCGGGAACGCCTCGGCCAGCGCCGCCTGGAGGTCGTGCTCGCGGCCCATGTCGTGCGCGCCCTTGGCCTTGGTGCCGAACGGTGGGCGACGCAGGATGAGGTCGGGGCCACCCTCGAAACGCAGCAGGTACGTGAGGTTGGACGCCCCACCGACGAACTGGCGCACCTCCGGCACGCCGGCGAGCTCAGCCCGGTCGACGGCATCAGACGCGTTCTCGCGCAACCAGACTGTGACGCGCTCGACGTCGAACGCGTCCTCGTCGCGCACCCCGGCGAGTGCCTCAGTCACGGGTGAACTCCGCGGGGTCGGCGCCAGCACGCCGGGCCAGCCGCTTCGCCTGCGCGGTGAGCATGCGGTCGTAGAGCGGGCGGACGAACCGCTTGGCGTAGTACGCCTGCCGGCCGAGCTTGTCGGTGAGGATGACCCGCTTGCGCGCGTCGACGCCCTTGAGCACGATCGCGGCGATGTGCGCGGCATCCACCGACGCCTGGGTGATGAGGCGCACCCCGGCCTCCTGCATCGCGGCGTCCTTGCCGGAGAACGACTCGTGCAGGTTGGTGCGGAAGAACGCCGGGCAGACGACCGAGACGTCGATCGACCACGGCGCGAGCTCGAAGGACAGCGTCTCGCTCAGGGCGACGACCCCGGCCTTGGTCGCGTTGTAGCTCGACATCCCCGGCCCGTGCACGAGCCCGGCGAGCGAGGCGACGTTGACGATGTGGCCCGACTTCTGGGCCTTGAACATCGGCGTGAAGGTGTGGCACCCGCGGGCCACCCCCAGCAGGTTGATGTCGACGACGCGCTCCCAGTCCGACATCGACTCGACGTCGATGCGCCCGCCGGTCGCGACTCCCGCGTTGTTGACGAGCAGGTCGAGGCCACCCCAGGTGTCACGCACCCACGCCATCGCGGCATCCCAGTCCTGCTGCGAGCGCACGTCGAGGCGACGGTAGGCGGCGCCCTCGGGCACGGCATCCGGCCGGTCCTCGGCGAGGTCGACGACGAGCACGGTGTCCCCCCGGTCAAGCATGAGCTCGGTGAGGGCCAGGCCCAGCCCCGAGGCCCCGCCGGTGACGAGGACGCGCCGGCTCATCGGCTGCCGCCGGTCGTGGCGCCGGTCGTCGAACCGGATGCCGTTGCGGTTGATGCCGTTTCCGTCGCCGCGCGCTCGGCGTAGGGCCGCAGCAGGTGACGGGCGACGACGCCGAGGTGCACCTCGTCGGGGCCGTCGGCCAGGCGCAGGCTGCGGGCACCGGCGTAGGCCGCGGCGAGCGGGAAGTCATCGCTCATGCCGCCACCACCGTGCAGCTGGATGGCCAGGTCGATGACGTCGCAGGCCATCTGGGGCACGGCCGCCTTGATCTCGGACACCTCCGACTGGGCGCCCTCGATGCCCACGGTGTCGAGCTTCCAGGCGGCGTGCAGCACGTGCAGCCGGGCCTGGTTGATGGCGATCCGGGCCCGGGCGAGCCGCTCCCGGTTGCCACCGAGGTTGGCGATCGGCTTGCCGAAGGCGACGCGCTGGGTCGAGCGCTCGCAGGCCAGCTCGAGCGACTTCTCGGCGAGGCCGATGAGGCGCATGCAGTGGTGCACGCGCCCCGGCCCGAGCCGGCCCTGGGCGATCTCGAAGGCGCGCCCCGGGCCGACGAGGATGGCGCTGGAGGGCAACCGGACGGCATCCAGATTGACCTGTCCGTGACCGAGGGGCTCGTCGTAGTGGCCGAGCGCGGTGAGCATGCGCTCGACCGTGACGCCGGGCGCATCCATGGGCACGAGCACCATGGAGTGCTGGCGGTGGCGGTGGGCGCTCGGGTCGGTGAGCCCCATGAAGACGCCGATGCGGCAGTCGGGGTGACCGGCGCCGGTGGACCACCACTTGCGGCCGTCGAGCACGACCTCGTCGCCGTCGAGGGTGGCGGTGGCCTGCATGTTCGTGGCGTCCGAGCTCGCCACGCCCGGCTCGGTCATGAGGAAGGTGCTGCGGATGCGCCCGTCGAGCAGCGGCTCGAGCCACTGCTCCTGCTGCTCGGGCGTGCCGTACTTGAGCAGCACCTCCATGTTGCCGGTGTCGGGGGCGTTGCAGTTGAACACGAGCGGCGCCAGCGGGGAGCGGCCCATCTGCTCGGCGACGCTCGCGTAGTCGGTGTTGCTCAGGCCCGCACCGCCGTCGGTGCCGAAGCGCTGCGCGTAGGTGTCGCCGTGGCCGGCGGGGAGGAAGAGGTTCCACAGGCCCTGGGCGCGGGCCCTGGCAGCGAGGTCGGCGAGCGCCGCAGGGGGTGGCCAGGAGTCCTCGCCGCGCGCGCGGCGGGCGGCGATGTCGGCGAGCATCGCGGGCTCGGCCGGCTCGATCTCGGTGTCGACGAACGTGCGGACGCGCTCGGCGAGGTCAGCGGCGCGAGGGGACGGGGCGAAGTCCATGCCCTTGACCATAGAGGGTTGTTGAGCAATGCTCAATAGTGTGAGAGAGGCATCACGGGTGCGCATGACCCCGGAGGACCGGCGCCGCCAGCTCGTCGGCATCGGGCTGCGCAAGTTCGTCGAGCGCCCGGTGCAGGACCTCTCGCTCGACGAGGTCGCGGCCGAGGCCGGCGTCTCGCGCGGGCTGCTCTTCCACTATTTCCCGAGCAAGACCGACTTCCATCGGGCCGTGGTCGAGGCGGCCTGGCGGCGGGTCGGGCGCAACGTCACCCCTGATGAGGATGCCGTCGGGCCGGTCGCGGTGCGCCAGGTCGTGGAACGCTTCCTCCTCCAGGTGGAGCGGCGCAGGGACACCTACGTCGCGCTCGTTCTCGGCCAGGCCCCGATCGCCCGCGCAGCCGGCGTGGTGGGCCCTGCCGAGGTCGGCGCGGCGACGGTGGCGGGTGGCAGCGGCGCTGACGCGACCCCGCAGGCACGTGGCAGCGGAGTCGACGGGCTGCGCGGACAGCTCGCCACCCTCGTGACCCAGGTCGCTGACCTGCCGGATGCTGCGCTACCCGCGGCTCACGGGTGGGTCGCCTACCTCGAGGACCGAGCGCTGCAGTGGTCGGCCCTGCCGGAGGACCAGCGCGAGGCCGAACGCCAGGGCCTCGTCGAGCACTGCACCCAGGCCCTGGCCCTCCTCACCCGGTAGACGCCACGGGCCGACATAGTCGAGGGGTCGAGACACGCCGAGCCCCGTCGCGGATCCCGGGCGTGTCTTGACTCCTCGACTACCCGGCGCAGTTGCCAACCGCGATAGATACCCGGTGGGGTATTGTCTGGGCATGCTCGACGCCCTTCGCCTGTGGACCCGGCGACGCTGGGTGGCGGCTGCGACGGCATCTGTCGTGACCGCCCTGGTCATCGCCCTGCCGACGGCGATGATCCCGTCACCGGTCTTCGGCCGCGAGATCGCCACGACGTGGTGGGCCTGGCCCGTGCTCGCCGTGACCTCGGTGCTGAGCGGCCTGCTCTTCGCCACCTACGTGCGCGAGCCCGGCGGGCAGGAAACCGGCGAGGCGTCGATCAACCGCGAAGGGGCCGCAGGGGGCCTCCTCGCGTTCTTCGCCGTCGGCTGCCCGGTGTGCAACAAGCTCGCGCTCATCGCCCTGGGGTACACCGGGGCGCTGCAGTGGTTCGCGCCGGTCCAGCCGTTCCTCGGGGTGGCAGCGGTCGGGCTGCTCGCGTGGGCGCTGCGAGCCCGGCTGCAGGGCCAGCTCGCCTGCCCGAGTCCGGCAGCCCCGCGGAGCGGCACAGCGGCGGACCTGCCAACCGGCAAAGAGCCGGCCCGGTCTTGATTCCAGCGGTCGACCCCGCTCAGCAACCGCCGACCGGCGCTCCTTTGCCGGTTGGCAGGCCCGGCCTGTGCCGCCTCGGTCAGGTGCGCGCCGCCGGCTCGACCGTCACCGGCACGCCGTTGAGCACCGCGTTGCCCGACACCGACTCGACGACGGACGGGTCGGTGAGGTCGTTCATCGACACCCCCGGCACGTCGACGGCGTTGCGCAGCCGCACCCCTTCCCGCGCCTGCCCGTAGCCGTGCGGCAGCGACACGACCCCGGGCATGAGGTCGGCTGACGCCTCGACCTCGACGCGCACCTCACCGACCGCTGACCGAACGACGACGACGTCACCGCTGTGGATGCCGCGCGCGGCCAGGTCGTCCGGGTTCGCCAGGAGCGCGTGGCGGGGTTTCCCACGGATGAGCCGGGTCGAGTTGTGCAGCCAGGAGTTGTTGTCACGCTGGTGACGGCGGCCGATGAGCAGCAGCTCACCCTCTGCCAGCACCGGGCCGGACACCAGCGTGGTGAGCAGGCCCGGCAGCGCCTGCGCCACGAGGTCCGGCAACAGGTCGATGCGCCGGTCGGCTGTGGCGAGCCGACCCGGCAGTCGCGGCTTGAGCGGGCCGTGGTCGGCCCCGGCCACCGTCTTCTCGAGCTTGGCGATCGACAACCGCGCCCCGGAGGAGCGCAGCAGCGCGTCGAGCTGGCGCCGGGGAGTCAGGCGCAGACGCGCCTCGGTCTCGAGGGTGGCCCGCGACCACCGCTGCTTCAAGCCACCGCCGCGTTCCCGCAGCAGGGCGGTGCCGAGGTCGCGCGCGATCTCCCAGTCGTGCTTGGCACCGACGGGTGGGGTGAACAGCGCAGGCGACCAGCGGGCCGTGTCCCGTACCGCGAGCAGGTGGAAGACGATGTCGTAGTGGTCGCGTTGGAGCGGGCTCGTCGGCGGCAGGATGACGTCGGCGTGGCGAGTGGTCTCGTTGACGTAGAAGTCGATCGCCACCATGGCGTCGAGGCCTGCCAGTGCCTCGTCGAGCCGGTGCCCGGCCGGCGTCGAGGACACCGGGTTGCCAGCAATCGTCAACAGGGCCCTCACCTGGCCCTCACCGGGGGTGGTGATCTCCTCGGCCATGGCCGACACCGGGAACTCGCCGCCGAACCCGGGCAAGCCGCGCACGCGGGTGCGCTTCGTGCCGAAGCCCCCGGGCGAGAGCACCCCCCGCCCGATGAGGTCGACGGCCGGGGTCGTGAACATCGTGCCGCCGGGCCGGTCGAGGTTGCCCGTGAGGATGTTGATCGCCTGCACCGCCCACTGGCACACCACCCCGTGGGCCTGCGTCGACACCCCCATCCGCCCGTGGACCGCAGCCGACGGCGCGGCCGCGAGGTCCCGCGCGAGGCGGTGCACGGCATCCGCCGACATGCCGGACACCCGTTCGGCCAGTTCCGGCGTGAAACCGGCCACCGCGTCGCGCACCCGGTCCATGCCGTGCACGTACTCGGCCGGGGCGGCGAGGTCGCCCTCCAGCAGTTCACGCACGATGGCGAGCAGCACCGCGGCATCGGAGCCCGGGCGGACGAAGTGGTGCTCGTCGGCGATCTTGGCGGTCTCGGTGCGGCGCGGGTCGAGCACGACGAGTCGCCCTGAGCGAGCGGCGAGTTCGCGACGGCGCTGAGGGAAGTCGGGGACGGTCCACAGCGACCCGTTCGAGGCCATGGGGTTGTGGCCGACGAGCACGAGCAGCGCGGTGCGGTCGATGTCGGGCACGGGCAACAGGTACTGGTGGCCGTACAGCGCCCACGACGCGACGTGGTGCGGCAGCTGGTCGACGGAGGTGGCGGAGAACCGGTTTCGCGTGCGCAACAGCCGCACGAGCGTGGGGTGGTGGGTCAGGGCGCCGAGGCTGTGGACGTTCGGGTTGCCGAGGTACACCGCCAGCGCGTCGTCCCCGTGCTCGGCCTGCACCGCGCTGAGCCGCTGGGCGGCGTAGGTGATCGCCTCGTCCCACGACACCTCCTTCCAGGTCCCCTGGGCGGTGCGCACCACCGGGGCACGCAGGCGGTCGGGGTCGTCGTGGAGGTCCTGGAGCGCAAAGGCCTTGGGGCAGATGTGCCCCCGCGAGAGCGGATCCTCCTCGTGCCCGCGCATCGAGACGATGGCGTCGGAGTCGTCGAGCTGCACCTCGAGCCCGCACATCGCCTCGCAGAGGGTGCAGGTGATGTGCCGGACGTCGCGGTCAGCCGGTGACGTCTTCGGCTGCGACGTCATCGGCGACGAGGGTCGAACACCGGGACGGTCCGCTTCATGGCGGCCTCGCGGGCGATGGTCGTGTTCTTCGTCGCGAGGAGCTTGGCCTGTTCGATCCGCTCGCGCGCGAACGTGCGGCGGTCGGAGGAGGACCACGTGCGGCCGAAGAGGCGCTTGGTGGCGGCCACGGCATCCGGGCTGCGGGTCGCGACCTGCTCGACGAAGGCGGTCGCCGCGGCGACCGGGTCGGCGTGCAGCTCGCTGGCCAGCCCGAGGTCGACGGCGCGCTCACCGCTCACGACCTCGCCGGTCATGGTGAGGCGCTTGGCGACATCCATGCGCACCTGCTGGGACAACGCCTGGATGCCGCTCATGTCCGGGACCAACCCCCACTTGGCCTCGAGCACGGACCACTGCGCGTCGGCGGTGGTCATCCGCAGGTCTGCGGCGAGGGCGATCTGGAGGCCGCCGCCGTAGCAGTGACCGTGCACGGCCGCCACGACCGGGACCGGCACCCGCCGCCACGCCCAGCAAGCCTCCTGGAACAGGTTGGTCCCTCGCCAGGGGTTCGGCACGAAGGATCGGGCGACCCGCGGCGGGTTCTTGAGCACCGTCGCGAAGTCGAGCCCGGCGCAGAACGAGTCGCCCTCGCCGGCGATGACCACCCCCCGCAGGGTGCGGTTCGAGGTGAGCTCACGGGCGGTGGCGACGAGGTCCTCGAGGGTGTCCAGCGTCAGCGCGTTGAGCTTGTCGGGGCGGTTCAGCCGGACCTGGGCGACGCCGCCCTCGACCCGGCACGTGAGGGTGCTCGGCATACCGCCACCCTACGGACCACCACCGGATGCCGTCGCGGTTGCGTGTGTCGCATCACCCTGCGTCGTCGTGACGATCCACGCTGGCGCGGACTTCCGTTCGCGGCTGAGAGAGGTCGTGGGGGTGCTGTCAGGATTCCTTGCCGCCCGCAAGGAATCCCTTGCCCTGCGCAAGGGGCTCTAACGGCACCCTTACGCCCTCTCTCTCAGGATCTCGTCGAGCACGGACACCTCTCACATGATCTCGTCGGGCACCGGCACGAGGTGGGTGTCCGACCGGGCGCCGTAGTCCCGAGTGCGTCAGGAGACCTGCGCCGCTGAGGAGGACGCATCCCGACCGGCCGGGCCACCGGGTCGGATCGACACCCGCCCGGGGTGGTCGCGCCGGTGGTTGAGCAGCGAGATGCCGAGGATGACCAGACCCAGCACCGCCAGGCCCACTCCGACGACCGAAGGCGCCCGGTAGCCGTAGTCGGCCGCGATGACGAGCCCGCCGAGCCAGGCGCCGAGGGCGTTCGCAAGGTTGAGCGCGGCGTGGTTGCTGGCCGCGGCCAGGGTCTGCGCCGACCCCGCGACCTGCATGAGGCGCAGTTGCAGGTTGATGACGAGGACAGACGCGAGCACCGAGGTGAGGGCGAGGACGATCAGGGCCGGCACGGCATACGAAGCCACCGCCGCGAACACCCCGAGGGCGAGGCCCATCCCGACCAGGCCGATGACGATCGAGCGGATGACCGACCAGTCCCCCATGCGTCCGGCGACGATGTTGCCGATGAACCCCGAGACGCCGAAGACGAGCAGGAAGAGCGGTACGGCGGATGCCGGCAGACCCGTCACCTCGGTGACCGTCGGGGCGATGTAGGAATACATCGCGAACATGCCGCCGAAGCCGACAGCGCCGACGCCGAGGGTGAGCCACACCTGGAGGCTGGTCAGGGCGCTCAGCTCGCTGCGGACGGTGCGGGTGGGGTCTGCGGGCAGGTGCGGCACGGCGTACGCGATGAGGGCGACGGTCGCGACCCCGATGACGGCGACGAGGACGTAGGCGGTGCGCCAGCCGTAGGCCTGGCCGAGCCAGGTGGCTCCCGGCACGCCGAGGACGTTCGCGATGGGGATGCCGAGCATGACCCGCCCGACGGCGCGACCGGCCTGGCCGCGCTGGGCGAGGTCGACGGCGACGAGGGCGGCAACCCCGAAGAACGCGCCGTGCGGCAGGCCCGCAAGCAGCCGGGCCCCGACGAGCAGGCCGTAGTCAGGAGCGATGGCTGACAGGATGTTGCCGATGGTGAAGGCCACCATGAGCCCCACGAGCAGGGCCTTGCGCGGCCAGGTGGCCCCGAGCACCGCAAGCAGCGGCGCACCGATGACCACCCCCGCGGCATAGGCGGAGATGGTGTGCCCGGCGGTGGGGATGTCGACCCCTACGCCCGCGGCGATCTCGGGCAGCAGTCCCATCGTCACGAACTCGGTGGTGCCGATGGCGACGCCACCGAGGATCAGCGCGATGGTGGCCAGGGTGGCGTGACGAGGTTGGGGCACTGGACGTGCAGCGCCCGCGAACGCTGCGGCATTCCCGATCTCGCGCAACGTCCGGCAGGTTGGTTGCCCAAGGCACCACCGTGCCGGACGTTGCGCGGGGGGGCGTGCCTACGATGGCGTCATGCGCGCAGCCATGGTGACCAGCCTCGACGGACCGGCCGCGGTGGAGGTGCTCGACCTGCCGGACCCCACCGACACCTCGAAGGTGGTCATCGAGGTCGCGGCGGCGGGGGTCTGCTTCCCGGACGTACTGCTGACCCGCGGCCAGTACCAGATCACACCCGACCTGCCGTTCGTGCCGGGCTCCGAGGTGGCCGGGCGGGTGCGGTCGGCACCGGTCGGCAGCGAGTTCACCGAGGGCGATCGGGTGGCCGCGTTCCCGTTCCTCGGGGGCTTCGCCTCGGTCGTGGCCGCTGACCCCGCCATGGTCTTCCCGCTGCCCGACTCGGTGACCTTCGAGGCCGCGGCGGCGCTACCGATGAACTACCTCACCTGCCACTTCGCGCTGCGCGAGCGGGGGCAGCTCGCCGCCGGGGAGACGGTGCTGGTGCACGGCGCCGCTGGCGGAATCGGCACGGCGGCCGTGCAGCTCGCCGCGGCGTGGGGCGCCCGCGTCATCGCGGTGGTCTCCTCGGACGACAAGGCCGACGTGGCTCGGGCCGCCGGCGCGCACGATGTCGTCCTCGCTGACGGTTTCAGGGATGCCGTCGCTGACCTCACGAGCCGGCGCGGCGTCGACCTCGTGGTCGACCCCGTGGGCGGCGACCGCTTCACCGACTCGTTGCGCTCGCTGTCCCCGGGCGGGCGGCTGCTCGTCATCGGCTTCACGGCAGGGTCGATCCCCGAGGTCAAGGTCAACCGACTGCTGCTGGGCAACCTCTCCGTCGTCGGTGTCGGGTGGGGTGCATGGTGGACCGGTCGCGGTGGGCCCGGACCCGCCTACCTGCGCCGCCAGTGGGACGACCTGCTGCCGCTCCTCGAGTCCGGCGCCATCGACCCCGTGATCGGCGAGGTCCGCGAGCTCGATGACGTCGTCGCGGCCCTCACCGCCGTCGACGAGCGCCGGGCGATCGGGAAGATCCTCCTCACCCCCTGACCCCCTGACCCCCTGACCCCCTGACTTTCGCCGTGAGTGCGGAAGTGGTCGCCAGGGCCACCACTTCCGCACTCACGACGAAGCGCAGCGGCATCAGCGGGCCGAAGCATCACGCTCCCTTAGGACTGACTTGAGGCAGGCGGGCGCCTCAGCAGGACACAGTGGAGACCAGCCGCGATGTGCGCGGTCCGTCGCGGCTGTCATGTTGTGCAGCCCGTGCGACGTCCCTGACCGGAGGTACACGTGTTCGACACCATCGGCGGCATCCCGCTGCACCCGCTCATCGTCCACGCGGTCGTGGTTCTCGTGCCGCTGGCCGCACTGCTTGTGCTCCTCGCGGCCCTATCGCCGCGAATCCGCGCGTGGGCAGGCATCCTCACGCCGATCACGGCCACGATCGCGCTGATCATGGTGCCGTTCGCCACCCAGAGCGGAGAGGCCCTGGAGAAGCGGGTCGCCGAGAGCGCAGCCGTCGAGGAGCACGCCGAACTCGGCGACAGCCTCGTCTTCTTCGTCCTGTTCCTGGCCCTTGCCGCCTGGGCACTGTGGTTCGTCGACCGACCAAGCCGCGCCACGGCATCCGAGGGCGCTTCTGGTGGGGGCACCGCGGGCGGTCGCTCACCCGCGATGCTCGCGGTCATGGTCCTGTGTGTCATCGCGGTGCTCGCGACGACGGTGCAGGTGGTGCGCATCGGGCACAGCGGCGCGGCCTCGGTGTGGGACGGCGTCGGCCAGCAGGTCGTGGGCAACGGCGGCAGGGACGACGACTGACCCCCGACTATGTCCGGCAGGTTGGCTGCCCCAGCCACCAACCTGCCGGACGTTGCGCGAAAGACGTGGCACGGCATCCTGCCCCCTAGGCTGCCGCCCATGGAATTCCGCAACATCTACGCCCAGGGGTTCGCCCGCGTCGCCTCGTGCACCGTGCCCGTGGCGCTGGCCGACGCGGCCACCAACGCCGAGCGGATCATCCAACAGGTCAAGGCCTGCCACGACGACGGCGTCGCGGTGGCCCTGTTCCCCGAGCTCAGTCTGTCGGGGTACGCCATCGACGACCTCCTCCTGCAGGACGTCCTGCTGGATGCCGTGGACGAGGCCGTCGTGACCATCGCCGAGGCGACCGCCAAGTTGCTGCCGCTGGTCGTCGTCGGGGCCCCGGTGCGCCACGGCAACCGGCTCTACAACTGCGGAATCGTCATCCACCGCGGCGAGATCCTCGGGGTCTCCCCCAAGTCGTTCCTGCCGAACTACCGCGAGTTCTACGAGAAGCGGCACTTCGCCTCGGGCGCCGGTCACCAGGGCGAGTTCCTCGTGCGGCCGCACTGGCCCGGCGCAGACGCCGATGGCGAGATCCCCTTCGGCCCCGACCTGCTGTTCACCGCCGACGACCACCCCGACCTCGCCGTGCACGTCGAGATCTGCGAGGACATGTGGGTGCCGGTGCCACCGAGCCACGAAGCCGCCCTGGCCGGCGCGACCGTGCTGCTCAACCTCTCGGCCTCCCCCATCACGGTGGGACGCGCCGAGGACCGCCACCTGCTGGCGCGTTCGGCGAGCGCCCGCTGCCTCGCCGCCTACCTCTACGCCGCCGCGAGCGACGGGGAGTCGACGACCGACCTGTCGTGGGACGGCATGACGATGGTCTACGAGATGGGCGACCTGCTCGGGGAGTCCGACCGGTTCCCCGACGGCCCCCGTCGCACGGTCGTCGACGTCGACCTCGACCGGCTGCGCCAGGAGCGCATCCGCCAGGGCAGCTTCCACGACAACGCCGAGGCCTACGCGGCCGACCAGGGCGGGTTCCGCGTCGTGCCGTTCACGCTGCGTCCACCGAGCGGCGACCTCGGGCTGCGCCGCGCCGTCGACCGCTTCCCCTTCGTGCCCGACGACGAAGCCCGCCTGGCCCAGGACTGCTACGAGGCCTACAACATCCAGGTCTCCGGGCTCGAGCAGCGGATGCGCGCCATCGGCGGCGGCGACCCGGCCCGGATGCCGACAATCGTCATCGGCGTCTCGGGCGGGCTCGACTCCACCCACGCGCTGATCGTCGCGGCCAAGGCGTGCGACCGGCTCGACCTGCCGCGCACCCACATCATCGGCTTCACGATGCCGGGCTTCGCGACGAGCGCCGGCACCAAGAGCAACGCCATCCACCTCATGGAGTCGCTCGGCATCACGTGGGAGGAGCTCGACATCCGCCCCGCGGCGACCCAGATGCTCAAGGACCTCGGCCACCCGTTCGGCCGCGGCGAGGAGGTCTACGACGTCACCTTCGAGAACGTGCAGGCCGGGCTGCGCACCGACTACCTCTTCCGGGCGGCCAACCAGCGCGGCGGCATCGTGCTCGGCACCGGCGACCTGTCCGAGCTGGCACTCGGCTGGTGCACGTACGGCGTCGGCGACCAGATGTCGCACTACGGGGTCAACACCGGGGTGCCGAAGACGCTGATGCAGCACCTCATCCGCTGGGTGGTGTCGTCGCAGCAGTTCGAGGGGCCGGTCAACGGCACGCTCCTGGAGATCCTCGACCAGGAGATCAGCCCCGAGCTCGTCCCCACCAAGGAGGGCGAGCGCATCCAGTCGACCGAGGACTCCGTCGGCCCCTACGCCCTTCAGGACTTCACGCTCTTCCACGTCCTGCGGCGCGGCTACCGCCCGAGCAAGATCGCCTTCCTCGCCGAGCACGCGTGGTCGGATGCCGGGAGCGGGCTGTGGCCGGCCGGCTTCCCCGAGGGTTCGCGCCCGGAGTACGACCTCGCGACGATCCGGCGGTGGATGCGGACCTTCCACTGGCGCTTCTTCGCCAACCAGTTCAAGCGCTCGGCGATCCCGAACGGGCCCAAGGTCGTCTCGGGTGGCTCGCTGTCACCGCGCGGAGACTGGCGGATGCCGTCGGACGCCGGGTCCGGCCCGTGGCTGGCCGAGCTCGAGGCCAACGTCCCCGAGGCCTAGCTCGCCTCGCCGGAGGGCAGCTCTTCGCGCAGGCGGGGCTCGGTGCGCCGCTCGGGGTGGATGCCGCGCTTGTCGGCGTAGAACTCGCGCACGAGGTCCATGTCGGCGACGACGTCCTTCGTGGGCTTGAAGGTCGGGCCGAAGCCTGAGGTCTTGGTCGGCCCGTCGACGAACGCGAGCGAGATCGGCAGCCCGGTCGAGCGGGCGATCCGCCAGAACCCCGACTTCCAGTACTCACCCTTGCTGCGGGTGCCCTCGGCGGCGAGGATCAGCAGGAACGGCTCGCCGGTGCGGGCCTGCGCGACCAGTTGTCGGATGACCGCGCCGGGGTTGGAGCGGTCGAGCGGGATGCCGCCGAGCCGGGGCAGCAGCCACCCGAGGGGTCCGCGGAAGATCTCCTGCTTGATGAGCACCCGGGGGGAGACGCCGCCGCGCCACATGATGAGCAGCATCATGACGAAGTCCCAGTTGGAGGTGTGCGGGGCACCGACGAGGATGCCGGTTCGCGGCACCTCCCCGACGGCCGTCCAGCCGGTGACGCGCAGCACGAAGGCCGCGAATCGCGCGCGCAGCGTGGTCATCTCAGCTCCTGGTGCCAGCACAACGTCCGGCAGGTTGGCGGTTTGGGGCAACAGTCTGCCGGACATAAGGCGACAGGTTACGGGCGACCGACGTCAGGTGAGGGGCGTGCGCCGTCCGGCAACGGCATCCAAGGCATTGCCATCGAGGCGGAAGCGGGTCCACTCGTCCTGGGCGACCGCGCCGATCGACTCGTAGAACCCGATGCTCGGGGTGTTCCAGTCGAGCACCCACCACTCGAGGCGGTGGTAGCCGCGCTCGACGCAGATGTCGGCCAGCGTGCGCAGCAGCTCCTGCCCCAGGCCTGACCCGCGCTGCGCCGGTGTGACGTAGAGGTCTTCGAGCCAGATGCCGTGGGTGCCGGTCCACGTCGAGAACGACAGGAACCAGATGGCGCAGCCGACGACCTCACCGTCGACCTCTGCGACGTGGGCGAAGGCGGCTGGCTCGTGGCCGTCGGGGAAGAGCGCCTGCTCCAGCTGCTCGGCCGTCGCGTCGACCTCGTGCAGGGCCTTCTCGTACTCGGCGAGCTCGCGCACGAGTTGAAGGATCACGGGCACGTCAGCGACGACAGCGGGGCGGACACGGGGGGTGGCGACAGACGGCATACGGGTCAATCTACGGACCCACCCGAGGTGGCGACCCAGCGCCATGGTCAGCGGATCTGGCGGATGCCGTCCGCGTCACCCCACGCCATGTCGGCGGTGAGCACGGGAACCCCGAGCCGATCAGCGGTCGCCAGGCAGACCCGGTCTGCCAGCGACAGGGGCGTTCCCGGTGACCAGAGGTCGGCGGCGGCGACGGCATCCTCCTGCGTCATCGGCACGACCTCGAGGGTGAAACTGGAGAGCAGGCCGGCAACTGGCACCCAGTCGACATCGGCGTGGCGGATCTTCTGCGCCACCTCGCTGTAGTTGACGGCCGAGCAGGCAGCCCCGGCAATCAGGGCCGCCTCCACCTCGTCGGCACCCGGCTCGTCGTTGAGGAAGGCCAGCACGGCCGACGCGTCCAGGAGCGAGTGGATCATGCAGATTCCGAGAGAGCCTCTGCCCGGCGTTCGGCAAGCAGCTCGGCGACGACGTCCCTGCCGGCGAGTTGTGTCTTGATCATCGCCTTGGCCTGCGCGCGGGTGAGCAGGAGCAGGCCAGACGACGACTCGACGAGGATCAGGGGCGTCCCGGGCTCGAGGTTGGCAGCTGAGCGCACCTCCGCGGGAATGACCAACCGGCCGCGGTCTCCCATCACGATGGCGTGCGTCCCACTCATGAGTTCAACGTACCACGTGGCCAGCACGAAGCCCACCAGTCGGGGCCAGCCGCCGACCTGGAGGGGGTGCCTCCATGAACCCTTGCTCCCTGCAAGGAATCCCTGACGCGCAGCAAGGACCCCCACAGGCAGCCCCATCCCCTGCCGACCCCTCTGCGCACCCAGCTGATCGCGGGATGCTGCACGTCGGGGGTCGGCGTCGGCGTCGGCGATACGTTGGCACCATGGAGATCACGGTCGTCGAGGGCGACATCACCGCTCAGGACGTCGACGCCATCGTCAACGCCGCCAACCGCGCGATGCGAGGTGGCGGTGGGGTGGATGGAGCCATCCACCGTGCCGGTGGGCCAGCAGTCCTGGAGGACTGCCGCAGGCGGTTTCCGGCTGGGCTCGCAACGGGCGACGCCGGATGGACCACAGCAGGCTTGCTGCCGGCTCGGTGGGTGATCCACGTGGTCGGTCCGAACTACAACCGCGGCGAGCGCGACCGCACTCTGCTGACCTCCTGCTACCACCGGGCGCTCGCGGTGGCCGACGACCTCGGTGCACGCACGGTCGCGTTCCCCCTGATCAGCGCCGGCAGCTACGGCTGGCCGAAGACCGACGCGATCAACGCGGCCCTGGAGGTGTTTCGAGCAGCGCAGACGCAGGTGGCCGAAGCCCGCATGGTGGCGTTCGACAGCTCGACGTACGCCGCGATTCAGGACGCCCTTCGGCGCGGCTGACCCTGTCAGGTGCGGCGCTGCGCGACGTTGGTCAGTGGGGTCGGGCGGCAGCGCGCAGCACGGACGTCAGCGCCGCGAGGTTCCCCGCCGCGGCGCGAGCAGCCGCGAGGTCGAGGCGGGCTCCGGCGGCGATCGCCGGCCCGGCTGCTCGCACCACGCGCGCGACAGCCGGCCCGTGGGTGACACCGCACGCCGCCACGAGTCGGTCGCCGACCACGGAGAGCACGAGGAGGCCGCCCGGCACGTCGAGCACCTCCTCGCGCGCGTCGGCCGGGGTGACACCCATCGCCTGCACGGTTGTGTCGTACTGGTCGGACCACCACCACGGCACGTCGGTGAAGGCATCGTCCTGGCCGAGCACCGTGTGGGCGGCCACCTCACCCTGGCGTCCCGCTGCCGTGAACGACTCCAGTCGGATGCCGTGTGCCTCACCCGGGCGCCGGGTGCGCACCACGTCACCCGCGGAGAACACGTGGGGGTGTGACGTGCGCCCGGACGGGTCGATGAGGATGCCGTCGTCGACCGCGAGCCCAGCGTTCCGGGCCAGCCCGTCACGCGGGACGATGCCGATACCGGCCACCACCGCGTCGGCCGGCACGACGGTGCCGTCGGCCAGCCGGACACCGGTGACGGCACCATCCGGCGAGCGCAGCACGGCATCCGGCATCACACCCGTGCACACCACCACCCCGTGCTCCTGGTGAAGGGCGCACAGCCATTCGGCCACCGCCGCGGGGACGCCTCGCGAGAGCACCCGGTCCGCGGCCTCGAGGACCACGACGCCCACCCCGCGGGTCGCTGCGGCGGCCGCGACCTCGAGCCCGAGGACGCCTGCGCCGATGATGACCACGCGGCTCGCGTGGTCCAGCGCCCGGGAGAGCGCCGCCGCGTCCGTGGTGTCGCGCAGGTGGTGCACGCCCGCGCCGTCAGCCCCGGGAAGGGCGAGCCGCCGGGGCTCCGCTCCTGTCGCGAGGATCACCGACTCGAAGGTGACAACGTCACCGGATGCCGTGACGAGCCGCCTCGCGTCGGGGTCGAGGCTGGCGACCGTCGTGTGGGTGCGCACCTCGATGCGCTCGCGCCACGGTGCCCCCGCGGGCCACACCTCGGGCAGCGCCGCACCCGGGTGCAGCAGCACGTCCTTGGACAGCACCGTGCGGTCGTACGGGGAGCGGTCCTCCGCAGTGAGGATGACGACGTGCCGCCCTGCGGCTGCGAGGGTGCGCGCCGCGGCACCGGCCGCGGGGCCGCCACCCACGACGACGGCATCCGGTCGGTGGCCGCTCATCGGATGCTGCTGCGCCGACTCATGCGCCCTGGGTCGCCGTGCACAGGAACACGCCGAACTCGCGGTCGCCCTTGAGGATCGTCGTGGCGTCAGTGAAGGCGACGTCGGCGAATCCTGCGTGTGCCAGTTGCTCGGCGAGGCGGTGCCTGTCGAATCCGTGGTGGCCGTCGAAGTCGACCTTCTCGGCGTGGAAGGCGCCCTCGGGGTCCTCGTCAAGGTCCGCGATGGCCAGGTGACCACCGGTGACAAGGAGGTCCGCCAGGGAGCGCAGCAGCGCATCGAGATCCTGCACGTGGTGCAGCGCCATGGAGCTCCACGCGACGTCGTAGGTGCCATCGAGCGAGTCCGTCGTGAGGTCTGCCCGCACGGCGCGCAGCCGGTCACCGAGCCCGGCCGCCTCGATCCGCTCCTGTGCCACCTGCACCATGCCTGCGGAGGGGTCGGTCACGACGACGGAGCCCACCTTGTCGGAGAGCAGGATGCTCAGGCGACCGGTGCCACCGCCGACGTCCAGCGCACGCATCGTGGGGTTGAGGCTGATTGCGTGGGTGATGGCCTGCGCCACGGCGACCTGCCGCTCCTCGTGGCCGGGGGCGTCATCCCACGTGGCGGCCTCGTCATCGAACCGCTTGTGTTCGTGCATGCACTCGACCCTAGTCCCGAGGCCGCCATCGGCCAGCGGTCAGCAGCTCGGATTGTATCGCGTAACGGCACGCGATACACTGGCGGAGTGATCGTTGGCTTCCGGCACAAAGGACTCGAGAAGCTGTACCGGCACGGCACGAAAAAGGGCGTCCAGGCCGACCAGGTCCCCAAGTTGTTGCGCATCCTGTCCGCCCTCGACGTAGCCCACAACGTTGAGGATCTGGCCATCCCGTCGTTTCGGACCCATCGGCTCAAAGGCGACCTGGCCGGGCACTACTCGATCTGGGTCAACGGCAACTGGCGCGTGACATTTCGGTTCGTCGACTCCGACATCGAGCTCGTCGACTATCAGGACTACCACGAGAGAAGGCAAGGAGAACGACCGTGACGATGAAGAATCCTGTCCACCCCGGTGAGATCCTGCGCGAGGACGTCCTGGCCGACCTTGGCCTGAGCGTCAGCGAGGCCGCCTCCCGACTCGGGATCTCCCGAGTGGCCCTGAGTCGGGTGCTCCACGGGCACGCCCGGATCAGTTCCAACCTGGCGGTCCGTCTCGAGGAGGCCGGCGTCGGCACGGCGCGGGCCTGGCTCGCGATGCAGACAGCGCACGACCTCGCCGCCGAGCGCGCCGCCGGCGTCCCCAAGGTCCGGCCTTTCCAGCCCGTCGCCTAGCAGGCGGAACCAACTATAGTTGGCTCAAGCCAACAATAGTTGGATGATGGTCCAGTGGACCTGTCCTTCCCTCTCGCGACGATCGCACCCACACTTGATGCTGGGGTACTGCAGGTTCTCGCGGCCACGACCGCTGGATGCAGTGCAGCAGAGGTGCACAGGCGTCTTGGGAGGGGTAGTGACGAGGGCGTCCGAAAAGTGCTGGCGCGCCTTGTCCATCAGGGAGTGGTGCTCGTCGAGACTCCCGTTCGGTACCCCGCGTACAGCCTCAACCGCCAGCACTTGGCGGCTCCTCACATCGAAGGGCTCAGCCGACTGCGAGCCGAACTGTTCGATCGCATTCGTGAAGAAGTGTCCAACTGGGACGTCGAGCCAGTCCATGCCGGCATCTTCGGTTCCTTCGCGAGAGGTACCGCCACCTCCGATAGCGACATCGACGTGCTGCTCGTACGCCCCACGAGGATGGGTCCAGCGACCGAAGGCACCTGGCTCGCGCAGATGGACCGCCTCGATCGCAAGATCCACTCGTGGACAGGCAACGACGCGCAGATCATCGACATAGCACCCGCCACCCTGAGCCGCCTGGCCCGTGAGGACGACCCCTTGGTCGACTCATGGATGACCGACCAGGTCCACCTCTTCGGCGAGCGGATCATGGACCTCCTACGGAGTGCGCGATGACTCCACGCCACTCTGGCGGCGAACAGGCACGCTGGTGCTCCTCATCGGCGACGGGCCGAAGCGTGGCCAGGCGGTCGACAGCAGGCAACAAGGGCCCGCGCAGGGTCGGGCCGATGGTTGGTGGTCAGTAGACGACGCCGTGCCAGGTGCTTGCGCAGCTGTGGCAACTGTCAGCTCCTATGCGGTTCTCGGGCGCCGTGACCTGTCGGCAGTAGCGGCAATAACGGCCCTGCTCCAAAGACGTCGACGAACTCCTCTACCGGCATGTCGCGCTGCTCGGCGGAACACCATAAACACAAGAACGTCCTATGTCAGTTGTGTTTCTGGTGTTTGTGGGAGACAATCGAGTATGTCGACCATGACTGACACGAGCACCGAGCGGTTGCTGACCACCGGCCAAGCGGCCAAGCTCCTGAACTCCTCCCGCCAGCACGTCGTCGACCTGTGCGAGTCCGGCGACCTGCCATACGTCACGGTGGGCACCCACCGACGTCTCCGTCGCGAGGATGTGGAGCAGGTACGGCAGGGTACGACGCGCTCGAACCGTTCCGACCGGCGAAGCCGCTGGTTAAACATCGCGGTGGCCGGCGAGCTGGTGCAGGACCCTGACACCGTCCTGCGCCGTGCACGCGCAAACCTCGAGCGGCTTCAAGCGAACCACCCGCGCGGTCAGGGTGCGATGTGGCTACGGCAGTGGGAGATGCTGCTCGACGGCCCGGTCGAGGAGGTGCTCGACGTGCTCACGTCGCAGACTCCCCGCGCTCGGGAGTTGCGGGCGAACTCCCCCTTTGCCGGCGTGCTGAGCAGCAAGGACCGGGAGCAGGTGCTCCACGCATTCCAGACTCACCAGAACCGTCGGTCCTCGTGACCCGTGAGCAACTGGCTCACATCCTGCGCGCTGCGGCGAGCGTCGCCCATGACGACGAGGTCATCGTGTCGGTAGCCAGGCCATACTCGGGTCCTTCGACGAAGACGACCTTCCGGAGCCCGCGCACGCCTCGATCGAGGCCGACGTCTTCTTCGCCAACGACCCGGGCCTGCTCAAGGCGGACACGGTCGATGGAGTACTGGGCGAGGACTCGCACTTCCACGAGATGTACGGCTACTACGCACAGGGCGTGGATGTGAACACGGCCACGCTGGCTGACGGCTGGCAGGACCGGCTGGTGCGCTTCTCGCCGGCGGCTGCCAACGGTGCCACTGGCCTGTGCCTTGAGCGGCATGACCTGGCGATCTCCAAGCTGGTCGCTGGCCGTCCGAAGGCCTTCGAGTTCGTGACTGCGCTGCTCGATGCCGGCCTGGTCGACGTCGGAGAAATGCGCACCCGCGCCGATCTGCTGCCGGTCGTGCCGATGAGGATTCGCCGCGTGCGGGAGTGGGTCGATGCATATGTCGTAAGCCGCACAAGTCCCTAGGCCTACTTCCCATCCTCCTGTTCGTCTCCATCATCCTCGACTTCATCATTGCCATGCTCTTGTCCCTGCACGTTGCGCACCTCCTGCTGCACGTCGGCTGGGCTGTCCGGCCGATGAACATCACACGCCGGCGACGTAGGCGGTGAGGAAGTGCACTGCGTGTCGGTCGAGGTTGCCGCGTGCTCGGTCGTAGTGCTCGGTCGTTCTGGGGTCGGCGTGACGGGCGAGGATCTGCGCGTCACGCAGCGGCACCCCGGCATCCAAGGCGTTGGTGATCGCCGCGTGACGTAGCGAGTGCGGACTGATGTGACGCGGGATGCCGGCCGCCTTCGCAATCTTCGTGACCATGCGGTACGCGTCGCGCCGATCGATAGGTTTGCCAGACAGGGGCCGCAGGACAAGCGGCCCCTCGGTCCGTTCGCCGCGGCAGGCCTCCAGGACGCGCAGCACGGGGACGGTGACGGGCATCGTGGCGGGCTTGTTGCCCTTGCCGACCAGGCGCAGGACACGGTGGCCCCGCAACGACTCCGAGTAGTCCTGGATCCGCACCGCCGCAGCCTCCGACGCCCGCAGCGCGTTGATGCCGAGCAGGTACGCGAGGGCGCCGTGGTGGACGGTGATCGTCTGCGCGACCTGCAGGAACCGGATCAGCTCGAGTCGGTCCAGGCCTTGGGTGCGCGACTCGTCGCGCGCCACCTTCGGCAGCCGGGCGTAGACGGCCGGGTCGGCCGGGATGGTCCCGTCGATGTGCGCGAAACGGAAGAACCCGCGGACCCCATTCATCATCGACACCACTGACGAGTCCATCAGCCCGCGCTCGGCCAAACTTCGGATGTACAGCTCAACGTGCGCCCGCTGCACCCCCACCAGCGGATCGAGCCCGTTGCGTTCGCACCACGCGAACCACTCGCGAAGTTGGAACGAATAGAGATGATGAGTTCGCCCGGAGTAGCGGGCCAGGAAGGACACTGCCGCCAACTGGGCTGTCGACATGGTGGCCGGCTGGAACGGCAACAGCGTCGTAGTGGACATGGATCACCTCGCGCGGCGACAAAGTCAGAGGCCTCAACCACGCCCGCCGCTACCGCGACGAGGCATTCGTACTATCCGACGGTAGACCGGACCCTGCTGTGGTGATAGCCCAGCAGGCGGCGTTGAGACGCATGTTGATCCGCCCGGATCTGCCGAGGGCGCGCGAGCGGTAATTGGGGGTTCGGCGGTCAGACAAGGGCGCCCTGCTTGGTGCCGTACTTGGTGGCTACCAGCCCTCGTGGCCGGCACCAGCCTCTTCCGGCCAGGGAACGTACGCGTCGGCGTCGGGTTGGTAGATCCAGCGCTCGGTGAGGTCCTGCGATCGCGCCCAGCGACATACCGACTCCTGACTTCCCGTGAACGGTCCACGTGCGGTCCCCAGCGCACATAGGCGAGCCGTGTCGGGTCGAAGGGGGCCACCGCGCACCGGGCTGGATGTCAGCCGGCCGAGTGCGGTCGACGCTGACGGACTGGACGAGTTGCAGCGCTCGTTCCGGGACTTACCAGCTGAACTGATCAGGGAACTGATCACAGCAATGGCCAAGAACCCTGCGCTGCTGCACGACGAAACTCCGGCGGATCTGGCGAGCATCCTCAGTACACCAAACCTTGAAGGGCTGAAGGCGCTGCACATGGCTACCCACGAGAAGACCTGACCCGCGTCGTCGACCCAGAGGCGGAGGACGGCGCGCTACCCGGCGATATGCCGCGAGCTCGACGGAGGGCTGCTGGCGCGTCAGGAGGGGAAGTCAGTCCCAGCATCCAGTCGCAACCGGAGGAGGACGTCCAGGGCTATCGAGTCACCGTCCCGGCCACCCGCTCCGACTTGGAGCGGGGCGTCGCTGGGCTCGACGTGTACGCCGGCGAACCGTCCGCGCAGGCTGGGCGCCACGACGAGGATGTACCAGCGGCCGTCCGTGCCGACGGCAGCCCGCTGGTCCCGTCGCACGTACCAGCCAACGACATTGGTACGCAGCCTCTTGCCGCCGTTGTAGGGCATTGCCCGCAGCCGAGTGGGCTCGACACCCGCCGACCGCATCGCGTCGGCGAAGGCCGCCACCATCGGGGCTGTCCGCCGCGCTTCGGCCTGCGCCGCCCGTGCTGCGGCCGCGTAGTGGTACTCGGCGTTCTCCCGCGCCTGCCGGCGGCGGGCGGCGACCGGGTCCGAGGGTTCGCTCTCCGGGCTCACCGGTCGATCATCGCAGCGGCTCCATCAGGGCGCACCCCTCGGTCACCCCTACGTCCGGCAGCCAGCGCAGTGACGCGGGCCGGGGAGCGTGGGACGATTGGCGCTCTCTCCCACTGGAAGGTGCTGCATGCGTGTCGTCGGGATAATTACTGATCTGCCCGTGGCGGATATCGCATCAGCGAAGGACTTCTACTCGAGTTATCTGGGGCTGACCGTCGAGGAGTTCAACATGGAGTGGGTGGCTCGCTTCACCGCGCCAGAAACCGGTGCGACCGTCCAGCTGGTGACAAATGATCTGACGGCGCCGGTGAACCCCGTCATTTCGGTGAAAGTGGACGACGTCGACGCTGCCTATGCCGACGCTCAGCAACGCGGCTACGACATCGTGCACCCGCTGACCGTGGAGGAGTGGGGCGTACGTCGATTCTTCGTGCGGGCACCCGACGGCAATGTGATCAACGTGGTGCAGCATCGCGAATAGGCACGCGGCGCGAGGCCTGTCCCCTTGCTGGCTATGTCAAGGCAAACTGGCCCCACGGTGACGGCCTGATCTGGCCCCAAGTGAGGGCGCCCCCAGCGCTACTGCCTACGCTTTCGGCGCCAAGTTATCGGCGGAAATCAGGGCTGCTGCATAGGTCAGTGACAGGGTAGGCCGTAGGACCCCGCGGGGCCGGCGTGATCGCGACCGCTGATCGCTCGTCCTTAGCGGTAGGCGTCCGCCGCTGAGTGTTCCGCAATCTGGGGACGAGCGGCCAGGAGCGCAGCGGCTCCTGTCGATGCCATCAGTGATGTGGCAAGGGTTGCAAGTGCAGCTGCGGCCCATGGGAGGGCCACGGTGTCGGTGTTGCTCCACCCGTGTGATGCGACGACGACTGCCAAGCCGCTGGTGACGGCAAGTCCCAGGACGACGAGGGACCGTGCCAGGACTTCACCTCCGACATGTCGGGACAGGGTTCGTGGCGTCGCTCCGAGAGCGCTGAGTCCTCGGCGTAGGCGCATCGACTCGCTGACATCGGTCGTGACGCCGAGCACGAGCAGTCCACCGCCGGTGATCAGCATGAGCGCGACCCCGACCTCGAGCCATCGTTGGAGCAGTCGGTACTGCTGGTCAGGCCCGCCGATGAGGCCACCAATGTTGCCGCTGACGCTGAGCAGCGGATCGAGACCTTGGATGGCGGCGACAGCCTGCCAGTAGGTATCGGTGTTCCTCATGAGGACGATGGCTGGAACCTCCTGATCGGGATCCGTCGCCGGTCGGGTCGTCGGGTCCGTGGTGAAGGTCCACGAGCCGAGATACGGCCAACCCGCAGAGAGATCGCCATTCATCTGGGAGGCATCGAGGGGCTGGTCGCATGGCCGTTGGGCGAGTAGGGTCTTGAAGGCTTGGCAGTCGAACCGGTATCTGGGGTTGGGTCCTTCGCTCGGTGCTGAAACGGCGAGGACACCAGGCAGGGCGCGGATGTGCTCGCGCGCGGAGGGGTCGGGAACGGGCGATACCAGAGCCACAACTCGTCCCAGCCGCTGGTTGGTCTCGGCCGTGAGGCTGTCCCGTGGAGCCATCTGGGACAGGAGTGGTGCTACTGCTAGGGCGAGCAGGAGTGCGGGCAGCAGCATCGCCATGGTCCGGGCTCCGTTCGGGACGGTTCGAGCCAGGCGTGCTCCGACGATCAGTGCGGACCCGTTGTTGCCCCTCCTCAAGAGGCGTCTACCCATCTGTCGCTGCAACGCCATGACTGCTTTCGGCGCGCTCACGATGAGGAGCGTCAAGGCGCTGACCACGATTGCAGTCGCCCACGGTGACTGGTCGACACGCAGTAGGGAGGATGCCAGAACGGCGACGACGCTCGCAGCCAGCACTGCTACCCACAGGTGGTCTGCTTTGAGGCGGGTCTGCACCCGGACGTTGCTACGGCGGCTGGTGGGTGAGCTGACCGAACGGCGAGCCGCCCAGCCTGCCGCAAGAAGCGGCGTCATGAGGCTGAGCACCGCACCCAGGGGTGTGATCGACGGCCGTCCTGCGGTCCATTGGGCGGGTGTGAACGGAAGCGACGTGAGCACCGAGGTCAGGACCTCGAAGCAAACCCACGAAAGGGTGGCACCCACCAGTCCCACGAGCACTCCGTCTGCTGATGCGGTCACCTGAGCGCGGGCGGGCGTCAGCCCCAACGACCTGAGCAGAGCGATCTGTCGCGAGCGTGTCGCCATGAGCGCTCCATAGGTGCCCACGAACAAGGCCGAAATCGGAACTCCGAGGAACAGCAGGACTGTGAGCAGCACGAGGGCGCTCGTCGTGAGCGGTGTTCCCCGGGTCTCGGGCTCCTGCGCACCGAAAGCAGAGGTCAGTGGCACCCCTGACGCGGTCAGCCGGTCAACCGGGACGCCGACATAGGCCAGTCGCTCCTGGCTCGAAGTCAGGGCGTCTTCGCTGATCAGGCCCGCTACGCGCCCGGCAAAAGCGCGCTCCAAGTCCGGGTCGGTCCTGATGTCGGTCATGAGCTGCGGTGAAAGCCAAACGGTCCCGTTCTGCGGCAGGTTGGGCACTCCGGGAAGCCGGACGCGGGGGGCTTCGCTGGCCCCTTGGAACCCGACCCGCACCGTGGTCACGCTCTGCTCGTCCCGCCAGTCCCAGATCGCGGTGGAGGCCGCCACTCCCGTCGGTGAACCGGTGTTGACGACGGTGCGATCAGCCTCCGCGTGACGGGCCGCTGCCAATGTGCCGGGAACCGCACACAAACTCACCAGCAGCAGACCCGCAAGCACCGACACGAGGAACACGGTCAGCAGCCCGATCCGTTGACTGGGCGCCCGCAACAACCGTCGCCCTAGCCACCACTGGACGCGGACACGGTTCACGAGGCGACCACCCGAGACGCGTCGGCCAGGTCTAGTCGGCACTCAAGAAGGTCCGCGATCTGAAGGTTGTGCGTTGCCATGACAAGCGTGGCACCCACAGAGGCCGTCGCGTCGATCAGGACCCGCGCCGCCGTGTGCGCGTTCTGGACATCCAGGGCACCGGTCGGCTCGTCGGCGAGGATCAGGGCTGGGCGGTGTACCACCGCCCGAGCGATGGCCGCCCGTTGACGCTCCCCACCCGACACCTGAGACGGAAACGCTCCAGCAAGGGCGCCGATCCCGACGGCGTCGAGAGCCCATTCCGCACGACGACAAGACTCCTGGGCTCCAAAGCCCGCGAGCAGGAGCGGCAGCTGCGCGTTCTCGGCCAACGACAGTTCGGGAAGCAGCTCCGCGAACTGATGCACGACGCCTACATGCCGGAGCCGCCACGCAGCGGCCTGTTGCCGTGTGGCGGATGTCACCTTGAAGCCGTTGAAGACGATTTGCCCCGCATCAGGGGCCAGGATCCCCGCGATTACGTCCAGAAGCGTGGTCTTGCCGACACCGCTCGGACCGGTCACTGCCATGCGTCTGAGTTCGTGTCGGGTTTGAGGGGAGAAATATCCAGCCAGGGGACGGCGTGCCTGAGCGACCAGGAGGTCGGTGTAGGTGTCGAAT
>Ga0208823_1000279_pt1 | contig 43884 bp, 45 predicted proteins | sample AD_UKC075_MetaG_FD_184440 | JGI IMG/M metagenome (GOLD analysis project Ga0208823, IMG submission 184440) | Active sludge microbial communities of municipal wastewater-treating anaerobic digesters from USA - AD_UKC075_MetaG (SPAdes) (version 2) | ecosystem: Engineered > Bioreactor > Anaerobic >...
TGATCACGTTCGGCATGGAGTGGCTGCGCTTCCTCGACGGTTCCATGGAGGCCTTCGGCTACCGCATCAGCGGCGTCCCTGGCCTGCGCATGGTCGTCTTCTCGGCCCTCCTGCTCGCGGTCGTGCTGTTCTGGCGAGAAGGGCTGATGGGCAAGAACGAGCTCACTCCGGAGTACCTCTCCAAGCGGTTTGGTCGGAGGAAGAAGGTGGCCGTCGCCTCGACGTCCACCACGGACGCCGTCGCGGAGACTCCCACCCCGTCCCGGTCCGACGAAGAGCTGGACGAGGAGGCCAACCATGCTTAGCACCGACAACCTGTCGATCTTCTTCGGCGGCCTGAAGGCCCTCAAAGACCTCACCATCGAGGTCGGCGACGGCGAGGTCATCGGCCTGATCGGCCCGAACGGCGCCGGAAAGACGACGGCCTTCAACGGCATCACCGGCGTCTACAAGCCCACGTCCGGCAAGGTCACCTTCCTCGGCCAGGACATCACCGGGCTCAAGCCGCACGAGATCACCCGCAAGGGCATCGCCCGGACCTTCCAGAACATCCGGCTCTTCAAGGAGCTGTCGGTGCTGGAGAACGTCCTGATCTCTCAGCACATGCTGGTGAAGTCGTCGCTGTTCGGCCAGACCGTGGGGCTCCCCCGCTACCGCGGCGAGGACAAGGCGCAGTACGACAACGCCCACGCCCTGCTCGAGGAGCTCGGCCTGCTGCAGTTCCGCGACGACAAGTCGTCCTCGCTCCCCTACGGCCTCCAGCGCAAGCTCGAGATCGCGCGAGCGCTGGCGACGAAGCCCCGGTTGCTGCTGCTGGACGAGCCAGCCGCGGGCATGAACCCCGCCGAGACCATGGCCTTCATCGGCCTGATCAAGCAGCTCCAGCAAGCGCACGACATCTCGGTGTTGATGATCGAGCACCACATGCAGCTCGTCATGGGCATCTGCGACAAGCTCTGGGTCCTGGTCTACGGCGAGGAGATCGCCCAGGGCACGCCCAAGGAGGTCCAGAACAATCCGGCGGTCGTCGAGGCCTATCTGGGCGTCGACGACGACGGCGACATCGATCCGGAACTGGCGCGGGTCGGGGCGGACGAACCGGCGGTCGCCGAGGCGGCCGAGCACCTCGGCGTGCTGCCGCACACGGACGCGTCGGCGTCCGAGATCGGAGGGGACAAGTAATGCTCACGGTCAAGGATCTGAACGTCCACTACGGCGGCATCCACGCCCTCAAGGGCATCGACCTCAACGTCGAACAAGGGCAGATCGTCTCGCTCATCGGCGCCAACGGCGCCGGCAAGTCGACGTCCCTCAACGCGATCATGAACCTGATCAAGTACACCGGATCGGTCTCTTACAAGGGCAAGGACGTCAAGTCGACCAAGACGATGGACCTGGTCAAGGCCGGCTTGACGCTCGCCCCCGAGGGCCGCCGCATCTTCCCGAACCTGACGGTGATCGAGAACCTGACGTTGGGCGCCTACGCCCGCAAGGGTCCCGAAGTCGCCAAGGACATGGACTGGGTGTTCGAGCTCTTCCCGCGCATGGAGGAGCGCCGCACCCAGAAGGGCGGGACGCTCTCGGGCGGCGAGCAGCAGATGCTCGCCATCGGACGCGCCCTCATGAGCCGTCCGGAGTTGATGATGCTGGACGAGCCGTCCCTCGGGCTGGCGCCGCTGGTGGTCAAGGACATCTTCAAGATCATCCGGACCATCCACGACTCGGGCGTGACCGTGCTGCTGATCGAGCAGAACGCCAAGGCCGCGCTCGAGGTCGCCGATCATGCGTACGTCCTCGAGGTGGGCAAAGTCGTCCTCGAAGGGCCCGGAGGCGACCTGCTGAAGGATCCCCGCGTCCAGTCGGCGTACCTGGGCGAGTAGTCCTTCGACAAGCTCAGGAACCACCCTTCGACAAGCGCAGGAACCGAACTGAGCAACGGCGGCCGTCCCTCGGGACGGTCGCCGTTCGGCGTCCAGTGGCGGACTGCATTGGTCCTAGAAGGGCGTCAAGGCTGCGTTTGACCGACCGGAACCGGCCAAACGTCACCACGACGCCAACATGACGACGCGCGACTCACAGGTGGCGGGCGAGGGTGGCCGCCAGGGTGCCCACCGATGTCACCGCGACCTCGGTCAGCCCCAGCCAGGACGCCATGGCGCGCAGTTCCTCGGCGAGGCGCGGTGCGACGGCGTCCGGACGTTGCCCGTCCTCGACCCAGGACGCCTGCACCACCAGCACGCCCCGGCCGCGGTCGGCCTTGAGGTCGACCCGCGCGGCGATTGCGTCGTCGCAGACGAACAGGTAGACGTAGTAGCCGTACTGTCGTTTCGCGGCCGGGGTGTAGACCTCGATGCGGTAGTGCACGCCGAACAGGTCCAGCACGCGTTGCCGATCGAAGACCAGCGAGTCGAAGGGGCTGACCAGCGCCTGGGTGGTGATGGTGCGCGGCACCGCCGCCTCGTGCCAGAGCCAGTGCTCCCCCAGCCCATCGACCTCGACCGGACGGAGCAGGCCGGACGCCTCCAGCCGCCGCACGGACGCCAGCCCCGCGGCCTTCTTGAGGTAGAAGTACGAGGTAAGAGCACCCAGATCGGCCACCCCGAGCGCCCGCGCGGCCCTGCCGATCAGCACGTCGTAGGACGCCTCGTTGCTCGGGTCCGCGACCTCCAGCACGCGGCCCGGCAGCACCCGCTCCGCGAGGTCGTAGCGGCGCTCGAACTGGCTGTTCCTGGACGCCACCGCCACCGTGCCGCAGTCGAACAGGTCTTCGAGGATGAACTTCGCCTCGGACCAGTTCCAGCCCCACGACACCTTCTTGCGCTCTTCGACGTTGTCGATCTCGCGCGCGGTCAGCGGCCCGGACGCCGCCAGGTCGGCGAGGATGCGCTCCCGCAGGTCCGGCTTCGCGGCCAGGATCTGCTGGACGCGTCCCGGCGTCCAGGTGCGTTCCGACCTCATCCGCATCCGCAGTGCTGGCTGCAGGTCGACGTCGATCAGCGACGCGGCGTGGCCCCAGTACTCGAACAGCCGTCGCTGGGCGGGGCCCGCGGCGGCGTCCAGCAGCGAGCGGTCGTACGGCCCGAGCCGCGCGAACAGCGGCATGTACTGGGCGCGGACGGCGACGTTGATCGAGTCGATCTGGAACTGGGCCACCTGGTCAATGACCCGCTGGACGTGCCGGCCGCTCACGACCGCCGGGCGCGGGCGTCCGAAACCCTGGGCCGCGAGGGCGACGCGACGCGCGGCGTCCAACGACAGCCGGCGGCCGGGCGTCATGCCCGGCCGCCGCTCGAAGCGATGCTCAGCACCGTCGCAGGATCGCCTAGGCGCCCATCTCCAGGTGAATCACGCCGTAGTCGTAGGCGCGGCGGTGGTAGACGACGCTCGGCGCCCCCGTCTCGGCATCGACGTAGAGGAAGAAGTCGTGGCCGACCAGTTCCATCTCGTCGAGCGCCTGGGCGAGGGTGAGCGGCGTCGCGGGGAAGAACTTCTCACGCACCACCAACGGCCCGTCACCCGTGACCTCGACACCCGCGACCACGTGCTTCTCGGGGACGTCGACGTGCGGCGGCTCCACCAGCACCGACGGGACGGGCGCGCCCTCGGTGACCTGCTGCTCCACGCGCAGGCCACGGTGCGTCTTGCGGCGATCAGCCGCGCGGCGGAGTTGGGTCTTCAGCTTCTCCAACGCCCGCTCGAAGGCGATCGACTTCTCGTCGGCCGAGCCCTCGGCGCGCACGACCGGCCCCTTGCTGTGGAGCGTGATCTCGCAGCGGGTCGCCTGATCGGGCTGCTTCGCGTGCGGCTCGGCAGACACCTGGACCTCGACCCTGATCACCCGATCGCGCAGCCGTTCGATGGAACGGATGCGTTCAGTGACCTTCTCGCGAAAGTCATCGGAGATGGTGCAGCGCCGACCGCTGACGAGGACGTCCATGGTGTACCTCCTAGTGAGACGACAAAAGGCACCCGGCCCGGCTATCCCCGCGAGTGCGGGTCGGCCGGCTGGAGTGCCATGGCCCCAACGTAGCGCAACCCACAAGTTTTGGTCAGGGGGCGACCGGGCATGTTGGGCGGACGGCCTCAGTTTCAGTCCGAAACAGCCGGACGCCTGCAGTCGCGGCCGTAACAGACCCGTAACAGGGGGTAACGCCCCGCTAACGCTGCGCGTCATCGACCGAAACCTGGGCCCTGCAGAGTCTCGGTCATGATCCACGAAATCAACACCGGAGACACCGCCTGGGTGCTCGCCAGCGCAGGCCTCGTGCTTCTCATGACGCCGGGACTGGCCTTCTTCTACGGCGGAATGGTCCGCGCCAAGGGCGCCCTCAACATGATCATGATGTCGTTCATCTCCATGGGAACCGTCGGCGTTCTCTGGGTGCTGTTCGGCTACTCGATGAGCTTCGGCGACAGCCTGGGCGGCGTCATCGGCAATCCGCTCCAGTTCGCCGGACTGACGTCGTTGATGAGCCCGGACGCCGTCGTCGCCACCGTGCCGGCTCTTGCGTTCGTCGCCTTCCAGGCGGCGTTCGCCATCATCGCGGTGGCGCTCGTCTCAGGCTCTGTCGCCGATCGCACGTCCTTCAAGGCCTGGACTCTGTTCACCGTCCTATGGTCAGTGTTCGTCTACTTCCCCGCCGCCCACTGGGTCTTCGCCTTCGACGGCCTGGGCGCGGAGCACGGTGGCTGGATCGCGAACACGGTCAAGGCCATCGACTTCGCGGGTGGGACCGCGATCCACATCAACGCCGGGGCGGCCGGCCTCGCCCTCGCGATCGTGCTGGGACGCCGCATCGACTTTCTCGCCAAGCCCATGCGCCCCCACAACATGACCCTGGTCATGCTCGGTGCCGGGCTGCTGTGGTTCGGCTGGTTCGGATTCAACGCGGGCTCGGCCCTTGGCGCTGGCACGACCGCCGCCGTGGCCTGGGTCAACACGCTCGCGGCTCCGGCTGCGGCCATGCTCGCCTGGCTCGTGGTCGAACAAGTTCGGGACGGACACCCCACGTCCTTGGGGGCCGCCTCCGGTCTCGTCGCGGGGCTCGTCGCCGTCACACCCGCCGCCGGGTCCGTCAGCCCCTTGGGGGCACTCGCGATCGGCGCCCTGGCGGGAGTCGGCTGCGCCTTTGCCATCGGCATCAAGACCCGGCTCCGGCTCGACGACTCGCTGGATGTGGTGGGCGTCCACCTTGTCGGCGGCCTGTTGGGCACCCTGGCCATCGGCCTGTTTGCCGATCCCGGTACGCCCGCGAAAACGGCTGGGCTGTTCTACGGTGGCGGTCTGGATCAGCTGGGACGTCAGGCCTTGGGGGCGCTGAGCGTGCTCGCGTACTCGTTCGTGGTCACCCTGCTGCTGGGAGTGATCATCAAGGTGACCGTTGGCTTCCGGGTGAGCAAGGCGGACGAGAACAGCGGCATCGACTTGGCCGAGCACAGCGAGATTGGCTATGACCTGAGCCCGGTCTACTACTCGTCGTTCGACGGCGTCCGCAGAACCCTCCTGGTGGAACCCGGCTCGCTGCCCAGCCATGTGCTGGCCCACGTCGAGGCGATTCGTGCCGCGTCCCCGTCCTCCCCAACCGACCTCGACCACGCCTCAGCCACGAAGGAGCGTTCCGCATGAAGCTCATCACCGCCATCATCCAGCCGTCGATGCTCGACCAGGTCCAGACCGCGCTGGTGCATCTGGGCGCCAAAGGAATGACCGTGTCGGAGGTGACGGGGTACGCCAGACAGCAGGGCCACAAGGAGGTCTACCGCGGCGAGACGATGTCCATCGACTTCATCTTGAAGGTGCGCCTGGAGTTGCTGACAGCGGACGTCGACGTCGAGGCGGTGGTGGGCACCATCATCAAAGCGGCCCACACCGGCCAAGTCGGAGACGGCAAGGTCTGGGTCACGCCGGTGGAGAGCGCGGTCCGCATCCGGACGGGTGAGACCGGCGATCAAGCGATCTAGTCATCTCGACCGTGGGCGGGAGTGGACCTGAGTCCGCTCCCGCCCATCCACGCCTGAGGGCGGCCGTCGCGTCGACGGGTGGCAGCGACCACCGCGGTACCGATGACGTGACGTCCGCCCGCGACCATGGCCCTGACACCTTCTTCGAGGGTCGCCCCCGTGGTCGAGATGTCGTCCACGACGACCACGGGGACGGACCGTCCGGAGAGGGCGACCATCGAGCCCGCGAGGTTGCGCCGCCGGCCCGCAACGTCCAGTCCCGCCTGATCCTGGACGCCTCGCGTTTGCCGGAGCGCCCGCTCGACCGTCGCGTCGCAGCCGACCCGCACCAGGGCCGCGGACGCCTCGCGCGCCAGCCGCAGCGTCACGTCCTCTCCGCGTTGCCGGACGACGGCGGGCGCGGACGGGACAGGGACCAGCGCGATCCGGCTCTCCCTACCCAGAAGCCCTGCGACCGACCAGGCCAGGGCGCGTCCCAGCGGACGCGCCAGGGTCCACGCCCGCCGCTCCTTGTAGGCGACCAGGCAGTGGCTCCAGGCGCCCTCGTACTCGGCGGCCGCGCACCAGGGGACGCCGGCGATCACGCCGCCCAGGACCGAGCGCTCCGCCAGCACTCTGCGGCACTCGGCACAAAGGCCGAGCCCCGCCGCCCGGCAGCCGGGGCACTCGGCGCCCAGAAGCAACTCCCCCGCCGTCGACCAGAAGCTACACGCCTACACATTAGGCGCGGGCTTTCACGCCACGCCGGAGGCCTCCGCGTCCGGCGGGACGAAGGGCCACGGCTCGGCCCCGAGGTCGCCGCCGGGAGCGAGGGGCAGGAGCAGCCTGAACTGGGCACCCTGCCCGGGGCGTCCCCACACGTCGAGGCGACCGCCGTGCAACTCGGCGTTCTCCAGGGCGATCGCCAGGCCAAGCCCGGTGCCTCCGACCGTTCGGAAGCGAGACGGGTCCGCGCGCCAGAACCGCGTGAAGACGTGCTCGCGTTCGTCCGCGGTGAGCCCCACCCCGTGATCGCGGACCACGATCGCCACCGCCGTCTCGCCCGCCCGGACCACCACGTCGATGGGCCGTCCCTCGCCGTGCTCGATGGCGTTGGTCAGCAGGTTGACCACGATCCGGCGCAGGCGCATGGCGTCCACGCGAGCGATGACGCCAGCGTCGGCGTCCAGCCGGAGCTCGCTGCCGAACGTGACGCTCAGGGGGATCTGCGAACCGACCTCGTCCTTGACGAGCTGGGTGACGTCGGTCTCTTCGGCGGCGAGAACGGCCGCGCCGGCGTCGATCCGGGACAGGTCCAGCAGGTCGGTCAGCAGGGTCTCGAACCGGTCGACCTCGCGGGCCAGCAACTCGGCCGACCGCGCCATCACCGGAGACAACTCGGCCCTCGACTCGTGGATGACCTCGGCGGCCATCCGGACGGTGGTCATCGGCGTCCGCAACTCATGCGAGACGTCCGACACGAACTGGTGTTGCTGCTGCGCCATCGCCCGCAGGTCGGCGAGCCGGCGGCTGAGTTCGGCTGCCATGTCGTTGATCGAGCGGGCCAGCGAGGACGAGTCCTCCGGCCCCTCGACGACCATCCGGCGCGCGAGGTCGCCCGCGGCGAGGCCCTCGGCGGCCACCCGGGCTGCGCGCAGCGGCCTGACAACCTGCAGCGAGATCCAGTAGATCGCCCCGCCCAGGACGGGGAGCAGGACGAGCGCGCTCACCAGCTCCGCGCGGATCACCGCATCACGCACGATGTCGCGCTCCCCCGGCCCGATGACCGGGCTGAGGCTCACCGACAGTTGGGCCACCAACAGGCCCGCCGCCAGCAGCCAGGCGACCACGGTGACCACCAGCGCGCTGACGACCGCGCGGTACGGGAGCGAGCGCTCCCAGCGCTGCACCGGCTCGCTCACCAGGCGCCTCAGGGCGCCCCTCATGAGGCTGCCGGCGTGCCCGCCCGGTAGCCGATCCCGCGGACCGTCACGATGATCTCGGGACGCTCGGGATCCTTCTCGATTTTGGAGCGCAGCCGCTGCACGTGCACGTTGACCAAACGGGTGTCACCCGGATGCCGGTAGCCCCAGACTTCTTGCAGCAACAGCTCGCGGCTGAACGCCTGCCGGGGCTTGCGGGCCAGGGCCAGCAGCAGGTCGAACTCCAGCGGCGTGAGCGCGACGGCCTGGTCGCCACGGTGGACGGTGTGGGCCTCGACGTCGATGACGACGTCGCCGATCCGGAGCACGGAGGGATCGTTCTCCTCGACCACGGAACGGCGCAGGCGCGTCTTCACGCGGGCAAGCAGTTCCTGGGCCTTGAATGGCTTCGGTACGTAGTCATCGGCGCCCGCCTCTAGGCCAGAGACGACGTCGGTCGTGTCCGACTTGGCGGTGAGCATCACGATGGCCACGTCCGAGCTGGCTCGCAGCTCACGGCAGACGTCGACGCCGTCGCGTCCGGGGAGCATCAGGTCGAGCAGGACGAGGTCGGGCTTGAAGCGACCGAACTCGGCCATGACCTCATCCCCGCGGCCGACCCAAGACGTGTCGAAGCCCGAGGCGCGCAACACGATCTGCAGCATCTCGGCCAGGGCGGCATCGTCATCGACGACCAGAACGCGACTCCCCGTCAGCGCCTTCGAAGATTCAGCCACGTTGCCCCACCTCCATCGAACGGTTCCCTCGACAAACGTTGCACAGTCCGGGTAACCGCGCTGCCGCGGGAGCTACTCCGCGGCGTCAATTCAACTCTGGCGTCGGTGTCCACGTCGACAACAGCCCAAGTTCGCCACGCTGACGACGCAGCACCCGACGCCACAGAGTACTCGGATCTGCGTCGAAGACGGCCGAGACCGGCGAGGTCACGACGTGCCAGTAGTGGTCCTCCAGCTCGCGTTCGAGCTGGCCCGGACCCCAGCCGGCATACCCCGCGTAGATGCGCAGGCTGCGGTAGGCGCCGGCCACGATCTCCAGAGGGGTGTCGAGGTGCAGCAGTCCGATGCCGTCGAACAGCGGACGCCAGCCCGGCGGCTCCTCGTCCGCGCGGGCCGGCTCGGCCAGGCAGATCGCCCCCTCCGGCGACACCGGTCCGCCGTCGAAGAGCAGCTCCGGGAACGTGACCAGGGGCCCCCACCCGGGCAGGACGGCCTCCAGGTCGTACGCGGAGAGTCGGTTGAGAACGACGCCGAGGGCACCGTTCGCGTCGGCGTCCAGAATGAGGCAGACGGTCTGGTCGAACACGCCGTCGCTGACGCCCACGCCGGCGGCCAGCAGCAGTCCCGGCCTGATGACAGCGCTCATCCCCACCTCCTGAGGTCATCCTGCCACCGCCAGCGGACGCCTCGCAGAAACAACGATCGTCCGGCCCCGAAGGCCGAGCGATCACACAATTCCTGTCGATCGAGGGCACCTGTCGAACTCGTGGCATTCGGAGCGCAGCTACAGTTGCTCGCCAGCCCCCGGCCTGTGGACACCACTTCATGTTCGAACGTACAGTTTTACGTACAGGGGGTTCGCCATGAAGACGCTCAGCTACACCGAGTCGCGCGCCAACTACGCGCAGGTGCTCGACGACGTGGTCAACAACCGTGAGGAGACGATCATCACGCGCGCCGGGCACGAACCCGTCGTCATCGTCTCCCTTGCCGACTACGAGTCTCTGCGCGAGACCGCGTACCTCATGCGCTCGCCCGCCAACGCCCGACGACTCCTGGACTCCATCGACCGACTGGAGAGCGGCGGCGGCACTCGCCACCATCTCACCGAGGACTGAATCTGTGCTCCTCATCTGGGATGAGACTGCTTGGGACGACTACCGGTGGTGGCAGACCGAAGACCGCCGGACGCTCAAGCGCATCAACCTGCTCATCCAGGACGTAGCACGTCACGGCAATGAGGGAATCGGCAAGCCCGAGGACCTCAAGCATGGGCTGTCTGGCTACTGGTCCAGACGCATCACCGACGAGCATCGCCTGGTGTACAAGGTCGTCAACAACGAGGTGCGCATCGCCAGTTGTCGCTACCACTACGGCCGCTGACGCTCATCGTTCCCGATCGCCTTGGAGGACGACGTCACGAGCGACGATCCCTGACGAGTCGAGTGGATTGCCCAAAGGCACACTCCCTGACCACAACTGCCCAGGCAGATCTGGGGGCCAGCGAGTGACCCACATCGCCATGGGGGGGGGTGCCTACAGTGGCGATCGTGAGCTCGCAGCAAACCTTGAGCCTGTCGGACAGGCGGGTGCTCTCGGAGTGGGCAGCCGACTGCGCCGAACACGTACTGCCGCTGTTCGAAGCCGAAGCCCCGGTCGATGCGCGACCCCGTACTGTCAACGACGGGTGAATTTGGACCCCCTGGGGTCGGGGCGGGTTCGAGTACTCGTCGCAACACCTCGACCAGGAGGCCTTGACCTGGACCTGAAGGACACAAAGAACCCGGGACACACAACTGCATGTCCCGGGACCTTGTCAGGGGTGGAGGTGGCGGGAATCGAACCCGCGTCCTCAAGAGGCGAACCAGGTCTTCTCCGGGCGCAGCTGGCAAAACGTTCTACTCGGCTCCCACCCTCACGCCAGCGAGTGGTGGACAAGCCCAGCCCCAGTAAAGTCCCCCGACGCCGCTGGAACACCAGCGCCGGAGCAAGCCTTCTAGATGAGGCCGATGACCGGGCTGAAGGCTAAGCCCGGGTCGACCCTTCGATCACTGATCAGGCAGCGAGAGCGAAGTCAGTGCGCTCAGAGTTGGCACTTATTGGTTTCCGGCGATCGTTAACGAGATGTCGTCGGCTCCTCGGCCCGCTTCTCCTGGGACTACCGTCCCAAGTCGAAACCAGTCACCCCCTGTTGAGTTGTCCCGCCCGCTACTGACCGGGCGAGTTCCCCGTCGCCGGGAACTACCAGCTTAGCAACCTCCGGCTGCGCCGAATTCTTCCCGGACGCCGCAGCGTCAGCGGACGCCGACGAGGTCGCAGACGAAGACGAGCGTCTCGTTCGGCTTGATGACGCCGCCAGCGCCGCGGGCCCCGTATCCCAGGTGCGGGGGGATCGTGATGCGGCGGCGTCCGCCCACCTTCATCCCGACGATGCCGTCGTCCCAGCCGCGGATGACCTGCCCCGCGCCCAAGTTGAACACCAGCGGGTCGCCGCGGTCGTAGCTGTTGTCGAACTCGGCGCCGTCGCTGTGCGCGACCCCGACGTAGTGCACCGCGACGCGCTTGCCGCGCTCGGCCTCGGGCCCGGTGCCCACCTCAAGGTCTTCGAGAACCAGTTCTGCCGACGCGGGGCCGTCGATCGTCACCTGTGGCTTGTCCATGGCGATGAGCGTAGTTGGCTTGGGGCCGCGGTTACCAACCGCTCGCACCGCCGCCGCCGGACCCGCCACCGGAGAACCCACCGCCGCCACCGAAGCCAGAGCCACCCCCGAACCCTGTCCCGCCGAAGGACGAGTCGCTCACCTGCGGGACGCTCGACGTCGACAGGGAGTCGTCCCAGGAGTTCACGTTCCACAGCACCACGTTGGGGTTCCAGGGACCGCCGCCGTACCAGTAGGTGTCCGGCGTGGCCATGCGACCCAGCGCGACCGCCTGCTCACAGACCTTCGTCCAGCGCTCGGCCAGCCCGAACAGCACCGCCCACGGCAGGTACTTGGTGAAGATGTCCTCGCCCTCTTCGAACCGGAGTTGCTCGGCCTCGGCCGTCGCGATGTAGGTGCGGAAGCCCTCGATCTGGTCGGTCCAGGCGCGGCCCACGGCCGTCCGCTGACCTCGGACGAGCTTGGTGGCCACGATCGCGATCGTGATCGCGGCGGAGGTCACGATCGGAATGATCGCCCACAGCCACGAGCCGCCGGTGCCGATGAAGCTGACCAGCATGAAGCCAGCGAAGAGCAGACCCCCGAGCCTCGGTGCGGCGCGTCCGCGCAGCGATACCCCGCTCAAGCCGCGCTTGAACCAGCCCTGGGCGCGAGCTGCTTCGATCGTGTCGTCCTCCAGCGCCTGGCGGACGCTCTCCAGGCTGCCCGCTTCATCCAGCGCCACCGGCGAGGGGTCGTTGCCGAACAGGCCGTCGAACAACAGGCGGCTGGGCTTGTCCGGACTGCGTTTCGGATCCCTCGGCACTGCCGTCGGCGGACGGTCGTCGCCGGGCGCCGAGCCGAACAGCTGGATCGCGCCGGCGGTGGCGAGCCCGATGAGCGTGGCGGTGAGGTGCTGGACCTTGGACGTACCTTCAAGCAGGTAGCCCGCGTACATCAGCGGCAGCCGCGGCGCGGCGAACGAGACCGGCACGTCCTTGAGTTGGTTCGGCTCGACGCCCACCTTGGCCCCCTTGGGCGGGAACGTGCCGGGTGGGGCGCCCGCGAAGCGGTCATCGCGCGACCTCGGGCGGTAGTAAAGCCACCCGAAGATGGGCATCAGGACGGCACCGATGCCTCCCGCGATCAGCGCCCAGATCGTCTGCCTCTGCTCGGCGGCCACCGTCGAGTCGACGTAGATCCGGGACGCCGTCCCGGCAGCCCCCTTCACGATCTTCGCGTCGACAGACAGGACGTAGTTGGTTTGGAGCGGTTGTGCGGTGAAGACCGCCAAGCCGTCGGTGATGGTCGCCGACGTGCAGTCCGCCTTCTGCCCCGACGGGGCCGCGGAACACACCACGTCCTGGGCGCCCTGGGGCACGGTGACCGTCACGGTGGCCGACCTGACCAGCCCGACGCCCGGACCGATGGCGTCCACGTGGAACTCGTCGAACGCCGCCTGCGGGCCGCGCAGCAGACCGCGCTGGTCGTAGGTGATCACGTAGGTGACCGTGTCGCTGGTGATTGTCCGGTTGGCCGAGCCGATCCGAATCCTGGTGAGGAGCGAGCGCGGGTTGGACTGATCGGCGAACTCTTCGATCTGGGTCTGGGTCGAGACCGGGTCCGGCGAGGTGACCTTCACGTTGCTGACGGGGAAGACGACGTCCTTGTCGGCCTGGTCCCCGGACGGCTCACGCGTCACCAACTTGCGATCGAGCCCGTGGCGTCCGGCGTCGCTGCCGAAGCGATAGACGATCGTCTCGGTCACGTGGGCAACGCCATCCGTGCCCACCACATAGTCGACGTCGAAGCGATCGAAGGTGTCGGGAGTCGCGGCCAACGCGGGCAGAGCCGGTCCAAGCGCCACCATGGACAGAGCCAGCACCAGCGCCCCCAGCCAGGACGCGGGCCGCGCGAACCGCGTCCGGATGGCCCTCATCGGGACACCCGACGGTTCCTGGACGCCATGGCCCGCTGTGCCTCGCGGTCGGCGTCGCGCTTGGCGAGGGTCTGCCGCTTGTCCCAGTCCCGCTTGCCGGTGGCCACGGCGATCTCGACCTTGGCGTAGCCGTCGGAGAAGTAGATCGACAACGGCACGATGGTGCGTCCGGAGTTCTCGGTCTCGCGGAAGAGCTTCGCGATCTCCTTGCTGTGCAGCAGGAGCTTGCGATTGCGCTTGGGGGCGTGGTTGGTCCAGGTGCCGAAGCGGTACTCGGGAATGTTCACGTTGCGCAGCCACACCTCACCGTCGTCCACGGTGGCGAACCCGTCCACGAGCGACGCGCGGCCGCCCCGCAACGACTTGACCTCGGTGCCGGTCAGGACGAGGCCAGCCTCGAAGCGCTCACCGATCTCGTAGTCGTGGCGCGCCTTTTTGTTCTGGGCAACAAGCACGCGTCCGGTGGGACGGGGCATAGCGGCCTCCTTCTAGGTGGGCGTGCCGCCAGACTACCAATCGCCGCGAACAGCGCCCTACGGGATGTAGTTCATCGGGTTGACGGGCGTCCCGTCGTGGCGAACCTCCAGGTGCAGGTGGCAGCCGGTGGACAGGCCCGTCGTGCCGACGTACCCGATCAGCTGGCCCCGGCTGACCTGCTGGCCGACGCTGACGGCGAACTTCGACTGGTGGAAGTAGCTCGTCGTGACGTAGCTGCCGTTGATCGTGCCGTGCCCGAGGACGATGCGGTTGCCGGCGCCCCCGCTGAACCCGGCCGACAGGACGACCCCTGCGCGGGCGGCGTAGATCGGCGTCCCGCAGGCGGCGCCGAAGTCGGTGCCGGCGTGAAGGCGCCAGTAATGCAGGATCGGGTGAAACCGCATTCCGAAGGGCGACCCGGGGTTGGCGTCCACTGGACGGATGAAGCCGGACGACGACACGCTGCCGGATGCTCCGGACGACGAACCGGACGCCGGCGCCGAGCCTGAGGAGGCGGAGGCGGCCGCCGCGGCCTTCTGCGCCGCGATGAGCGCCTGGATCTCCTTCTGGGTCTGAGCAGCCTCAGCCTCGGCTTCGGCGATGGCAGCCTGGGACGCCGCCAGTTGGCTCTGCGCGGCGCTGAGTTGCTGCTGAGCCGCAGACTGAGCGCCTTGCGCCGAGCCCAACGCCCCCTGGTTGGCCGACAGCACGGCTTGCGCCTGCTGAAGCGCCTGCTGGTTCTGCGCCACCAGCGATTGGAACGCCGCCTGGGCCTCGGTGGCCTTGCGCTCGAGGTCGGCGACGATCCTCACCTGCGCCGCGGACGCGTCCTTGGCGGCGGAGACGCGGGCCTCGATCTGGATCTGGAGGTCCCGGGAGGCCTGCAGTTGGGTCTGGTACAGGTCGAGGCGGGCCTTTTCGGCCGCCTGGGTGTCGAAGATCGTGTCGCTCCACTGCAGGCGCTGCGACAGGTCGGAGGGGGTCTGTGAGCCGAAGATGGTCGCGAGTCCCTCGATGGAGGACTGCTGCTGGAACGCCTCCCGCGCCGCCGAACCCATCAGGCTCTGTTGGGTCTCGAGCTGGGCCTGGCCGGCGGCGACCGCGCCCTTGGCGTCGGCGAGAGCGTCCTGTGCGGCCGCCAACTCCGAGGCGAGCTGGGCATCGTAGTCGCGGGCCTGCTGGAGCTGCTGGCGGGTTTCCAGCACGGCGCGTTGGGCGTTGGCAAGCTTCTGCTCGGACGCCGACAGCTCAACCCCGGCCGAGCTGACCTGTCCCTGCGCGGCGTCTACCTGGGACGCTGCGGCAGCGACCCGGCTCGCCGACTGGGCGCTGGCGGCCTTCGCCGCTGCCACCTGCTGCGCGGCGGCGTCCGCCTTGGCCCGCGCGGCGGCGGCCTGAGCGGACGCCGCAGCAGCTTGTTTCTGCAGGGTCGAGAGGCTGGCCGCTTGGGCGGGCAGGGCGGACACACCGCATGAGGTCGCGATGACCGCGGTGGCCAACCCGAGCCGGAGGCTCAGCTTGCTCAACGTGTTTCGGGGGGAAGAATCCTCAACCACGTGCATCTCCGATGTGAGTCCGGCCGGGGCCGGATGTCGTCACACGCGCAGGTAGCGTCGTGTGGCTATCAACGTTGGAATAGTAGAGAGCACGATGGCCACCGCCACAACAGCGAGCACGGTGAGTCCGATATTGTCCCAGCCGATCCAGCGGACGGTCTGGATGGCAGGTTGAGCCTTGCCGATGATCACGAACTGCTCCAGGCCCGCCAACGTGAGGCACGCCAGGACGGCTCCGGCGAGGGCCGCGACCAGCGATTCGAGCAGGAACGGCAGCACGATGAACCAGTTGCTGGCGCCGACGAGCCTCATGATGCCGAGCTCGCGTCGCCGCGAGAACGCGGCCATGCGGATGGTGTTGCCGATCTGCAGAGCGGCGGCGAGCAGCAACAGCAGGGACGCCCCGACGGTCGCCACGCGGGCGAGATTGAGCCACGCGAAAACGGGCTCCAGAATGCCGCGAAGGTCTTGCACCTTCTGCACGCCGGGCAGGCCCTGCACCGCCGAGACCACGCCCTGGTAGTCCTCGGGGTTCTTCAGCTTGACCCGGAAGTTGTCCTGCATGTCGGCCGCCGTCATGGTGCCGAGGATGGACGAGTCCTTGTAGACCTCTTTGAACTGGACGAAGACCTCGTCCTTGGTCTCGTAGGTGACCGCGGCCACTTCGGCGTTCGACTCGAGGGTCTTGCGGATCACGTCGCGCTGGGCGTCCGTGGCATCGTGCCCGGCGTCGCAGTTGGTGCCCTGGGTCGCCGCGGTGCACAGGAAGACCGTGACTTCGATCTTGTCGTACCAGCGGCCCTTGATCAGGTCGACCTGCTGGGCGGACAGCAGCCCCACCCCGAACAGCGACAGGGACACCCACATGGTGACGACCACGGCGATCGTCATCGTGATGTTCCGGCGCAGACCCGACAGGGCCTCGCTCAGCGTGTGGCGCATGCCAGGCCTCCTCGCTGGTTGGTCGTCAACTCAAGCTCAGTAGCCATAAACGCCCTTGCTCTGGTCACGGACGAGCTCGCCGTCCGAGAGTTCGATCACGCGCTTGCGCATCTGGTCGACGATCGTCGAATCGTGCGTCGCCATGATCACAGTGGTTCCGGTCTTGTTGATGCGGTCGAGCAGCTTCATGATGCCGACCGAGGTCGTCGGGTCCAGGTTGCCCGTGGGCTCGTCCGCGATCAGGATCGGCGGCCGGTTCACGAAGGCACGGGCCAACGCGACCCGCTGCTGCTCGCCACCCGACAGTTCGTCGGTCAGCCGCTCGCTCTTGTCGCCCAGCCCGACGAGATCGAGCGTCTCGGGCACGATCGTGCGGATCTCGCGGCTCGACTTGCCGATGACCTGCAGCGCGAAGGCAACGTTCTCGTAGACGGTCTTCCCGGGCAGGAGGCGGAAGTCCTGGAACACGGTGCCCACCTGGCGGCGAAGGCGCGGGATGCGCCAGGCCGGGAGGCGTCCGAGATCGTGGCCGGCGACGTAGATCGAGCCCTTGGTCGGCTTGTACTCGCGCAGGATGAGGCGGAGGAACGTCGACTTGCCCGAGCCGGAGGAGCCGACGAGGAACACGAACTCGCCCTTGTCGATGTCCAAGCTGACGTCGCGCAACGCCGGACGGGTCTGCCCGGCGTAGGTCTTGCTGACGTTGTCGAAAGTGATCACAGGTGCTTCCAGAGACGATCGGATTCCTGAGAAAAGTTCAGGAACGGGTACGAGAATGCCAGACGAGGCCAGCGGCGTCCCAATCGGCGCGCCGCCGCGCGGCTACGAAGCGGCCTGCTCGGCCTGGCGACGCCAGCGGATTCCGGCGTCCAGGAAGCCGTCGATGTCGCCGTCGAACACGGCGTCGGGGTTGCCGACCTCGTACTCGGTGCGCAGGTCCTTGACCATCTGGTACGGGTTCAGCACGTACGAGCGCATCTGGTCGCCCCAGGACGCCTTGACGTCGCCGGCCAACTCCTTCTTCTTGGCGTCCTCCTCCTGCTTCTTGAGCAGCAGGAGGCGCGACTGCAGGACGCGGAGCGCGGCGGCACGGTTCTGGATTTGGCTCTTCTCGTCCTGCATGGACACCACCAGGCCAGTCGGCAGGTGGGTGATGCGGACCGCGGAGTCCGTCGTGTTGACCGACTGGCCACCCGGGCCCGAGCTGCGGAAGACGTCGACGCGGATGTCGGACTCGGGCACGTCGATGTGGTCGGTCGACTCGATCAGCGGGATGACCTCGACCGCGGCGAAGCTGGTCTGACGGCGTCCCTGATTGTCGAACGGCGAGATCCGGACCAGGCGGTGGGTGCCGCCCTCGACGCTGAGCGTCCCGTAGGCGAAAGGCGCGCTGACTTCGAACGTCACCGACTTCAGGCCCGCCTCCTCGGCGTAGCTCGTGTCGAGGATCTTGACCGCGTAGCCGTGGCGCTCGGCCCAGCGCAGGTACATGCGCAGCAGCATCTCGGCGAAGTCGGCGGCGTCCACTCCCCCGGCGCCGGAGCGGATCGACACGACCGCGTCGCGCTCGTCGTATTCGCCGTTCAGGAGCGTCCGGATCTCCAGGACCTCCAGATCGTCGCGCAGCACCTTGTATTCACCGGACGCCTCCGCGAGCGTCGCGCTGTCGGACTCTTCTTGGGCCAGCTCGACCAGGACGCTCAGGTCATCGAGGCGCTGACGGAGCTTGGTGACCTTCTCGACCTCGGCCTGCAACCGCGACAGCCGCGACGTGACGCGCTGGGCGTTGGCCTGGTCGTCCCAAAGATCGGGGGCCGCGACCTCCTCGCCGAGCTTCGCGATCTCGGCCCGCATCGACGGCACGTCGAGCACCGCCTCGATGGAGGTCAGGGTGCGATCGAGCGTCTCGATGTCGTTGTCAATGTCGGCGGCCACGAGGGTGGAGTCTACCCCGGACGCCGTCCGCCGAGGTCATCGCGGGTGGGCGCAGAGGGACTCGAACCCCCGACCACCTCCTTGTAAGGGAGGGGCTCTACCAGCTGAGCTATGCGCCCCGGCGGACCATGCTAGCTGGCGCGCGCGGCGCTTGGTTATGGGGCGTCTGGGGTGAATATCTGCTCGATGGGGAGGACGAACGCGCTCGCGATCTTGAACGCGAGCGGGAGGCTGGGGTCGTACTTGCCGTTCTCGATCGCGATGATGGTCTGCCGTGAGACGTCGAGGCGCTCGGCCAGGTCGCTCTGGGTGAGGCCGTCGCGGGCCCGCAGTTCCTTCAGCCGGTTCTTCACGACCGTGCGCGCTTCACCCACGCGGACGCCGCCAGCCAACACACCCCGTACACCGTCCAGACGAACATCCAGTTGAGCGGCGGCGCGCCGACGACCTGCATGATCCCGTAGGTGAAGGTCAGCGCCGACCCCGCGCCGAACGCGATCGCCAGGGACCGGGTGAGGTCGGCCGACTGCATCTCGTCGGCCTCGATCGCGTACCGGGCCACGGCCCACACGACGCCGACGATCGCGGGCACCGGCAGCGCCATCGCGGCGAACCGCCACGGGGAGTCCCCCAGCGCCTGGGCGATCCCGATCCCGGCGAACAGCAGGACGAGGTAGGCCCCCATCGCGAGGCCGAGACGGCGGTTGTAGGCGCTCTTCGCCTTGGTCATGGCGCTCATCCTCCCAGCGACACGAGGAAGACCGGCAGGCCGAGCCCGAGCACGTCGACGAACCAGTGGCCGACGACCAGGGGCCAGAGGCGTCCGATCTTGCGGTAGAGCAGCGCGAACACGACCCCGCCGAGCACCATCGCCAGGACCCGGGCGATGGCCGCCTGGGGGGTGGTGAGCGCGAACGCCAGGTGCTGAAGGCCGAAGAAGGACGCGACCGCGAGCATCCCGGGCCAGCGGCCAAGACGCCCGATCCAGCGCGGCTGGAGGTAGCCCCGATAGAGGACCTCCTCGGCGAGCGCGATCGTGACGGGCATCACCAGAAGGCACCAGAGGCCGAACCAGAGCGGCAGCCGGAACCCGGGATCGACGGGCGCCGCCGGCGGCGGCCCCTGATACACGGCCAGGTTGGCCAGGTAGGTGGACGCCAGTAGCGCGACGAGCAGGCCGACGCCCACCAGCAGGCCGACGGCGGCGTCCCGGGGCCGGAACCGCCCGAGCAGCGTTCGGACCGACGAGCCCTCGCGGGCCAGGAGCCGGGCGACGAGCCCCAGGGTGGCCAGGTCCACGGCGACCACGATCAGGTTGGCCGACCAGCCACGCCACTCGCGGGCGAACGGCGTCCCGAGGGCCGCGAGGAGGCCGAGCAACAGGAGCCCCAGACGGAGAAGGGACAGCCCCAGGAGCGGGGCGAGGGGGGTGCGCGACGGCACCGCGACGGGGCGGGGTGCCTTGCTGAAGAGTGTCATGCCATCAACGTAAAGTGACCTTGCCTTTGAGTCAAGAGTCCTTTACCAAATGTCAAGGTTGCTTTACTTCCGGCTCGCCTTCGGGCGGACCACCTTCTGCGCGTGCCAGTCGTGCGAGACCTTGACCACGTTGGCCAACGCCAGGCCCGCCGTGATGGCGCCCTCGGCGATGTCGGCCGGGTCCACGTAGCCCGGACGCCCCACCTTCGGCGTCATCAGCCAGATGTGGCCGGTGTCGGAGAGATCGCGCAGCGAGTCCACGAGGCCATCGACCAGGTCACCGTCCTCGTCGCGCCACCACAGCAGCACGGCGTCCACGGCCTCCAGCGCGTCCTCGACCAGGTCACCGTCGACGGCGTCCATGATGGCGTCGCGCAGGGACTCGTCAACGTCGGAGTCCCAGCCCAGTTCCTGAATGGCCAGGCCGGTGCGCAATTCCATCGCAACGACCGCCCGGGTGTCCTGCTTACCCGGCCCTGCCGTGGTTCCCACTGGTTCCTCCGCTTTCTCACGCACGTCGATCGGTGGCATCTACAGTGCCAGAAACTCGGCGCGCCCGACAGCGCTGCGCGAACCCACGGTCAGCTGTCGCCTCCCGCGTTCCCGGACGCCCCCGCCGTGACGTCGAGCAGCTGGTAGCGCTCGGCAGCCTCGCGAGGCACCGACGGATCGAGCTCGCCGGCGTCCACCAACAGCTGCAACGCCCGGACCGCCATCGACGGACCGTCGATGTGGAAGAAGCGACGAGCCGCGGCGCGCGTCTCGGAGAAGCCGAAGCCGTCCGCACCCAGGGACGCGAAGCGAGCCGGCACCCATTGAGCGATCTGGTCCTGGACCTGCTTCATGTAGTCCGAGGTCGCGATCACGGGCCCGGGGCGTCCGGACAAGCGCTGCGTCACGTACGGGACGCGACGCTCGGCGTCCGGGTACAAGAAGTTGTGCTCGTCACAGTCCATGGCCTCGCGGCGCAGTTCGGTCCAGCTCGTGACGCTCCAGACGTCCGCGACCACGCCGTAGTCGCGCTTGAGCAGCTCTTGGGCCTCCAGCGCCCACGGGACTCCGACGCCGGACGCCAGCAGCTGGCAGCGGCGCGCGTCCGGGTTGACGCCCTCGAACGAGCCCTCCTTGAGCAGGTACATGCCCTTGAGGATGCCCTCGACATCGACGTTCTCCGGCTCGGCCGGCTGCACCATCGGCTCGTTGTAGACCGTGAGGTAGTAGATGACGTCCTCGGGCTTGTCGCCGTACATGCGCTCGAGACCCGCGCGCATGATGTGCGCGATCTCGTAGCCGTACGCCGGGTCGTACGTGACCACGGCCGGGTTCGTCGCGGCGAGCATCGGGCTGTGCCCGTCCATGTGCTGGGTTCCCTCGCCGGTCAGCGTGGTGCGTCCGGCGGTGGCGCCGATCATGAAGCCGCGCGACAGCTGGTCGGCGGCCGCCCAGATGGCGTCCCCGGTGCGCTGGAAGCCGAACATCGAATAGAAGATGTAGAACGGCACCATCGGCAGGCCGTGCGTCGAGTAGCTGCTGCCCACGGCCGTGAAGGACGCCAGCGAGCCGGCCTCGTTGATGCCCAGGTGCAGGATCTGACCGTTCTTGGCCTCGCGGTAGGACAGCATCAGCTCGTGGTCCACCGGCGTGTAGTTCTGGCCGTGCGGGTTGTAGATCTTGACCGTCGGGAAGAACGAGTCCATGCCGAACGTGCGCGCCTCGTCCGGGATGATCGGGACGAAGTGCGGGGCGAAGTCCTTCTCGCGCAGGAGATCCTTGACCAGGCGGACGAGCGCCATCGTCGTCGCGACGGGCTGGTTGCCGGAGCCCTTCCTGACCGACGCGTACGCCTTGTCGCTCGGCAGCGCGATCGGCTTCGGCTGATTGCGGCGCTGCGGGACGCCTCCGCCGAGGGCCTTACGGCGCTCGAGGGCGTACTGGATGCGCTCGTCGTCCGCCTCGGGACGCACGTACGGCGGCTGGTAGAGGTTCTCCTCCAGCTGCGCGTCCGTGATCGGCATGTCGAGGCGATCGCGGAACTGCTTGAGGTCGTCGAGCGCGAACTTCTTCATCTGGTGCGTGGCGTTGCGGCCCGCGAAGTGCTGCCCGAGGAAGTAGCCCTTGATGGTGTGCGCCAGGATCACGGTGGGCGCGCCCTGGAACTTCACGGCCGAGTCGAAGGCCGAGTAGACCTTGTGGTAGTCATGGCCGCCGCGAGAGAGGCGCCAGATCTGGTCGTCGGTCCAGCCCTCGACCATCTTCGCGGTGCGCGGGTCGCGGTTGAAGAAGTGCTCGCGCACGTAGGCGCCGTCGTTCGCCTTGAAGGTCTGGTAGTCGCCGTCCGAGGTGGCGTTCATCAGGTTGACGAGGGCGCCGTCCTTGTCCTGGGCGAGCAGCGGATCCCAGCCGCGTCCCCAGACGACCTTGATGACGTTCCAGCCGGCGCCGCGGAAGAAGGCCTCCAGCTCCTGCATGATCTTGCCGTTGCCGCGGACGGGACCGTCGAGGCGCTGCAGGTTGCAGTTGATGACGAAGTTCAGGTTGTCGAGACCCTCGTACGCCGCGAGCTGCAGCGCACCGCGGCTCTCGACCTCATCCATCTCGCCGTCGCCGAGGAACGCCCAGACGTTCTGGTCGGAGGTGTCCTTCAGGCCACGGTTGTGCAGGTACTTGTTGAACTGCGCCTGGTAGATCGCGTTGATCGGACCAAGGCCCATCGACACCGTCGGGAACTCCCAGAAGTCGGGCATCTGCCGCGGGTGCGGGTAGGACGGCAGCGCGCGGACGCGTCCGTCGACGATGTGGCTCTTCTCCTGGCGGAAGCCGTCCAGATCGGCCTCGTCGAGGCGTCCCTCGAGGAACGCGCGGGCATACATGCCGGGCGACGCGTGGCCCTGGAAGAAGATCTGATCGCCGCCGCCTGCGTGGTCCTTGCCGCGGAAGAAGTGGTTGAAGCCCACCTCGTACAGCGTCGCCGAGGACGCGTACGTGGAGATGTGGCCACCGACGCCCACGCCCGGACGCTGCGCCCGGTGCACCATCACGGCCGCGTTCCACCGGACCAGGCGACGGAACTTGCGCTCCAGGTCGACGTCGCCCGGGTACCAGGGCTCGCGCTCGGCGGGGATCGTGTTGACGAAGTCCGTGGCGGTCAGCGACGGGATGCCCACGTGCCGATCACGCGCGCGTTCCATCATCTTCAGCATCACGTAGCGCGCGCGGTTGCGTCCGCCCGCCTCGATCATGCCGTCCAGCGACTCCAACCACTCGGCGGTCTCCGCCGGGTCGGTGTCGGGCAGGTTGGCGGGGATCCCGTTCAAGATGGGTCCGGAGTCACGAGCGGCCACGTCTCGTCCTTTCGCGATGCGTTGCGTTCGGTGTCCATCCTGCCTCGTTCCACGCCCGAAAGCACACCACGACTGGCCCTCGGGACCGTCCGGGCCCCATCGGGCAGCCCGGACGCGTCAGTTCTGGTGGGAGGCGGTCCAGTCCAGGAGCCGCTCGACCGGCCAGGTGTTGACGATGCGGTCGGCGTCGATTCCGGTGGCCATCGCCTTGCGGACCCCGTGCACCGTCCACTCGAGCTGGCCGGGAGCGTGGGCGTCCGTGTCGATCGCGAACAGACATCCCATCTCGGACGCCAGCGCCAAGAGATCGTCCGGCGGGTCCAGTCGCTCGGGTCGAGAGTTGATCTCGACGGCCTTGCCGAAGTGCCGGCACGCCTCGAAGACCACCTCGGCATCGAAAGCGCTCTGTGGCCGGGTGCCGCGTCCGCCGGCGATGAGGCGTCCGGTGACGTGGCCCAGGATGTCCGAGCGCGGGTTGGCGATGGCGGCGACCATCCGGCTCGTCATCGCGTCGGCGTCCATGCGGAGCTTGGAGTGCACGGACGCGACCACGACGTCGAGGGCGTCCAGCAGGCCGGGCTCCTGGTCGAGCGCGCCGTCATTGAGGATGTCGGCCTCGATGCCGGTGAGGATCCGGAAGGGCGCCACCTCGCGGTTGAGGGCGGCGATGTCGTCGAGTTGGGCTCGCAGGCGGGACGCGTCCAGGCCGCGGGCCACCCGCAGGTTCGGGGAGTGATCCGTCACCGCCAGGTACTCGCGGCCGAGGGCGCGGGCGGCGTCCACCATGTCGGGCAGCGGCGAGTAGCCGTCGGAGGCGTCCGTGTGGGAGTGCAGTTCGCCGCGGATCGCGCCGAGCAGCGGCCCGGCTTGGCTATCGAAGGACGCCGTCTCGTCGCGGACGCTCGCCAGATACTCGGGAAGGATGCCGTCGGACGCCTGCGCGATGACCTTGGCCGTGGACTCGCCGATGCCGGGGAGCGACGTCCAGGAGCGCGCGGCGTCCACGACGGCGCGGTCGGCGGGGGTCAGCGCCGTCAGGACGTCGGCCGCCTTGCGGAACGCGGTGGCCTTGCGGGTCTGGCCGCCGGCTCGCTCCAGGAGGTAGGCGATCTCGCGCAGGGCCTCCACGGGGTCGATCTGGGTCACCCGCCCACTCCTACGCGATCGACGGGCGAGAGGCAAGCCTCAGGCCCACGTCCAGGACGTCAGGACGGCTTCGATCGAGGGTGCAGGGTCGGTCGAGGCGCCGGCGAAGGCCGTCACAACGTACGTCTGATCGTGGTGGGTGAAGCAGGTGAGGTGCCCGTTGCGGACCGAGTCTGAGAGGGCCACGTCGACCCTGGACTCTGCTGGCCCACCCGTCGACGTCACGGGGATCGGCTCGGGGTCCGGCCTGGGATCCACCAGCCACTGGGTGCGGGACGACTGGGCCTCGCAGGCCTCCTCGGGCGTGGACTCCCCCGCCACGTCCACGAGGATCGTTGCTGACCCGCGGCTGAACCGCGGGGCGTTGAAGAGGCTCCCATCCTCGGTCGGCCCCCAGCCGCTCGGCGGCTGGAGCCACACTCCGGGGACGCCGATCCTGCCGGCGCCCGAGGCAGGCACCGGTGGCGCTGCCGAGGGAGGCGTCCCGATCTGCGGCGTGGGCTCACTGGGCCGAGCCGAGGGACCCGTCGGGCCCTCCCAGCGCCAGGATCCCAGCACCTCCCGATACGCAGCCATGGCGGCAGGACCGGACGGACCGCGCGAGGCGTCCAGGATGACTTCGTAGAGCCGCTCGGCCCTCGGGTCCGGCTTGGCGCACCCGCCCGCCTGGAACCTGCTCACGGACGTCAGCGTGAGCCCCCTCCGCCGGAACACCCGCCAGCGACAGCACGGGGAGCGGGGCCGGAACGGCTTCCTGGCCCGCGACTTTGGCGGCCAGCATGGTGTCGACGGCGCAGGCCTTACGGCACGAAGTCGAACAGGAAGACCGATCGCGGACTCTTGGACGCCGCCCGCCGCGTCCGGCGATGAGGCGGCGGCGGGAGCGGCTCTGGCGGCGAAAGCGGCTGGGGCCGTTGGTCAGCGGTGGTCGGCTGCGCTGGTGCCGTCAGTGGGACGGCTGGGACAGGTTGGTCTTCGGCGAGCGTCCGAGCGAACGAGGGCAGCGCGTCGCTTGGTCGAGCTCGGACGCCGGACCTGAGGACGCGTCGGCGGACGCCAGCGGGAGTTGGTGACGACCCCGTCGCCGATGGTCTCGAGGGGTTCCTGCCAGGCGGGTGGGGAGAAGTCGGGTCCAGGCTGGCCTGGAGGCGCCGGTGTCGCGCCGGGCTCGCCAGCTTTGCCGAGGTGGCGACGTCGCCTTCCGATGCGGACCGCCCAGCCCATGGCCCCGCAGCGTACCCACCAGCGCCGCCACTAGGCTGGCCGGGATCCGAGGGGAGGGTGGCGGTGGCGTCCAACGAAGCTGACTGGGTTCCGTCGCCTCGCGTCCGGGCGGCCATCTCCAAACGACTGGCGGCCGCCGCGCCGGCCATGACCGCGACGGCGCTCGCCGACATGGCGACGAAGTACGCCTGGATCAAGGCCCTCGACCCCGACTACCGATCCTGGATCAACGTGATCGTCCGGACCGGTGTCGACGGCTTCGTGGCGTGGTTCGAACGAGGGGCGTCCGGCCCGGGCGCGGGCAACATCTTCGACTCGGCGCCGCGTCCGCTGCAGCGCCAGGTCTCGCTGCAGCAGACCCTCGATCTGATTCGCTCAACGATTGCCAGCGTCGAACTGCACGTCTCCACGCAGATGCCGCGCGGTGATCGGGCTGTGTGCAAGACGGCGATCCTGCACTACGCACGCGAGGTCGCCTTCGACGCGGCCGAGGTGTACGCGCACGCGGCCGAGACCCGCGGCGCCTGGGACGCCCGCGTCGAGGCCATGGTCATCGACGCGGTGATCCGGGGCGACGCGTCCGAGACGGTGCTCTCGCGCGCGTCGGCGCTGGGCTGGAGCGCACCGGCCGGCATCACTGTCGTCATCGGCGACCTCAACGGCGCCAAGGACGCCTCCCTGCGTCGGATCGCCGCCCGCGCCGGCATCGACGCCCTCCTGGCGCCCCAAGGAGAACGCCTCGTCGTCTTGTTGGGCGGTTCCTTCAGCACCGACACGGACGCCGTCGCTGCCACCGCCGGGCTTTCGGACGCCTTCGGTCCAGGTCCCATCGTGGTCGGCCCGGTGGTGCACGACCTCGCCTCGACCGTGACCAGCGCGCGAGCGGCCCTGGCCGGCCGACGAGCAGTTGCGGCTTGGCCGGCCGCCCCGCGTCCGGTGCTGGCGTCCGATTTACTCCCCGAACGGGCGCTCATGGGCGACGGTCACGCGCGGCGCGCGCTCGCGGATCACGTCTTCAAGGCGCTCGAGGGACACGGCGGCGACCTGCTGGAAACGCTCGAAGTCTTCTTCGAGACCGGCAGCATCGAGGGCACGTCGCGGCGCCTGTTCATCCATGCCAACACGGCGCGTTATCGCCTCGGACGCGTCGAGGACGTGACCGGGTTCTCACCCCTCGATCAGCGCGACGCCTACGCCCTACGGCTCGGCCTGAGCCTTGGACGCATCCTGTCCTGAGCCCGAAGCGAGGTTCCGGCTCTTGTAGGAAACCTACAAAGACAGACCTGAATTTTGGTTGGCGCCACGCCCGGCGTTGTACGGACGCGCCCGCAAGGATTACTGCGTGCTTGCAATCGTTGCGCCGGGTCAAGGCGCTCAGACCCCCGGATTCCTCACGCCCTGGCTTGAACTGCCGACTTTCGCCACGCGGCTCGCCTGGCTGTCGACGGTCGCCGGCATCGACCTCGTCCACTACGGAACCGAGGCGGACGCCGAGACGATCAGGGACACCGCGATCGCCCAGCCCCTGCTGGTCGCTGCCGGGATGCTGGCCGCCTTGGAATTGTTCCCAAGCCCCGCCGACGGCTTCCGCCGCACCGGCGTCGCGGCTGGCCACTCGGTCGGCGAGATCACCGCAGCAGGCGCCGCCGGGGTCCTGTCGGGCGAGCAAGCGATGGTCTTCGTCCGGGAGCGCGGGCTCGGCATGGCCGAGGCGGCCGCATTGACCCCCACCACGATGGCCGCGGTCGTCCGTGGCGACGCCGACGAGGTGCTGGCCGCGATCGAGGCGGCGGGCTGCGTGGCCGCCAACAACAACGGCGCGGGTCAGCTCGTGGCCGCGGGCACGGTCGAGCAGATCGCGAACCTGGCCGCCCACCAGCCCAAGGGTGCCCGCGTGGTCCCGCTCTCGGTCGCCGGCGCCTTCCACACCCACCACATGCAGCCGGGCCAGGATCGCCTGGCACGCCTCGCCCCGGCCATCTCCACCCACGACCCGCGCGTGCCCCTGCTGTCCAACGCCAACGGCGACGCCGTCGCCAGCGGGCGCGACTACCTCAAGCGCCTGGTCGGCCAGATCACCAGCCCTGTCCGCTGGGACCTGTGCATGGAGACGATGATCCAGATGGGCGTCACCGGGCTCCTCGAGTTGCCTCCCGCCGGCACGCTCACGGGGATCGCCAAGCGCAACATGCCTGGCGTCGAGGTCTTCGCCCTCAACGCTCCTGACCAACTGGCCGAGGCGCGCTCCTTCGTCGAGCGGCACAGCGACACCGAAGCCCATCACAACCGCTCCGCGAACGTCGCCTGGATGATGGCCACGTCGCCCGCCAAGGGCGAGCTGGCCATCTCCGAGGGCGCCGGCGTGGACGCCGACGTCCCGAGCGGCGCCGTGATTGGCACCGTGACCAACACCCTCGGCGACCACGAGATCGTCGCCCAACACGGTGGACGCATCCTCGAATGGCTCGTCGAATCCGACGACATTGTTCGTCCCGGACAGCCCGTAGCCCGCCTCTACCCCCGGACGGAATCCCTGTGACGATCAACGCCAGCAGCGGCGGGCCCTTCGCCCGCATCCTCTCCATCGCCTCCGCCGTGCCGAGCCGGGTCGTCGACAACGCCGAGATGTGCACCTACATCGACAGCTCCGACGAGTGGATCCAGCAGCGCACCGGCATCGTCGAGCGCCGTTGGGTCGCCGAGGGCGAGGACGCCGAATCCCTCGCCATGGACGCCGCCACGAAGGCGATCGAGCGGGCCGGACTGACGGCGTCCGACATCGATGCCGTCATCGTCTCGACCGTCTCGCACTTCAAGCAGACCCCCGGCCTGGCTCCGAAGCTGGCCGCGAAGCTCGGCACCGACGGTGCCGCCGCCTTCGACATCTCCGCCGCCTGCGCGGGCTTCTGCTACGGGATCGCGATGGGTGAGTCCCTCGTCCGCTCCGGAGCGGCCAAGAAGGCCCTCGTCATCGGTGTCGAGACCCTGTCGAAGCTCACCGACCTCCACGATCGCACCACCGCGTTCCTGTTCGCCGACGGCGCCGGGGCCGCGGTGATCGGGGCGTCCGACACCAACGGCATCGGACCGGTCGTCTGGGGCTCCGACGGCGAGCAGTCGGGTGTGATCGACCAGAACGTCGACCTGCTCGAGTCCGGACGCACCGGCGTCCCGGCCGTGCTCACCATGGAAGGCCAGGCCGTCTTCCGCTGGGCGACCGGCTTCATCGCGGACGCCGCACGGCGCACGTTGGCCGTCTCCGGCGTGGACGCCACCGAACTGGACGTCTTTGCGCCCCACCAGGCGAACAACCGCATCACGGACTCGATGCTGCGTCACCTCAAGCTGCCGAGCACCGTCAAGGTGGCCCGCACCATCAAGACGATGGGCAACAACTCGGCCGCGTCCATCCCGATCGCCCTCGACTCGATGTTGGCGTCGGGCGAGGCCAAGTCGGGCGACAAGGCCCTCATCATCGGCTTCGGAGCCGGGCTCGTGTACGCGGGCCAGGTCATCGAGCTGCCCTGATAGACGTACCGGCGCCGACGGCGTCCGGTGAAGACAACAAACCCAACCCAAAGAAACAAGGAGAAGGCCATGGCCACCACCGAAGAGATCCGCACCTCGCTCGCCGAGCTGGTCAACGACGTCGCCGGCGTGCCCGTCGAGGACGTTCAGCTCGACAAGTCGTTCACCGAGGACCTCGACGTCGACTCCCTGGCGATGGTCGAGATCATCGTCGGCTGCGAGGAGAAGTTCGGCGTCACCATCCCCGATGAGGACTCCAAGAAGCTCAAGACCGTGGGCGACGCCGTCGCCTACATCGAGAGCCACCAGTAATCCGACGCCCCGCGGCCCGGCGCTGTCACCCGGCCGCGGGGTCACCCTCCGCCCAGCTCGAACGAAGGACTTCTCATGACCGACGTCGTCATCACCGGCATGGGGGCAACGACCCCCTTGGGCGGCGATCTCGCCTCGACCTGGGCGGGCATGCTCGCCGGCCGCTCCGGGGTCGTGACCATCACCGAAGACTGGGCGGAACCGCTCGCCGTCCGGATCGCCGGCCGCTGCGCCGTCGACCCGGCCGAGAAGATCGACCGCGTGAAGGCTCGCCGGCTCGACCGCTCGACGCAGGTCGGGCTGGTCGCCGCGGAGGAGGCCTGGCTGGACGCGGGCTTCGGCCTCGGCGAGGACAACCCCGTCGACCGAGATCGGCTCGCCGTCTGTTTCGGCAGCGGCATCGGCGGACTGCATTCCACCTTGTCGAACTGGGACGCCCTGGTCGACAAGGGCGCGCGCCGGGTCAGCCCCTACACGATCCCCATGCTCATGACCAACGCCCCGGCGGCCAACATCGGCCTGCTGCTGGGCGCCCGCGCCTCGGTCCGGACGATGGTCTCGGCCTGCGCGTCCGCCAATGACTCGATCGCGCTGGCCATCGACGAGATCCGCCTCGGCCGCGCCGACGTGGTGCTGACGGGCGGCTCCGAGGCCACGATCCTGCCGCTGCCGATCGCCGCGTTCTCGCAGATGCAGGCGCTCAGCAAGCGCAACGACGATCCCGCCGCGGCGTCCCGGCCGTGGGACAAGGGCCGCGACGGATTCGTCCTGGCCGAGGGTGCGGCGGCGCTGGTGCTCGAGTCGCTCGAGCACGCGCTGGCCCGCGGTGCCCGCATCTACGGCACCGTGGCGGGCGCCGGCGTGAGCGCCGACAGCCACGACATCGTGCAGCCGGACCCCGCCGGCGGTGGGCAGTCCTCGGCGATGCTCAAGGCCATCCGCGATGCCGGACTCACGGCGTCCGATATCAAGCATGTGAACGCCCACGGCACGTCGACGCCGCAGGGCGACGTGACCGAGGCCCACTCGGTCGGACGCGCGCTCGGGTCGGCTGTCGACGGCTGCGTGGTCACCTCGACCAAGTCGATGACGGGCCACCTGCTGGGCGCGGCTGGCGCGGTCGAGTCGATCGCGACCGTGCTGGCGCTCTACCACCGTCAGGTGCCCCCGACGATCAACCTCGACGATCCCGAGGACGGCCTCGGCATCGACATCGCGACCGCGGTGCGTCCGCTGCCCGGAGGCGACCTCGCCGCCCTGAACAACAGCTTCGGCTTCGGCGGCCACAACGTGGCCATCGCGTTCAGCAACGCCAACATTCGCTGAGCGTCCGGACGCCGCCGGCGTCCGCATGCCCGCACGACTTTCGATCCCAGGAGTAGCCGATGACCACCGAAGCCCCCGCCAAGCCCCCGCGCGTGCCGCGCGAGGAGGATCCGCGCAACCCCAACGTCCGGCTCGCCGCCCTGTTCGACGAGGGCTCGCTGCAGCTCATCACCGAGGACGACGGGTCCGGCATGCTGGCCGGGCACGGCACCATCAAGGGCTCCCCCGCCGTCGCCTTCTGCTCGGACGCGACGGTCATGGGCGGAGCGATGGGCACGGTCGGCTGCAAGGTCGTCGTCGAGGCCTACCGCCGCGCCATGGTCGACCGGGTCCCGGTGATCGGCATCTGGCACTCGGGCGGCGCGCGGCTGGGCGACGGCGTCTTGTCGTTGCACGGCGTGGGCGAGATCTTCCACGCGATGACGCAGGCGTCCGGCAAGATCCCGCAGATCTCTGTGGTCCTGGGCGCCGCTGCCGGCGGCGCCGCCTACGGGCCGGCGCTGACCGACGTGGTCATCATGGCCGCCACCGGACGCATCTTCGTGACCGGACCCGACGTCGTCCGCTCCGTCACCGGCGAAAACGTCGACATGGAGCGGCTCGGCGGCGTCGACACCCACGCCCGTCGTTCGGGAGTCGTCCACATCACGGCCGAGAACGAGGCGGACGCCTTCGCCTCGGCCCGCAAGGTCGTCGACCTGCTCGCCGCCCAGGGTGGCGTCGCGCGTCAGGTCGAGGACGTCGACCTCGCCGCGCTGCTGCCGGAGTCGCCGAAGCGCGCCTACGACGTGCATCCGCTGGTCAAGGGCCTGTTGGACGACGGCTCCTGGATCGAACTGCACGGACGCTGGGCGCCGAACATCACCACCGGCTGGGGACGCCTCGGCGGACGGACGGTCGGCATCATCGCCAACAACCCCCTGCGCCTGGGCGGCTGCCTCGATTCGCTGAGCGCCGAGAAGGCGTCCCGGTTCGTCCAGCTGTGCGACGCGTTCGGCGTCCCGCTGGTCGTGCTGGTGGACGTCCCCGGCTACCTGCCGGGCGTCGGCCAGGAGTGGGAGGGCGTGGTCCGCCGCGGCGCGAAGCTGCTGCATGCGTTCGCCCAGGCCGTCGTGCCGCGCGTCACGGTCGTCACCCGCAAGGCTTACGGCGGCGCCTACATCGCCATGAACTCGCGCTCGCTGGGCGCGACGAAGGTGTTCGCCTGGCCGGGTGCCGAGGTCGCGGTGATGGGTCCGGTCGCGGCCATCCGCATCCTGCACCGTCGCAAGCTGGCCGAAGTGGCGCCGGATCAACTGGCGGCTGTCGAGGCCCAGCTGGCCGACGAGCACTCCAAGGCCGCCGGCGGCGTCGACACCGCGATCGAGATCGGGGTCGTCGACGCGATGGTCGATCCCGGGCTCACGCGTTCGACGCTAGCCGCCGCGATCCGCGACGCCGACAACGGCGTCCGCGGAAGCCACACCAACATCCCGCTCTGATCCGGGTGGGCTAGCCTCCCTCGGTGTGACGAGCCGTTCCAGCCTGCTGCGCGGGCACAGCCTGGTGGTGGCGTCCGCGGTCGGGTTCGGCGTCATGCCGTACTTCGCGTTGGACGCCTACGCTGCCGGCCTGACGCCCACCGCGCTCCTGGCCTACCGGTTCGGGATCGCGGCGGTGCTCATCTGGGGCTTCCTCGCCGTCACCGGACGCCTGGAGCTTCCGTCGCGGCGGCTGCTCGTGGCGGGCACCGTCCTGGGGCTGTCGTACGCGGCGATGTCGGAGATGTTCTTCAACTCGGTCCGATTCTTGCCGCCGGCGCTCACCGGCCTGCTGCTCTACGCCTATCCGGCGTTGGTGGCGCTGACGACCGGCGTGCTGGCACGACGCGCCCCGTCGCGGCGGGTGCTGATGGCCCTGGCGCTGAGCGTGGCGGGCATCCTGCTCACCGTCGCCCCTGGACAGCTGAACCTCGGCCCGCAGGCGGCGCTCGGGTTCGCGTTCGGGCTGGCCGCGCCGGTCATCTACACCGGCTACATCGTGTTCAGCGGCTATCACGCCGCAGACCTGCCCGCCTGGCCGTTGACCGGAGTGGTCACCCTGGTCGCCGCGGTGGCGCTGAGCATCATGGGCGTCAGCACCGGGGGCCTGCAGGTGCCGCCGCCCGTCGACGCGTGGCGCCCGGTGCTGCTGGTGGCGGTGGTGTCGACCGTGTTGGCGATCTCGGCCTTCCTGGCTGGCGTGGGGCTGATTGGTCCGACGCGGGCCAGCATCATCAGCACCGTCGAGCCGGTCGCGAACCTGCTGGTCGGCGTCCTGTTCTACGGCTACCTGCTGTCCGCGGGCCAAGTCGTGGGCACCGGACTCGTGCTCGGCGGGGCCGCCCTCGCCATGCTCGCCGGACGCGTCCCGGGGGCACACGACCCGCACGTCCCCGGCGCAGAGGCCGCCTAACCCACGCGGTGCAGCCAGCGAACGCCGGAGTCGTCCGCCACGCCCGCGCGGAAGACGTCGAGCTCGTCGTCCCAGGGTGCACCCAGCAGGACGTCCAACGCGCGCCGCAGCTCGGCCGGGTCGCGGTGGGCGAACATGGCCTGGCGAAGCCTCTCCTCATGGACCAGGACGTCGCCGTTGCGGCTGACGGCGGCCTGGAAGACCCCCAGGGCCGGCGTGTAGGAGTACCGGACGCCCTCCGACGTTGCTGTGGCGTCCTCGGTCACCTCGAAGCGGACGCGATCCCAACGCTTCATGGCGCTCGCCATCGCGGACGCCGTGCCGATGGGTCCGCGCCAGGACGCCTCGGCGCGATAGGTACCCCGCTCGGCGGGCTGAGGCGTCCAGTGCAGCTCGGCCGACGCGCCCAGGGTCGCGCTCAACGCCCACTCGATGTGCGGGCACAGCGCAGACGGCGCGGAGTGGATCGAAACCACGCCCCGTGTCGTTGTCATGACGTCTCCTCCGATGAGTGCTGCCTTCCCCTGCTCCACTCATCGGCGATGCCGTTCAGCCATTGTGCACCAGCACGTCGGATTGGCAATAGCCCGCGGGATTCCCGACCGCGGCGCACGGCGGCCACGGAGCGCCCTTCAGCGCCTCACGGCTTCAACGAGAGGGACGCCGTGAGGCCCGTCGCGCCGCCTGCAGCAGCTCCTCGGCGTGTCGCCGAGCGGCGTCCGTGCCGTCGAGGCCCGCCATCATGCGAGCCAGTTCGTCCACCCGTTCGGTCACCGTCACCTCGCGGACGCCGGCCGTCGTCACCTGCCCGTCGTCGGCTTTCTCCACGACGTAGTGGCGATCCGCAAAGGCCGCGACCTGGGCCAGGTGGGTGACGACGATCACCTGAGCGTGCTCCGCGAGACGCGCGAGGCGGCGTCCGATCTCGAGCGCAACCGCGCCGCCGACCCCGGCGTCCACCTCGTCGAAGACGAACGTGCGTCCGGTGCTGTCGGCAGCGAGGACGACCTCGAGGGCTAGCCGGACGCGCGACAGCTCACCTCCGGACGCCACTCGCGCGAGCGGCGCCGGCGCTGATCCGGGGTTGGCGCTGAACAGCAGCTGGACGTGGTCGGCGCCCCACGGTCCGCGCTCGAAAGGCGCGAGGTCGAAGCGCAGTGACGCTTTGGGCATCGCCAAGGCCGCGAGTTCGGCTTCGACGAGACCCTTGAGCGTGGACGCCGCCGCGGTGCGCAGGGCGGTCAGGCGGCCCGCGCGCTCGTCGAGGGCTCCGTCGAGGTGGCCAATCTCGTCTGCCAACTCGGCGATGCGCTCATCGCCCCCGCGGAGCGCGTCCACGCGCGCGGCGGCGTCCCGACCCCACGCGAGCACGTCGTCGACGGTCGAGCCGTAGCGTCGCGTCAGGCCTTGGAGAGCGGCGAGCCGGGACGCGATCCATTCCAGGCGTGCGGGGTCGGCGTCCAATCCGGCGAGGTACGACGAGAGGTCGGCCGCGACGTCTGCCAGGGCGTAGCCGGCCTCGGCGATGCGATCGACCAGGGGCGCGATGTCGGCGTCGGCGTCCGCGATGCCGGCGAGCGACTTCCGAGCCGTGCTCACCAGTCCCAGCGCGGTCGGGTGATCGCCGGAATCGTCGTCGCCGGCCAGTGCCACGAGCGCCGAGCGGGCCGCGGCGCGCAGGTCGTCGACCGCCTGCAACCGTCGGGCCTCCGCGTGCAGGGCGACGTCCTCCCCTGACTGCGGGTCGGCCTTCTCGATCTCGGTGAGACCGAACTCGAGCATGGCCAGTTCGCGAGCCCGCTCGGCTGAGCGGGCGACCAACGCCTCCCGCTCGGCGACCAGAGCACGGTGCCGGGCGTAGTCCGTCCGGTACTCGGCCAGCACGGCGGCCAGCTCTGCGCCCGCGAAGGCGTCCAGCACCTCCCGCTGGCGATCCGGGGAACCGAGCCGCAGCTGCTCCGACTGTCCGTGGATCGTGACGCGCTCGCCGATGACATCGGCCAGCGCCCCCAGCGGCACCTGCGCTCCGCCGACCAGCGCGCGCGAGCGGCTGGCCGTCAGCACCCGGGTGAGCAACACCTCGCCGTCGTCCAGTTCGCCGCCGAGCCCTTCGACCGCGTCGGCCATGTGAGCGTCCGCCCCGACCCGGCCTTCGACGAGGGCCCTGGACGCCCCATGCCGGATGAGCCGCGTCTCGGCCTTCTCGCCCAGCAAGAGGCCGAGCGAGCTGACCACCATGGTCTTGCCCGCACCGGTCTCACCGGTCACGGCCGTGAAGCCGGGACCGAGCTCGAGCACGGCGTCGTCGATGACGCCGAGAGAGGCAATCCGCAGTTGGGTGAGCACCCTAGAGCTCCGGCTCCGGCTCGGTCTTGAGGCCCTGGATCTCGCGTCCGGCGTCGATCGAGTCCTCCTTGCGCCAGCCCTGCACCGGCAGCTGGAACTTCCGGACGAGTCGCTCGACGAACGGCGAGGCGTCAAGCCGGGCGATCTTGAGGTTCTGCTGCAGCCGTCGCACCTCGACCTCGCTGCCCCGCGTGACGTCGACGGAGCGGCGTCCGTCACACCACAGGACGCCCGAGGTCGCCTGTCCCCGCAGCATCTCGATGGTCACCACCGACGTCGGGCTGAGCACGAGCGGGCGCGCGAACAGCGCGTGCGCCAACAGCGGGACGACCAGGAGGGCGTCCAGATCGGGCCACATCACCGGACCCTGCGCCGAGAACGCGTACGCCGTCGAGCCCGTCGGGGTCGAGACCAGGACGCCGTCGGTGCCCCACCGCTGCAGCGGATGCCCGTCGATCTGGACGAGCACCTCGATCATCCGCTCGCGGGCCGCTTTCTCCAGCGACACCTCGTTGATGGCGTAGCTGGACCAGATGGCCTCGCCACCCGGACGATCGCGCAGCACCACCTCGAGGCAGAGGCGCTCTTCGACCCGGTAGTTGCGTTCCAGGACGCGCCGGATCAGCTCGTCCAGCTGCGACGGCTCAAGTTCGGCGAGGAAGCCGACGTGGCCGAGGTTGACCCCCAGGATCGGCACCTGGGCTGGCAGCGCCCACTCGGCGGCGCGCAGGATCGTGCCGTCGCCGCCGAACACGACGACGAGTTCCAGGTCGCGGATGTCGGACTGATCGAGGACCTGGAACTCCACCGGGCGCGTCAGCAAGGGTGTGACCGCCGCGATGGCGTCCGGGCGCAGCCAGCAGGCGATGTCGTCGTGCCCCGACACCTCGTCGATGAACGCGGCGGCGGCAGCGACGGCGTCCGACCGCAGGATGTGCGGCGTGATCGCGATGTTGCGGGAGGTCACGGGTGCCACCCTAATGGCCCCGCCCGACATTCCGGCGGGCTCAGCGGCGCCGGAGCCGCACGAAGAACTCGCGGTTGCCGGTCGTCCCCGGAAGGGGCGACTCGCCGCGCCAGTCGCACGTGAAGCCGAGCGCCTCGGCGGACGCCACGACGCCGTCGACGGCCGCGACCTGGAGGGCCGGGTCCACGACGATGCCGTGGTCGTCCAGGCCGGCACGGCCGACTTCGAACTGCGGCTTCACCATCAACAAGGCGACGCCGTCGGGGCGCAACACCCCTAGCAGCGCGGGCATCAGCAGCTTCAACGAGATGAACGACACGTCCGCGACGACGACGTCGACGGGCTCGTCATCGAGGTGCTCCAAGGTGAGGTCGCGCAGGTTCAGCCGCTCACGGACGACCACGCGAGGATCATCCCGGACGCTGCCAGCGAGCTGGTCGTGGCCCACGTCGACCGCATAGACGACGTCGCAGCCCCGCTCCAGCAGGACCTGCGTAAAACCCCCCGTGGACGCCCCCGCGTCGAGCGCCCGTCCGCGCACCTCGGTGCCGGACGCGTCCAGGGCGCCCAGCAGCTTGTGCGCCGCGCGCGAGACGTAGTGATCGGACGCCGCGTCGATCCGGTCGTCGGGTCCGATGTCGTCGGACGCCTTCCGCGCGGCCCGTCCGTTGACCAGGACGCCCCCGGCCGCGATGAGTTCGACCGCGTGCTTGCGTGACCGGGCGAGCCCCCGGGCGACGAGGGCGGAGTCGAGCCGCACGTCAGTGCGGTCGGAGGGCCTGCGGCACGCTGGGCCCGGCCAGGGCCCGCTGGACGGCGTCCAGGGCCTGCTCGATCTGCTGCGCGTGCGACGAGACGTCCGGACCAAGATCGAGGGCGGCGAGAGCCCGGTCGATGTCGTGGTTGCCCGTCACGGGTGGCTCGGCAAGCGGCTCTGCGGCGGGTTCGGCGGTCACGGGCGTGAGTCTAGCGAGCGAGCCGGGACGCCCGCCCGATCGGGTTCCAGCGGGATCGTGGCTGCCGCCACGTCTGCGCCGGGTGCTCATCGTCGCCCCTCGGAGGTTCGGGCCACCCTCCGATGGCTGCCAACTCGGCTAGCTGCGCGCATGGTCCCCTGATTCGTCACCGGATGCCCGGCCCGTCACCCGGAGGACCCAGGGCGATCCGGCGTCGCGCCGGTAACGGCAACTCCGGCGACCGAGGTAGTTGGCGCTTTGCATCGTCAGCTGGTCCAGAGGGAGGACCACCCGTTTCACACCTGGCATCATCGTCGCCCGTCCGCCACCCACCGCAACGACGATCGGCCACTCCGCATGCTGCCGGGCCAGGCCGCCTCCGATCCCCGAGACCATCAGGCGCGTGTTGTCGCCTGGGCCGTGCGGGTCCGTGGCGGCGCCGACCAGACTCGATCCACCTCGTCGCTCGAGCGTTGAGCGTTCACGATCCCAGTGTGCCGAGGTCCACCGCCGCGGCGGCGAAATCCTGCAGCTGCTAGCCCTCCCCCAGCCCACGCGCGGCCAAGGCGTCCCCGGTCTGACGCGCGAAGGCGACGGTCTGGACCACCACGGGCGCGACGAGGGCGAGCGGGTTGCGCTCCAGCCCGCGGGCGCGGGCGGCGTCCCGGACGTCGCCGAAGGACGCTGCGACGAACGGGATCGAGCGCACCATGATCGCGACGGCCAGCGCGAAGCGCTCGGGATCGAAGCCGAATCGGCACAGCGGCGTGGTGGCCCGCACCAGGGCGTCCACCAGAACGGGGATCGGCGTGGTGATCAGCAGCAGGCGCGACCCGTAAAGCGCCACCAACATGGTCGACACGAGCGTGAGCCCGAGGCGCCACTCTCCGGTCAGCGCGTGGAACCCGGCGATCGCGGCGAACATCGCGACGAGCCCCCACGGCAGTCCCCAGGCCACGCGCAGCGGAGCACGCGTCGACGCCGCCAGCAGGAGGCTGAGCGCCAGGAGGCCGAGGCTCAGCCACACGCTCCGGCTGGCGACGGCGGGGATGGCCAGCCCGAGGAACACCACATACTTCCAGCCAACACCCAGTCGGTGCCAGACCGATCGTGCGGGGACGTAGACGCCGAGCAGTGCCCGCGAGGCGTCCATCTCAGGCCCCCATCAACCCGCGGTAGAACGCGACGGCGGCCGCCGGCTGGCCGTCGAAGGCGATCCGGCCCTCGTCGATCACGAGCACGCGATCGGCATCAAGGGCGAGGTCGAGGTCGTGCGTCGCCAGCAGCACCTGCTGCTGAAGTCCCGCCAGCACCTGGCGCAGCCTCTCGCGGTGTCGCAGGTCGAGCAGCGTGGTCGGCTCGTCCAGCACCAGAATCGCGGGCTCCACAGCCAGCACGGACGCCAGCGCGACGAGTTGACGCTCGCCGCCGGAGATGTCGTAGACGCTCGAGTCCGCGACGTGGGCGATCTCGCGCTCGGCCAGCAGCTCCAGGGCGCGTGCGCGGCGCTCCCCCCGATCCCGGATCCGACGCCGCAGGCTCAGCTCGAGGTCTTCCGCCGGCGTCGGCATCACGAGCTGGCTCAGCGGATCGGTGAACACGAAGCCGACCTTGGTGCGCGCGGCGCGTGGGTCCTTGCCCACGTCGATGCCGTCCACCTCGACGCGCCCGGAGGTCGCCGCTGCGAGGCCGTTGAGAAGGCGCAGCAGCGTCGACTTCCCGGACCCGTTGGCCCCGATCACGGCCACGCGACGCTCGTCGAGCGTCGCGGAAACCTCGCTCAGGATTGCCTTGACGGAACGGCCATCGGACGCCGTCGGCGCGGCGACGACGACGGACACCCCGTCAAGGACGATGCTCACGATCGGCGCAGCGTGGGGAACGCACGGTGCACCTGCGCGGCGATGAAGCCCGCGACCAGGTTCTTGATGACGTCGCCGGGCCAGTAGAGCAGGTCGGCCAGCACGGCCTTGCCGAGATCGAGGTGCAGGATCGTAGCCATGCCGGCGATGCCCGCGGGGTGGACGAGCACGAACGAGGCGACGAGCCCGGCCCCCGCCAGCCAGGCCCACAGCGCGCGGCGGGGCGTGGCGAGCAGGCGGTACGCCAGAAAGCCCGCCAGTGCTGCGGCGAACGGGAAGCTGAGCAGGTAGCCGATGGAAGGCTTCGCAAAGACCCCCAGACCACCCGCACCACCCGCGAAAATCGGCAGCCCCGCGAACCCGGCGACCACGTACAACAGGACAGCCAAGAACCCGCGCCGGGGGCCCAGCACTAGGCCGGTCAGCGCGACGGCGAGCGTCTGCAACGTGATCGGCACCCCCAGCGAGCCCACCGGAATCGCCGGCGTCAAGGCGAAGGCCGCGACGAAGCCCGCGAAGACGGCGATCAGAGCGAGGTCGGTGGCCGGTGACGTGCGACGGACGGACGAGGTGGTGTTGGTCGCCATGAGCTCATTCCTGGATGCGGGGATTTGGACGCGCACACTCTAGTGAACGGCGTTCAAATCACCTAGCGCGGCCGCATATTGGAGTCCCGGTCGCGCCCAGACGAGCTGCGCCAGCGCCCAGAGGGCGTCCAGCTGCCCTTCGCGATCGCCGAGGTCCCCCCGGACGGTCGCGACCCCCTCGGGCGCCGACACGTAGGCGTCCCGGCATCGGACGCCGTGGGCGTCCGCGTTCGTGGCCCGCGCCGGCAGCAGCAAGCCCGGGACGTCCCAGGCGATCGAGGTCGGCCTGCGGTCGGCGGGCGCCTCGATCAGGTCCTGCTTTCCATGGACGCCGGTGAACACCAGGCACGAGTCGATGCCGATCGTGCAGGCGCCGGCGATGTCGGTGTCGAGCCGGTCGCCCACGAAGATTGGGTTCTTGGCCGCGGTGCGCCGGACGGCCTCCTCCATCAAGGGGCGGAAGGGCTTGCCGGTGACCGTCGGGGTGGTCCGGGTCGTGACCTGAACGGCCTGCACGGCCACGCCGGCGCCGGGCACGAGGCCCCGCTCGGTCGGACGCGTCGAATCGGTGTTGCAGGCGTACCAGCGGGCGCCGTTCTGGACCGCGATCGCCGCCTCATCCAACCGTCGCCACGTCATGTCGGGGTCGTAGCCCTGGACGATCGCGTCGGGGCGGTCGGACGCCGACGCGACGACCTCGAACCCCGCCTCGGTCATGTGGTCAACCAGGTTGGACGTCCCAGCCACCAGGACCTTCGCCCCAGCCGGCAGCTCACGCCGCATCAGCCCTGCGGCGGCCTGGGCGCTGGTCACGAGGTCGTCCAGTTGCACGGTGAAGCCCATCGACCGGAGTTGGTCAGCCACCGTCTGTGCCGGACGCGCCGCGTTGTTGGTGACGTACACCGTTCGGACGCCGCGCACCTGGAGCGCCGTGATCCCCTCGACCGCGCCGGCCACCGGCTCTGGCCCCAGATACACGACGCCGTCGAGATCGAACATAGCGACGTCGTGGCCGTCGATCAGCGCCCCCATCAGCCCTCCGGACCGTCGATCCGCTCGCCGCCGAGGTCGGCGTCCAGTTCGTCCGGATCGGCATGGCCGTCCTCGGAGTCGTCCTCGTCGCCCTGGTGGACGCCGTCGCGAGCGTCCCGGTCGCTGCCCTCGTCGGTCAAGGTGTCGTCCACGGCCTCCCGGTCGAGGCTTTCGCCGGAGTCTGCCGCGTCCTCGTCGTCGGAGGCGTCCGACTCATCGGAGTCCTCGGCACCATCGTCAGACCCATCCTGGGCATCGTCGTCTGAGTCCGCGGAATCGCCCGCGTCCGACTCATCGGAGTCTTCAGCAGCGGTCTCCACGTCGTCATCCCCGACCAGGTCGTCCTCGTCGATGTCGATCACCAAGCCCTGGAGCGCCTGGACGCGCTCGGCGGCGTCCGTTTCACCCTCGACGTCCATGCCGGCCGCCGCAGCGAACCAGCGCTCGGCGTCCGCGGTGGCACCGGTGGCCTCGAGGAGGTTGGCGTAGCCGTAGCGGAGCCGGATGCGCGAGCTGCGCGTACCGCGTCCGCCGCCGTTCTCCAGCTCCTGACGCAGGACCCGCAGCGCCTCGTCCGCCTGGCCGAGATCCATGCGCGCGCCGGCCTCGACCAGACGCAACTCGACGCGAGCCGTGAACTCGGGCTGCGCTTTGAGGCCCTCCTTCACGAGGGCTAGCGCCTTGTCCGGGTTGCCGAGGGCTCGCTCACAGTCGGCCATCGCCGCGACGAACTCATCGCCGCCGTTCATTCGCCGCAGGGCCCGGAACTCGGTGAGCGCCGCGGCGTACTCACCGGCGGCATAGGCGGCCTCGCCAGCCGCCTCGCGGGTCACGGGCAGGCGGGCGGCACGACGACGCGCAGCTTCGGCATGGCGGTAGGCCAGCGCCGGGTCTGTGTCGATCAGCTGGCCGGCCATCAGCAGGTGAGCCCCGACGATGTCCGCGAGTTCGCTGGTCAGGCCGCGCAGCTCCGCGCGCACCGCACGCGGCAGCTGGCGCAGGTCCAGGCCCTCCGGGGTGGCCGGCTCGTCCGCCTTGGCCGCGAGGCCGGGCGGCGGGACGTAGACCTCCGCCTCGTCACGACCACGCCATGATCCCTCGGCGCGGGCCGGACGCCCGCGATCGGGCCCGCGGTCGTCGCGACGCTCGTAGGGGCGCCGCTCGAACCCGCCCTCGCGGGGCGGACGCGAGTCGCCGCGGTCTTCGCGCGGCTGGTAGGGACGCTTCTGGAACCCGCCCTCGCGGGGCGGACGCGAGTCGCCTCGGTCGTCACGACGCTCGTAGGGGCGACGCTCAAAGCCGCCCTCACGGGGCGGACGCGAGTCGCCGCGGTCGTCACGACGCTCGTAGGGGCGACGCTCAAACCCGCCCTCACGGGGCGGACGCGAGTCGCCTCGGTCGTCACGACGCTCGTAGGGCCGACGCTCAAAGCCACCTTCGCGGGGCGGACGCGAACCGCCACGATCATCCCGCTGCGGGTACGTGCGCCGCTCAAACCCGCCCTCGCGCGGGGGACGCGAATCCCCGCGCTCATCGCGACGCTCGTAGGGCCGACGCTCAAACCCGCCCTCACGCGGAGGACGCGAGTCGCCGCGGTCGTCGCGAGGCTGGTAGGGACGCTTCTGGAACCCACCCTCGCGGGGGGGACGGGAATCCCCGCGGTCATCGCGACGCTCGTAGGGCCGACGCTCAAACCCGCCCTCACGCGGAGGACGTGAATCGCCGCGGTCGTCGCGCGGCTGGTAGGGACGCTTCTGGAATCCACCCTCACGGGGGGGACGGGAATCGCCGCGATCATCCCGCTGCTGGTAAGGACGCCGCTCAAACCCACCCTCCCGCGGCGGCCGCGAATCCCGACCCTGCCCGCCCTCAGATCGCGGCTGGGAGGTCCGCCCGCCCGCGGATCCGTCACGACGGGGACGATCCTCGAAACCACGGCCACCGGAGCGCTGGCCGCCGAAGGACGGCCGACCCGACCCACCCCGGGCCGCGTCTCGACCGCCGCCTCCGCGCCCCGAAGGACCCTGTCCATACGGGCGTCGGTTCGAGTTTGATCCGCTGTTATGTTCTGCCACCTGACCAGTCTGACGGTCGCGGACGGGCATAGCAAAAGGGCCCGTTGGACGCGAGGGCCTCAGCGAGGCAGGCGTGCCCACGGCCTCACTGTCACACTCTCAACCAGGCATTCCACCGGGCAGTCCACCACCGTCCGCACGACAGCCGCGACGGCGTCCGCCGTCAGGTGCTCAGTCTCTACATAGCTCCGGCCGGCCCTGCTCTGCAGCTCACGCTGCATGTCGGTGTCGATGCGCCCGGGATGAACGGACGACACCCGGACCCGGCCTCTCTCGGCCTCGCGAAGCCCGTCGGCAAACGACGTCAGGGCGAACTTCGAGCCTGAGTACCCACCCGTGTCCCCGTAGGCGTTCAACCCCGAACCGGAGTTGATGACCACCACCAAGCCCACGGACTGCCTCAGCGTGGGCAACAGCAGGTCGGTGAGATGAGCAACGGCCACCACGTTCGTCTCTAGAACCCGCCGCCACGCGTCCCGGAGGCTGACGTCGGCCGGCGGAATGATCCCCGCACAGTGGATGAGCACGTCCAGCCGTCCGACTCCCTCGGAAGCCCGTTCTGTCTCCTGCTCATCGGTCAGGTTGGCGACGAAGGGCGCGGCAGACGGCAAGGCATTCACAACGCCTTGGACGGTGTCCGCTTCTCGTCCGCCGATGAGCAGGTGGTGGTCGGATGCCAGTGCTTCCGCGATCGAGCGCCCGAGGCCCCGTGTGGCACCTGTGACGAGCGCGACGGGTCGCCGCGTTTGGTTGGTCAGGTCTGGGCTCAGGGGATTCGTTGGCACGGTGGCAGTGTAGGAGTGGCGGTGGGTTCCGTGCTGTGGCTCTTGCTGGCCGGTCCTGGGCCTCTTGCGGGTCGTGGGTACGACAAGAGGACGCCTAAGTGCCTCATGCCGGTCGAGAGTTGCACGGTGGTTGTTCCCGTTCAGGTGCCGTGCGGCGCGGGCTATTGAACAGCCTGAGCTGGCACGTGTCGCTTCTTTGGCCTGGCACTGGTGTCGGCGTCGGCGTGGTGGGATTCTTTTGTGGCTGGCAGGGTGGGAATCCGTGTTTGGCTCTTGGGGGGTTAAATGGTTGAGGGCCCCCAGGTGGGGGCCCTCAACGGGTGGTTTGTGTCCGGCGGTGTCCTACTCTCCCACACACTCGCGTGTGCAGTACCATCGGCGCTGAAAGGCTTAGCTTC
>Ga0208823_1000281_pt1 | contig 43703 bp, 35 predicted proteins | sample AD_UKC075_MetaG_FD_184440 | JGI IMG/M metagenome (GOLD analysis project Ga0208823, IMG submission 184440) | Active sludge microbial communities of municipal wastewater-treating anaerobic digesters from USA - AD_UKC075_MetaG (SPAdes) (version 2) | ecosystem: Engineered > Bioreactor > Anaerobic >...
GAGTGCATTTGGCAGCAAATGTCCTGGGAAACTAAACACACTTTGGAATGCAAACACTATACCACTTAGGACAAGCATTCCAAACAAGATCGAGTCATCTTTCATTTCGATCTTCTTCATATTCTTGAATACGTAGATCGTTAGCAAAACAATCATTAGAATTATTATAGCGAAGCCCAGTATACCTGTCTCACCAAGTACTTGGAAATAATCGTTATGCGCACGTTTGAAATTATTCCATCCATAATTGTACTCAGGCTTGTCATTTACCAAATCAGAAATACCATATAGTCCATACACCTGATACGTTCCTATGCCCTGTCCAAGTATTTTGTGGTTCTTCCATATATAAATGGTAGAAAACCAAGACAAAAATCTCTCATCTATACTTGAAACAGAGGACATCGCACTGAACCTGTCAGTCATCTTAAATGATCCGTAGTTGTTGAATACGGTTGGTGTGTTGTAAATCACTATTATGATTATTACCATGATTGCAAACACAGCTACTGTTATGCGTCTCAGACTTTTTAGTTTTTTAAGAAACTTTAGATCCTTCTTTTCCAGTTGTTTCACATGTGTATCTTCTTTCTTCCTAATGAAGAAGAAATAGATTAACGGTATCAATATAGCTTCAACTACCAGTGCTAAATACTCCGAACGGGTCTGGGAGAAAATAATCACATCAAAGTAAAGTATGGCAGAAATGAGTGCGACAATCTTTAATATCAAAGCACTACCGAATTTCTTTGTACTCAGTGCCCCAACATCCAAGCTTAGGAGGAAATACAACGCGATTGGTAGGAGCATGTTCAAATAGTTGGAAACGAATATAACATTGCCTATATTCGCTTTTATGCTTCCCCTCTCAAACGGTGCACCAACGTTGCCAAGGAAAAGGTCATATCCTACGTAGAAGTTCAGTATAGCATTTATGGCTATGAATAGTCCGGTCAAAAGGAATACAAATAGTAATTTGATTATCTTGGATTTATCATTCAACCGGGAACTGAAATAAAACGAAAGGACGACGTTCAGCAATAGATAGAGTGCAATATCAATAGACTGTCTGAAAAAGTATGGATTGTCTCTGTACGTGTTGATAGTAGATGCAATTGCAACAAAAGCAAATGCAAGCCAGGCAAAATGTACTGGTGTAGCAAAAAAACGTAACTGCTTTGATTTGAACAACCTGATGAGTAAATACACAGCAAGTATCAAAGTTGCAACACACAAAATAGCATACTTAGGTGTACTAAATTCATAGGTATACTCCTTGTGTGCAAAGAGCGCAACCAAAGGGATCGTAACATACAATAGAAATTCTTCAAAGGTAGACAGCACAGTCTTCGCCTCCTGTAGGTTCTCACCGTTTGAATTATAGGTTATTTATCTTGTTTCAGTATGCCTAGTACCTTACCAATGAAAAAGTAAATAATGACTACAAAGAGCGATGAAACAACGGACATAATTGCAGATTGCCTTGAAATATATCCTGCCAAGAAGATAATCAACTGAATTCCTATGACTACAAAAAGCGTTTTTCTACTATCTTGCAGTCTATTCTGAATTTTATCATATATATGATCTCTGTCACCATTGAAAGGTGAACGCCCATTCAAAATTCTCCTTGTAAACCCAGCTATAAGATCGAAAAAAAATATCGATACGAAAATAATTGCTGAGACTACCGTATAATCTCCTCGTCTGCCAGATGACAAAACAGCGATCGATAATATTCCTCCTATTAAGTAACTACCTGCGTCACCCATGAATATCCTTGCAGGAGGGAAGTTATATATCAGGTATCCAAACAGAGCACCAATGAGTGCAAAAAGTAGCAACTTGTCATAGTTTGATGTTACTGTAAATAGCAGTCCCACAGCTGATATTAGTGAAACGCTTGCACATATGCCATCCATACCATCCATCATGTTCACAGCATTTATGAGGGTGACTATCGCTATAATGTATACGGGTGATAGGAGATTGATACCAATGTACTTGAACGTGAGTAAGATCGAAACCACAAATTCTACCAAAAGCCGTATCCTTGGACTAAGCGTTCTAACATCATCTATAAGACCTGTAAGGACTAATAAAGTAAGGGATAATTTTGTTATCAGATCAAATGGGGTTGTAAATACGACAGCTAAGAATATTGAAATTCCACCTAAATATGGTGTTACTCTCTCATGCGGTTTCAAGACACCATCAGGTTTGTCAACTATATTATATTTGTAAGCCATTCTCCCAAATAATGGAATTGTGATCGTTGTAATAATAAACGATATTATAAGCAACATTATGGAACTCAACTTATTACCTCCCACAGCCGATAGGAACTAATAGAAAAAAGTATGATGTAAGGAACATTTAAGATATCCTCTTTCGTAAAGCTAAAATTGACCATACTGAGGAACATAATCTTCTGTTTCTGTTTCTGTTGACTGCTGTTGTGTCTCCTCAGTTGCCTTCTGCTCAACTGGTTGCTCCTTTGGTTGTTCTCTTCCAAGCACAGATTCGATGTTTTCACCCTCTTCCAGAAGTTTAATGATTTCGAATGACTGACTTGAATAGTCTTTTCCCAAGTATGTCAGCTCTGAGATTTTCACCTTTCCCGATGGCTCAACGTAAAAACGTACCTTCAACTTCTTGTTAGAGAAAACTACACTGTCAGAATTTCTGTCAAGAGTCCAACCAGTAGGTCCAAGAATATCTTCATAGGTATTCCTGTAGAAAATCGTACTCTTAACTAATTCAACCAAATTAGAACCAATTGTGTCAACGTTAAACACTTGAGAAATGATATAGTCTACTAACTCGTCGATTACTTTCGTATCATTCATGTACACATATTCCAAAACTGGTTCTTGGTTAAAGAAAATTTCAAACACAAACTTGAAATTCCACTGCTGAGATGAGTACTTACCGGTCCCTGTTAAAATCACTCTATCCATCTTTTCATCATAATACCACTTTGGTGACTTCAGGAAGTTTTCAAATGCACTCTTGTTGTTACTAAAAGTGGAGCCTTTTATTATTCGACCCTTCTGGACAACTTCAACCATTTTATTTGAAACCGCTTTTGCAAGTTCACTCAGTATTGTCGCAGGTTTTTCTTCCTTCCCATCTATCTTGCCAGTAACAAGATAAATGGAACCATTGGAAAAAAGAAATGTTAGAGAGATTTCAGAGCCTTCTTTTGTTATACCATCCATCCTTATTTCTGTACCTGTGGTCTTGTATGAAATATTCCATTCCAAGTTAGAAAGCTTTTCAGAAAAAAGCTTTCCAAATGTCTCAGAAGTGTTCGGAACATTCGAACGTAAAATTCTATCAACAAGTGCCTGTAACTCTTCCTGAGAAGATATCCGACCATATTTGCTGTAAATGTACTTCAAGTAGTTAGGAATACTGCTTGACTCAATTTCCTTCCCATTTACAAGGAAATATGGTACCACCGTTTGCCCCACTTCGTCGATCTTGAATCCAATAGTCAAAGCTACTTCTTTTCCATCAATGACCTCGGTTGCGTTCAGTTCGACCAAATTCTGGTTTTCATCTTTAACATTCCATCGCGCATTTGGTAGTTTTTCAAATGTCTCTCCTATGGATGATAATGTAAAACCTTTTAGATAACTATTCTTTATTGCGTCGATCAGATCAGTGTCAATGGTCTTCTTGTATATTTTGGAGAGAAGAAGTTTGGATTCACTTGGCGTTAAAGTTCTTCCATCCACTACTATCTTTTCAACATTCACTCTAAGTTTTCCATTTACTTTCCTTATCATAAACCAAAACTCTGTCGCCTCGTTCCGCACATTTTTTCCCGTCAATACGAGAAAATCTGTTCCATCCTTTCTGACATAATAGTATGTTGATTCTGTCAGATAATTACTCAGAGCTTTGGGATCTTGAGCTGAAAAATCTGATGGTGGAATTTTCATCACGATGTTGTACAACGCCTTAGCATATATTTCTTCATATGTTGTATCGGTATCTTGTACGACCTGACCGTTAATTTTCATAAGTAATTGATCATCAGAAAAAGTTAGGGAATATGTATTCCCAATATCATCACTTCCAATTAATACCGGTGGAGTAAACATGTTGAATTGAGTTGTCAAATTCGATAGCGCATTTTCAAATACTTCTCGTATGGTAAGCGTAGTGAAATCATTGTAAGATCTATTGAATTTAGTCTGATTGTTATTGTATACTATAAGTACTACGAAAGTAATAACCACTGCAGCGATAATCAAAATAAGACCAACCATATACCTCCTAGGTTTTCTGAATTTGTACCTTTTCAATTTCCGTCACTCCTCCTGACTTCTTTTTAGCTTGTTCATCCTTTAAAACTCGTGAGAAATAACTGACGTTACAATTATACCACATGTTCTTTTTCCTCAAACGAAATTTTGCATCAAGAAGAGTGAGTAGAAGGATAAATACTCTTGCTAAAGTACATTGTATATGATAAAATACATCCATGGATTGTATCAATTGTAAGATATACCAGATATAAGGCTAATAGGGGGCCGTAGCTCAGCTGGGAGAGCGCTACCTTCGCACGGTAGAGGCCGTGGGTTCAAATCCCATCGGCTCCACCAAATTTGAACAATATATTCATACGATAGATAGAAGCCTTGAGAGATCACGGTTTGTTGTTTTGTAGTGAAAAGTTACCTGGAGACGATGGGAATTAGATAAAAAACATATTAGAAAAAGAAGGAAAATAGGTAGATGTACAGAATAAAATAAATCAGAAATTTAAATAATAATTTTCTATATATCAAAGTTTTAAAAATGAGATAATCTTTGAATCATTTATATTTTTTGCTTCTACCAAAACGGTAAACAATATGTTTTTATACTTGAACATAAAATTTTATTCAAAGATTTGCACATAATTTTATCTTTTCCTCGGAGGTGTTTTAGTTTTTTCCATATATAAGATAACTCAAATGGGAGATGAAATTCGAATATCATATAACTAAGGAAGATGTTTAACGCGTTGAATTTTATAGTCGTGAACTCTATGAGTTTGAGAATTTCAACAAGGACAAGTGTGAGATTTTCTTTATAAATTTCGATACAGTTATTAGTATTATGTATCTTTGTTATGGCAACATCTTTAAAACCGGGTAAATTTTTGATAGAATAATTAGTGTGCACTTTCTGGATGCCTCCTTTCAAATAAGTGTGTGTAATTTATTTTACCAGGTACCTTAAAAAGATGCATATTTTTTGTTTAAAATATGTTGAGGCTACGCTTCAATATTTATTATGAAACCGATATTTTAATCTAAGTTTTAAAATATTTTTATAAATACATAATGAGAGGGATGGTTAAAATGACAGATCAAGATTTAAAAGAAATAGAAGAAACTGAAAAAGAAGTACTTTTTAAGCTGGGTATGATTTTTAAAGATTCAATAAAGGATTTTAGTACATCGATGGATAGAAGTTTGAAATATCTAGATAAAATTGTATTTCCTATTATAATGGGGAGTCAAAAAGACAAATCATACAATCCTTTTGCTGAAATAATTGAAAAATATGTACTTCATATATTGACTTGTAAGTTTGAAAGAGAAGGTTATCATCTTTTACCATTAGGTTATTCTTCTGATTTGACTATGGAAAACGAAGAACACATATTAAATATTGATATAAAAACAGCAAATATCCATAATCCATCAGATTTTCGAAATACTATAAATGTTGGGATTAATCAAATGACGCATGTGGCTAAGTTGCCAATAAAAGGGGAATTTCTTCCGGACCCGTTTTTTGTTTATCCTAATATTCCTCCTTACTACGAAATAGATAAACAAAATTTTAAATTAGTATTGACTTATGGCCTAATATTTATTTATCCTTCTTATAGAAAGTTAATTCGGGATATTAATAAAAAATTTAAAGAAGTAAAGCGAATTTTTCATGAAAAAATAGAAAATATATTAACTGATGTGATTGTTAAAAAGTTGAATATAAAACAGGAAGAAGTTGACACAGAACTCGACAGTGCTAGAATCAATTTAATAACTCAGAGTTTGTTACGTGGAGTATTTATTCACTCTCAAGAAAAAGAAAGTATATTAGAAGCTTTACAAATTAAAGTGGTTAAGGAAGAAAATGATATTATTGAAAAATTTCTTGAAGAATTAAACGACTTTACTACTAATTTAAGAAATAAGGATATTAAACCAATCGCCGTTATAGCTATATCATTACCGAATGGTTTGCTAAAAGATAGATATTTACCCAAATTTGTAAGTGGTAAAGAGTATGCTAACTCAGCTCGTTATCATTATGAAGATGGTATTTTTGAGATTTTAAAGGAAAAAGAAGATGAGAGCATCCCTCGAGTTATATTTTTAGATGTAAAAGAAGAATATGTAACAAAACTTAAGAAATATTTTGATAAAATAAACGTTTTAGACTATGTATTAAAGGAGTTGTGATGATGAAAGATATAATATTAAATAGTGATGTTTATGCTGGCCTTGATTATTTAGATGATAGTACTATTACGGCAGTTATTACATCACCACCTTATTGGAAACAACGTGATTATAATGTTGAAGGACAAATAGGTCAAGAGAAGTCTCCAGAAGAATATATATTTCGGTTAGTAACTATATTTAATAAACTTTGCCAAAAGCTCAAAGAAGAAGGTGTTTTCTTTCTTAATGTTGGTGATAAATATTTAAATAAATATGGGAAATCTCGTCTTTTAATGATACCATACAGATTGGCTTATCATATGGTTAAGGATGGTTGGCATTTAGAAGATATAATAATTTGGTATAAACCAAATCATATGCCGTCATCAGTAAAAGATAGATTCGCAAATACATATGAACCTATATTTGTTTTCGCAAAAAGTAAAGAGAACATTTATAAAGATCTATATAAAAAAGTAAAAAAGAATGTCGTAGAGATACCGTTACAGCAAACACCATGGAAACATACAGCGGTTTATCCAGAGAATCTAGTAGAAGAAATGTTAAATCGAGTTAATCTAAATGATGGAGATATAGTACTAGATCCTTTTGCTGGAACGGGAACTACAGGAGTAGTTGTTAAAAATATAAGAAATAGTATTTTACCTAAAAAAGTTTATTCTATTATGATTGAAAAATCTACTGAATTTGTGGAAATAATTAAAAAGAGAACTGGTATTGAGAATATTATTAAATTAAAAGAAATACCTTATACTTATTATTTAGGAGAAGAAGAAGAAGATTTACCGAATAATGGAGATTTATTACCTTTAAAGAATGATAAGTATGGAGAAGTTTATATAGCACAAACTTATGGGGAATTTTTATCTGTTTTAAAAGGGATGTGTACAAAAGAATTTAAAGATTTTCATAGAGAAGATGCTATCTATTTTCTTGGTATTAAAGAACTGAATTTACAATCGCTGTATTATATTCATACGATACACAAATATGGATATGTTCTAAGAAATATGTTAGTTATCAATAATGGTATCAATTGGTACCCAATTTTTATGTTATCAAATGATACTACTAGGGTAGCATATAAATTTTATCTTGATAGGGTTCGAATAAGTCCAAAAACGAAAGAAGACAGGAATTGGACTGAAGAGGAATTTATTGGTATGAAGGTTAGTAATGTTTCAGGTGAAACTTCAACAGAAGGACGAGTAATTAAAATTCTATATAAATATCCGGATGAATTTCCTAAAATAGTTGTTGTTCAATGGAATGAAAAAGCTTCTATTGAATTTGTAATGCATCCAGGTGAAGATGAATTTTTAATTGAAGGGTTGAAATTCTTTTGTCCAAAGTGTAATACTGAATTGATAGAACCTTATGATCCAATAGGAAAAAATATTTGTCATTTTTGTGGGTTAGAACTATGGACAGATATAGAAACTATTCCTATTATAAAAGAACCAAAAGAAATTTTGGATTGTGTAGACATTTTGGAAAAAAGTGATTTTTTAGCAGAACAGACTATAGACGAAGAAGAATTCAAAAATAACAAAAATTGGTCTTATAGTAAATTTTATTCGCTTGATAGAATCAATTGGGGAGCGTCTCCGGGAGCAAGAAAAACAGTTAAAGGGGAATATTTTACAAAGATGCGCCTTTATAGAGTAGATCAACCTGTTGTAGCCCAATATTTAACATTACTTAGAAAATCGAAGAACATGAGTATTCTAGATATAGTAAATAGGCTACCAAAAGAGTATTATCATACAGTGGGGCATTGGTTTAGAAAAGATTTTGGTGGTTCTATTCCTATACCAAATGATATTAAATTGCTCAGAAATTTATTTAACATAAACGATGGTTTATTAAAAATATTAGAAAGAACTGCTTTAAGATTTCAGACTGTAAAAGCTTCAATTAAAGGTAAAAATCCGGGCGATTATTTTAAAGGTAAAAGTGAAGAAGAACTGATAACTTTTCTAAAAAAATTATATATTCCTTCATACGAATACATATTACTTACTATGGAGAAATAAAAATTTTAACTATGAAAAATGAATATAGAGACGGGTATAAACTTTATTATGAAATTTTATTTACGGGCTCTATGTCAATGGTTGGGGCGGGTAAAATATTCAGATGCCCGCCCCTGCTGGTTTGATTCTTAGTCAATAGTTGGGGCGGGTATTTTAAAAATTTTATAATACCTCAAATCTATATTTTCAAAAATAAAAGACTTCAAAGCTATCTACCAATACTATGAATCTATCAATTTTCTAGGGGAATTAAATACAATTTGGTAATATAGAACTATAAATAATGTCGTTAATTTGTATCAACACCACCGTCCAAACCGTCCAAAGATAGTTTTTTCTTCAAAAGACTGATCTTCCAAAGGCATCTACTGCAACTAGAAGAGGAAAGTTTACAACTTCTATTCGATAAATCGCTTCAGGGCCAAGTTCCTCGAACGCAACGATTTCCCATCTCGTTACGCAACTTGCAAGGTACGCGGCACATCCACTTGGTGTCACAAGATATGGTACTTTGTGCTTTGCGCAGAGTAATTCTGCTTCCTGCGTTCTCTTACCTTTTCCGATTGTAGCAATAACACCTTTTGATATTATGAACTCCAGAAATCTATCCATTCGCTTTGAGGTTGTTGGACCTATTACCATATGCCCTTTGACGAATGTTGGACCTGCGTAGAATATAACTTGATCTTTCAAATCAAGAGGTAGCATCATCCCGCTTTTGTCAATTTCAACAAGCCTTTTTTGTGCAATGTCTCTCATGACTAACATCGAACCTGTGTATTCAATTTTCTCTCCAACTCTTGCTTGCCTGAATGTGTTTGTAAGGTCTTCTTGCATTATTCAATCACCACGCTTAATGTCCTAGATAGGTAACAATCTACTGATATAGCAAGTGGTAATGTTGCAATGTGAGTTGGATAATTTAGTACGTTTGTTCTTTGGACAGTAGGACCTATACCAAGTCCTTGTACACCAATCTTCAAATTGGAAAAGCATTTTTGCAATTCATTGGCCATTTGACTATATTCACCTATTTTTTCGTCGTATCTATGGAGGAGTTCAATTGTTGAAGGGTTGAATAAGGCGAGTTTTGAAAGCAAAATTGCTTTGTCTGATGTTCCACCTATTCCAACACCTACTATAATTGGCGGACAGGCATTAGCTGCATTATTTTCGATGTGACTAACAATGATTTTGAGTACATTCTCATAACTTTCGGAAGGTTGGAGCATGAAAATGGTGGACAAGTTTTCACTACCACCGCCCTTTGCAATCATCCATATATCGATTATTGGCTTATCTATTTCGAAGATGTGTACGATAACAGGTGTGTTGTCCAATGTATTTTTACGTTCAAACAAAGGATCTGATACGATCCCTTTCCTAAACCCGCTGCCTGTGTATACTTCTCTTACTGACTGTTCTAATGTATCTTTTAATGGTGATGTCAAATGTACGTTGTATCCCTTCCAGACAAAGAATTCTACTATACCAGTATCTTGACAAAGTGGCATCTTTGATGTACGCGCAATATTCATGTTCTCTTTGATTTCTCTTGCAAATGGCCCGTCGTAATTCTCAAATAGCTTTTCAACTCTTGGGTCTATGCTTGTGTTTACATCCAAAAGTGCATTGCATACACGTTCGTAGACGATTTTACTGTCGATTGTTTTCATGCTTTCACCACCATTTTGTGCCATTTTCTATATTCTTGAATAGTAATTGGCAACGGAGTTATAGGAGTTATATTTGAACCTTGTGTTCAGCAGCTTCCAGAATCGCTTCTTCCGTGGAGATAGTAACGTTCTTTACCCATTTTTTTGATCTAATTCTAAAGTACACGATTATTGCCTTTGCTATTTCATCTGAAAGGGTTAACGCATATACCACGGGCAAACTCTGTTTCCAAACCATAGCGCCGATGAATGCAAGTGGCACGCCGAGTCCCCACAGTGTGGAAGTTTCAAGAATAAATGCATATTTTGAATCTCCACCCGCACGTAAAATACCGACCACTGCAACGTTGTTCAATGCCTTAATTGGAGTACCGGCAAGCATGATCCACATACTTAATGTTAGCATGTATTTTGATGAACTTGTCAAATCGAATGTCGGAAGGAGCAAATAGTAAGCTGCAATGGTTACGAAAGCAGTGCCAAGCCCAACTAACGAATTCACTATCATTATTTTCTTTGAAAAGCTAACGGCCTTCTCATAACTCTTTTGTCCAACGAGTTTTCCAACGATGACAGAAGAGGCTGTAGTGATACCAAGTGCGAGTGTCCAGATATAGTTTTCAAAAGATGATAGTACGTTCCTAACTGCATACGCCTCTGTACCCATCCAACCAAATACGATACCGTACATCGTCATACCCAAAGACCAAGCAATTTCGTTCAGTGCTGCAGGTGTGGCAAATCTTATGAATCTTGAAAACAGGTCTCTTGAAATCCCTCTTAAAGTAAAAGTGTATGGCAGTTTTAAGTAATATGCACGTGTTATTTGATAGAACGGTATAACATACCTAGAAATTGTTATCGCTATTGCAACGCCGGTAATTCCAAGTTTTGGAAGTCCAATCTTCCCATTCAAAAGTCCATAGGCTAGCAAGAGTTGAACGGCAGTTCCAACTAGGTACGATTCCATCGGAATGTTGGCCTTTTCTATACCTCTTAAGAATGTGCGAAATGCAATTTCCAAAGCAATGCCAAAGTAAGAAAATGATATGATTCGAAGATAAAGGATACTATCGTTGAACAGAGAAGAGTCCTTTGAGAAAATGCGCACGAATGTTGCTGGAAAAAAGAACGTAAATACGAAAAATGCTGTAGCTATAAGCGTAGATGAAATGAACATCAAACTAAAGACTCTCTTGATGTTCTTTACATCTTTCTTACCCCAGTATTGTGATACGAATATTGCTCCGCCTGTGTTTATACCAAACAAGAAGAGATTCACAAGAAAGGATGCTTGATTTGATATAGCATTTATAGCAATTTCTCTCTCGCCTACTTGTGAGAGCAATAGCGTGAGTATGAAAATCCCTGTGTTAGCAAGAATGTTCTCTACCGAAACAGGAATTGCAATTTTCAGAATATCTTTTACCAAAATGACACCTCAGCATCTCTGTGCTTGTTGCAATTACTAATAGAACTAAAAGGCTATTCAATTCTACCACAAGCGGTGTATAATTCAATTAGTGGAGGTGTTGTCTATGGGTAAGTACAATTTGAAAAACTATAAATGGGCAATGGTAACGGGAGCCTCTTCTGGAATTGGCAAGCAATTTGCTATTCAGTTGGCAAAAAAGGGGTTGAATACTGTCCTCATTGGAAGAAATACCGAGGCACTGACCGAGGTTGCCGATAGCATTCACAAAAATTCCAATTCCAGTGTTGTTATAATTGGTGGGGACCTGGTTAGTGATATAGATATGATCATAGATAACACACGAAAATTCAATGTAAATTTGCTAATCAACTGTGCAGGTAGAGGACTATATGGTGATTTTGTGGACTATGAGTATGATGACTACGAAAAGATGATAAGGTTAAACATCGAGGTGCTTACCAAACTGTCTTATCATTACACAAAACAAATGATCCAAACCCAGGAAGGTGGAATAATTAACATAGCCTCTGTAGCAGGTTTTTTACCAATGCCACATTTTTCTGTTTATGCTGCTACAAAAGCATATGTCTATAATTCTCATTGGCGTTGTGGGCGGAACTGAAGCCTTCGAATGTTCACGTTTTATGTGTTGCTCCTGGAAAAACGCAAACACAATTCTTTGAAAGGGCAAAGATGGATCCAGGACGAAAACTTATGTCGCCAGAAAAAGTTGTAGCAGGGGCACTAAAGGCATATGAGAAAGGTAGTCCACTTTATATACCTGGTTTCGGGAATAAACTCGTTTACCAGGTTGTGAGACGATTGTTCACTGATAAGTTTATTACAAACATATTAGAAGAGTATTTCTAAGGTTTATGTCGTTGATTAGGAGGGGTTTATGACTATTTCAAATAGGGATATAAAGACAATATATATCTGTCCCAAAAAAGGGAAACTAGATATAGAATCCTCTAATGAAAATGGTACAAAGAAAGAATTCTCAACAGATGCTTTTGGATGTGAACTTGTCATCGAACCAAGTGAAGTTCTGTCAACCTATCCGATGGTTGTGAAGATTCACAAAACGGGGAAAAAGCTCGCTGAATATGACATGCTTGAAGGCGCTTTTGTTGGTTACGTTCTTGAATCTGCTGGATACGAAATTGGTGATATACTATTTGAAAGCTCATACTACAGTATATCTCTAAATTGGCGAGGATATGTAACAAAAATGCTGTCGTTCTTATCAGCATTCTGTGAGAGCTGTGCGAATGGAGAATTCAGCATCATGAAGAATTACCTTTGCCGAACTTGCAAGTATTCAGCAGATTGTTTTAGAGAGACTCTACAGGTGGATAGTATAACATTTGTTCGAGGTATTAAAGGAAAGACATTTCAAAGACTACATGAACTTGGGGTAGATTCGCTATGCGATATTGTATCGATGCACGATGTCTTGGAAAAGGTGTTTGGAAAAGGAAAGGCTGATAAGATCTTCTATCAGGCAAAGAGCATACTTGAAAACAGGTGTATACCATTCAGACCACTACCGAAATTGAATGATGGTATCTATCTGGATATAGAGAGTTATACACCCATCGATTTTGATTATCTGTTCGGTCTACTTGATGACAATACCTACGTACCTTTTCTTGCCCGAAATTTACTGGAAGAAAAAGAGACGTTTAAGTCCACTATTGCTTATCTGATGAGCACCAATAAGCCCATATATCATTATCATTCTTACGAACTTGTGCGTTTCAGAAAGCTGGCAAAGAAATATAATATAAACCTTCCGAATAACTTGTTCGGAAGGTTTATAGATGTATATAAAATATACAGTGAGTATGTTGCACTGCCTCTACCTTCTTATTCTCTGAAGGCAATAGCAAGATATTTTGGCTTTAACTGGAGAACAAATCTAAATGGCCTTGTTGTTATAGATTCTTACAAAGACTACATCGGTACAAATGATGAAAATGTCTTATCAGAGATACTTCGATACAACGAAGATGATGTTCGCGCAACTGCATTCTTAGTTGAAAGGATAAATCAAATGAGAGAAATGATGAGTGTCAAAGATTTTTTCGTATGAGTCAGGCTATTATATATCAGCATCTGCCAATGTTGTTAGTATGTTTTACTATTCTTAGTTGCTATTCTCTCTGTTGAAGTAACTTAACGATCTCATCTGGAGATTCGATGATTGAGCTATGACCAACATCTTTTATCATTACAAGCTTCCCATTTGGAAATGCCTCAGCTGTTTTTTTCATTTCTTCAGAAGATATCAGCACATCTTTATCGCCATAGACTATGTCGACAGGTATCTTCAATTCTTTAACTTTCTCTGTGTAATCGTAGCTTGACAAGGCAACTGCGTTACCGACAAATGCCTTTGGTGCTATTCGTAGTGCATCTGATGTTATAACATCGAAAAATTTTTCATTTGTATAAGTAGGTGCATTGAACATCAATGCAGATTTGATGATCTGTGGATTGTATCTATACATGTTGAGTAACTTATGTGATTCTTCCGCCAAATCCATTCCATCAACTGGAGCACTGTCGATAAGTATGAGTCTCCTTACTTTGTCTGGATTTCTTATTGCATAAGCCATTGCAACTGCACCACCTAAGGAATGACCAAGTAGTATGAAATCTTTTAATCCCATAGCCTTTACGTATTCCTCGACGCCTTGAGCATATTTATCGATCTCTACATCACCAGGCATCTCTGACGAATAACCAAAATTTGGTAGATCAGGGCAATATGCAGTGTACCCTGCAGGTAGTTTTTTCAAGAATGGCTCAAAAAACCTTGCAGAAGCGAAATTACCGTGGATAAGGAGTATAGGTATCTCTCCACTTCCACGTTTTATGTAATGCATTTTACCAAAACTCGTCTCAACAAAATCACCGTACGGCTTTCTACCGCGCTTGAAAAATGCAACGATTCTGTTGAGATAATTTATTCTGAATTTGTATAGATAATAACTTATTCCAAGTGGCATAAACATGACCACAAAGATCAGTATGATTCCAAAGACTATGGACATAGAGATATGCGTCCTGCTGAAAAGAAATGGCAAAGCTACATATATCAATGAACCGTACAGTGGGCCATCCACAGATGCCATACCTCCGATGACGGATATAGCTAGCAAATCTAGCGATTTTGAAAGCCCGAAGTCGCTCGGTGCAATGTAGCCAATGACATGAGCATAGAGAGCACCGGCAATACCTGACATCATCGAACCAATCGCAAATGCCAACACTTTGTACTTTGCTGTGTTTATACCAACAACTGAGGCAGCTATTTCATTTTCTCTAATAGCCATCCATGCCCTTCCAGTCTTTGCATTTATCATCCTTTTCATGAAGACATAACAGATAAATGCGAATGCGAGTACCAACAAATACTTTTCAATATCAGAATTCCATAAGTGCTTAAACGGGATACTCCTTATACCTGCATGTCCACCTGTAACACTTTCCAATGAACCCATCAATTGTTCGATTGCTACTACAAAACCCATCGTCGCTATCGCAAGATAGAATCCTGAAAGCCTCAGCGCAGGAAAACCAATTACCAAGCCAAATAAAAATGCAGTCACCCCGCCTGCGAGGATACCGAAAACTACTGGCACATTGTAGTGCATGACAAGAAGTGTTGAAGTATACGCACCTATACTCATGAATGCCGCGTGACCAATTGAAATTTGTCCAGAATAACCCATTATTATGTTCAAACCCATGGAGGCGATTGTATAGATACCGACAAGTGTCAAAATTGTGATTATAAAGGCATTGTTCATCAGAAAAAACGGGATTATTGCAAGAATTACCCAGACCATTACACGCGCCCCCTTACATTCTTCCCAAATAAGCCTTTCGGGAAGAATATCAACACAACAATTATTATGACCAAAGAGATCGTTGCTTTGAATCCTTCGGATATGTAGTTACCAACTAATTTTTCTATTACGCCCAAAATCAGACCGCCAAAGATTGCACCATTAAATGTTTCAAATCCGCCGAGTACTGCGGCGGTAAATCCTTGAATTTGGTAGTACGTCAACATCGTAGGTGAGACGAAAACCTTTGGTGCGGCTACAATCCCGACGATAGCAGCCATGGATGCACCAAATCCCCAAGAAAATGCAAGTACTGAACCTACATTTATGCCCATGTATCCAGCTATTTCCTCATTCTCGGAGACCGCTCTCACCGCTATTCCAAACTTTGTGTATCTTGTAAAAAATAGTAGTGCAAGCGAAATTCCTAGCAAGATAGAGAAGATGAGGATATCTTGACGTCTTAGAACGAAGATGCCAAAATCACCTCTGAACACGTAAGGTGATCCTGTAACTAATTCTGGAAAAGGCTTGTAGTCTGTTCCCCAGATTTGTACAGCTAAACCTTCTAAAATCATCAGTATACCAAATGTTACGATCAACATCGATGCGCTAGAAAGATGTCTTATAGGTCTCAACCCATATCGTTCCACAACAACTCCCATGATAGCAGCAAAGATGATTCCGATAACTATACTAACGTACAAATTCATACCAACGCTGGAGGTCAACCACCATATAAGGTAAGTTACAAACATGCCCATATTTGCATAAGCGAAATTCATAACTCCACTGACTTTGTACATCATGACTAAACCAATTGCAACCAACGAATATGTTGCACCAGTTGAAAGACCTAAGATAATCTGGTTTATCATTTTGCAACACCTCCGAGATACTTTTCTCGGATGGCGTCACTCTTCAATAATTCTGAAGGTGTACCATGTAATGCAACTTTTCCATTTTCAAGCACATAGGCATAGTTTGCAATACTCAAAGCAAGTGACGTGTTCTGTTCTACTAAAACGACTGTTATGCCAGAAGCATTTATCTCTTTGATTACCTCCGCTATCTTTTGTATAACTACCGGTGCTAAGCCCAAGGATGGCTCGTCTAAAAGAAGATACGAAGGATGGCTCATCAAAGCTCTTGCAATAGCCAACATTTGTTGTTCACCACCTGAAAGAGTACCTGCAATTTGATTAAGTCTATCTTTAAGAATGGGAAAAACATCGAAAACAAGTGAGTAGTCCACCTTGCTTCTTCTATAAGCACCAGCGAGTAGATTTTCCTTAACTGTCATCGAATAGAAAATGCCCCTACCTTCTGGACATAAGACTATTCCCTTCTCAACCCTTTTGTGAACGGGTAGAATATCGATGAGTTCATCGCCAACTGATATACTTCCAGAATACTTAACTCCACCTGCTATTGCCTTTAACGTAGTTGATTTGCCTGCACCATTTGCTCCTAATACGGTAGTGATACTACCTGCCTTGATATCCAGATCAATACCTTTAATTGCATGGACGGGACCATACCATACCTGCAACTTCCTTACTTCGACGTCCCCGCTCATTGCATTTGGATTCTTTGATGTAGTGCTAGCCATTATCCATCACCTCTTCGATTCCTGACCCAAGGTAGGCTCGTACCACTTCAGGATCTTTTACTACCTCGTCTGGACAACCTTCTGCTATCTTCTTCCCGAAGTTCAAAACAGTGATTTTATCAGAAATATCCATGACCATTCTCATATCATGTTCGATTAAGAAGATAGTAATCGAGTTTTCTCTTATTCTCTTAATTCTTTCCTTCAAAATATCGGATTCCTTCTCAGTCAGACCTGCAGCTGGTTCATCGAGAAGGAGTATTTTCGGCTCGCTCATGAGTGCTCTAGCAACATCTATCAGCTTTTGATAACCATATGGAAGATTGCCTGCGAGTAATCCCAACATATTCTTTATTCCAACAACATCGGCGACATCTATAGCCTTGAGCATAGCACTCCGTTCGTATTTTTCATACTTATTTGTTTGAAATACTTCATCTCCAATACCATAGTTCAAATTACGGTGAAATCCCAACATAAGATTTTGTAAAACAGTTAGATATTTGAAAATAATGACATTCTGGAAGCTCCGACCTAATCCATAGTTTACCCTTTTGTAAGAAGGCACTTTGGTGATATCAGTGTTATCGACTAGTACACTTCCGGAATGCCTTACAAGTCCGGAAATTACGTTGAAGACCGTTGTTTTTCCAGCACCATTTGGACCTATTAGTGAATGAATAACGTTATTTTCTACTTCCATATTAAGATCATCGACGGCAACAAGGCCTGAGAACTTCACAGTAATATTTTCAACTCTTAACACCTTTTGACCACTCCTTAGACTCACTTTTCTGAATATCAAGATGAGTTTTTTTCACCTATCGTTCAGACTATTTGCGAGTCTCAGAAGCCCTCTGAGACTCGCAAAAATTAAGTTATGCAAAAAGAATAAATGCCAGTAGACATTAATACTGTATCAAGTCGGTGATTGGAACGAATTGGTTGTTCTTTATTGCCAAGAAATACAGAGATGATTTGCCACGCCTCAAATTTGGTCCCCAGGTTATATCCTTTGCAAGGATACCATCCCAGTGATTAAAACTCTCAAGTGCAATAATCAAACGTTCTCTTGTCAAATCCTTTCCTGCCCTAACCAAACCTTCAGTAAACACCTCTGCGGCTATGAAACCTGCAACAGCATACGAGGATGGTAATTCTTTTGGATAAGTCTCTTGATGTATCGAGACAGCACGTTGATAGTCTCTGACAAATGCCGGCCTATCTGGTGTAGGAAGTGGTACCCAACCAGTAAATATCACTCCCTCAGCATATTTTCCTGCTAAAGTCATAAAAGACGGGTCTGCATTCGCATAGGTTGTAATAACCTTACCACTGAGTCCGTAATCTCTTATTGTCTTAACCCACCTGACAGTATCTGTTAACAAACCATATACCACTATCACATCAGGGTTCTTATCGACAAGTTTGATGACTAAACCACTGTAGTCGGTATCTGCTGGATTGTAAGAAATTTCAACGGATGGCGTCATCTTATACTTTGCAAGTTCTTGCTTGAATGCCGCATAACCTTCAAGTCCGACATCGTTGTTCATATAAACTATCGCTGGGTTTTTGAATTTTGCGATTTCTGCAACGTATTTGGCTATCAAAGCACCTTCAAGAGTATAGTCAGGTTGTACTGCAAATATATACTTCTTTGGAGGTAAAACAAGCTGTGAGGCTCCGGAGCCTTGATAAACAAATGGTACTTTGTTTTGTTCAACATAGTCCATAACTGCTAGGCAGCCATATGTACCAAGACCACCAACAAGTGCAAAAACTTTGTCTTGTTCAACTAACCGTTTTACTTCAACAACGGTTTTTGCCGGGTTTAACTGGTCATCCGCAACTATCAATTCTATCTTTCTTCCATAGACTCCACCACGTTTATTGATCCAGTTGAAATATGCTTTCATTCCTTTTGTCATCTCTTGCCCTATAACTGCGTATGGACCTGACATTGCTTGGAATGACCCGATAACCACTTTGTTTGAGTACACACCTACCTCTGCGAAAATGCTAACGGCTAGCACTAATAAAACGAGTATACTTACTAACCTTTTCATGTTACTTCACCTCCTCACGTTGTGGGAAAAGACTTAAATATGATGACACTATGACGTTGTATTCATATAATCCCTTGATTCCTTGTTCACACTTAACTCAAAAGGGAATAAGCTCTACCAATTGCACAATCATCAGAACTTATAAAGTTTTCATCACCAATGTTAGACAGGCTTGTTGTGTATAGGTCACTGTTCCTACCCCTTAGGACTGTTTAGGCCTATGCAGCAGAGCTTAAAGCTTGAGCAATACTCGAAAATGTCATGAACTGCCTAATGTAGCCCGATGGTCTTACGACCTTGGCTGAGGGTAGACAAATAAGGCTTTGAAAAGCCTTCGTCTCTATAGACGGTAAGTGGTTGACCCATACTGATCAAACCTTCTTTGTAGTCATGTTACCATCCCTTTATTTCTAATCCGTTGCAAAGGTAAGTGTAAAACTCCCTCAAGAAATTCTCGAGATTCTCATCATTCCCATCATCCATATGACCTGCTAAAATATATCTTTCTCCCGAATAATGGCCATAACTCATCATCATCAAGGATATGTAAGAAAGATTGAAATCGTTAATCTGTTCCTTTTCTAAAGCCTTTCTGAGAGCTATAATGTAGGAATCGTAGATTGAGCGATAATATTCCTTTGCAATTGCATGGTCTATAGCTTGGCTTTCCCTCACTATCTTGTACATGTTCGAGTGTATCCTGAAAAACTGTATAAAAGCGTACAAACCTGCTATTTCTTCAACGAGCCTGTGTTGCTCTCCAAGCTTTTCCATAGCCTTTTTAACGTTATACCTCAGTCCCTTACTAGTCAGTCTTACGAGCTCGTGTAAGATCTCCTTCTTATTTTCAAAATACAAGTAGACCGTACCAATTGCAATTCCCGTAGATCTGGCTATATCATACACTTGTGTCTTGTTGAAACCATATGTACCAAAAAGAGTTTCTGCATTTGATAGTATTTGCCCTCTTCTCTCATCGTTTGTTAACATATGCTTCTCAGGCACAAACGAAAATACATCTGCCGGCAATTCGCAGGGACAGTTCTTGCCAATCCCTTTCAATATTATTCCAAGTAATTCATCGTAGTTGATCTTTATTTCAAGCAGATCACTGAAGAACATCACAAACTTCAACGGTGCCCAGAGGTAAAAATGCTCCACATATGTTAACCCAAAGTTTTTCGATAACTTTAGAAGATGATTATCAAACTTATTCCTTATCCATTCAAACGAATATTCGTTAAAATAAAGTACCTTTGTCATCAACGAGTTCTTATTGCAGTAGTTGATAAAATTTGTTGATACCTCTCTAAGGTCACCCCCTACAACTTCCTTATCGAAGTTCTTGAAGAAATCATCCACAATCTCTCTGAATATCTCATCTTTATTTGCATAATACTGATAAAACGCACCAGTACTCAATCTTGAAAGTCTTGTAATCTGAGAGATTGAAACATCTGCAAAGCTATTCTCACTAAATAATTTCAGGGCAACCTTTTTCAACTTGTTTTTTGAACCAATACCATCTGTTCGCTGAGGTTTTCTCTTCTTTGATGTTGTTGCACTCAACAATCTCACCTCATTCCTGCATATACGATACCGTAACTGAAGCAGTACTTAATACTCTAATACTCTGTTGCCCGGGGTATCTTTGTATAAGCATCACAAGTAAGAACTTAGGCCTTGAAAGCTACTGCAACTTGCTGGAACCCGACACCAGATGTAAGGAATATAATATACTTTCCTGACATATTTTCTAATTTGCCTTCATCATATGCATCATCATATGCCATGTATACACAAGCAGAACCTGTATAACCGAATTTATCCATGACAATATGCGTTTTTTCTATCGGCAGTCCCATACTATCCATGACTTTAAGTATCGTCTTTTTTCTGACTTGTGTGAAGAATATCATTCCTATCTCTTCTTTTGAGATGTCATATTTTTCTACTAGCTTGTTTAACAAGTTAGGCCATCCCTCATCATTTACTGAAGCAGGATATGCACCGCGCAGATCTAGTTTATGAAGGCCTCTTTCTATACCTTCCAAGTTCATCGTTCCAGCACCCATATATATACCCCAGCTTTGCCACCAACTTCCATCGGCTCTTGAAACAGCACCTATGTATCCAGGTTCGTCTGATGCGGATAAGATAAGTGCTGCCGCACCGTCGCTGAATAGTGCTTCCCAAGAGTATTTCCAGTTCAAGAATCTCGTCATTGCATACGTTCCAATGACTAATATGTTCTTGTAATCTCCCATCGCAATATACTTTGAAGCAATGTCAAGAAGCAGTGCACCATTTGCGCATGATGCGTTAACATTAAATGCCATAGTTTCGGTCTTGTGTGCACCAATTAAATACTGTACTCGCGGGGCATCTGGTGGTGAAACAGCCTCGGGCGTGTCTGTTCCAACTATGATCAAACCAAGCTCTTCTGGTTGCATCCCGATCCTTTGAAGTGCCTTCTTCGCCGCTTCTGCTGCCATGTAGGTTGGAGTCTCCCAATCTTCCGAAAGATGACGATGGTTGACACCTATAACCTCTGAAAAGTATGGATCGATCGTTAACATAGTTAACTTTTCAAACTCCGCATTTGTCATGACTTTTTGTGGAACATACATTCCAGATGATATGATCTTTGCGTACTTCATGCTTTTCTCCTCCTCTATTTTCATAATGATATCCTGCCGTACACACTGTATACATAGTTCCAGTAGTTTAATATATTCCTGCTTTTCACCAACGAAATACCTTTACTTATAAACACTACACTAGCATCAATAGTACGTATGAATCATCTATCATGTTACATATGAATCACCTGTCACATTATAACATAAAAAGACACAAAAACTGTTAACTGATTATTGACATATATGGAGCAAAAATGGACTGAAAAGTGTATTTAGATGATTATCTCTTACTTTTCCTAACGATTTCTATCATTATTTAAAATAGAACAGATTCTCTCAACATTTCTAGAGATTTTTCCGCATGTTGTACAGAGCTAAGACAACATATCTATAAAAACGCATCCCATTTGGGATGCGTAGTTTTGGAGATAATAAACAGAAAGATTTATGTAATCTATTCGTGGATCAGATTTCTAAGTATCTCTTGATATTACTTTCCGTGTCGATAACAGGAACGATTTTATCCTTATAACTTGTCATTATGACAACAATTCCAGGACCGTGACCCGTTTTGAAGCAATCGGAATGCACAACAACACCGATAGAAATTGAGCCCGATTTGTAACCTCCTGCACCATAACCGTTATAATGGTCGGAGATTGAAACAAGATCTCCTATTCTCACTTTATCAAGGCCATATCGTTTTATTTCTTCTTCATCCAATGTGTTCATATCGTAGTCTGTTCCAACAGGATTGGACGAACCGATTCCAGACCCCGTTAGGTGTGCTGGTACTATAGCAGTGACTGGAACATGCAGTTTTCCGTTCTTTTCTTCTATCGGGATCTTCTCAAATAATTCAGGGTCTACATTGAAGACCTTTACATCCGGATGGTCACATAACTCTAAGCCTTGTCCCCACGCTTTTATCTGAATCTTGTCGCCCAGTACAAGTTTCTCTTTATCTGGCATCCAGATGAGTATGTGGTCTACTCCACCATGTTTGCCTATGACGTACCCCTTCATTCCTTTTCCATCACCTGATACAACTGTGCTTTCATTACCAATACAAGCTAACGACATACATGTTGGGTTGAATTCTTTATCTGTGTTTTTCGTGCTTAGATCGGGTTCAATGTGATCACCATGCATGGAAAACGCATTGTCACCTAGCCCAAAATTGTAGGTTATTCCACCTACACCAGGAAAATAGTATGCCTTACCTACACCATCCATTACGGGCATACGTACGGTTGGATGCGATATTTCTACAAGAATAGAAAGTTTTACCACCTTTTCTTTGTTCGTTTTCAATGTGTTTTTGAACGCACTCATGTCTTTTACCCCTCTTCCCTTCACATTTTGCTATTGTCGACTACCAATGGTTATAGTGTAACTTACTTTTGTCAACTTCATTGAGTGAATGTGGAGCCTTCTCTTCATTTGGGTAGCCCAAACTAATTATACAGAGTACACGAAAGTTGTTTGGAACGGAGAGAATCTTCTTGATCTCCTCTTCTACAGACTTATCGTTGAAATATTTGCTATGGACATGTCCCCAGCAACTGCCCAAATCATAGTTTGCCGCAAGCAGTTGAATGTAACTTGCGACTATTGAAGCATCCGAACACCAGGTATTGCTCTTTTCATTCGCAATGACAACAATGCATACAGGCGCGGTTTTCAAAAAGCCGAACGTATTGGTTCTCGCATTCATAACTTTTGTAATCGTCTCTTTGTCTCTTAAGACGATGAGTTCAACGGGTTTTGCATTTCTTCCACTTGGTGCTAAGAGTGCATAGTTCAATATCTTCTCCAGAAGTTCATCTGGAACAGGCGTATCTTTGAAATCCCTAATACTTCTGCGCTTTAAAATCACATCAGTAAGATCCATATTCCATCACCATCCTTTCTCAAGTACAGATATATGATATGATTGTAGTGAATAGTTCTAAGAGTGTATACTTTATTTTATCATATTTGATGTTGCAAGGTGTAATCAAGAAGAATAAGAAAGGGAGAAGATTTCAGAGGGAGGTGCGATGTGCCATCGGCAAATAATTCTAGGGATGGTTCGGAAAATGATATTCGATATCCAACACCTTTTTGGGTGCACGAAAGCGTTGTGTACGAGATATTCCCAGACAGGTTTTTCATTGGAAAAGGGAAAAGCATACAGGATAAAGCTCACTTATATGCGAAACGAGGTGGCATACTGAGAGATTGGAATGAAAGACCTGTTGCTACAGGTGATGGCAGGCAGAATAGATCTTTCTATGGAGGAGATCTATGGGGCGTAGGTGAAAGGCTCAACTATCTAGAAGATCTTGGTGTGAATTGTTTGTATCTAACACCAATCTTCTTATCTCCGTCCAACCACAAATACGATAGTGTAGATTACATGAAAGTGGATCCACAGTTCGGTGGTAATCGTGCACTGACTTCTCTCATTGGTAAGCTCAAGGAAAGGAATATGAGGCTTGTTTTGGATGGTGTTTTCAATCATGTGAGTTCTCAACATAGATGGTTCGTACAGGCTAGGAGAGGAAATAGGGATGCCATGAGTAAGTTCACTTTTTATGAGAACGGCCATAGGGGTTGGTGGGGAGCTGATATGTTGCCTGAGTTGAACTTGGAGGATTTAGAAGTGCGCAATTACATAACTCAAGTGGTCGAGAAATATCTCAAAATGGGAATAGATGGCTGGAGGCTAGATTGCGGGCAAGACCTAGGGCCTGTAAATAACGCATTTATCGCTTCTAAAGTTAAGAACGTTTCAATAGAGAAGTATGTTGTAAGCGAGCTTTGGACGTATCCTGTGGGTTGGAACATGGTCGATGGTATTATGAATTACCATTTTCGAGAGCTTGTTGTGGGTTATTTGAAGAGAGAACTTGATACAATTGGTGGTTCTCTAATTTCTGTTTTCAGCGATACACCGAATATTTACGGCTGCTGGAATATGCTAGATAGCCATGATAGTGAAAGGATTGCCAGTATGATTCCAGATAAATCGTTAAGAAAACTAGCAATAGTGCTCCAATTCACTTATCCTGGCGTACCAGTTGTCTACTATGGCAGTGAAATCGGCATGGAGGGTGGAAAGGATCCAGAGTGTCGAGATACGATGAAGTGGGATGAATCGAAATGGGATAATGATTTAAGAGAGTTTTACAAAAAGCTCATAGAAGTAAGAAAGTCGGAGGTTGCTTTGAAGGTTGGTTCTTTTGAAGTACTAAACGAAGATCCTTTGATTTTCCTGAGAAAGGCACCATACATGCTCGATGATATTGTTGTTGGTATAAATAGAGATACTGAAAGAAAGGTTGCAGTTCCTATTAAAGATGGTAGATTGTTGGATAGAACGCGATTTGCAGATATTCTTACAGGTGAGAAGTTCAGTCTAAGCAGTGGACTTTTGAAATTCGATATTCCTGAAAAAGGCTTTAGGCTCTTGAGACCGTTAAATGATACAGTAAGAGGATATGATCAATATAAAAGGATCTTCTGAGGTTCTTTTAACGAAGGATAAAATGTAAGAAACAAAACCTGTCCATCTTCTAGATCTGTTGGCAAGTCAAGAATGGACAGGTTTTATTTTCTCCATAATTCTCAATTATTGAATATTATTAACTACGTTTGATTTATGCCATCAAATCATTCATCAAATGGAACACAGGAGGCTCCTCCTTCTACGCAGAGAGGAATGTGTTCCTCTCTTCTTTCTAACATCAAGCCCTTTGACTTTTCTGACTTTTCTACCAACCTTAGCTTTTTGTAACTTGCACTATTATCCACCTTTTCTCATTCAAGTGTCCTTATCGAGAAATATCCACTGCTCCTTAACTCAGACATTATATCCCTCATACCCTCGTACTCATCTACCTTGTCAATTATGTCAATCCCAACATTCACAGGCTGGGTGTACGTAAGTTGTATCGTATAGTAACTAGATGCAGTACTCGAAGGTGTCATGACCTGTTTAACGTAGCCGATGGTCTTACGACCTTGGCTGAGAGTAGACAACTAAGTCTTTGGTAAGCCCCCGCCTCTATAGGCGGTAGGTAGTTGACAGTTATTAATTTATAGCTGGATTGGGTACATGTTGGTGTACTTTTCGCTGATGTAGTTTATGAAATATTTGGAATCAAAATCGTTATTCGTCACTCTCTTGAGTAGTTCTTTGGGTTCGTACATTCTACCTTTTGAATAAATCTTATCTGTAAGCCAGCCACGTACTTTTTCAAATTCACCGTTCTCAACCAATGTATCAAAGTCAACATCCTTTTTCATTGCATCGAAAATCTGTGCGGCGTATAAGTTACCTAGAAGGTACGTTGGAAAATATCCAAATGAACCACCGTACCAGTGTGGATCTTGCAGACAGCCAAGTGATATGTTTGTTATCTTTAAACCAAAGAGTTTTTCAAACAATTCATCCCAAGCATCTGGTATGTCCTTGACGGATAATTCGTCGTTTATCAGTGCGTGTTCTAATTCATATCTTAAGATTATGTGGAGCGCGTAGGTCACTTCATCAGCCTCTGTTCTTATATAAGAACGCCTTACTATATTCACACCCTTCCACAGTTCTTCAACAGGATACTTTGCCATGTCTGGAAACGTTTCGACAAATTTTTTGTATATACCCTTCCAAAATGGGAGGCTTCTGCCCAAAACATTTTCCCAGAATCTTGACTGGCTCTCGTCAAATCCATAAGATGCACTGCTACCTATAGGAAGTCCGTAGAACTCCTCCGGAATTGATAAAGCATATTGAGCGTGGCCAAACTCATGTATCGTTGAGAATATGGAATTTTTGGGGTCATCTGGCACATACCTTGTGGTTATCCTCACATCATTCATGCCAATGGGATTTGTAAACGGATGGGTAGACACATCTAATCTACATTTCGTACTATCGTATTTCAGATATGTAAGAAGCCATCTGTTGAATTTCTCCTGGCTTTCAACATGAATTTCTCTTTCGAAGGGGTCGTCTACTTTGCCCACCGATTCTATTTCCTCCAACACTTTGATCGTGAATTCTTTAAGTGGTGTGAAGATTCGATCGAGTTCTTCTGCTTTCATTCCAGGCTCGAAGCGGTCAAGCAGTGCATCGTAAGGATCTTTCTCATAACCAAGGTATTTTGCCATTTCTTTGTTCAGTTCTACAACTCTTTCAAAATATGGCTGCACAATTTCAAAGTCTCTTTCTTTTCTTGCCTTTTGCCAAAGTTGTTCGCATATTGTAGAAACCCTCATTTCCTCCTCGAAAAGGTCAGACGGTACTTTCTTGTATTTGTCATATTCCTTCTGTCCGACACGCACATTTGCTTCATCCTCTTCAGAAACTGGTTCCGCATTTTTAAGTAATTCACCAAGTTCATCTGAAATAGACATTCTAAAGACAAATCCCCCAATTTCCGAGATTACTTCCGCACGATACTCGCCAGCGGCAGGCGGCATGTACGTCTGCATATCCCAATAAAGCAATGATAAAGCATCCGAATACTTTGCCATCTTTTGGTAATATTCCTTCAACTTGTCCATGTTCATCCCCCTATTCGCTTATGATAGAGTTTCTGAAACTTAGAACGCAAAATCATTGTCCAAATTGTTCAATCTATATTGCAAAGCCTCGCTAATACATTTTACATCGACGATACTTGATTCATTCAAATCTGCGATCGTTTGTGCCATTTTTAGTACTTTATCGATAGCTCTGCCCGATAATTTGTACTTTTTCACGTACAGTTTTAATATTTCTTCAGCATCATCGGATAGAATTATGTACTTTTCTATCATTCTATGGCTCAGTTTACTGTTCAGTTTTATGGATTCCTGGGCATACCTTTTCTTTTGTATGTTTCGAGCCTTGATGACCCTTTCTCGTATCTGTTGACTGGTTTCTCCATACGACTTGCTACGCATTTCTTCAAATTCTACCCTCGGAACCTGGATTTGAATATCAATTCTGTCAAGAATTGGTCCGGATATATTCTTCCAATATCTCTTAATTTCAAACGCAGAACACTTACAAGCAATTTCTTTATCACCAAAATAACCGCATGGGCAAGGGTTCATGGCCGCGATAAATTGGAAATTGGCAGGAAATATGTGTGTGGCTTTTGCTCTTGAAACGGTTACGACAGAATCCTCTAATGGTTCTCTCAAGGCTTCAAGAACATCTCGACGAAATTCTGGAAGTTCATCCAAGAACAGCACACCATTGTGCGCAAGTGTTACCTCACCTGGTTTAACGTTGCTTCCACCACCTATGATAGCAACGGCACTTGATGTATGATGTGGGCTTCTAAATGGGCGTATCCTTATCAAAGAGGAATCCAGTAATCCTACAGCACTGTATATTTTCGATGTTTCTATAACTTCCTTCTCATCCATCTCCGGTAGTATCGTGGGAAACCTTCGGGCAAACATCGTCTTACCGGTACCTGGAGGCCCTACCATGAGAATGTTATGCGCACCTGCTGCAGCAATTTCAAATGCTCTTTTTGGTAATGCATGTCCCTTTATATCTGAAAAGTCTTCATCATATTCTTGAGGGCTCGGCTCATCGGTGAGAACTTGGTCAATTTTTAGTGAATATTCACCTGTTTTTAACGATAGAACAGCCTGAGAAAGGGAAGAAAAAGCCTTGAATTTGGATTTTGAAGCAAGTGCTTCTGCGGTATTGTCTTGTGGAATGATGAAATCGAAACCTTTATCAGAGTATTCGAGCAATATGGGAAGAACACCTTTAATCTTTCTAATTGTTCCATCCAACCCCAATTCTCCCAAAACAACACTTTCAAATTGCGGTATGTGTTTCATTGCACCTAAGATCGCAAACGCAATGGCAAGGTCTAAGTAAGTGCCTTCCTTTTTCACATCACTTGGTGCAAGATTCACGGTTATGAGTCCATCTGGCAATGCAATGCTAGAATTCTTGAATGCACTGATTATCCTTTGTTTACTTTCCTTTACCGCTGTATCGGGAAGGCCAACTATGTTCATGTCTCTCTTGATACTGCGTGTATTTATATCTACTTCGACTGAAACAAGAAGTGGTGTTATACCCACTATGACAGCTGAATATGTTTTGAAAAACATTTCCGTCCCCCCAGATTTCCCGTATTTTTCTGTTCTCTATTCAGTGCGCTCTTAGAAGTTGCGCAACTCTATGGGCGATTCTAGCGGTTATACCCCAAATTACATAATTATTCCATCTGTAAAACATGACCTTATACTTACCCTTTTTCCAAGGATATTCCCTCTGAAGAGGTATCAAATCATATGGAAAATCATCAGGTGGTTCAAGTTTGACATCTACATACGCTACTTTGTAAGGAGTTTCAAAAAAATCAATCGGCACGAGGAAAGTTTCAAAAACCTCGTAATTGTTTATCTCAATATCCCTCATATCGACTTCAACGACAAACGGGAATATAACAGTATTAAAAGGAGTAACGACAGGTTCCACATCACATACTTTTGAAAGAATGTGGAGCCTAGTTTCTTCTCTCAGTTCTCTTGAAGCCGCTTCAAATGGAATCTCGCCTTCTTCTATTTTTCCCCCAGGAAATGAAACCTCAGATGGCTGAGAAACATATTTAGAACGGACTTCGAATAAAAGTTGGTTCTTGTAAATCGGTACACAAACAGCGTAGTAACTAAAATCGTCTAAAAACATCATATTGATATTACCTCAATCTTTCTTTTTATCATTTTCCTGCAAGAAGACTCCCACTTCTGTATGTGGGGGATGATACAACCACATTAAAATCTCCTTTAAGGTAAGTCAGGTCGAAGCCTGTAGGTCCACATCGCCAATGTTATAGCAGGTTTAATGGTAATAGCACTTCTCCTACCCCTCAGAGTTGTTTAACTACTACCCTCAGAGCATGGGACTTGTGGAGCATCCCAAGGTGACTATATATTCTGCTATAACTAATCATTAGCAAAAACTAATGACATAGGCTAATCAACCGAGCTTGCATTTCTACAAGCCCCCGCCTCTATTGGCGGTGGGTAGTTGACTTTCTATCCTTTACCTGCCTATTTTATTGCTGAATTCCAGTTTAAGGGATTTCCATATAAGCTATTCCAGAACCCTGAAGGGTTATCGTTAACGTAATAGCACCTTATTTCGTTCCCAAATACAAATAGGTATCCACTGCTTAGTGAAATGTATCTGCCATTCTGGACAGTATCTGTAAACAATGTTTTCTTTGATTCCTTGTCTACAACATAAAACTTGCCCGAATCTGTTAGAACATAGATATTTTTCTTTCCGATAACCGCATCTATAACCTGTCCACTTATAGTTAGAAAAACGTTTTTTCCTCTTAGTATCTGCGTTTCTTTCTGCATTGGTACAAATTCATAAGATAAGCCAGTTTCATCTATTAAGGTAAAGCCAAGTTGCTGACTTATATAAGGGTTCTCAGATACAATTGGTAAGTTCTTAACCTTTCCTACAAATGTAGACGTTTCTTTTTCTCGCCACAAATTTCCAACACCGTCTATAACGAATATTTTCCCAGAAAGTGAAATAGACGGTGGAACAACTGGATATGAGGCAGTCCTATACGATGTTGTTATACTTCCACTCTTTCCAAGGTCTTTTATAACGTATACAGTACCGTTATCTGTTACAACATAGAGGTAGTAGCCGTCCCAAGCTGGTCCTTGAGATATATCGCCATCTAGTTTCAATTTCCAACTTAATTGACCTTTTTCATTCACTGCATAAACAGTATCATCCCAAGATACTACATATATGTTGTTGCCAACAGTTACGTGGGCCACAACTACAAAAGTAGTTTTGAAAGTCCACTGAATTTTTCCATCTGCTACAGACAAGAGGCTTCCTTTTAGCGTAGGTATGTAAGCTGTTGTCCCCTTTATTGCGGGTTTGCCGAATATTTCATCATTCATCACAACTTTCCAAATTAACTCGTACAATTTCGGCTCTTTAATCGTTGGTTCTTTTTCTGAAGGCTTCACAACTGAAATTTCCTGTTGCGTACTACCTTGCTCTGTCTGTTGCTGAGCCTGTGCTTGGGACTCTTCACCCTCGTCTGAGACTTCAGCCGTGGTTGTAGTCTCTTGCTGGCTCAGAATTACTGGGGCAAGGGACTTAGCAGTGAATTTCTGGTCTTTCTGAACTAAATCGCCTGTTATCATGATATTGCCTGAGTAAAGGTTTTCACCGTCACTAAGAAGTTGCCCTTTATATGAAAAAGTCGAGCTTAATCTTGCACTTCCTTTATAGATGTATATTTTTGTTCCATCACTGAACGCGTGGTATCCGGAAAAATAAGCATAATCTTTATAAGAAGGATACGAACGTTCAAGCCGGATGTATTTTGGATTTGATATGTTGAAAAGCTGAGACTGTGTCCCGAGCGATGCCAAATAATCTCCACTCAATTTTAGAGTCTTCGCTGATACAACCATCGACCAAACGATCGAACTTCCATCGTAACAGACAATCTGGTTTCCATCTATACCTATTATATAATCGTCCTTCACCACTACACTTTGCAATGTACTGGGAACTGTTCCTATGGTAACTGCCTTGCCGTTGGAAATTTTATAAACCTTATTACTAGAAATGACATAATTAATGCCCACACGTTGAGCATTTTTTATGTCAATCTTTGTCTTTCCATCAAGAGTGTATATTCCATCAGTAGCGATGTAGTAGTATTGCACTCCGTCGTAGAGAACATCCGAAAAAGAACCAGATTTTATAATATTACCAGCTTCATCTACAATAGAGTTGGAGGTAACGATAATTGCACCAGAGAAAAGTGATGAAGATAGGAAAAGACCTATGTAAAAAGCAATTGTGAAGAAATATTTCCACCCTTTCGTATGCATTCTTACACCTCTCATCTATTTTCTTTAGTCTTTCACCATCAATTAGGAGGTCTCTAACAAGCTTATTTGTTAAAACAATTATAACATGTTAGATTATCCCTGGAAACAAGATTCTGATATAAAACACTCTGATTTCTTCGAACTTTACACGAATATATAAACACCTAGATGGTATTTACATAAACTATCTGTATAATCAAAAACTTCAGATACATGCTCTCCAATATGTTGTACATTTGAGGATAATCTATTGACTGACCGCCTCTATACAGCAACTTCAAGAGAACTTTTGCATCAATCCCTGCTTCAACTAGTGTATTTTCAAACTCGTTCTGTGATATGACCTGAGTACAGGAAGCAGTTGCGAGTATTCCGTTGCTTTTTAGAATTCTCATGCTTCTGTAGTTTATCTCCTTGTAGCCTTTGAACGCAGCATCTCTATTCGAGCTGCTTTTGGCAAAGGAAGGAGGGTCTAGAACTATTAGATCGAACAGTTTTGAATTCTCGTAGTTTGACTTGAGATAATCGAAGGCATTTACAACTACAAAATCACAATCCTTAAATAGATTTAGATTTGCAATTTCTTTAGCAATTTCGATAGCTCTTTCAGAGTAATCGACAAAGGTGACATGTTTGGCTCCGCTTTCTAACAGATGCATACCGAAATTCCCTGTATATGAAAAGCAGTCCAGGCAAATTTTGTCTTTCGCAAATTCCATGAGTTTCCTCACATTTTCCCTTTGATCTAGGAACGCCCCTGTTTTCTGCCCCTTTGTATCTGCTAAGAACTTTATTCCATCTACTTCAAACGGAATCAATTCAGGACCTGTGCCATAAATCCATTCAACTTTCTCTTCTAATCCCTCTTTTTCTAAAACACTTCCCTCAGTATGTTCAAAAATCCCAGCTGGATTGAAAATTTCTATGAGTACGTCAATTATCTGATGCTTAAGCATGTTTATACCTAAAGTATTAAACTGGACAAAGAGGTACTTATCGAACTTATCAACGATCAATCCAGGTAATCCATCAACTTCACTAAACACTACTCGATAAGCGTTTTCACACACTATGTTAAAACGATTTCTTAACGCTTCATCGAACCTATTCTTAATAAACTCTCTGTTTATGTCAACTGGTTTCCGAGTCAATATTCTTACAGTTATCTTCGAATTTGTATTAATATAACCTCGTCCCAGAAACTGCCCCGCAAATGTATAAACATCAACAATGGAACCATTAATATAGTCACCATCAATACGTTCAATTTCATTATCATAAATCCATGGATGTCCAAGTAAGACTCGCCGTTTGATATCTCTTTTGAGTGTAACTTTTGCTATATTTGACAAGTGATCACCTTCTTTGGTAAAACACTACGCTTTTTTGAAGTTCACTTTAGATTATAACACAAATCAGAGGTAGGTTGAACTTTAGAGCGATACGCAAAATTATCTTCGTATAACAAAGAAATTTCATATTTTGCAAAATGGACGTTTAGGACATATAATTTAAGTAGTAGAGTCGTTAAGTAATCTTGGTAATGCTAAGCACTTCTAACTCACAAATTTGTTGAACAAGAATAACAGTCTGTAATGGCTGTTGTTTTTCAGTACATTGATTGGAGGGGGATAGATGGGAAGATTGGTAGAACATCCTATACTAAATGTCAAGGTTTCGGGTGCTGCGGAGCATATGGTCTTTTATTTTGAAGATCAACCTATATTTGCACTTCCGAGTGATACTATTGCCAGTGCGTTAATTGCCAGTGGTATCGACATTTTTGGTTTTACTGAGCATGAACATGCTAGAGGCTTTTTCTGTGCAATAGGGAAGTGTTCATCATGCCTTGTAGAAGTCGATGGAGTTCCGAATGTGAGAGCATGTATTACCCCCGTTCGTGAAGGTATCAGTGTTCGTCGGCAAATCGGAAGGGGGAAACCAAAATGGTAAATGAAGGGCCAACCGAAAAAAAACATGTCAAAGCCCTGGTAATTGGAGCTGGACCGGCTGGTTTGTGTGGCGCAATAGCTACTGCAGAGAGCATAGGTGATGGAAAGCAAATACTAGTTGTTGATGAAGGCATAGTTCCCGGTGGACAGCTTCCTAAACAAACTCACAAGTTCTTTGGACATGAAGGCTTTTATGCTTCTGTAAGAGGATTTGAAATAGGTGAAAAACTTGTAAGTAAAGCTACTGATCTTGGTGTTCAGTTCTCAATGCAAACGACAGTTGCAGGCATATACGAAGATTCTATTGTAACGTATGATAGAAATAATAATAGTGTTGATGAATATACCGCAGACTATCTTTTAATTGCAACTGGTGCTTCTGAAAGATTCTTGGTATTTAGAAATAATACACTACCCGGTGTATATGGTGCTGGTGCTGTTCAGACTTTAATGAATCAGTATAAAGTCATGCCTGGTGAATCTTTTTTGATAGTCGGAGCAGGAAACATAGGATTGATAGTTGCATATCAGTTACTACAAGCTGGTGCCAACGTTAAAGCCATTGTTGAGGCTAGCTCGAAAATTGGGGGCTATATGGTTCACGCAAATAAGATCATGCGTTTAGGTGTTCCAATAATGTTGAATCACACCATCGTAAGTGCATTAGGTGAAGAAAGGGTACAAGGGGCAATTGTGGCAAGAGTTGATGAACATTTCAAACCAATTCCAGGTACTGAGAAGGAGTTTGTGGTTGATACGATCTGCCTTGCGGTTGGTCTACAACCGAGTGTAGAGTTAGTTGCCCAGACAGGAGCGGAAATAAAGTATATTTCCGAACTTGGTGGATACGTACCGATAAGAGATGAAAACATGAAAACCACTGCTGATAATGTTTATATTGCTGGTGATCTTTCTGGAATAGAAGAAGCGTCTACTGCAATGATAGAAGGGTATATTGCTGGATACAATATAGCACAAAAGATTACTGGACAAGATTTGTCAGAAAAGATTAGTACTATGAAAGACGAACTTATCGAATTTAGGAAAGGACCATTTGCAAGTAAAGTTAGAGAAGGTCTAAAGAAAATGAACATATTATTCCCAAGTGGCGGTTACAGAGAGAGGACCCAGCAATCGACAGGTCCAAATGGAAAACTGAGGGCAGTAATCGAGTGTCCTCAGGCAATACCTTGTAATCCTTGCGAAACCTCATGTCCGACTGGGGCAATAAATGTTGGAAAGAACATAAATAGCATACCGTACGTAGATTATGATAAATGTATTGGATGCGGGGTTTGTGTAATGAAATGTCCTGGCCTTGCAATATTCCTCCTACAAGAAAAGGAAGATTATTCTATAGTAGGTATACCATATGAGTTTTTGCCAATTCCAGAAAATGGTACTATTGTTAAGCTCTTCGACAAAGATGGAAGATATGTTGCAGATGGTCAGATAGACAAGGTGTCGGTTAACAGAAAAGACAAGACCCATCTTGTCTTTCTAAGAGTCCCAAAAGGAATGGAAAATATCGTACGACATTTTGATCTGGCAATAAATTCTGAGGAATATGTGTGCAGATGTGAAGAGGTTTCAAGGCAGGATGTGGAAAAAGTAATAGATTCAGGAATTACTGATTATGAAGAGATTAGAAGAATCTTACGCATTGGCATGGGACCATGTGGTGGGAAAACCTGTAGAAATGTTGTTCTCCAAATAATTGCTGAAAAGACAAAAATCCCAATTTCTGAAAGTAAACTAGGGGCATTCCGTCCACCTGTCATTCCTCTTCCGATCGATGCTATTGTAAAATCTCGGAAAGGGGTGGATAAAGATGAGTGATGTAAATGGCACTTATGATGTTTGTATAATAGGTGGGGGGATAACTGGTACAGCATTAGCATACTCACTATGTAAGCTAGGTGAAACTTCTGTTGCTGTTTTTGAGAAATCCTATCTTTCCTCTGGTTCTACTGGGCGTTGTGGTGGTGGGATACGGCAACAGTGGTCAACAAAGAATAATGTTAGACTTGCAATGAGAAGTGTAAAGTTGTTTGAGAACTTTGAAGAAGATGTAGGAATGGATATCGAGTATTATCAAGGTGGTTATCTCATGCTCTCTTACGACGAGGAAGAAGCAGAACAATTTGAGAAAAACGTAGAAATACAAAGAGAAGAAGGGCTTGATGTTGAGATATTGACTCCAAAACAAGTAAGTGAGAGGTATCCATATATAAACACCCAGGATTTGATTGTAGCTACCTTTTGTCAAACTGATGGACATGCAAATCCACATAAGGCGGTAATTGGTTATGCACAGGCTGCTAAGAGAATGGGAGCGGATATATATACTCACACTGAAGTCTTAGGTGTTGATGTAGAAAATGGTAAAGTAGTCGGTATCCAAACGACAAGGGGATATTTTAAGTGTAATGTTGTTGTAAATGCATCTGGCCCTTGGTCAAGACAAGTAGCAGAACTTGCTGGAGTTGAACTACCAACGGAAAGTTATCGACACCAAATCTTTGTTACTGAACCATTAGAGAATTTCTTCCCAATGATGGCAATCAGTTTTGCAGGCAATTTTTATATGAGACAGGCACATCATGGACAATTCATAATGGGGCAGGGTGACAAAGATGAAAAGCCTGGAATAAATTATAATGTTACCTTCAAATTTGAGAAGGAACTTGCTGAAAAGATGGTTGGAATTTTTCCATTCCTAAAAAACCTAAGAATTATGAGACATTGGAGTGGAATGTACAACATGTCCCCAGATGCCCAACCAATAATCGGACAAAGCGACAAAGTCAAAGGATACTTCTATGCAGTTGGGTATTCTGGCCACGGTTTCATGGTGGCACCTGCTGTGTCCGAAGCATTATCTGAACTGATCGTGTTTGGGAAAACCCTGCATACAGACGTATCATACCTAAACGTTGATAGGTTTAGTAATGAAGATGTAGAAAAAGAGAAAAACGTAGTATAATATCTTAATAGGGGTGTGCACATCATTGTGTGAAAAATTGTGTGAAAAGGTGAGAACTTGAATAAAATACTGTTAGTTGATGACAGTAGATTTTGGAGAATAATCCTTGAAGATCTCTTAAAAAAGGATGGATATGAAGTTCTAACGTCAGAAAATGCATTTCAAGGTATAGAGATTGCTTTAATGGAATATCCTGATATCATAATAACAGATTACAATATGCCTGGCATTTCTGGCTTACAGTTGTGTCTCTATTTGAGGTCGATCCCTGCATTTAAAGATGCAGGGATTGTTATTCTCACTGGTTCAGATGATATAATAAACGAATTTTGGGCATTGCATAGTGGTGCAAATAAATTTATCTCGAAAATGCTTCCTAAAGAACAACTTGAGAGTGAATTGCTGGAGTTCATACAAAAGAAGTATAAAACCAAGGTACAGCAATCGGGATATGCCAATAACATATATGATGTTTTGGAACAAAAGATGAGAACTGAAATTCTGAATAGAGAGGTTCTTTCTCTCATTCAGTTCGCAAGAGATGAATTCTACGTAGTAAGTAATCTGAAGAACTTTCTTGAATACTTTTCTAACTTTGGTACCCTGGCTTTCATGCTTCTTTCACCAGTGGAAGGCAGGATTTACAATTTCGGTTTTCCTCTCGGAAAGGACAGATTGAAGAAAGCCTTGATTAGAGCTGTTGAAAAACCGGTAGAACCTTCTGTATGGACTTTCTTGGGTAGATATGGTAATGAAATTCTGGATGATTTTGTTTCCTTTGTTGTGAAATACGACTCTTCCGAAATAGGAGTTATCGCTTTCTCCGATGCTTCTGACCCAAGGAGTGTATACAAAGTACTCGTTGAAGCTGAGGAGAGCCTTGGCCTACTTTTCAACACGTTGAATTTGTTTAGAGAATTGAAGGTTGCTTCTTCAGTTGATAATCTAACAGGATTATTCAACAAAAAGGAATTATTGAAGTTCCTTGATGAAGTCCATAGCCTTTCTCTATACGGTAAGAAGAGTTATTATGTTGCGATGCTTGATATAGATGATTTCAAGAAAGTTAACGACACATATGGTCATTTAGTAGGGGATGAGGTCTTGAGAAAGATTGGAGAAATAGTAAAAAGCAACACGGGCGAAAATGCGATATCTGCTCGTTATGGTGGAGAAGAATTCACTATTGTTTTCACAAATGTGACCGAAAGCGATGTAATGGGCACTATTGAGAATATACTTCAACAAATTAGGAGTACAGAATTTTCAAGCGGAAAATGTACTTTATCGTGTGGAGTAGCCAGCTCTGAGAATTATAGTTCACCAACTGAAGTACTCAGGGCAGCAGATAATCTGCTTTACATAGCTAAAAAATCAGGAAAAAATAAAGCTGTGTACTTATCCTCTCAAAAAGAGAGTGTTTTATCAAAAAGCTCACAAGAGGATGAAGATGCTTCCTAATGCTTCCTAAAACTATCCAAGTAAAACATCGAGTACTGACATAACTAAAAAACCAAATACGAGAAAATATGTTGAAAGTCTTTCATTTCCTCTAAGATGGGTTTCTGGAATAACTTCATCACTCACTACAAATATCATTGCACCTGCCGCAAAAGCCAGCATATATGGTAGTAACTTCTGGCTAGCAAATATCAACCCTGCACCAAATATACCACCAACTACCTCAACAATACCGGTTAGAAGTGTTATGATTGTTGATGTCTTCATAGAGTACCCAGCATTCAAGAGTGCTACAAAAGTAGCGGCACCTTCCGGGATATTCTGGGCACCTATAGCAATGGCGACATTAAGTGCCTGAGGAGTAAAACCACTTATTCCAACAGCCATTCCCTCTGGAAAGTTATGGATAGTGATTGCGATAACAAATAACCAAATCTTACTTATCCTCTGAAGCTCCAGTCCTTCATGTCCCTTTAGAAAGTGTTCGTGTGGTGAAAATTTGTCCATGAGATCCACCATCACCGCTCCTAGAAGAAATCCAACGGAGAATCTCCAAAACCCACCTATCTCAAGTGACGGGCTAACCAAGCTAAATGCACTAGCTGCGAGCATGATGCCAGCAGCCATTCCCATTAGAGAATCGATAACTTTTTCACCAAGGTGCTTACGAAAAATCAGCAGTGGTATTATCCCGATCAAAGTAGAGAGTCCTGCTAGTGTGCTGTAAATTACGCCTTTTAGAAAATCGCTGATGTAAATCACTCCTTATATGATATAATCTGCGTATAGATAAATTGATGACTAAGAGGTGAACAGATGATTTATACGGAAATCATTTTCGCAATGCTCATTCTTATGCTATTACTTGTAGTGATCTTTGGCACAATCCCACTCCAAATTGAAACACTAAACGAAGCTATCAGACAAGAAAAGGCACAGATAATCGCAGAAAATATGTTTTGGGAGACGGTCGACGCATCTTTCCTAGAAAATCGGCCAGAAAACTTTAGTATAGATTTTGAAGTCGAAGTTGATGGGCACAAATATCTAGTCACGATAAATGCCCTAAAATACGAAAGGCCTGGGGAATAGAATAAAGACTCTTAAGGATAGCCCTTCAATCTCAATCCAAGCAGGAACCATAGTTTCGAGAGTATAATTACCGTAAAGATCATAATAACAAGTACAGCAACAATTACACTTCCCCTTCTCATGAATGAATCAATCCCCCCGAGTACTCCAATTAACCATTAATTCCGCATTCTACTTTTCTTGATCATAGTATTGTGCCTTTATTATAACATAAACATATCGATTGAAGAATAGAAGCATAACAAGATAGTGCAGACCTTAGCCTGCACTATCTTGTTTTTGTAGTTCCACACTTCTGACTGTTTCAGTTGCATGCCTTACTCGTTACTTAAGGGAGGATTAGGATTGTATGCTTCATCGGGCGCTAGAATCACGAAAAACAGTGTGATGATAAATCCTAGAATATTTATGGAAAGGAAAAACCAAAATGGGTCTATTCTATCGATTAAGTAACCGTACAAAGCAGAAGAAATTGGAGTAACTCCCATAGCCATTACGGAAAGTACGGAAAAAACCCTAGACCTCAGTTCTGAAGGTACGAGTATCTGGAGATTTGCATTCAAAGGTGTGTTGACGAATACATTGAACAAACTTATGAGAAACGAACCAATCGAGAAAATCATGAAAAGAATGGACTTGGAAAATCCAAACATAGGCATGATCATTATAGAGAAGACAACGCATATGATCTCTTGAACTATTAATCCACCAACCATCAAAACTTTTGAACTTACCTTGTGTAGTATGATGAGTATCAAAAGGTTTCCTAACAAAGCTCCAACCGTGAAGAATGTTTGAATTAGGCCGTACTGAGTTGAACTGAATTGCAAAACTGTGCGAATAATATACGGAAAGACAACACCAAATAGTGGAGATGTAATGAAATTTATCACTACGGCGAATGTGAATAGGAATTTCAATCCCTTGTTCATTCCAACAAATTTGATTCCTTCTATAAGTTCTTTAAAGACATGCACCTTTCCATTCTTTGGTGTGAAGCGATATATGATAAACATTTCACTGATGCCGGATAATATATACAATATCGAGGTCAGCAGTATGACGCTCTGAAAGCCATAAAAGCCATAGAGCATTCCACCCAAGATAGGTCCAATAATGTTGGCACCACTATTTGCCATTGCGTTAAACGAAGTTGCCCTTTTCATGTGCTCTTTTCTAACAACATCACCGAACATTGCACCTGTCGGTCCATCGAAAATACCATCCAGAAGCGAAAGAACCGCTGTGAAGATTAACAACAAAGGTACATCTATATTTCCAAAGATACCTATCAGCCATAAGAGGAACAGAATCATACCTCTAAATTCGTCGATAAAGACCATGATGTGTTTTCTATTCATTCTGTCCCCGAGCACACCACCAAATGGTGTTATTAGAATCCTCGGAAGTATTTGAAGCACACTGAAGAGTCCCATGATCGTTCCAGAGCCCGTCTTGTCCAATACAAAAAGCGGCATTGCCACCATCAGAGCAGAGGCACCAACAAGAGATTCAAATCGTCCACTTATTACAAGGGCAAGATTCCTTTTCTCATGCAGATAGATTTCAGCAGTCTCTTCCATGATTTCACCCCCAGATTGTTTTGTCAGACAAAAATATTATACACATATACAAATAAATTGTCAATAGGTAAAAAATATTTGTATAAGAAAAAAATTAGTATAACGAACGAAAGTTATGGTAAAATATCCTTTAGATAACTATAGGGAGGCGAAAATTGTGGAATACAAATTTGTCAAAGTTAGTGAATTAATACAACTTTGTAGCATTCCTGGGATATCTGGAAGGGAGGAATTGGTCAGAGGGAGAATAGCTTCTATGATTCCTGGGATATGTAAAATTGACAGTATTGGGAACTTGATATACGAGGAGGGTGGAAGTAAAGACGTAACAAGTGTGGAAAAAGATAATTCCGTTCTTCTCATGGCACATATGGATGAAATAGGATTCTACATAACAGATGTGAGAGAGGATGGTAAGCTTACTATCAGAAATGTTGGAGGAATAATAGAGGAAACGCTTCCTGGAACCTTCGTTGAAGTTGTCTCACAAAATGGAATCATGGATGGCGTGATAGGAGCCGTACCTCCTCATTTGAAGGGCGATGGTGAAGTATTTGATAAATGTGTTGATGTAGGAGCCAAATCAAGGAATGATGTTTACAACATGGGAATTAGTGAGTTAGATTACGTGGTATTTAAAAAAACAGGTGTAATTCTCAATAATGACAACCTTGCCATGAGAAGTTTAGATGACCGTTTTGGGTGCTATACATTGTCTCAAGTAGTCAATAACGTGAGAAATACTTCAAACTATATCTCCGCGTGGACGGTTCAGGAAGAAGTTGGACTAAGAGGAGCAAAGGCACTCACGCAACTATACAAGCCACGTTTAGCTATCGCAATCGATTCTTTTGCATGCTGTAGCAAACAGAACAAGCACATTGAACTGGGAAAGGGTCCTGTAATCAGAGCACTCGATAATTCATCTATCTCTGATATGCCAACAGTACGTTCCTTGATTGACCTAGCACACAAGAGCAATATCCCAGTTCAAATTGGTGCAACAGGTGGTGGGAATGATGCAAGTGTGTTCTTAGAGATGGGTGTTCCCATGATAGCAATTAGTGTACCTGTGAGATATTTGCACTCACAAGTTGAGATGATAAACCTTCTTGATTTGGATAATCTAATCAAGTTATTGATTGTTTTTCTCGAGGTGTTTTGAATGTCCACAATGGGATTCATGCTTTATGCATTGCTGTTTCTTGGGGGCTTAGGAGCTGGAATAATAAATGTACTGGCTGGTGGAGGTTCATTTCTTACACTGCCTCTATTAAGTATTTTCGGACTTTCACCGAGTATTGCAAACGGTACAAATCGTATCGCAATATTAATGCAGAACATATCTGCTACTGTAAGTTTCTCGAGAAAGAAAGTTCTAGATATTCGAAAAGCGCTTTACTTGGCTGTTCCAACTGTTATTGGATCGATAATTGGAGCTCATATTGCTGTGGAAATACCCGATACGGTTTTGGAAAGAGGACTAGGGATAATATTCATCATAATGGCTTTTTTAAACCTGTTTTCGAAAGATGAAGAGAACAGACTTTCTTCAAGTCCTGCGAACAAAATATTGGAGTTCTTTGTCTTCTTCCTTATCGGTATTTATGGAGGTTTCATCCAAGCAGGCGTCGGATTCTTTCTTATAGCTGCTCTTAGAAAGCTCGAAGGTGAGGGAATAAGAAGTGCTAATGTTCTAAAGATTTTCCTCACTCTCATGTTTACCATATTTTCGATCTTAGTTTTCTCAATTAACAGCAAGATACAACTCATTCCGGGCCTAGTTCTAGGTGCTGGTTCTTTCTTTGGTGGGATTGTTGGAGCGCATTTAAATTTGAGGCTTGAAAAGAAGTTTTTAAAGTACACCCTATTTGCGATGATGATTTTGTCAGCTATCTTATACTTATTCTAATTCAATGTATGTTTCAGTAATCAATACTCTTTCAATGTTATATAGAGGAGGTGTTGTCGGGGTTTCTTATAACGACAAAGGTAGTCAACTACCCACGGCCTATAGAGGCGGGGGCTTGTAGAAATGCAAGCTCGGTTGATTAGCCTATGTCATTAGCTATCGCTACTGACTACGTTATAGCAGAATATATAGTCACCTTGGGATGCTCCACAAGTCCCATGCTCTGAGGGTAATAGTTAAACAACTCTGAGGGGTAGGAGTAGTGCTATTACCATTAAACCTGCTATAACATTGGCGATGTGGACCTACAGGCTTCGGCCTGACTTACCTTGATGGAGGTTTTAAGTATGGTATATGTATTATCTGTTGAAGGTAAACCTTTGATGCCTACTAAGAGGCATGGCAAAGTTAGACGTCTCTTAAAACAACATCTAGCTAAAGTAGTTAAAACTAAACCTTTCACTATTCAGCTATTGTATGAAACTACTAGCTATACACAAAATATCACACTTGGTATAGATAGTGGTTATAACTACATAGGTTTCTCTGCTGTCACAGAAAAAGAGGAATTAATATGTGGTGAAGTTAAACTAAGGGATGATATATCTGAGCTTCTTAAAGAAAGGCGGATGTATCGTAGAATTAGGCGCAGTAGACTTAGATATAGGAAACGTAGATTTGATAACAGAATTTCATCTAAGAAAGAAGGTTGGTTAGCACCATCTATTAAACACAAGTTAGATTCTCATGTTAGGTTTGTTGATTATCTCAAAAAGATATTGCCTATAACCAATATAGTTGTAGAAGTAGCTAACTTTGATACTCATAAGCTTAAAAACCCAGATGTAGCTGGTGGAGGTTATCAGCAAGGTGAACAACAAGATTTTTGGAATGTAAGAGAATACGTTCTGTATAGAGATAATTATACCTGCCAGCTATGTGGCAAGAAAAACACCATACTTGAGGTACACCATATAGGCTATTGGAAAGAAGATAGAACAGATAGACCAGGCAATCTAATAACGT
>Ga0208823_1000282_pt1 | contig 43676 bp, 42 predicted proteins | sample AD_UKC075_MetaG_FD_184440 | JGI IMG/M metagenome (GOLD analysis project Ga0208823, IMG submission 184440) | Active sludge microbial communities of municipal wastewater-treating anaerobic digesters from USA - AD_UKC075_MetaG (SPAdes) (version 2) | ecosystem: Engineered > Bioreactor > Anaerobic >...
TGCACACCATTATCCATAATTACACAAAGATGTAATTAACAAGAGGGAGAGCTCTTTGAAACAAAAATGAAATACTGTGATTTCAAGAGATATTAAAAGGAAATGGTAGTTTATTAAGGGAGGCCATTAAAATGTTAGTTAGTAATTTGAGAAACTGTTATGTAAATCGGAAAACCTTTTGTCTAGTATTGGCATTAGCAATCTGTCTATTTTATTTAAGTTTCGCTCCATCCGCATCTGCCGCTACTCCTACACTACAGAAAAATGGGGTCGAATTTATTTACGAGTCTTCTAATCCCACTAATTCCTTATATTCTTACTCCACCACCAGTTCACTTGTATGGGGTGTGGATGGCGGTCGCGAAAGCAGACCCTCAACTGCTGAAGAGCGTGTATGGGGCTGGTCAACTTGTAAAGACTCAGCAGGCACAGATGTGCGCCATTACACAATCGCCCAATATGAAACCATCGGTGGGCAGGCTAGAGCATCATCTGGCAGGATATGGGGCATTGGAAAAGTATGGGCTTATAGTGGCTGGGTATCTTATGACAATGCTATTGCTCTGAAGGCCAGGGTTTATTACGGCATCTAGTAAATAGATTCTGTATGTAAACGGGGAGAGGTAGATTTAAAAGAGTCTACCTCCCCGTTTAAAGTATCTGTATATGGAGGGTAAACAAATTAATAAAAAGTATCTTGGTGTTTTCATTTCCATAAATCTTGTATTTATGATTTTCTTGAATTTGATATACCATTATTTTCAAAACTTCAATGAAATAGAAAAAAGCAATATGCTATATATCAACACCTATGCTCAAAAGATATATGTTGAAGATAGCCATGAATTCGTTAACAAACTAAAAAAACTGGATATCCAGGAATCATTTATAATTTGGCAAAAACTTAGCGAAAATTTGGTGGGGTTGTTATACTGGGGCAATTTAGACTTCCCTCCAATAATTGAAGGCCGCTTTTTCACATCTTCAGATTTTTATAGCAATAGACGTTTGGCGGTGATCGGAAAAAATCTGATGTCGCATCAACTTAAGGAAGAATCGGCTTCATTTATTGAACTATTCGGAGACCAGTATGAAATAATCGGAGTAGTTGGACACGATTTTCCCAGCAATCTTGATAATACCGTTTATTTCAATTTAGATAGCAATATATTCATTGATCTTTTCTATATAGATGGTAAGGATTCTACCGCAGTAACATTAGCCCTTGGCCATTTGTCTCAATTAGTTCCAGTGAAAACTATAGATGATTCCCCCCATGGTATAGGAAGATTATTTGGTTATTCTGATAAAAATTACAAATTTAAAATTGTATGTATAACGATAAGCCTGGTAGCAATTTTTTTATCTATTATTTTTTTTGCTAATGCTTACTTCAGTCAAATTACGGTTCAACATCTTTTAGGTATTTCGCCTCAGCGGATAATATCCAATCTTGTTTTAAAACTGTTGATCTGGCTAATCATTCTTTTGCTGATTGGTAAATTAGTGAGTAATATGCTTTTGCCCTATCTCTTTGTTTGGCAAGCTGGTATAAATCCAATTCATTTGATTTTACTCGGAACTGTCTACATGTTTGGGCAATTGCTAGTCATATCATTTTACTTATACGTAAAGCTACGGAGGACCTTTTCGTGAAAACAATGGTTGATAGAAAAAAACTATTAATTATTTTTGCTCTGCTTACTTTTTTGTTTGCTGTTTTTAATGTTGTATTTGAAAGCAGGGGTAAATACATATCACCTGATGATTATCACGCTTCTAATTCTTCTGGCTGGGTACGTCTTAATTATCAAGTGAATTTAGCTGATTTGCACGGCAAAAAAATTGATACATTGAAAGCTGCTTATACTGCCCTATCCAGTGAAAACTATTTTGAAATCCATAATCAATTCGTGTATATTCCATTTTTTGAGGGAAAGGAAATTTTCTTATATGGATACGAAGAAGGCCATGCGGACGATTCCATATATCAGCATGAGGACATAGTTTTCTCGGGAGTTAAAACAGTGCAATTAAGTCACAATGCTTTATCACGCTTCAATATTTCACTGTGGCGAGGAGAGTTTTTTCCCGATGCTAACTATCAGGATGGGGATATGGTTCCTATTTTATTGGGTTACGAATATAAGGGCGTTTTTGATATAGGAGATGAATTAGAAGCGGATTTTATCGAAAAACTGCTTAAGTTCAAAGTCATTGGCATTCTGAATAAAGATAGCCATATTATGATGCAAGGATATCCTTTATATTTGGATCGATATATTGTTATGCCATCAATAAACTGCTTATATTCGCCCGCCACCCCAGAGGAAGATCTATTCCAGGTAAGGCATTATGTTAATAAACTTGAAGGCTGGTATGAATACAATAATAGTTCACAATTAAAGGTGTTGAAAAATAAAATATCTGCTATTAATGAGACCTTGCCCGGCAGGATTACACTCCTTTCATTAGAAAGGCCTACCATGATAGATTCCATTTTCTCGAGTATGATTATTTTAGAACAAGCAGCATCATGGGTTAGTATCCTTTTGGCAATCCTTCTCTCCGTTCTTTGCCCATTAATCTATTTCCGGTTACAGCTTAAAAACTTATCACTATTATGTACTAATGTACTTTTAGGAATAAACTATAAAAATATCCTAATTAAAAATATACTCTTATTTCTTTCTATTTTGGCGCTTTCTAACCTTAGTGTACTCGCCATATTAATCATGATTGGAATTACCTTTACTAAATGGATTTTGGTTATTGATACCTTGGCTGTCACCACGCTCATACTTCTCAATTTCCTTTTCCTGAAAGAATCTAACTTAATATCTTATATGGGAGGGCTCCATCTTGCTGCAAATACAAAGCATTTCTAAATCATTTGATAAAAAGAACATAGTTTTAGACCAGGCTGGTATGGTAGTACAAGACTATAGCAAGGTAGCAGTAATCGGTAAAAGCGGATGTGGCAAAACTACTTTACTTAATATTATTGCTGGTCTTCTTTCCCCGGATGATGGAGAAATAATATATAAAGACTTTAGCTTAACAAGTAAGAGTAACAGCAAGGAACGCTCGGACTTTAGATTTAACCATGTTGGTATTATTCCCCAAAGACTATGCCTGATTAATGAATACAACGTCTTCCAAAATATTGCCTATCCATTAAGGTTAAAAGGTGTGAAAGACAATAAGTTTATCATTGATAAAGTGAAAGACATAGCTAATCGCTTAAATATTGCAGAGTTATTAAATAAAAAAACATCCTTACTTTCTACAGGTCAATGTCAAAGAGTCGCCCTTGCCAGGGCAATAATAACATCACCACCTATCTTGCTTGCCGACGAACCAACAAGCGCTTTAGATTCCGAAACCAGAGCTATAGTAATGTCAGAATTTATTAATTATCCTGGCACTGTTATAATTGTTTCTCATGATTCTCATGTGATTTCTTCTTGCCAGGAAGTCTTTTTGATAGAAGATGGGAGAATTACTAAAATGTAAAAGCGTAATGTTGCGAGGAGCATAGCGACGTGGCGATCTCTTTAAATGAACTTCTTCGACAGTCTGGAATCGGCTTATGCCTGTCTTTTTCTATTTCCCGGTAATTCTTTAGTGAAATCTAATCCATTTCACGTTTGATTTTTAACCTTTCGGCGCAATACTATTGCTTTTTATTCCAAAATTATACATATTGTAAGCAGTCGTGGCCAATTGGAGGCGGCATTAATGTTCAAACCCAAGAGGAGTTGATCAAGCTGGCAGAAGAGGTCATCTTGGTTGGTGATAATAGAGATTAACCATGGAATTAGAGAAAATCTGTAGAGGATGCACCATCCTTCCTATCCAAAGATATAAACTGCGAATTTAGTATTTACGTATATGTAAACAAGTTCTATAAAAATGGCACCCACGCTCTCAAAAATATCAATCTATCTATTCAGCCAGGAATATACGGATTGTTGGGACCTAATGGAGCAGGAAAAACTACTCTTATACGTATTCTGGCTACAGTGATGGGTTTTGATGATGGAGAAATTAAGATAAATACATGGGATTTACGGCGAGATATTTATGAAATACGAAAAATAGTAGGCTATTTACCCCAGGAATTCGGGCTTTATCCAGATTTGACTCTTATAGAATACTTAGATTATATGTGCCTTTTAAATGAGATAAAAAACAGATCTGATCGAAAGAAGCGAATCAGTAATGCTATAGAACTTAGTAACTTAACCATGGCAGCAAACAATAAACTAAAAACCTTTTCCGGTGGAATGAAGCGCAGGGCCGGGCTTGCACAGTGTTTGCTCAATGACCCCCAGGTATTACTCGTTGACGAACCTACGGCGGGGTTGGACCCGGAAGAGAGAATGAGATTCAAAAACCTTCTGTCAATGCTTAGCAGGGACAGGAATATCATCTTTTCCACCCACATTATCAATGATCTGGAAGATGTATGTTCAGATATAGGGATACTTGATAAGGGGAAGCTCGTGTTTAACGGTTCCATGCAGGCTCTGAAGGCGAAAGTGAGTACTAACGTCTGGACGGGTTCATGCCCAGCTGACGAACTTGCTCTGCTTGAAGCGGGATATGGCAGTATTTGGAGCAGCTGCCTTCATCTATGATATTGTTTGGTTTTTGTTTATTGCCATAATTATTCAAAGCCTATTTTTGTCCGCCCTGGCATATTTTATAGCCATTCTGCTGAAGAACACCTTTATCCCGCTCATAGTCAACTTTACCTACAGCCTTATATTCATGTTGGCCGGTGGTAATCTTTCCTTAAATATTTTTGCTGAAAGGCTTACAGATGCCAGCAGCCTGGGTAAATACGTATGGGTTTCGATAGCCGCTTTCATTCTTCTATACGGCGGCTTGCAGATGGAGAAGCACTTGTACAAGAATAGTATTTAATCTTATACGATATCCCTTTGGGTACTTCAGACTTATTGTCAGCCAGTGCTGGTGCATAGGCATGCCAGCTCCAATAATTATTGTGGTATTATAAGGAAAATAAGTAGGCATTCGGCAAAAAGCACTCCGAATAAAAGATAGGACGTATGCTATATGACAAAAAAGTTTCTCAACTTCATAGTAATATCAATTCTTTTCATATTTGTAGTTTTTGCAAAGTTATCAGGTTTAAGATTTAGGTTTTCTATCTTCTACCTCATAGTCTTGCCGATCGCTTATTTATGGTATAAATTTACAAAACAAGCTGACATGATAGGTAACTGGTATATTGATAAAACCGCACTATATTTTTTAACTCCTGTCATTATCTTTGTAATAGCCTATTCTTATGCTGCAACCGGAGGCGCAGACTTAACGATAATATTTTTAGCGACATTGACCGCTATCTTGCTTTCTGTATTGTTTTCACTGAATAAGGAAAAGGACGGGGATTTTAAAGTAACTTTACCTATGCTAAAATCCCTTTCGGATAATGAGTTGACTCAGGTGTTGGACACCTTGGAGGAAGCGGAGCAAAAGCTCATTATACACAGATATGGCCTGGAAGACGGGAAGCCCCTCACCATAAACGTTCTATCCCACTATTATAATATGGATGCCGCAGAGTTAAGGGAGTGGCTGACTCAGGTGGACAAGAAATTATTTGAAATCATTAAATCCATAAGCATGAATGACAAATTGCTATTAATGGATAATAAATAGGTAAAACGCTATGAAATTCTTAAAAGATTTATATTTGACTGCAAGGCCCTTCCCGGAAATCTTGATTATATTTTTCCTGCTAACATACTTTTATATCTCATACACTTCACCTGGAGACATCTATTATAACCAGACCGGCATACTGTACCAACAAGGGAATCCAGCAGTCACAGAAACTATTAATATTATTATTGAAGGCAAATACCGTAAATCTTTGTTCGGTAATGAGGATGAATTTGTGGGAACTATTGACCTTGGAGATGAGACAGTTTTAAACTGCCATCTGAAGTTCAACCAAAATCACAAGGCGGCTTTAGAAAATATAGCCGACCCCGGAACCAGTCAGAACACTTATGGATTAATCTATATAGATAGTGTTTTTCAGGAGCTTACGGTTATACGATTCAAACAAGACCCAAAAGGTGCATATCACTGGGATGAATGGTACATATCGGCTCCCTGTACCAGTAGAGAGGAAGCCGTTCAAATATCTAATAGACTTATGCGGAAAGATTTGGGAGATGAGTTCTCGGTAGAATAATGCCCTTTGAACACAGCACCAAAACTATACTAGTTAAAACCATTGTGGTATTATAAGGAAAATATGTATGTATTTTGGCAGCATTTTAGCATATGGGGATGAGAATAGTGAATTTCAAATGGCAACCAAAATATGTGCTATCTCTTCTTTTAAGTTTAGCGGCAGTAATACTGGTAGTATTTACATGGACCTCTCTTTTCACCGTAGCCTACAATCTTATAAGTCCACTACCATTTGAACAGTTTTATGGTTTGGATACACCTACCCGAGTAGCTGGATTAAATTATCCTATAAGTTTTATTATTAAGTTTATTTCTTCTATAGCTATTTTACTGCTGTTATTATTCCTGTTTGGCTGGAAGAAAAAATACTCTTCGGCATCTTACTGGATAAACAGCATCGCTATATCCATCATGGTTCCTCATATATTTCTATGGGTATTTCTTATACATCCTTATTAAATATATTTGTATTTTATCTTAAATGCAAAGGGGACGATATGTGCGTCGTCCCCTGCAAAATTTTTGACAGACGCTTAAGAGTCGTCTCCGGGGAGTATTTTTCTGATTTCCATGGGAAGCGGGAACAGGATGGTGTTGCTGGGGGCACCGGATACTTCTGACAAGGAGCGCAGTACCCGCAGGGTCAAGCCGCCTTTGGTAGAAGTCAGTATTTCGGAAGCTTGAGCTAACTGCTCGGCGGCCTGGCGTTCTCCTTCCGCCTGGATGATGGCGGCGCGGCGTCCTCTCTCAGCCTCGGCTTGGCGAGCAATGGCCCGGGTCATTTCCGCTGGCAGTACCACATCTTTGATTTCCACAGCCGCCACCTTTATGCCCCAGTGATCAGTGGTCTCATCGACAATTCTTTGAATGGTTTGATTCAGTTTTTCCCGTTCGGCTAGTATTTCGTCCAGTTCAGCCGTACCGGCCACACTGCGCATGGTGGTCTGGGCCAGCTGGTTGGTAGCCTCATGATAGTTTTCTACATTGACTACAGCTTTGTCCGGTTCCACTACCCGGTAATAAAGCACAGCATTTATCTTGCAGGTAACATTATCCCGGGTAATAACCTCCTGCGGGGGTACATCTATTACCACCGTTCGCAGAGAAACCCTTATAATTCTGTCTACTATTGGAATAATGAAGATCAATCCCGGGCCACGAAATCCAATCAAGCGTCCTAAGCGGAACAAAACAGCCCGCTCATATTCAGGAATTATTTTGATCGAGGCACTCAAGATCCAAACGATCAGTACAACGATCACTATGCTGGAAAACAAATTCTCCATAATCTAACCTCCATTCTCATTTTGGTTAACCGGCTCAACCAGCAAAAGCAGACCTTTGCGTTGCACAACCCGTACCAACTCTCCCTCCTTAACAGTATTCCCATCTTTAGTCTCAGCTTGCCATATTTCGCCACTGATGCGGATAAAACCACGGGGGTTCAGTTCAGTGGAAACTACCCCCTCCAGGGATTCCATGTTTCCCTGAGCAGGTTTTCTGCCGCGCAGTTTGGCTATACCAAGAGTTGCGATCAGCAGAAATACCCCTACTACCAATCCAACCCCCAGAGCCATAAATTTGAAGGCTGTAAACCAGCGTTCCGGCATCAGCGGTTCATTGGGGAACAATAAGATACCGATGACAATACTGACCACTCCTCCAATACCCAGAATCCCAAAGGTAGGGGTGAATAATTCGGCAACCAACAGGCCAATACCCAGCAAGATCAGCAGACCAGCGGTCAAATTGCCCTGGAAAAGTCCTATACCGGATAAACCAAGAATCAGACTGATAGCTCCTAAAGTTTCCGGCAGGAAAAATCCTGGTGAATAGAAACCTATTAGCAGCCCCATTACGCCGATGGTAAGAAACAGCATGGACAGGGTAGGGTCGCTTATGAGATTGATGGCTTTTTCACTGGTATTCTGCGGCACTGTTACCATATGGGCCCCGGCAGTGCGGAGTACCCGGTCTTGACCGTTTACCGTGACCGTAGTGTTGTGAATCTTTTCCAGCAGTTCCTCCCGGTTGGCGGCCACATAGTCCACCACCCCTTTTTCCAAGGCCTCCCGGTTGTTCAATACCAGGTTGTCGGTGACAAACTGGCCGGCTATATCAGCAGGACGTCCTCTTTCATCGGCAATGCTCTTCATATGTCCGGCCAGGAAATTAATAGTTTTCTGATCTGCCGCCTGAGTGCCTTCCTCATTGGGAGAAATGGTTACCGGCATGGCCGCGCCACAAGTGGTTCCCGGGGACATAGCGGCAATATGCCCGTTTAACAGGATGAATGTCCCCGCTGAAGCCGCAATGCCTCCTTCGGGGTTAACATAAGTAATCACAGGGATTTTGGCTGCGGACATGTCCTGTATGATTTCCAAAGTAGCGTCCACCAAGCCTCCCGGTGTATTGAGACTGATGATACAAGCATCAGCTTGATTAAACTGGGCTTCCTCCAATCCTCGTTCAATATAGCGGGCAGTACCAAAAGTAACTGTCTTCTCCACTTCCAGAACATACACCAGAGGTCTTTCTTCAGCAGCACTCAAAGACACCGAGCTGCTGGCCAATAAAAGAAATGCAAAGATCAGGAGAACAACTTCCCAGATCCTGAATCGATGTTTATTGAGAGAGTACTGAACCTTGAGCAAAAGACATACCTCCCTCTGAATAATTTCATTATTCCCCTGATAGGTTAAGTACTATCCGGGGTCGTGGTGTGATGATGGATGGGACGCTTAGCGGTTAATAAGTATGAGACCGGCAATACATAAAATAATGCCCAGAGCTGTTGTGGTGGATATGGTTTCTTTATACACAGCAACACCAATCGGAATTAATAACACTGATACGGCGATGTTGGCTATAAGGGCTCCCAGGCTGATGTTCCAGCCCACCCGGTAGGCCAGGAAAAAGCCCAGTTCCAATCCGAAGATGGCAAAGCCAAGGGCAATGGGCGCCCAGTTTATTTTGCCCATCTCTGCCATCAAAGCCTGCCCTTTTAAATCAAACACCAGCAATAAACTGCATAATATCGCCGCGGTAATATATGTAACCAGCAAAGCTGCCATGGGGTTAATCTGCTGGGGCATGGATTTCTGGCAAATGTGATAGAATACATTGGCTACAATAGCAAGAGCAATGGGTAAATAATAGACCATGAACTGCTACCTACTTTCTGAAATAATGCATTCGTATGCTATATATTATTTTATTGTAACATAGGGTAGGTATAGGTAACCAGAAATGGGTATGAGGATACGGGAAAGGAGATCGCCACACCCTCTACGAAGGCGTGGCGATCTCAACTGCGCATTAACAATCAAAAACAAAGAAGACAGGTTAAACGTCTCCCGTCTTCCTAATTACCACAGCAGTTCGTAATGCATGGCATCACCATAGCTGTTTCCCCAGCTGAAGCCAGCTGGTTTAAAGGCTTTTTCCCAGAGAATATAGTTGGGGTCATAGGGTTCTTTTGCCGGGTCTACATAGCGGTAATGGTCGCTGGCATTGATGTCAATGGCAGTACCCCAGGAATGGTTGCTCAGATTGCGGTTGATATTCCATCCTATGTGGCGGGGAACCCAAGTACCGTCTATAGTCTTTATCAGACTGGTCAGAGGTACTGTTTTCCCATTAATAACCGCTGTACCATTTTGGATATAGGTGAAGGCTTTAATAAACGCTCCGGCTGCGTCTTTATGTACCTGAACCTGACGGTTCACACCGGGGAGAGTGATAGTTACTATATTTTCTTTTACCCACTGGGGATCAATCTCAATTCTTCCGCTATTGGTGTCCCGGTAGCGAAACTGACCAAAATAGCCATTGGATTTGCTCAGTTTTGGATAATTGCTGTTGTAGGCCGGTGTCTTATTGGAGGATGTTCCCCGGGAAACGGTTTCTGTGTTAACAGCTGGCTTGGCAGCCACAGAAGTATTCACGGGAGTACTGGGCACCGGCTTAGCCTTAACCTCAAGGCTGATCAATTTCTCGGTGGTTTTCTGGCCATCCGAAGCGGTGACTTTTACTTCATATGTACCTGGTTTAACTTTGCTGGTATCCCACTGGTAATCAAGGTTTGACTCCTGAACTTCCTGGTGAACTGAACCATCTATCTCCAGAATGATACTAGTCACTTGCTTGTCATCACTGGCCGTTACCGCAAATGAAACCGTTTCTCCTTGAATAACTGTGGATTCATCATCAGGACTGGTGATGTCAACGGTAGGAACCTGATTTTCCGGTACTACCAGCTTCTTAATCTCTCCATATCCATATCCTTTGCTATTCACGGCAAAGGCTTGATAGTAGTAGGTGGTACCCTCTACTAAATTACTTATCTCCATACCGAAGCCTTCCGCATTAGCAGGAACAATGAGGGTTTCCGCACCTTTCAGCTCCGGGCTTGTCCCCCAGAGAAAGCCGTACTGGCGGATATCCTGCCCGCCTGGATCGGTTATAGTGCCCATCAAGGTAGCTTTGCCCTGGATTAAGCTGAAATCTCCTGTTTCAACCAGGGGGGGAGAGGAAGCGTATGCAAGCTTGAGCACTAACAGCAATGCCACAGCGGTAATTGCAAGGGTCAGTGAAATGATGGTGCGCTTAGATATGTACTGCATGACTTACTCCTTATGTTATCTGGTTGTCTTGTTACTGCCAATATGCCTTCATACAGGTTATTTTCGCTATACAATAATTTTACCTAGGGCAGCAGAAGACGGTCAAAGGTAACATAAGGTAAATCAAGCAGCAGAGGCGATATGTGCGCGGGGCATGGTTCAAAGGCTGTAGCGGGCGGCAATGGGCATGCGTCGTCCCATGCCAAAGGCTTTGGATGTTACTTTGAGTACCGGAGCCGCCTGCCTGCGTTTATATTCGCTGCGACTGAGGGCCTGCACTACCCAGTCTACAGTGGCAGCGGGATAACCTAGCTTAACTATATCCTGGCTGGACAGGTTTTTCTCCAGAAAAAGGTCCAGAATACTGTCCAAAACCGGGTAAGGCGGGAGGGTATCCTGGTCAAGTTGGTTAAAGCTTAGTTCGGCCGAAGGAGGTTTGCTGATTATCTGCGGCGGTATAAGGATCTCTTGGCGATTGATATATTCCGCCAGCTCATAGACCATAGTCTTGGGCACATCGGCCAGAACACTCAAGCCACCGCTCATATCCCCATATAAAGTACAGTATCCCACCGCCATCTCACTCTTGTTGCCGGTGGACAGCAGCAAATAACCATATTTGTTGGAGTAAGCCATTAATATATTACCCCGGATGCGGGCTTGGATGTTTTCCTCGGTAACATCCCTCTCCTGCCCGGTAAAGGCTTCCTCCAAAGCTTGCAGGTAGCCGTTGTAGAGCGGTTCAATAGAAATGACTTTGAAGCCCATTCCCAGGTTCTGGGCCAGTTCCCGGGAGTCTGTTACACTTCCCGAAGAGGAAAAAGGGGAAGGCATAGTGATGCCCAATACATTGGCAGCTCCCAATGCCCGGCAGGCTAATACCGCAGTTACTGCGGAATCAATACCTCCGGATAGACCTAAAACCGCCCGGGAAAAACCGTTTTTGCGCAAATAATCCCGGATACCCATTAGCAGAGCTTCGTAAACGGACTCAATTTCTTCCATAGGAACATAGTTCTGTTCACTACCCCGCTGGCTGGTATCAATAGTTTCAATATGTTCAACAAAGGCCGGTAAAGCCCGGACCACTCGCCCTTGTTCATCTATAAACAGGCTGTGTCCATCGAAAATCAATTCATCATTCCCCCCCACCTGATTGACCCACACAAAAGGAGTCTGATGGCGGCGGGCGTGCCATTGCAGGAGTTTTAAGCGCACCTCTTCCTTGCCCCGGTGAAAGGGGGAGGCGGATAGATTTATCAATAGATCTGCACCCTGCTGGGCCAGAATCGCTATGGGATCAGTAGCATAAGGCAGTTTTCCCGGCCAGAATTCATCGGCATTCCAGGCATCTTCACAGATGGATATTCCCAGTCGCAAACCCTTAAAGGCAACTATTTGCGGATAATCAGCCGGATCAAAGTAGCGGCGTTCATCAAAAACATCGTAGGTGGGCAGCAGCGACTTTCCCTGGATGAGCAGGATGTTTCCTGCATAGATCAAAACAGCAGCGTTAATAAGTCCCTTACCCGGAATCTTGTGCTGTCGCACGGCGGCCCCTACTATCAAGCCACACTGGGAAAAGCGCAGGGATTCATGTCGCAGGTGCTGTATGGCTACCTCCATCTGGTCAACGAAATTGTTTCTTTCCAACAGATCCCGGGGAGGGTACCCGCACAGGTACAATTCCGGAGTAATTAACAGGTCGCTGCCCTCTTTATTACAGCGTTCCCACTCTGTTAACAGGCGTTGAGTATTTCCTTGTATATCCCCCACCAGAGGGTTTAACTGAGCCAAGGTGATTCTCATAAGTCATCCTCTATTATTATGAAATAGGATTGCTCCTTGGATAGCCACGTCGCTTCACGGCTTCGCACTGCTTAAGCAGGAATATTAGCCGGGCGAGTGACGTACGACGAGCCGTTGCCACCCACGGCGAAACTGAGGGCTGCGAAGCGGAGCGAGAAACAGAATGTTTCGAGCAGCGAGGACTAAGTACACGGATGCCGCATTCTTAAGCGTTCCGCTTCGCACCGAAGCAAGCCGCTGGGTTGCAGGCAAGGAGTCCTGGAGCGAGCCGGCCAATACCCCTGCATCCTGGCTAACAGTACTGCCGTGCCGTGGTTAGCACAGATGGACATAGAGATTGCTTCGTCGCTGTGCTCCTCGCAATGACACATTATGAAGTCATTTTCACAGCAATTATCACCTGTGGTGCAACCACGACGACGAAAAGACATCTTTCATGTCATTGGCCGTTCCGGCACTTCTGATGCTCCCCTCGGTTGCTATTAATGTTGCGAGCCCCTGAAAGGGGCGTGGCAATCTCATTCAACTTGCCCGTGACTCTCGTTCGAGATCGCCACGTCGCTGCGCTCCTCGCAATGACACATTATGAAGTCATTTTCACAGCAATGCCACCTAGCAGTTGCCGGTTCTTATTAACGGTAATTGTATCATATGTATTATCAACAGAGATTAGTATCAGTCGTGTATACTTGGTGGGAAGATGCAATGACTAGTTTAAAAGAAGGTGTGTTTGCATAGCTATTCCTACGGTTCGTTTTATAGAGACTACTGAAAAGGTGGTATTTCTCTCCTTTGATGATGGTCCGGAACCAGTCTTTACTCCTCTGGCACTGGCAGCATTAAAAAGATACAACAGTCAAGCCGTCTGGTTTATTTTGGGCAAACAAGCCGAACTTTATCCAGATCTGCTGCCGCAAATTTACCAGGGCGGACATGATATCGGCGTTCACAGTTATGATCATATTAGTCTGACCACATTACCGCAGCTGCAAATTGTCCAGCAGTTGGAGAGAACCAAAATGTTGATCCAAAAGGCTACCGGTCAGTTCTGGCCTTACTTTCGTCCCCCTAATGGAGCTTACAATAATAAGGTCCTGCAGGCAGCGGCTTCGGCCGGATTTCAGTGGAATGTCATGTGGTCTGTAGATCCCCGCGATTACAGGTCTACTCCTGAACAGATTATAGACCACGTTTTAATGAATCTTCGCCCCGGAGCCATCGTTATATTGCACGAAGTTTCCTCTTCTACCACCCAGGCCTTGCCCATAATTCTGCAGGAAATAAACAAACGCGGCTACCGCACTCGCAGTTTAAGCCAATACTTAACTTTTTCAGATCATGATTAATCGTATCTGCTAATTTGCTTAATATTGTATTTGGGGTATTTCCACATAATGGCACAGGCATTAATATTAAAATAAGTAAACATTTCCAGAAGGAGGAATAAGTATGAAAGCACTGTTTTTGAGGGAGCAGCAGCAACTCTCTTTAGAGGATACACCCGACCCAACCCTTCAAGACGGTGGTGATGTAATTGTTCGGGTAACGGCCTCTTCCATCTGCGGAAGTGATGTGCATTTTTGGAAAGGCCATCTTCCCAGCATCCCTGATTTTATCCTGGGTCATGAGTTTGTCGGCGAGATAATAGAGGTAGGTTCACAGGTCCGCTCCTTCCAGAAAGGGGACCGGGTAGCGGTTCCGGCCAACCCCTTTTGCGGTACCTGTGTTAATTGTCAAGCAGGACGGGTAAATAATTGCTTGACGGTTAAAGGAATGTTTGGCGCAGGTTTAATGATGGGCAATCTTCCCGGCGCCCAGGCTCACTATGTAAGAGTGCCCCATGCAGATGCTTGTCTGGCTAAAATCCCGCCTTCAGTTGACGACAAGGCAGCTTTGCTGGTAGGTGACGTACTGTCCACCGGTCTGTTCGCCATAGAAAATGGTTCTCCTCGTCCCGGCGACAATATAGCGGTTTTTGGAGCTGGACCGGTAGGGCTGTGTGCAGTAGCCTGTGCCCGGTTGTTCAGCCCGGCTAAAATCTTCTTGGTGGATATTGAAGATTACCGCCTGGAAGTTGGTGCTCAGCTGGGAGCGACCCATCTATTGAATCCTGAACGGGTCAATGTGGTTAAAGAAATCAAAGCGGCTACTCTGGGTGTGGGGGTTAACTTAACTGTTGATGCCGTAGGTCTGCCTAGTATTCTAAAAGACTGCATTACTTGTACTGCCCCAGGCGGTACGGTGTCGGTAGTTGGCATGGGAACGGCCAGTTTAGAATTTCCCATGATGAAGTTTATGTTAAAAAACTTGACTCTGCGAGGCGGCCTGGTACCTTTGGTTAATATGAAACGATTACTGACCTTGATTGAGGAAAAACGTTTGGATGTAACTCCTCTGATTACACATACCATAAAGCTTGAGCAAATAATCGAAGGCTATCATATGTTTGCAGATAAGAAAGACAACTGCATCAAAGTAATGGTGGTTCCCTAAAAAAGGGGGGGAACGGCTATATCTGGTGACCTTCGCTGTATACCATACCAAAACAGCTAAAACAGGAAAACCGTCCCCCTGTATAAATCTAGGCCAAAGCCCCTCCGTCCACAACTATGGTGGCACCGGTGGTATATGATGAGGCATCAGAAGCAAGATAAATCACGGCTCCGCACATCTCGTCCGGCTGTGCAGCCCGGTGCAGCGGTATCTGCGGTAACAGGACTTTCTCCATTAGTTCTTCGTTGTCAATCATCACGGACGTGAACTTGGTGTCTGTTAGTCCTGGGAGCAGCGCGTTTACCCTGATGTTCTCATGAGCCAATTCCTTGGCGAAGGATTTGGTCAGAGCAATAACCCCGGCCTTGGTTATTGAGTATACACCCTGCATAGCCGCAGGCCTGATACCATTAATAGAGGCCACGTTGATTATGGAACCGCCACCGTTTTTCATCATAAGCCGGGCTCCGTACTGGCACATAAAAAAGGTACCTTTCAAGTTCACCTCCATGGTCTTGTTCCATACATCCTCAGAGGCATCGATAATGTTGCCAAAGTAGAAGTTCATGGCAGCATTATTCACCAGGATATCAAGCTTGCCGTAGGTTGAGGCGATAAACTTGAACAAGTTTTCAATGTCACCCAGGACACCATTGTGACATACCTTGGAAACTGCTTTACCGCCAGCGGTCTTGATAGCTTCCTCTACTTCCGGCAGCCCTTCCATGGTTTTGTTGGTAATGATAACTTCAGCACCGTACTCAGCCAAGGCTTTGGCTATGCTCGCGCCAATGCCGCGGCTGGCCCCGGTCACCAGGGCTACCTTTCCATCTAACCTGAAGTCTACTATCATATTATTCCTCCCCCTGTCTTTGATTCTTTAAGTAATTCCGGATGAATGAACCCCGGCTGCGGATATCAGGTCAATCCTGCTTCCAAACTGCCGGCAACTCGAAATTAGTAACAGTAATGAAAGGTAAAGCGTTAATGGGAATACAAGTGCATTTTTGAGCAAGCGTGCAAATCTGCGAGAATATCGTGGGCTTGATAATTCGATATCTGGTGTATTACAGATCCGACTTTTCAATAACCTTTAGTGCGGTTGCTTCCAGTGCTCTAATTGGGCCCATTAGCATGCCAAATCGTTGATCCTTGGTTTGCCCGTGGTAGAAACGATAGTATATCTGCTGGGCGATGACTGCCAGCCTGAACAAACCAAAGCAGTAATAAAAATCGAATTTATCTGTTTTTATACCCATCAGTTCACCATAAAGGGCAAACTGTTCCTTTCGGGTAAGCATACCCTCAAGATGGGTCGGCATCGTGCGGATGACCTGCATTTCTTCCGGGTCGTCCTTCTCTACCCAGTATCCCAGCGAGGAACCCAGATCCATCAGGGGGTCACCCAGGGTTGCCATTTCCCAGTCAAGGATACCTATGATTTCAGTGGGATCACTGGGATTCAGCACGGCGTTATCAAACTTAAAATCGTTGTGTATTATCCCCACAAGCCCGGATTCACCAGGCATCTTGTCGTGCAGCCACTGCATCACCCTTTCAAAATCAGGAGCGTCGGGGGTCCTGGCATCCCGGTACCTGCCGCTCCAGCCCTCTACCTGGCGCCTTACATAACCCTCGGGTTTGCCGAAATCAGCCAAACCCGCCTTAATGTAATCCACCGAATGTAAGTGGCTCTGCGCTTTGATCAGGTTTTCGCTAAGGGTGCGGGCTTCCTTAGCATTGAATTCCATTCCCTGGGGAAGATCCCGGCGCAGAATAATACCCTGTATGCGTTCCATAACATAAAAAGGACATCCCATGACAGATTCGTCCTCGGTATACACCAGTGGCTGCGGACAATAGGGAAATACCGGTTTCAGAGCACTGAGTATTTTATACTCACGCTTCATGTCATGAGCGGTCTTGGCCTTCCGGCCAAATGGCGGCCTGCGCAGCACCATCTCCCGGTTCCCGACTTTCACCAAGTAGGTAAGATTGGAAAACCCACTGGGAAACTGTAGAATTTCGATTTCGCCCTCCAGGCCAGGAATATGGTCATGCAGAAATTCCAACACTTTTTGAGCATCAATTTCCTCACCACTCCTAATCGAAGTGGCGCGATCCATCACATCACCCATACCAACCCTCCTCACATTATTTGATCAGCAAAATTGACTCTGCTACATGGATCACAAAGTCTGCATATTCGTCTACGGACACTTTGCGGCTCCTGTATTTCCAACGTTTGAGATACCAGTCCTGCAGCATGGCCTTAATCACGGCAGCCGCCAGAACCACGTTGTCATCCCGGAAGACTTGTTCCTTGACGCCTTCATTGATGATATCAATAAAGATTTTCTCCGTCTGAAGCTCACTTTCTATGGCTCGCTTCTGTTCATCCTTGGGCAGGTTTCTGGCCTCAATGTAGGTGAAGTAGAACCAGTTGCGCATGGCCTCACTTAAATATATGTGCGACTTTATAGCCAGCCTTAGCTTCTCCAAAGGGTCACTTCCCTTGGCAATCTGATCGGTAAGCACCTGGTAGGCGATCTCCCGGCCCTGAGTTTGTATAAGAACCAGCAGTTCCTCCTTGTTAGTAAAGTAAGAGTACAGCGCACCCCGGCTCAGACCTGATTCAGCAGAAAGATCCCTGATGCTCATGGCCTGGAAGCTCTTTTTACTGCAGATGGCTAGAGTAGCATCAATGATCCGTATCAGGTTGTCGATCACTTTCTTTTCCTTCTTAACTTTTATGGAATTACGGTTCCGCTCCAATATTTGACCTGATATTTCTTCCTTGGATAGATTAACTAATTTTTTAAACTCGCTGTAATTCATGGGTTTAATCCAACCTCTTTAATTTTTTGGTTCATATTCTCTGAGTATCCTCTTGCCCGCATTTATCTTGTGTACTTCATCAGCACCGTCATATATCCGGGCGGCGCGTTCATGCCTGTAAAAGTAAGCCAGTATGGTATCATCAGTCATACCCAGGCCGCCATGAACCTGCAAAGCCCGGTCTACAACCTGCTGCATCACGTTTGCCACGAAAAACTTGATCAGTGATATGTCCACCCGGGCGGCTTTCTGACCAAGGTTGTCGATCCTCCAGGCCGCGTGCAAGGTCATAAGTTTGGCCGCCTGTATCTCAGCTGCTGACTCGGCCACCATGGCCTGGATGAGCTGCTGCCTAGCCAAAGTCTTGCCATCAGGCGCTATCACCCGCTCATTAACCCGGCGGCACATTAATTCAAAGGCCCGGTTGCAAACGCCGATCCACCTCATGCAGTGGTGGATACGTCCCGGCCCTAACCTTTCCTGGGCAATAGCAAATCCCTGGCCCTCTGGCCCTAACAGGTTGCTCTGGGGAACCCGGCAGGACTGGAACAACACCTCACCATGACTGGAGTATCCGCGGCCTGCGTGTCCCATTACCGGGATGTTTCTTACCAGATTGAAACCTGGCGTACCGGTGGGAACAATTATCATACTGGCCCGCTGGTGAGGGGGTGCGTCGGGATTGGTTACCGCCATACATATGGTAAAATGAGCGCCGTCGGCGGCGGTCGAGTACCACTTTTGGCCGTTAATTACGTAATCGTCGCCGTCTTTAACAGCTGTGGTTTCCATCATGACCGGATTAGAACCGGGCATCTCTACTTCGGTCATAGAAAAGCAGCTGCGTATTTTACCCTCAATCAGCGGCCGCAGGTACTTTTCTTTCTGCTCCTCAGTGCCGTACTTGTGCAGTATCTCCATATTCCCTGCATCCGGCGCCTGGCAGTTAAAAACATAATGCCCCAGAGGGGTCCTGCCCAGAGCTTCTGACACCAACCCATGCTCCACCAGATTAAGACCCAGGCCCCCATATTCCTTATCCTGGTTAGGTGCCCACAGTTCCATCTGTTTGACCATCCTGCGCTTTTCTTCCAATACTGGTTCCATCTCGGTGAAATCCCTGGTAAGAAACTCGTGTTCTAGGGGTATCAGCTCTTTGTCCACAAACTCGTTTATCATACCGACAATGGTCTTCATCTTATCAGACACTGCAAAATCCATTAACTCTCCTCCTTTACCTGTAAGTAATAAGTTCACCTGATTGGCAATACTCCAGATGGGGGTAGCTGTTAAAAGTGTGCAGAACAAGACCTGATCTTCCATACCCAAACTTGGTGATAGAGGTGTTAACCAGTCTCCAGCCGGTGCGGATAGCATTATAGGGAGACATACCAGTAGCCAGATGCAGAGCGGTGGAAATCACCCCTCCCGAGGAAAATATAATTACCCGGCTGTTTTTATCGATTTCCGCTGTGATCAGACGGAGGGCCTGTTCAACCCTAGCCTTAAACCTGCTCCAGCCCTCTACACCATCCGGATCGGTATCATCCGCAAGCCACTTGGTGGTAATCCTGTCAAAAACCAATTGAAATGACTTATTGTCAGTGTAAAACTGTTCGATCAGAGGATGAATAGAGTCGTCTTCTCCAGCTACGATAGGAAGGTAGTGCTGGATTACCCCCTCAAACTGGTACTCGTTCAGCCCTTCCAACTTCCTGAGTTCCGGAATTCCACTAGTATGGGCACACAAATAATCCAGGATAATCTCTGCAGTATCCACCTGACGTTTGAGGGTCCCGGAATAAGCTTTATCAAATGATACACCGGTGTTCAATAAATACTGGGCAACTAGAAGGGCCTGCTCCTTGCCCCGGTCAGAAAGAGCATCGTAATCCCCCCGGCCAAAGGAAGCCTGCCCGTGACGTATAAATATCAACTCACTCATAAATCTTCCCCCTAACTCCAGATTAGTTAATATCTGTAATAATGTCAACAAAAAAAGGACGGATGTCCGTTTTTTTCTTGACTAATTTTCCAGCCTGGAATATATTGACTATAATCCAATAATACGCAGGAAATAGGCTTGGCAATACAGTGTCGTTGCTCAAAACAACTTCGTACCTGCTGCCTACAGGTGACAAATGCTGAAGGAAAAGGATAGAACGACATGAAAATCTTGGTATGCATAAAACAGGTTCCTGATCAGGAATCCCGGCCCATGGTGAATGTGCAAAGAACCTGGGCTGAATATGGCGATAAAACAGCTTACTGGATCAACCGTTACGATGAGCATGCGGTAGAAGAGGCTCTGCGTATTAAGGACATAATGCCGGAAACATCAATAGATATTGTGTCCATTGGTCCCCAGCGGGTTACTTCTGCCATTAAGAGATGTATAGAGATGGGAGCGGATCAAGGATTTCACCTTTACTATGACCGCATGGAGTATGTCAGCCCATCGCTTAAGTCACAGCTGATTGCTGAATTCTGCCGTAACAGGAAATATGACCTGATTTTAACCGGGGTTATGTCTGAAGACACGATGTCTGCCCAAACCGGGCCGATGATCGCCGCCCGGCTGGGGATTCCCTCTGCTACCTCGGTGATTAAACTGGATGTCCATGCAACCGGTGGATACATTCGAGTGGAAAGGGAGCTGGAAGCAGGCCACAGGTGTTCCCTGGACCTGGCTCTACCGGCTCTGATTGCAGTCCAGTCAGGAATCAACCGGCCCCGGTACCCATCATTTTCAAATGTTATGCGGGCTAAGAACACCGAGATTAAAGAGATCCGGTACGATATGAATGTTCCGGCGGGAAGATATGAAACAGTTGCAAGTATTCAGGAAGCTGCTTCAGAGCGGGCTGGAATAAGACTGGAAGGATCAACGGCTGAAAAGGCAGCAGCGCTTTGGCAGCTGCTGCATGAAAAATCCCTTATATAAAGGAGAACAGTATGGGTAACTCAATAATGATAATGTGTGAACAAAGTGGCGGACGCATACTTCCCATCACATATGAACTGATTTCCTGCGCAGCCCAGCTGGCTGATTACTATCATTCCAGGATAACGACAGTTCTGCCGGGCTTTATTACTGATCCCGGTGCAGTTAGCGGAGCAGATCTGCTGGTTATAAACAGCCCTGGCCTGGCCCAGTACACTTGCGAAGGATGGGAAAGAGCCGCCCTTATAGCTGCTGAGCAGATAAGGCCTGATATTATCATCATCGCCCATACCTCAACAGGAGCCGATTATGCCCCCCGAGTCGCAGCACAGATGGATGGATGCTGTATAACCTCGGTATGCGGCATAGAATTCTTCGAAGGAAACATAGCTTATCGCCGGAGCGGATTTCATGGCAAACTGGATTTGCTTTACAGAGGGGGGAAGCCTCCACTGGTTATAACAGTAGCCCCTGGGGCATTTCCTCCCCATGACCAGTTCGCAGAACCAGGCGTGATTAACGTTATTGATATGGACTTCTGTCCCCAATTTACGTCAAACCTGCAGTTTAACATACCGGACCAGTCCAATACTGAGCTGGAAGACGCCGAGGTAATTATAGCCGCCGGTAAAGGTATCGGCAAAGCTGAAAACCTTCAATTGCTGCGCTCTATGGCTGCTTGCTTCAACAGGTCGGCCATTGCCGGATCAAGGGTAGTGTGTGATAATGGATGGCTGGAGTATAGTGCACAAGTAGGCCTTACTGGGAAAAAGGTTGCCCCCCTGCTATATGTAGCCTGTGGTATATCCGGCTCCCCCCAGCACATTGTGGGGATGAAAGACTCGAAAACAGTGGTAGCTATTAATCGTGATCCGGAAGCGGTTATTTTCAGGTATTCAGATATCTGTGTAGTGGAGGACCTGGAAAAGTTCATTCCGGCATTTATCCAGGAGGCCGAAAAACGCCGCGAAGAAATTTAGAGCACCCGGTCAGAGAAAGGGGTATTAATATTAGGGATTACAGGAACCGCACGGCTCATATCCCGCATCTAGAGCTTCCTGTTTGGAGGCAAACCATACCTGATTAGATGGTTTGGTCCTTTTTCCGGATGGACAGTCCGGGTAGTGAAATTTCTTGGAATTGGCATTGCCCATGTACTTGGCAGAAACACAGTCCGTATCCTTCGGTTCATCCTGGGGTTCTTCAACATATCCCCATAACCCCCGCCCTGCCTCACGGGCTTCCTTTTGAGCCGCTTTAAAACGTTCTACATATTTAACATTGGGGGGATAGGTAGCCAGCTGGGCATAGCCTTCCTTCAGCAGTACTTCATTAAACAGCTCTTCATCCAACCACACATAAGCCAGCAGCCTCCCATATCGATCCCGTTCTTCCACATCGAACTCCAGTTTTACGGTTTGATCAGTTAGCTTCTCCTTGGTAAAGTTGCTGGCCTCTTTTCCGTAAGGTTCAACTCCTATGGTGGGATGGACCGTCTCCGGCGTATCCACTCCTATCAAACGTACTTTTTCGGTAGTTCCGTTGAGGCTTACTTCTATAGTATCTCCATCCACAACTCGAACCACCCGGGCGGTGTTAGAATCATTACTGCCGGACCCACATCCACTGGCCAATAAAGAAACCAGCAAACAAGCCAGCAGCAGACTATATAGATGATTGCGTTTCAGGTATAACAAATTCCTCATATCTAACCTCGTCTCATTGGTAAGGTTTTCTTACTAAAACCTGTTGTCTTTCGTATCATTGCTGTGAAAATGCTCAACAAACCCGAAGCCTTCTTATGTGTCATTGCGAGGAGCGCAGCGACGAAGCAATCCCTATGCCGGTTTACGCTAACCACGGCTCGGCAGGAATGTTTGCCGGGATGCAGGGGTATTAGCCAGTTCGCTCCGGGACTCCTCGCCTGCAACACATCGGCTTACTTCGGTGCGAAGGGTAACCTACTGGCAACTAAGAGCTCCTGTAATGACAAGAAAGATGGCCTACGTTTGAACAGTATTAGCAGGGCTACAGAGTCGTCGCCCCCTGCAACCCATATTTTCATTAATATCGTGGCCTAACAGTCAGAACCCGTTTTCATAGGTACTTAGAAGCTTCCCGTACACTTAAAGGTGCCAGGGTGTGAGTATCTAAAAATTCCCGTACCCATTCCTTATCGGTTTTGGAGTATTCCCGCAAAATCCAGCCTATGGCTTTATTGATGAAAAACTCCTTGCTACCGCTGTTTTTCTCGATAATCTCTGCCAGGATACGAGTATCGGTTTTGTTCTTATATTTAAGCTGGTAGAGTATAGCGGTTCTAGCCAGCCATATATTATCGCTGTTGGCCCAGGCCACCACACAATCCTTTACCAGTTCAGGGTGTTTCAGGCACAGGGTTCCCACCGGTATGGAAGCCAGTTTGTCCACCGTGTCCCACCAGGATTTCATAAGGATCAAGGTCTGGAGGTGGTATATATCGACGGGCTGCAGGTATTCTTTAAGTTCTACCAGGTAATCAAGGGCCACGTACTGGTATTCTCTTTCCGGCAGGTCCCATAGAGCATATACATCCTGCCATTCTATCCGGCCTTGTTTTTTGGCCCGCTTTATAAAATCTTTCTGCAGCTTTGTGCGCACCGGCTTAGGTATCCCCAGGAAAGGAAACTGGTTCTTCATATAAGCAGCCATGCCCTCCGCTAGTTGTGGATTGCGGTTGGCATTCAGCGTTTCAATCAATTCGTGCAAAACCTTACCTCCCTTTTTCCTGTCTAAATGAGTACCAAAGAAATGCAGCGCAACTAACCGGAACTGGTGCAGGCTACCAGGGAATGTGAACTTTGAACTCCTGGTGGCAGGCCGGGCAAGTAACACCATGAGTTCCTCTCCGGCGCGGCAAACGAAGTATCTTTTGACAATAAGGGCAGCGGCGATAACGGTGGGTATTTATCTCCCTTATCCTGCGCATGGTCAGGGAACCTTGCTTTCTGAGGGGGTTCCAAAGTTTAAGAAATCTCTGGTTTTCCCTTTGCCGGCGATAGGTATTGCGGGAAAAAGCCCGGTAGATAGTCCAGACTATTATTATCCACATCAATATCTCCACAAAGGGAGAGTGAAGAAACAAATTGACGAACAGCAAAGCAAAAGCCAAGGCAATCAAAGCATAATACAGCTGATCCACACCATACCTGCCCCGCATGAAACGTGCCAGTTTTTCCTGGAAATTACCCATTCATTGCTTCTCCTTGGTTTTCAATTTGTCAGCAGGACGTTTGAAGTTGGCACTCATAATATACTTCCTTCCAAACATCAGGCCTTTCCTCAGGAAAGGTCCTTTCCCAAAAGCTAACCTTCTGGCAGTGATCGATTAATATGACCGTGGAGGTTTTGGTGCCATAACCAGGCATGGTGACAAAAGCCGGAGCCAGTTTTCGTTCCATTTCCAGGCTTACTCCAGTATGGGGCAAATCCCGGTCATCCGGCTGCTCCTGATTAGCCATAATAGCAAATAACTGTTGTGCATCCACCTCTTCATTTTGGAGAGCCGCCTGCAGTTCCTGTTTTCCCTTGATTACTTTGGGCCAGGGATCGTCCAGCAAGGCATTGCTCAAGCCATAGATTCCAGCTGTAATTTTCCTCAAAAGTTGTTCCCGGTTTGAATAGTAGTACAGTGAAGTACAGTCACCAACCAATAGGTTAAAGCCATTATAGGACTCGCCCCGGTCTGGAATCTGTTCAATATATGAGGAAGGAGTCATGCTGCCTGTCAGGTAGTTAGACACCAGTCGTCCCCGGGAGGGAGCGTCCTTTTTGTTGCGGGAGGGGTCCCGGTAGTTGGTCAAAGCAGCAAAACGCCCGCTGGTGGTGATGCCCATCCAGGTGCCGCCTTCTTTTAAATCCCGCCCGGCTAAAATATAGGGATGGTCCTGCCAAAAGCCAGCCGGTAAAGTGGGCCGATTATAAAACTCATCCCGGTTGGAAGCTAACACTAATTTATACTTAGGATGGTAATCATAAGCAAATAATATTAGACACATTTTGCCTCCATATTAATATGCAAGTCAGCATAGTTTAACTGCAGGATAACACCTATATCCTGCCAAGTAAAGTAGTCCTTTAGGTCGATGACAATATAAGGAAGAGTCAACCTGACCTTATTAAACCAATACTATGCTATAATCCAACTATGATATCAGTCACCAAGGAGGGGGCTATATGAGTACTCAGCCAGGAACCATTAATGCCAAAAAAATAGCGGTGTTTTTGATATTAACATTCATCTTGGCTATAGTTATCGGGTCAATTCCGGCTTTATTAAAACTGGAGTGGCAAGGAAACACAGCAGCTATAATTGGCGTAATATACATGCTGTTTCCAGCTTTGACAGCAATTTTTGTCCAAAAAGTCCTCTATCATGAACCTGTAATGGAGCCCCTTAAAGTGTCATTCAAACTGAACAAGTGGTTTGCTGTAGCCTGGTTCTTACCTGTACTCCTAGCTCTAGCAGCAATTCTAGTGGAAATACTGTTTCCAGGAGTCTCTTATTCATCCGATATGGCAGGAATGATGGAACGTTACCGGGATATAATGACCGCGGATCAACTGGCTGAAATGGAAAAGTCCATACAGCAGATGCCGGTTCACCCGTTGTTTCTTACCATTGTTACGGGTATGATGGCCGGAATCACCGTCAACGCGCTAGCTGCCTTTGGTGAAGAATTGGGCTGGCGAGGCTTCCTGCTGCGAGAATTCAAAGCATTGGGTTTCACCCGGGCATCATTATTCATCGGTATCATCTGGGGAGTGTGGCATACACCTTTGATCCTGCAGGGGCACAACTACCCGCAGCACCCGGTAGCTGGTGTTTTTCTTATGATATTATTCTGTACATTGTTGACCCCGCTGCTCAACTATGTCACCCTAAAGGCCCGGTCAGTAATAGCCGCGGCCATCATGCACGGTACTTTGAACGGTACCGCAGGTATTGCCATCATGATGGTAAAAGGAGGCACTGATTTGACCATTGGTCTCACTGGTGCTGCCGGTCTAATCACCTTGCTCATTGCTAATATAATTCTCTATTTGGCAACTCGAGGATACCGTGATATCGAATATGCTTAGAATTAGTTACCGTTCAGCCTCAGTCAGGGAGTCCCATGCCTGGTCCACCAGACTCCTATTATCTAACAAGCTTGTCACCAAGTGGTTGTCCAGCTCTCTCTCCTGGACCATCTTGTTTAATTCCGCGGATATATGATCCCAACTCATGCCAGGCCGGTAAGGCCTGTCCTCATGCAATGCTGTAAAAATATCAGCCACGATTACTATACGGGACTGAATTTCGAGCTCAGCACTGCATTTTCCGAAAGGATAACCAGAGCCATCAGAGCGTTCATGATGATAGGCTGCCCATTCAGCCAAAGGGAAGGTTTGGGTTAGAGGCTTGAGCAGCCAATAAGTATAGTAGGGGTGCTGTTTAATAGCATTAAACTCTGAAGAACTCAGCGGCCCAGGTTTTTCCAGGATTTCTGTCGGTACGGACAGCTTGCCCAGATCATGAAGCAATCCAGCAATTTCCAACTGTTGTGCTTCTGCAAAAGATAATCCTACCTGTTCTCCTATAAAGCGAGCCAGCCAAGCTACTCCCCTGGAATGCCGGTAAGTAAATGTACTTTTGGCGTCAACCACCCGGGCGAACAAGCGAGCTATATCGGCCAAGTATTCCAGTTGCATTGGTATGCGGGAAACAGGAGCTATAGTCTCCAGCAAATAGGCTTCCCATGGTGAAGCCAAGTCAAACCAGAAACTATCGTGCTTGGCCAGGTCATTTAGCAAATCTACCAGGTCAGGGTCAAAGAAATGTCCCTTCAAGCGATGCAGGGTTCGCATTATAAACTCTTTCTGATCCAGTATGTTACCTTCATCCGCAATCATAATATCCAAGCGATCAGCCAGGTGTATGATACGACTATGCAGGGGGATATGAGCACCCTTTAAACCAGATGGATTATTTCCGGACCAGCGGTCATGATGAGTGGCTATAATACCAGCCAGGTGTTTTAAGGACCGGTTTCCCCTCAGCAGGTTCTCGCCCCGGAGACAGTGCTCCCAGGGAGATTGAACATCTAAATGCTGCAGCTCTATTTTTTCCTGCCAACTGATTACTCCTATATCATGTATAAGCACTGCTTGCAACAACTGCAGGAGTTCGTTAGTTTCCATTCCAGCGGCCACGCCAAGTTTAGCAGCAATTAGTGCTGTGCGGCGGTGGTGACGCATCATCCCCTGATGCGAAAAGTCCAGGCTGCGGGAAAGGCTTAAGAAACTACCTATTACGTTCATTGCATCACCTTAAAGCATGTTTTCTTGGCTGTCTTCCTCACCAGGCCAGCTGTTTCCCAACCTGATTTGAAATTGCATATTGTACAAATCTGGAATATTCCTCAACAAAAATTTACTATTATCCAGCCGTTTGGTCAATTAATTTCCGAAAGAGTAGTTCCTATGGAATTAATGACGACATATGTAGTTCCAGACTGTCAAAGAAGTCTTTTAGCGGTTAGACGTTTGAGATTGCCACGCCCCTCCGGGGCTCGCAATTGTCACCTGAAGCACAGGCCACAATAAACGAAAACTTAAGCCTGTCATCGCGAGGAGCGAAGCGACGTGGCGATCTGTTAACTCACACCGTTAGTTGCCATAGAGATTGCCACGCGCTACGCGCTCGCAATGACACAATTGGGAGCTATTATCCCAGCCATGACATACTAGGGAAGCCGTTTTCATAGCAATGACACAATTGGGAGCTATTTTCACAGCAATGACACATAAGACGGCCTTTTGGTATGTCATCGCGAGGAGCGTAGCGACGTGGCGATCTCTTTTAGCTAATTTTTTGACACTCTCTGACGACATATGTCATTCTTATTTTTGCTACAATAGATAAAAAAATCGAAAAGGAGGCCAATCATGGAAACCATTGAATGTATTAAGACCCGCAGAAGTATCAGGCGCTTTACTGATCAACCGGTGTCCGATGAAGTATTGAAAGAAATTTTGGAAGCCGTTCGCTGGGCTCCTTCATGGCGCAACACTCAATGCTGGCGGATAATCGTAGTGAAAGACCCTTCTATAAAAGCCAGCTTGAGCCAACTGTTGTCTGAAAACAATCCTGCCACCAAGGGAGTACAGGAAGCTCCCCTCTTGCTGGTTTTATGCGCCCAGCTGGGTATTTCCGGCTACACCGAAAAAGGCCCGGCAGGCAATAAAGGCGACTGGTTTATGTTTGATGCAGCCCTGGCAGCTCATGCCCTGGGGCTGGGAACAGTTCATGTGGGCAATATTAAACATGCAGAAGTGGACAAGTTACTGGGACTGCCGGAAGATATCGTATCCGTGGAAATCATCCCCTTGGGATATCCGGCCCAAACACCCGATCCCCGGCCCCGCAAAGAAATACCCGAATTCGTATTTCTGGACCGCTACGGGCAGAGCCTGGACATATAGAGCACTGGTTGGCAAGAAAGCTGTTTATCCCCCTTGTCAACCTAAAAAAGATACAAAAACGGGGTTGCTGACGGCTTCAGGAGTTATTGTCACACAACCCCGTTCTCTTGCTTCTTTTGGCATTACTCGTTATTCACGCTGTTATCTGCTCCCTGGTACACTATTCTGCTCATCCTGTGCTGTTTCGTTCCGTCTTAATGCATCATAGTAATGGTGATGCTCTGAGTCGCAGAGTTCCAATCCACTCGGGCTCCCAGGGCTTCACTGACAAAACGCAGGGGTACGAAAGTGCGTCCGGGAGGATAGGCCAGTTCTGCCGGGCAGTCCAGTTGCACCGGGGTTCCGTTTACCATCGCCTCGGCAGAGCCAATGGTCAAGCTTATCTCGCCTGGTTTTTGGTCACGGACAACCCGGATGATCACCTGCCGGTTTTCCTCCTGCCACTCCACCTGTGCTCCCAGGGCTTCACTGATGAAGCGCACTGGAACCAAGGCCCGGTTTACTTCGGCTTTAAGACAGGGGGCTGCGTCCAGCTCACAGGCCGCACCATTTATCATAGCCCGGGGCTGACCCAATGTAAGGGTAATACGGGTTTCCTTCTCCGTCATTATAACTGTGTACAGGCTGAACCTATCAGTGATAAAGCTGAAGGTCTGGGTTTCCGGATCATACGTGCCGCCCAGTTCAATGGGGATGAGGGTCCCATCGGGGCCTGCTCCCAGGCGTACTCCCTTGAGGCGGTCGATTTGCTCCTGGGTAAGCTGCCCCAGGTGAGCCAGGCTGATGGTAATGGTTACGGGTTCATTGAAACCGGTGATGAAGGCAGCTTCCTGCTCACCGGTTTCTCCGGTGCTCAGTATCTGAATGGACAGGTCGAACAGCGCTCCCACTACCTCAAACAGGCTGCCGGTTCCGGCAGGGGAAAGATTATCAAGTATTTCTTGCTTTTCCTCACCGGTTATTTCCCGTCCGCTGATTTTGACATAAGCGTTTTTATCCAGTGCAGATATTTGTTCATTATCCAAGGCATAGGGAGGAAAGCGGAGAACCAAGCCGGAATTTTCCAAGATCAATGGTAGATTTTCCTGGACCAACCACTGAATAAACGGAACAGATAAAATAACGCCATGCCCATCAAATTCAGCCAGACTCAGCCGGGCCTGGCCTTCTTCCTGCCGGGCCTTGCCCAGCAGTTTGTCTCCTTCTGTCAGTGCCAGACCGGTGACTGGAGATTATAGCTGCTGTCACGGCTCCCGCTGCTGCCGCCACCTCCGGAACTGCTGGATCCGGTGCTGACCATTAGCTCTGCCGACCAGGAGGATGGGTTGCCCGCCTTATCTACTGCCCGCACCCGGAAGGTGTAGGTGGTGGAGGGTGTGAGATTGGTTTGGGTATAGGCGGTGCCGGAAGGAGCGGCTACCTGTTGCCAGCTGCCCGAGTCCGGTTTCATTTCCACCTCGTAATGGCTCACTCCCGCATTGTCAGTGGCTTGGTCCCAGGCCAGGCTGATGCTGGTTGTGGTTTTGCCGGTACTGCGCAAGTTGGCGGGTGCGGAAGGAGCCTCTGTGTCTGGTTTAATTGCAACCGTAAAGGTGGCAGACTTGCCTTCATAAGTCACGGTGATCACTTGGGTTTCAGCAGAAGCACTACTGTCAAAGCCGCTGATGTTTGCCCCGGTAATGGTCAGTTCCCTCGTCTTGCTGTCATTGTAAATGCCGGCAACAACAAGACCGGTCAAATCAAGGGCTTCCCCCACAAAGTATTGGGTCTTAGCCGGAGGTTTGATGATTTCAATTCGTTCCAAAACCGCAACTACAGTTACTGTAACCTGCTGCGAGTTAGTGACGGCATCCACCTCAACTGTTAAATGATGTTCTCCGGACACATTCAGAGTAATTGGAACAGTGGCGTCCCCACCGGTAAAGGTTATGGTGCCATTGCAGACTTGTCCGCTTTGGTTGCTGGTAATAGTAACTTTAATGTCACCGTTCAAACTATTTTCAAATATACCTTTGGCATCGGTAATGCGCAGGCTAAAAGCTTCGTCGACTTTTTTGCTGCCCGGTATCTCCAGGGCAACGTGGAACCCGGAATAATCCGGCCAGGTCTCCTGTTCCCAGCGCAAACGGGGACAACTGTTGTTTTCGTGGATGTACCATACACTGGCAAAATCCCAGCCTGCAAAAGTACTTAGCTGCTTCATTTCCCCGGTGGTCTTGGGCGTGCCTTTGCCTGTATCGCTTCGACCGGTGGTGTCCTTATCATAGTAAGAGTTGCTGACGGTACCGTTGGTGTTATCCCCCACCAGGCCGCCGGACCTGCTCTTTCCGGGCACTTGACCGGTAGCGTAGCAGTTGGTGATAGTGCCCCTATTAATCCCCGCCAAACCGCCGACATCATTAGAGCCGGTCACGGCCGCTGCGGCGTAAGAGTTTTGAATGATACCAGTATTAGAACCTGACAGACCACCAACTATTGGACCTGCGCCGGAAACCTCTCCTGCGGCGTAGGAGTTGGTGATGGCACCGGCATTTCGGCCCACCAAGCCGCCGACAATATGACTGGGCCCACGATTAGCGGTCACTTTTCCCCCAGCCCAGGAGTTGGTGATGGTACCTTCATTGTGCCCCGCTAAGCCGCCGGCAGCCTCCTTGCCATCCACCTTGCTGTCGCTGGCATTTGCTGTGGCGCCGGAGTTAGTAATGGTGCCTCGATTATAACCAACCAGGCTGCCTACATATATATTCCCCCTTCTATGATTACGTTTTCCAGCTTTACGTTTCTGATTTCAGCATCGCTGCCTGTGCAGCCAAACAGGCCTATATAACTGGTATCGGGACGATTGATGGTTAGGTTGGTGATCGTAACCGTTGCCGTCAAAAGTGCCGGAGAAAGGAATATCCTTAGTTCCGATGGGAGCCCAGCCAGCGCCCTCATTGTATGGAGGCACCCCTAGATCAATATCTGCAATTAACTCGTAGTGAGCGCTTAAATTGCTGCGCACCTTATTTAACTGGTAGGCGTTGGCAATTTTCCAAGGATCTTCTTTTGTTCCCATCCCGCCTGCAAAATCCTGTGACTGAATACCGAACCTCAATACAACGTTTTCCTGGTAAACTGATTCGGCCACTCCCCGGTATACCTCCTCGTAAACACTGGAGGAATCGAACTCACCACCCAAGGCTTTCTCTTTCCCCGGCTGTTTTCCCCATGTCGGATCAGGCAGCCAGATCAAGGCAAAAAAGGCTGTCAGCACCACCAGGGAAAGGAAGGCTTTTCCCTCCATCAACCTAACTCTCATAAGGTACCCTCCCCCATAACCAACAGTTATCGCTCGAATGCTGAATCGGCTGATTAGTTATTAAAAGAATAAGTACAATGAAAGTTAGTGCAGATTTGCAAACCTTCAACGCCGCCACACCTGGCAAATATTGTCGCATATGGTAAATAAAATGACAATTAATTTATATCTGTTGTTCTTGCTATAATATTCGATGATTTCGAGAGTTAAAGGTACGAAGCCCTCGTTTTGGTGGTTTTATGCTCTCAACCGGATGGGCTATTCAGAAAATAAGTCTGGCGGGGAAATAAAGGTGATTGGTAGGCGGCAGGACTTTTGCGGAACGATGTCGAAATAGTTGTAAGTCAATAATGACTTATGAATTAAAAATAAAATAGAGTCTTCGAGCCCAGTCGCCTAAAGCTGAAGCCATGGTACTCGGGCCGGTAGGGTGTAATTGGAAACGATTACGCCTCCCAGTGCGGAAAGAAGGCTAGGAGTGAATTATACTTTGGTTAGCGGTCTGCTTTTCGCAGTCCGCTAATTATTGTTTCTGAGGGAGAAATATGACCAGTTTACGTAACGTAAGCCTATCCTTTGGGCGACTAAAAGTACTGGACAATTTCAGCGCTGAGTTTGGATGGAATAAGTTTACCTGCCTGTTCGGACCCTCAGGTATCGGAAAGTCCACCATATTGAATTTATTGGCAGGACTTCTCCAGCCTGATGCCGGCGAGGTTTGCTCATCTCATAAAAACATAGGCTATGTTTTCCAGGATCCCCGCCTATTGCCCTGGTGCACCGTAAAAGAAAACATGGAAATCGGTTTATATGCTTTCGGCATTCCTGCGGCTCAACGAAACAGAATCGTATCCGCCATGATCGAAAGACTGGGATTAGCGGGTTTTGAAAATTATTATCCCACTCAGTTAAGCGGGGGAATGAAGCAGCGGGTAGCACTGGGACGTGCTTTTGTGGTTGATCCGCAACTGTTGCTGCTGGACGAGCCCTTTTCTGGTTTGGATGAAGCATTAAAACTGGATATGCTCTGGCCTATATGGCTGAGAACCCGGCTGATGACCTGACTCTGGAGATCAAGCCCTGGCAAAAAGGCGATCAGCTATTGGCCATGATAACCTCTAATGAGGTCAATATGTCCGCCACTCCAATTACCAATGCTTTTATGCTCTACAACAAGGGTATTGACATCCAGCTGGTCAATGTAGCGGTTTGGGGTATGCTCTATGTGCTAAGCCCTGAAGACAGTGTTCAAAGTGTAGCCGATCTTAAAGGCAAACAGGTGTCAGTAACCGGTCAGGGCGGTATCCATGATTTGGTTTTTCGCCACTTGCTGATCCAAAACGGTGTGGATCCTGACAAGGATCTGGAGATTATCTACTTGGATCTGCCGGAAGCATCTGCCAAGCTGGCTACCGGTGAATTAAAATATGCGGTATTAAATGAGCCCAACTCCAGTATGGCCACTCTCAATGCCCGCAAAGGCGGAGTGGAACTGAAGCGGGTCCTGGACCTGCAGGAAGAATGGCAGAAAGTAACCGGCCAGGAAAAGGCCCGTATCCCCCAAGCCGGGTTCGTGGTTCTAAACAGTGAGCAGTTGGGCAAGAATGCGGTTGCAAAATTCCAGGAGAGGTTTTCTGCCGCTGCAGAATGGGTCAATAATAACCCTGCCGAAGCCGGTCCGATAGTAGAAAAGCATTTTGAATGGATGAAAGCCCCAGCAGTTGAGCAGTCTTTGCAGTATGCCCGTCTGAATCCGGAATGGGCGGCTGATTGTCAGGAAGAAATTGAAGCCTTCTTTACTGAGCTAAGCAAGACTGCTCCGCCGGAAGCCCTGGGAGGAAAGCTTCCCGATGCAGAATTCTATTTCCAACCCTAAAAAGGACCTAGCTTACAAACTGCTCGGGGTTCTTCTTATCATTCTTTTTTGGCAGCTGCTGTCTATGCGCTACTTAAGTGTCCTGGTCCCCTCTCCCGCTGAGACTCTGTCTGCAATGAAGCAGCTGCTTCTCAGCGGAGAGATAACCAGGAACTTGCGGGTTTCTTTTGAACGGCAGTTTACCGGTTTACTGCTGGGGGTCATGATCGGAACTGCCACAGGTTTGCTGGCGGGACTTAAACGCAGCCTTGAACTTATGATGAACCCCTTGGTAAAGTGCCTCATGACTATTCCTGCGGTAATATTTGTGGTGATGGCCATGGTGTGGTTTGGCATGGGTTCGGTTATGGCTGTGTTTGTAGTGGCGTTACTGGTATTTCCCATCATGCATATTAACGTTGTAGAAGGTTTCAAGTCGATCGATTCTAATTATTTGCAAATGGCCCGTGTTTACCGGGTACCCCTGAAAATACGCTTCCAAAAAATCTATCTACCCGGTGTCATGCATTCTTTCCTGGCCGGTATATCTTTGGCTGTGGCTTCTTCCATAAGACTTACTATTATGGCGGAATTACTGGGGGCCCGGGAAGGTATGGGACAAAAAATCGCTATTTCCCGGTCTTATTTACAGACAGACCACCTGTTCGCCTGGGTATTGGTATTGATTTTTATTGTTTTCGCTCTGGATTGGCTTTTCATCCGCCCGGTAAACCGCCTGGCCAACCGGTGGAAAGTCCCTGACTGAGAAATATCCCATATGAAACTGGACAAGGAGGTTCATAATTTGGATAGCACTATTGTCTTGCAGCCCGTTGGAATAATTCATACCGGCATTGAACACCCCAAAGATATGCCGTTGGGCGGCGATCTGGCTCAAATCGAAATATTCCCTGAATATGAGCCTGCCCTCACCCGTATTGAGGAAAACTCCCATATCTGGGTGCTGATGTGGTTCCACCTTGCTGATCGGAATATCCTGACTACCCGCCCGGTCAAAGTTAACCCCGATCTTCCCGAATTCGGAGTCTTTGCCCTGAGAGCCTTCAGTCGTCCCAACCCTATTGCGATAACCATGGTACGGTTGGAAAAGCGGGAAGAGAACCGTCTCTGGGTCAGCGGTCTGGATGCTGTCAATGGTACTCCCGTCCTGGACATCAAACCTTACTACGAAGCAGACCGGGTGTTTTCCCCGCGGACATCCTATATAAGGCCTCGCCAACGCCAGATGCGCATGGACCAGTTTTACCGTCACGCTTTGAATCATCACCAGGAGACATGTGCTGATCTGTACCTGGCCGTACGCATGGCAGTGATTGCTGATGAGGTTCTGGGCCAGTTAACCCAAGATGACGTTGTAGTAAATGTACAAGGTTCCCGCTGTCTGGCAGACGCGGTACAGGGTATTACCAACGCCCGCCTGGCCAATCCGGCCCGCCTTCATTTTACAGAAAACAACACCGACCGTCCGGTGGTGAGATGGTCGAAAGGAGAGCAAATCCTGACTTTAACCGGAATACGCCCGTTAAACCAGCAGGATTTCTGGAACCTGGATGACCAGGAGATAATTGAGGTGCGCAGGTAGAAAAAGGGGGAGTTAATATGATTACCCATGGGGATTGGGAGGCAACGGTCCAATTCCATGGGCCGACAGCGGGGTGAACAACTGCTGGAACTCACTGATGAAGAATTGTTCAAAGTTGAGGAAATAAACCAAAAAGCTCCTGGCAAACCCCGGCTTCACGCGGTAGTTCGCTGCAATCGCTGCAGCGAACAGGTTATGCTGCCCTAGGCTCAAGAACAGGAAGAGAAGATCCTTTGCCCTCGCTGCCGGGAGTAGATGTCAAGGGGACAGGTGTAATGGAGGCGGGGTTGTTCTCAAATGCTCCCTGACAACTTAATCCATGAACTTTTCATACACCAGGTGTATGGAGACCACCGGCTCATCATCGTCAATCACCTGGTTAACCATAGTGCCATCATCTTGGAAATTGAAGATCAGCCATTCTCCTTCCCTGATTACAAACCAGCCCGGAAGCTCCCTGCCTTCGAAATGATCTTTGGCCAGAGCAAACTCTCTCTCATAAACAGGCAAAACCTTATCCGCCCGGTCTCCTACCCTGTCTCCCCGTGAGGTGGAATAACCGTCTCCATACAGGTTTACCTGCAAAACCGTGTTGCTCTCCTCACCAATAATTACCTCCAGGTCACCACCATAAAGCCAGCGTGTTGTGGGTTCTCCAAACCAGCTGCCGTCAGCATGCAGGGGTGCACTGGTATAATCGTCTCCTAAAATCTCTTTTACCTTATCCCCTCTATCGCCCAAGTTAATGCCAGCTATCGTTATTTCTCCGGCAGGATATTGTTCCTGCTCCCCTTGACTTTCCGGTTGGGATAATGCCTGGCATCCCGCTGCCACTATAGACATAAGTACCAGCAAAGCCAGTATCGCTGTGTATTTTGGCATGCTTAAATCCTCCGTAGTGTTGTTTTCTTTTATTATAAATACTTGCCGGTAACACCTTTCCTTGCATTTTTTACTGACTCAGTATCGCCCTTATTGAAAAAAAACAAGTGGTATCCAAATTTATCATATAATGTGGTATCTTGTTAATAATCACGCAGTAAAGGGGTGGTGCGGCTTCGATGAAAAATAAGCTCCAATGGCTTGGACTTCTTGTGGTATTGGGATTTGCCCTGATGCTAACACCCAAAATACCGGCCCTGGGACTGACGGAAGCCAGCTTTTGCGGCAGATGCCATGCCATGGATTTACAGGTTTCTACCTATCTCCATTCTCCTCACGCTAATGCTGCCACCTGCGGTGACTGCCATGACCCCCACGGGCTGATTACCGGCAGCGCCTTTGCCGCTTTCACCGGAGCCCGGGATGTTTACCGCGTAGTAACCAATACCATTCCAGCAGAAATTCGTGCTACCGACCTCAGCAAGAAAGTGCTGCAAAATAACTGCCTGCGCTGTCACGGGGATATCATGGCGGAAATTGGCGATACCAGCCACAATGGCGGCAGCTATTGCTTCCACTGTCATCAGGAAATTGTTCATCAAAGATGATGGATAAGGAGGGATAAGTTTTTGAATTCCAATAGGATCAAGAAAGGGCTGTTAATTGCCGTACCTGTTGTGGTAGTAATACTGGCAGTATGTATCTTATTTTTCAATCGCCATAATGAGGTTACTGTAGAAGGCCCCATCGGGCAAATAGCCGATAATGAAACTGATTCATCAGTCTGGGCCCAATTCTACCCGGCTCACTGGGACAGCTACCAGGCCAATTATGATAATACCGAGAATCCTTCCCATTTTGAGGCAAAGCCCTACCTGCAGGTCATGTATGCCGGGTTTGGCTTTGCCAAGGAGTACAACGAGCCCCGCGGCCATGTTTACAGCCTGGAGGATGTAATAGCGGTGGACCCGGCCCGCAAAAAAGCGGGGGCCTCCTGCATCACCTGCAAGTCTACCCAGGTTCCGGGACTAATAGAAAAATACGGTGAACAGTATTACCTCATGTCCTTTGATGACATCATTGATGAGGTAAACCAGCCCATCGGCTGTTTGGACTGCCATGACCCCAAAACCATGAACTTGAGGCTGACCCGTCCCGCTTTGATACAAGCACTAGAGAGGCAGGGCAAGGACATAGACAAACTCACCCACCAGGAACTGCGCAGCCTGGTCTGCGCCCAGTGCCATGTTACATATTACTTTGCACCGGACACCAAAGAAATTGTTTTCCCCTGGGATAAGGGCTTGAAGGCCGACCAGATCCTGGCTTACTACGATGAAAAAGAATTCAGCGAGTGGGTACACCCGGATGCCGGCACCGGTCTGGTCAAACCGCGCCATGCGGAGTATGAAACATTTATGGACAGTACCCACCAATCAGCAGGACTGGCCTGTGCTGACTGTCATATGCCCTACGTTAAGGTGGGCAACAAGAAAATCAGTTCCCACACCTGGCAAAGTCCTTTAAATAATATTGAAGAGAGCTGTACCACCTGCCATCGCAACGGCACCGACTGGCTGATTAACCGGGTAAAGACCATTCAGAACCAGGTAAAACAAGTTCAGGATTTGGCCGGTAATGCAGTGGTAGCAGCCATTAACGAACTGAAAATCAGCCGGGAAGCTCCCGGAGCAGATCAGGCCAAGCTGGAGGAGGCCATGTACCAGCACCGCAAAGCCCAGTGGTACCTGGACTACGTGGCCGTTACCAACGGCTATGGCTTCCATAATCCTACCGAAACCTTAAACAATCTGGGCATTGCCATAGACTCAGCCCACAAATCCGTGCAGCTGGCCCGGGAAGCCCGGGGAGCTCAGTAGGCTAGAACATCTTAGGCCCTGGGCGGTGTACTCCCCCAGGGCTGAGAGTGTCAAAAAAGTTGCTAAAAGAGATCGCCACGTCGCTACGCTCCTCGCGATGACATACCAAAAGGCCATCTTATGTGTCATTGCGAGCCCCGGAGGGGCGTGGCAATCTCGAACGTCTAACCGCTAATATACTTCTTTGACAGTCTGGGCTCTAGGGGATGTACTCCCCCAGGGCTATGGTTATTAACAAGCGCAGCTTATAAGCTTATGTTTGTACACCTATTTTATTTCAGCCAGAAATTACTTTAACGTAAACATAACGCTGGCGGGGGCCATCGAACTCACAGAAATAAATCCCCTGCCAGGTGCCCAACGCCAGCCGCCCGCCCGTTACCGGAATCAACTCGGAAGAACCCAGGGTGCTGGCCTTCAGATGGGCAGCAGAGTTGCCTTCAGTGTGCCGGTCCCGGGGATGATGCCAGGGGTACATTTCCTCCAGGCGCATCATAATATCCCGTACCACATCCGGATCAGCATTTTCATTGATGGTTACCGCGGCTGTGGTATGGGGGCAGTAGACCAGAGCTATACCTTCCTGAATCCCTTCCTGCCTGATAACATCCTGCACCTGTGTGGTTATATCCAGCATCTGCTGGTGTTCTCTGGTCTGCAGTCTGATCTTGTGCAGCAAAGGACCACCTCCAGTCACCTATGTCTTCACCGAAGTAAGCCGATATTTTGCAGGCAATGAGTACCGGAGCGAACCGGCTAATACTCCTGCTCCAAGCCGTAGTACCATAGATCGGCATAGAGATTGGCACACCCCGTTGGGGCTCGCAATTGTCACCAGTAGAACAGGCCACGATAAACGAAAACTTAAGTCTGTCATCGCGAGGAGCGAAGCGACGTGGCGATCTGTTAACTCACACCGTTAGTTGCCATAGAGATCGCCACGCGCTACGCGCTCGCGATGACACAATGGTTGCCTTTTTACTGACATGAAAGCCATTTTCACAGCAATGACACATTAGCAAGCCATTTTCACATCAACGCCTATATGGGCTCGCTGGGCTCAATAGCTCTTCGCCGGCGAACTACAATCGCTCTTATCCCGAGAACCAGCAACAGGAGAATTACTATAATAATCCCATAGATAGCCAAGGCTATGCCGTTGGGATGAGCCAGCCGGGCCATTAGCGAAGGATCATCATTAACGATCTTGCGCCCCTGCTTCTGGCTGTAGTATTCGGGCACCTGAGGTATCCCGTTCACTTTTTCAAAGGACTGCAGGTAACTGGCCAAAGCCCACCATTCTTTCACCTCGTTATTATTGGCATCCCGGATAATGTGGGCTTCAAAATCGGTAATAGGATCTCCCTCTTTGGTCTTGGGCACCAGGGACAGCAGACCAAAAGATTTTTCCCCGACTACGGAAAGCATTTGGGCTGAATACAACCCGGCAGCCACCCGGTAGAGCTTGTCGTCTTGAATTTCTTCCCTGGAGCCGTCCGGCCTCAACAGGGCAACATCAGTCACCTTGTTAAAGATCATGCGGTGGGGATTAAAAGTATAGGTAAGTCCGGACAAATACAGCTGGGCCGGTCTCATAATGGGAGCTATGGAGGCATCCACCTCACACACGGTTTTCAGCTCTTCGCCGGTCAAATACACGGTAAGCAAGGGGTAACCTGACCTTTTATCCGGACCAATACCTAATGAACTGACATTAAAAGCATCGGATACGGTAATATTACCTTTTACAAAAGAAGCTCTGATGGTACCGGCTGGTACCACCGCCACATCCACCGGCTCGTAACTATCACCTTCCGCCTGTTTTATGGCGTAGATATAGGCATCGCCGATAAGGTTGGCCAGAGGCTGCTCATCATGGACATCCTCCAGATCTGATGCGGGGGTAAAGCTGAAGGGAGTATAAGCCAGAACATCATCAAAGCCCAGGTTCATCGGTTTCAGGTATTTCCCCTGCACTGCAGCCTTAAACTCTTCGATGCGCTGGGCCAGTATTTCATCATCTGCAATGTCCTTATTGATGGGCAGAAGCTGGTAATTCTCCAACGACCAGGTGCCCGGAGATTCATTGGCTATAGTAATCTTGCCCAGGTTCTTACCATAGTGACCTGCTGAACAGATGTAAGTATCGCCTACCACAATGGGTTGGTTCAGAGTAGTATGAGTATGGCCACTGATTATCACATCAATTTCCGGAACCTCTTTAGCCAGAATTTCATCTTCCGACTTTTTCGGGTCAACATGGGTTCCAGAATGGGACAGGCAAATGATCATATCTACCTTTTCCTGCTTTTCCAGCTTATCCACCGCTTCCCTGGCTGCTTTTACCGGATCAATAAATTCAACTCCCGCCATAGGCGCATTGGAAACAGCATTCTTGCCGATAATCCCGAAAATCCCGATTTTGTAACCCTTGCGGTCTATAACGATGTAATCCTTAACCCCATATTCCTGCATGGCCTTTTGCAAAACCTGCAGATCCTCGCCAATAATGTTTCCCTGGTCATCCTGGGGAAATACCAGGTTGGCCGCAACTAACTGCGGCAGGCGTTCTCCGCTGGCTTTAGCGGCAAGCAGACTGCCTGCCAGGCCTTCAGGCCGGAAATCAAACTCATGATTGCCGAAAGTAGTGGCATCATAGCCCATCTGCCCCAGCATCCTCAACTCAGGAGCATCCTGGCTAAATATGGTCTGGAACAGGGTCCCCATAGAAAAATCGCCGCCATCCACCAGGATGAGATCCGGATCTTTAACCCTTTCCTGGTTAATAACGGTCTGTAAGCGAGCATATCCTCCCTGCTCCACGATCTGTTCATTCTCTTCAACCGTGTAGGGTAGCAGGTTATCATGCATATCATGGGTAAACAAAATGGTGAGAGCTTCCTGTTCAGCATCCGCTATTCCCAAAGGAAACCCTGCCAACAGCACTGCTGAAATCAGCAGCAAAGCCAAAAATCCTGCCCGTTTTTTCATCTTGTAACCCCCAAATCACTTATGTCTACCTAATTTTAGCATAATGCAGTTGTCAAGCAGTAAACCGCTTCCCCGCAGTTGAGTTGCTTTGTGCTCCGTGCTTGTAATAAAATATAAGATAACTTATGTTGGAATGACTTTTTCTATATCACCGTAAGGAGCGAAGCAAAATTGCATGCACATTCAAATCTGATTTATAGCTGATATATATGCTGTACTGAAAATCATAAATATAATGGGCATGGAAACACACCACATAAAGTTGTTAGACAATGCAACTTTTGGTAATATGATCATATAGAGAACATATGTTTGTACACGTATTATGATTGTGTAAAACTGGAGGAGATTACTAAAATGATAACTTACGTTGTTGGAGACTTATTTCAGAGTCCAGCACGTGTTTTGGTTAATACAGTTAACACTGTAGGAGTAATGGGTAAAGGTATCGCTAAAGATTTTAAAACAATATTCCCAGAAATGTTCAAGCAATACCAAACACTGTGTGAGAGAAATGCTTTCGACATAGGCCAATTATGGCTATACAAAACTCCACACAAATGGATTTTAAACTTCCCTACTAAAAAACATTGGCGTCAGCCCTCACGATTAGAATATATTGAAGCGGGTTTAAAAAAATTTGCTGCAAGTTATGTGGACTTAGGAATAACTTCAATTGCGTTTCCAATGTTAGGCTGTGGTAATGGTGAGCTTAAGTGGGAAGAAGTTAGGCCTTTGATGGAAAAATATCTCAATAATCTTCCTATAGATGTATATGTGTATTTATACGATAAAACCTGGAATAAAGCGGAGCACAAAAATGTAGAAGAAATCAAGCAGTGGCTAAGAGGAGAGCCACAGTCCCTCGCTTTCTCAGAACTATGGGAGGATGTTCAGTGTTTGCTATCCAAAAAGAACGAGTTTGTCACCCTAAACTCTGAAAAACCTTTTGAAGCACACTGTTTGGATAGTGAATCTCCTGGAATACTTATTATTGATGGCTCTGATAAATATGTAATCGAACATGAACAATTAGTTAGTCTTTGGCAACATGTAAGGAGTTTAGGTTTCTGCATGGAATCCAGCCTTCCCAATGAATTAGATGATTATGCAGAATACCTGATAGCCATTTTAAGAGAATTGCCATATTTGAAACCAGTTCTAATTAATACTTGCTACAAGCAACTAGATCATAATTCTATAGGTCTACAATATGTACCACCTATCAGTGATGAATGGTTTTCTATGATGCACGAGGTAACCAGCAGGTAATGAATAATAAAAAGGTGGATTATCGTCAATTTTATAACTACATTGATGACTTAACGAATAGCCCATGGCTAGGACCATCGCGGCGATGGTGGCCTAAATTTGTTTTTCATTTCACTAATATAACTAATGCAATACAAATATTAGAAACTGGCTATCTTTACCCTAGGTCAAAGGTAAGCCCCCATGGGTTAATGGTCAATGATAATGCCAGTCGTGAAGTAATCGAGAATACAGATCCCACATGGTTTGATTACGTTAGATTATACTTCCGTCCTCGGACTCCAACCCAGTGGCACAATGAAGGTTTCATTCCCGTACAACAAAGGTTTCAGCAAGCTCATTGTCCAGTACCTATCTTTTTCTTATTTGATTCCAAAAACATTTTATCACGGAACGGTGTATTATTTAGTGGTACGAGTTTAGCCAGAAGAGACTGTCAAGTATATTCTGATGCAGAGAGTTTTCGAAAATTACCATTTAAGTATATTTATCATGATTCATCCTTTACTGATATTGAAAAGTGGTTGATTATTGGTGCACGGCAAGCGGAAGTAATTGTTCCAGATAAACTTGATCTCACTGATCTTAAATATATTTGGTGTCGTAGTGAAGCTGAGTATAATACGCTGCTATATCTATTATCTCCGGGAGCACGCAATAAATGGAAGAATAAAATTGGGGCTGGGAAAAAAGGTAACCTATTTTATCGTAGATGGGTTTTCGTCGAAAAAGTTGATATGAATACACAAAAGGTGACATTCTATTTCAATGCCCCTCAGGAAACATGTTTACCGTTTCCAGTTAGAGTTGTAATAGTTGAATTAAGTACTAAAAGTATATATAGTTGGGAGGATTCATCGTATCAATTACCTGAAAACTATAAATTAGAAATTAGCTTACGCAATCTTAAATTTCCTAACGAATATGAAATCACGCTTTATTTTGATGATCAACTGATGTATGCTGGCAGATTTTCTGACGAAGTTTCAATCCTTTTTTAGTTTTTCAATAAATCCAGGAAAGGGTAACCCGTTATAAAAGGACAAACAAATTTTGCACCTAAATGTTCGCTCTAGTCTACGAAAGCAAACATTCAGGTGCATATTTTATAATATCCCTTTTCCCAAAAGGCATTTCCCCTATAACCTGCTCAATTCCTCCAACTGCTCTGGACTAGGATGGTTGGGGATTACTGCCACTTGTTCTTCCTTGAATGTGAAGACAATATGGTCTTCCCCAGTTATCTCCCCTATTACCGCTGCTGGTACTCCTTGACTGCCAACAGCTGCCAGGACTTCTTCCGCATGTTCAGGGGCAACCTGCACCAGCATGCGGGCCTGGGTCTCGCAAATCAAAATCTCTTCGGGAGTGATATCTTTGACCTTCACCGGCACTGCGGCTAGGTCAACTTTTGCCCCCAGACCGCCAAAACGAGCTGAC
>Ga0208823_1000284_pt1 | contig 43449 bp, 42 predicted proteins | sample AD_UKC075_MetaG_FD_184440 | JGI IMG/M metagenome (GOLD analysis project Ga0208823, IMG submission 184440) | Active sludge microbial communities of municipal wastewater-treating anaerobic digesters from USA - AD_UKC075_MetaG (SPAdes) (version 2) | ecosystem: Engineered > Bioreactor > Anaerobic >...
TAATAAATGGTCCAGATAGCGGTAAAGATTGGGTAAAAGCGATAAGAGGACTGGCAACTATTTAGAATAAATATTTATGGGTTGTTTGAGGTGAAATATTCTTCCTACCTTTTCTTGACACGTACAACCAATAACTTATTATTGACAGAAATGAATACATTTCTATATAATAGTTGTATAGGGTATTGGGGGTGTTCTTTTTGGGTAATTTAAAGCGGGTTATGATTAGTTTGCCTAATCAGCTTTTGCAGGAAGTGGATGGCTATGTGAAAAAAAGCAGTGGAAACCGCAGTGAATTTATCAGAGAAGCCATGAAACTCTACCTGGAAGAGAAGAAGAAGCAGGAGATCCGGGAACAAATGAAGACCGGGTACCTGGAGATGAGTGCCATTAATCTTCAATTAGCTGATGAAGGCATCAAGTGTGATGGGCCTACCATCTATTTTTATGAAGAGAAATTGGCGGAGAGTGAATAGAGTGTGAATGTGAGTAGAGGAGATGTCTATTATGCGGATTTAAATCCTGTTGTTGGGTCAGAACAGGGAGGAATCAGGCCTGTTCTTATTATTCAAAATGATATTGGTAATAAGTATAGCCCAACAGTAATAGTTGCTGCAATTACCTCAAAAATCGATAAAGCAAAATTACCAACCCATGTAGAAATTGCTGCCAAGGATACCAGTTTAGAGAAGGATTCAGTTATTTTACTGGAACAAATCAGGACAATAGATAAGAAGAGATTACAACGGCATGTTACCCATCTTGATAAGAGCATCATCGAGAAAGTAGATGAAGCCATTGAGATAAGCCTGGGGTTAATTGACCTATGAGCTCCCTGGAAAAGGAGTTCTTTTTTTTTAATAATGATATAAGGGATTACTTAATTAATTTTGGTTTTTTTTTAATAAAAAAGCAGAGGAGGAAGAAGTTATGAAAGCAATTATTAATGGAAAAATCTACACAATGGCAGGTGAGGTGATTGAAAAAGGCAGTGTCCTCATAGCTGATGGCAAGATAAAGGCTGTAGGTGCTGATCTTGAGATACCTGCCGGGGCAGAGATAATTGATGCAGAAGGTATGGTAGTCTTCCCCGGTATCATTGATGCCCATACCCATCTGGGGATTGGTGAAGATGGATTGGGCTGGGAAGGCCGGGATTATAATGAGATGAGTGATTCTGTTACACCTCATCTCCGGGCCATAGATGCCATTAATCCCCGGGATGAAGGCCTGAAAAATGCCTACCTCAATGGGGTAACTACAGTAATGACTGGCCCTGGTAGTGCCAATGTCCTGGGTGGGGAAAGTGTGGCCATTAAAACCTATGGCCGGACTGTTGATGAGATGATAGTCAAAAATCCTGTTGGTATCAAGGCTGCCCTGGGAGAGAATCCTAAAAGTGTCTATGGTAAACAGAATAAGTCACCCCAAACCAGGATGGCTATAGCTGCCTTATTGCGGGAGAATCTCCTCAAGGCCCAGGATTATCTGGCCGAAAAGGAGGAGAAAGAAAAAAAGGGAGACCTCTTTAAAAGGGACCTGAAAATGGAAAGCCTCCTGCCTGTTTTAAAGAAAGAACTGCCCTTGAAGGCCCATGCCCACAGGGCTGATGATATAATGACTGTTATCAGGATAGCCCGGGAGTTTGATATCAAGGTTACCCTGGAACATTGTACTGAAGGACATCAGATTGCTGAAGAAATAGCCCAATCCGGTTTTCCGGCTATTGTTGGCCCGACCCTTACCGGAAAAACCAAGGTAGAATTAGCTGACCGGGGCTTTAATACACCAGGTATTCTGGCTAAGGCTGGAGTCAGGGTAGCTATCATGAGTGATCATCCTGTAGTACCTACAGAGAACCTGCCAATTTATGCTGCCCTGGCTGTCAAGGAAGGAATGCCTGAAGAAGAAACCCTGAAGGCCATTACCATCAACCCAGCCATCATTCTGGGTATCGAAGACCGGGTGGGTAGTATTGAAGCCGGTAAGGATGCCGATATAGTTATATTTGACGGTCATCCCCTGAATATACAGTCTAAAGTAAAAGGGGTCTTTATTAATGGTGAGAGAGTACTATAGGATATAACTAAACTTACCAGCAGGATTTGTCCTGACCAGAGAGAAAGGAAGGAATGGACCATAAAACCTAGCAAGGAAAGAAGAAAGGATAATAATAAATGATAAGATCAAAGCTGTGGCAGAAGTTTATTGTCTTAATCTTGCTTTTAGCCCTATTCGCCACCGGCCTCTTTTCCCAGCCTGCCCTGGCCAGGAACAGTGAATTCCTCAATAAAGATAAGCTGGAGCTTATACTGAAAGGGGTTATCTCCCTTTATATGTTAAACAGGTTAAATTCTCTGCGGAGGGAAGATAATCCTCCCGAGCATAGGGACAGGGTCCCGGGAAAATCCCCTTCCCTGGCCGGCCAGATTATTGTCCTTGATCCCGGCCATGGTGGCAGTGATCCGGGGGCAATAGGGGCTGGGGGTTTAAAGGAAAAGGATGTCAACCTGGATATTGCCAAAAGGGTTTACCGTCTCTTAAAGGAGAATACAGGGGCCCAGGTATATTTAACCAGGGATACAGACCGCTTTATATCCCTGGCTGAACGGTCTTCCCAGGCCAATAAGCTGGGAGCAGATCTTTTTATCAGTATCCATATTAATGCAGCAGAAAATGGCAGAGAGCGGGGTATTGAGACCTATGCCTATCATAATGCTTCCAGGGAAAACTGGGCCCTGGCCTGGTATTTACAGGAGCAGCTGGTAAAGGAATTAGGTTTGCTGGACCGGGGTATAAAGGCAGGGAATTTCCATGTTATCCGGGAAACCAGGATGAATTCGGTTCTGCTGGAGATAGGTTTTATATCTGATGCCAGGGAAGAAGCCCTCCTGGCCAAGACCAGCACCAGGGAAAGGGCTGCCCAGGCTATCTATGCAGGGATTATCAATTATTATCAAAACATATAATCTATCTGGTTCTGTAACCACCGGGTTTTTTTATTCTCTGGCTTTACTCGTTTATAAATAGCCAGGCCTGGCAGGGGCCAGAAAAAGAAGTAGAACTTGACACCTGCTATATTTTTCTATATAATTTAATAAAATTAATTTAAAGCCTTAATAAACCAAAGACAATGAGCAGGAAATAATTAAAAGGAACTTATGCAAGCGAACCAGGGATGGTGGAAGCCTGGCCATGAGTCTTTTAATTTACCCGCCTGGGAGTCGAAGGTGAAATAAATCAAGCCTTTCCGGTATTTCGGCCGTTAGACCGATAGCTTATTTTTCTCACAGAGGGCTTCCTTCCTCTGGAGGGAGAAAAGTAAGTGGTTGAGGGGGTTCAGGATTTGAACCAAGGAGGATGGTACCGCGAGCACAGCCTCGTTCCTGCAGGGAACGGGGCTTTTTTGCAATAAATATAAAAGAGGGAAAAGGGCTGGCAAAGAGGCTTTTTTCTATATTATGCAGACAAGTATAGGAGGAGTAGAGGAAGATGAGGAGTATGCCTTATAAAAGAATTGTAGTTAAAATAGGGAGTAGTTCATTAGTCCATGAAGGGGGCAAGCTTAATCTACAGAGGATCGATCACTTTCTCCGCCAGATGGTGGATTTGAAAAATCAGGGGCGGGAGGTCCTTTTTGTTACCTCTGGTGCCATTGGTGCCGGCATGGCCGCACTGGGCTTTAAGGAAAGGCCCCAGCTGATTCCTGAACAACAGGCCCTGGCTGCTGTGGGCCAGGCCCAGCTCATGGCCATCTATAATCGTTTTTTACGGGAATATGGAGAGATAGGGGCCCAGATCCTCCTGACTGCCAGTGACCTGGAGGACCGGAAACGCTATCTCAATGCCTATAATACCATGATTAATCTATTAAAAAGGGGGGTAATCCCCATTATCAATGAGAATGATACCGTGGCTACCCAGGAGATCAAGTTTGGGGATAATGATACCCTTTCTGCCCTGGTAGCCAGCCTGGTGGATGCAGACCTTTTGCTTATTTTATCAGATATTGATGGCCTCTATAATGGGAATCCCCGGCTGGAGAAAAACCTGAAGAAAATAGATAAGGTAGAGGGGATTACAGCAGAGATTGAGGCCCTGGCCGGTGGTTCTGGTAGCAGATATGGAACAGGGGGTATGCAGACCAAGCTGGCAGCTGCCAGAATTGCCAATAATTCCGGGATTACCATGGTCCTGGGCCCGGCCTATAGGGATTATGTTATTCTGGATATTCTGGATATGTTAGAAAAAGGCCAGGATTACTCTCTTGGCACTACCTTCCTGCCGGGGGAAAACCCTTTAAGCAAGCGGAAACACTGGTTATTGTATAGTCCTACAGTCTATGGTAGTTTAACCATTGATGAAGGGGCAGAAAAGGCCCTGCTGGAGAAGGGCAAAAGCCTCCTGCCAGGAGGTGTCTTTGCTGTAGAAGGAGACTTCCAGCAGGGGGATCCGGTAAATGTGTTAAACCAGGAGGGTACTTTGATCGGGAAAGGCTTGGTGAATTATTCTGCCCGGGAGGTAGACCTGATTAAGGGCCTCCATTCCCGGGAAATCAGTACTGTCCTTGGTTTCAGCAATGGACCTGATGTTATTCACCGGGATAACCTGGCCATCTGTAGGAATGGTAACTAGACCCGGAATTTTAAAATCCTGAAGTAATTATAAAGGGGGAGATAGTAGTGAGTATTCGAGAAGAGATAATTGCCCAGGCCAGGGAAGCCAGGAGGGCAGCCAGGATCCTGGCCAATCTTTCCACAGAGGTGAAGGATCAGGCCCTGGAGGCTATTGCTCAGAGTCTGGAGGTTTCCATGGCAGAAATCATGGCAGAGAACAGGAAGGATCTGGAGGCAGGGGAAAAGGCAGGCTTATCTAAAGCCTTGCTGGACCGTTTATTGCTGAATGAAGAAAGAATTAAAGGGATGGCTGAGGGCTTAAGGGAATTAATCAAGTTGAAGGATCCAGTTGGTGATATTATTGAAATGTGGCGGAGGCCCAATGGCCTCCAGGTTGGTAAGATGCGGGTACCCATGGGGGTAATTGCCATTATCTATGAAGCCAGGCCCAATGTTACCATTGATGCTGCCGGCCTCTGCCTGAAAGCAGGTAATGCTGTTATCCTGCGGGGGGGTTCAGAAGCCATTAATTCCAACAGGATCCTGGCCAGGATTGCTGCTGAGGCAATAGCCCGGGTAGGTTTACCTGCTGCCAGTATTCAACTGATTCAGACTACAGACCGGGAGGCTGTTTCAGTTTTACTGGGCCTGAATGAATACCTGGACCTCCTTATCCCCAGGGGTGGTGCCGGCCTGATCAGGAGGGTTATCAATGAAGCCCGGGTCCCGGTTATTGAGACCGGAACAGGTAATTGCCATATCTATGTAGACCAGGGGGCAGATTTGGAGATGGCCCGGGAGATAGTCTTTAATGCCAAGACCAGCCGGCCGGGGGTCTGTAATGCAGTGGAGACTTTACTGGTCCACAGGGATATAGCCGGGGAATTTTTACCGGAATTATATCAGGTTTTGAAAGAAAGCCAGGTGGAATTACGGGGTTGTCCAGGAGCCCGGGAAATTATTCCGGAGATCAAGGAAGCCACTGAAGAGGACTGGCAGGAAGAGTACCTGGATTATATCCTGGCTATCAAGCTGGTCAAGGACTTTGAGGAGGCAGTTAACCATATCAATACCTATGGGACAAAACACTCGGAGGCCATCATTACCAATGACTATAGCCGCAGCCAGCGCTTCCTCCAGGAGGTAGATGCTGCTGCAGTCTATGTTAATGCCTCTACCCGTTTTACTGATGGCAACCAGTTTGGCCTGGGAGCTGAAATCGGCATCAGTACCCAGAAACTCCACGCCCGGGGGCCAATGGGTTTAAATGAATTAACCAGCTGTAAATTTGTCATCTATGGCCAGGGGCAAATCAGAGAATAAAAAGCAGGAGTTTTTCTCCTGAAAAGGAACTTTTTATATAAAGATAGGAAAAATCCTGTAAAGGAGTGTTGGTGATGAAAATTGCTATTATTGGCCTGGGGAGGATGGGTTCAGCCCTGTTAAAGGGTATTATGAATGCCGGAATAGCTAAGGCAGAGGATATTATTGCCAGTGATCCCCTCTTGACCGAAGAGGAGAGTAACCTGGACTTTTATGGAATCAGGACCACCAGGGATAATTTGCTGGCTATCAGGACAGCAGATCTCATTATCCTGGCAGTGAAACCCCAGCTCTTTCCTTCCCTGGCAGCCAGTTATGCAGGGGAGATCAAGGATAAGCTAATTGTTTCCATTATAGCTGGTTTGAGTATAGCCAAGTTAAGCAAGGAACTGGGGGCAGCCAGGAGGATAATCCGGGTTATGCCCAATACACCGGCCCTGATCAATGAGGGTATCTCTGCCCTGGCTGCCAGTCCCACGGTAAAGGAGGAAGAAATGGCCCTGGTCAAAAAAATCTTCCAGAGTCTTGGTGAAGTAGTGGAAGTAGAGGAAGATTTGATGGATGGGGTTACAGGCTTAAGTGGCAGCGGCCCGGCCTATGTTTACCTGATGATTGAGGCCCTGACAGATGGCGGTGTCCTGACAGGTTTATCCCGGGACCTGGCCTTAAAACTGGCTGCCTGGACGGTACAGGGGGCAGCAAAAATGGTCCTGGAGACGGGAAGGCACCCGGGAGAATTGAAGGATATGGTTACTTCCCCGGCAGGTACTACTATTAGGGGTCTGGAGCTATTGGAGGAAAGGGGCTTCCGGTCTGCCTTGATAGCAGCAGTAAAGGCAGCAGCAGACCGGTCCAGGGAATTGAACAATATTTAAAGTTTATATTATTTAATAATTTAAATCCTTTAATGGTTTAAAACCTTTAATGGAAAGCCTGGCTCCGTAAATAAAAAGGAGGTTAAGAGATGTGTGATACTGTGGCGGCTATTGTCTCACCGGAACATTCCTTTTTTGGCAAGAATTCTGACCGGGACCCGGAAGAATTCCAGTTTGTTTATATTTCTACTGACCCGGCCAGGGAATTCCGGGAAAGGCCTGTCCAATATGAGAAAAAGGAGTACCTGGAGAAATCCTTTCCCCTCTTAAGGGAGATCTTCCCCCACTATCAGCACCCTTATTCAGCCCTGCTTTCAAAACCAGACTGGATCTGGGGGGCAGAGATGGGGGTAAATGAAAAAGGCCTGGCTATTGGAAATGAAGCGGTTTTCTACCGGGGGGCAAAAAGGGTCGAGGGGCTCCTGGGGATGGATATCCTCCGCCTGGCTCTCCACAATTGCAGGGATGTCCAGGAGGCTGTCGGCTTTATTACCGGCCTTATTGAAAAATACCCCCAGGGGGGTAATGGCAGTTTTACAGGTAAATTGTATTATCACAACTCCTTTATCATCAAAGACTTCAAAGAAGCAGTAGTCCTGGAGACAGGGGGAGATACCTGGGCCCTGAAGGAGGTGGCAGATTATGCCACTATCTCCAATGCCTATTCTATCAGGGATGATTTCCAGCAATGCAGCAAGGAAGGGCCCGGGAATCTAAAAAAAGACCTGGAAGACAGGCTTTTTACCTTCTTCTCCCGGGGAGACCTGCGCCAGAAACTATCCAGTACTTACCTGGCAGAAAAGGAAGTAAATCTACGGAATTTATTTGGCTTATTCCGTTTACATAAAAACAATTCTCTCCAACCGGAAAGGGGCATGACTTCTATCTGTATCCACCCCGGTATTTTTATAAAAAGTGAGACTACCTCTTCCCTGGTTATTGAATATTTCCAGGATAGGTTCCTGGCCTGGTTTACAGCTTCACCCAACCCCTGCCTTTCTCTATATAAACCACTGCTTTTCCAGGAGGAAGTCCTGGAGGAGAACCCCTTTATAGATCTGGAATATGCCTATCTTTACAGTAAAAAATGGCGGCAGCTTTCCCGCCAGCTGGGCAAGAAAGCAGCCTATTTTCATTCCAGGCTGGCAGGGGAAAGGGACAGGGTGGAAGAGGAGATGGAGAAAAAAATGGCTCCCTTTTTAAGAGGAGAGGAAGATGGCCAGGAAGTCTGGCTGGAGTCACTGGAGATGGCCGAGAAATACCTTAATAAAATTGAAAGCTCATCCCGCTGAAGCCTTCGATAAAAAGCAGGGGAGGCAGGTAAAGCAAGGGAAGAGGGAAGGGAAAGAAGAGTGAAATTTCCTCCTGTATATGATAAAATATATTGATAGTTATTCCAGTAATAAAGGGAGTAGATAGTATGGAAAAATTCAGAATCAGTAAGGAAAGGGCTTTTGAACTGCTGGCTAAATACGGTAGCCCCTTATATGTTTATAGTGAAGAGCTTATCAGGAAACGCTGTCGGGAGATGAAGGGACTCCTTAGCCGGGAAAATTTCCGGGTTAATTATTCGGCCAAGGCCAATACCAATCTGGAAATCCTGAAAATTATCAGGGATGAGGGTTTATATATTGATGCCATGTCTCCTGGTGAGCTGATAATAGAAGAAAAAGCAGGTTTCAAGCCTGAAGAGATCTTATATGTATCTAATAACCTTTCTCCAGAAGAAATGCAGTTTGTCATTGAGAAGGGGATTCTGCTCAGTGTTGATTCCCTTTCCCAGTTGGAACTCTACGGCCAGCTTAATCCTGGCGGCAGGGTAGTTGTCAGGTTCAATACCGGTATCGGTGCCGGCCATCATCAAAAGGTTAATACAGGGGGCAAGAAGACCAAATTTGCCATCCAGGCTGAATTTATCCCCCAGGTAAAGGAAATCCTGGCCAAATACAGGCTTAGACTGGCTGGTATCAATCAACATATTGGTTCCTTATTCCTGGGGGTGGAAAGCTATCTGGCCAGTGCCCGGAGACTCTTTCAACTGGCTAAGGAATTTCCCGGCCTGGACTTTGTTGATCTGGGAGGGGGTTTTGGTATCCCCTATCACCCGGAGGAAAAGAGGCTGGATCTTGTCCAGCTGGGCCAGGAGCTGGAAAAGGCCTTTGAGGAATTCCTGGCAGAATATGATAATCCAGACCTGATCCTGATGGTGGAGCCAGGCCGTTATATAGTGGCTGAGGCAGGGAATCTTTTGGGCAAGGTTTATTCTGTCAAGGAAAACTATGGAGTCAAGTATATCGGTACAGATCTGGGCTTCAATGTCCTGATGCGGCCAATTCTCTATGATTCCTACCATGAGGTCCAGGTCCTGAAAAACCCCGCCAGTAAAGAAACCAGTAATAAGAGGGAAAGGGTTAATATAGTGGGCAATATCTGTGAAAGCGGGGATATCTTAGCTGAAAACAGGGATTTACCCCTGATTGAAGAAGGGGATATAGTGGCTGTAATGGATGTAGGGGCCTATGGTTTTGTAATGTCTTCTAATTACAATTGCCGCCTCCGGCCGGCTGAAGTATTAATAGATGCTGGAGGCCAGGACCGCCTGATCAGGAAAAGGGAAAGCTATGAAGACCTCTTGCGGCATTTCCCTGGCTTATAAAAGCGGATGGGGGGCGACATAGGGGGACGGTTCCAACACAGGGGACTGCCCCTGTTGTAGTAGAGTAATCCTGTTTAATCACAAAACCCAGTGGAACCGTTGCTTAATCATTATTAAAAGGATATAATGGGAATATATTAATGAAGAAGTATTCAATTAAAAAATGAAGAGGTGGCTCCCTTGAAATGGATAAATAATCTGGAGAGAAAATTTAAAAAACTGGCCATAAAAAACCTGATCTTGCATATAGTGATGCTGACTCTTTTAGTCTATATCTTGAACTTACTGGACCAGAGAGGGATCTTGCTCTATAACCTGGCCCTGATCCCCCAAAGGGTTTTCAGGGGGGAAGTCTGGCGGCTTTTTACCTATATTTTTATCCCACCATTGCGCAACCCTCTCTTTCTTTTCTTTGCCCTTTATCTCCTTTATCTCATGGGTTCGGGGCTGGAAAGGGTCTGGGGGACTTTCCGCTTTAATTTATTCTACTTTGTCGGCCTGTTGGCTACATCCCTGGTCTCCCTCCTGACCGGGATAGGGGTAACTGCTGATTATATTAATTTATCTATTTTCCTGGCCTTTGCCAGGCTGTACCCTGATTTTGAGCTGGTCTTATTTTTTGTCCTCCCGATAAAGGTTAAGTATCTGGCAGTAATCAACTGGATTTTTATAGTTTATACCATCATTACTGCCCCCCTGTCTGTGAAAATTACCGTTCTTGTGGCTTTAGCTAACTATTTTCTCTTTTTCGGCAAAGAGATCCTGGAGGACCTGCGGTTGAGAAAAAAGGTCTATAATAATAGAAAAAGATTTGATGTCATTAGATATGAGGGCAAGAAAACAATCCATCAATGTACTATCTGTGGTATTACAGAAAAAGATGATCCGGAGATGGAGTTCCGCTATTGTTCTAAATGTGCTGGTGCCTATGAATACTGCAGCAAACATCTAAGGGACCACCAGCATATCCAGGATGGGGATAACTGATCCTGAATATTCAGGCAGAGGATAGTGGCCTTAAAGTTCCACAACAGGTTAAAGGGTAAAAGGGGAACTAATAGGCTATATCTGTCAGCACAAATTTTTCTCCCAGGTAATGGAGGACCAGGCTATGGCTGGAACGCTGGGTCTGGTAAGGGAATTTTACGATTATCTTGATCTTCCAGCCCAGAGGCTGATCCAGGGGAAAATCTTCCACCACTGGCAGCTGGGCTACAGGTTTGATGATTTCCCCATCTTCTGCTTGCAGGTAGATATCTCCCAGGCCTTCTTTATCAAGGGTTTGGCCTTCTAAATCTGTCAAATAGAGGTGATAGGCCGTATGGCTCTGGTCGCCATAAACTATGGAATAGATGATAAAGAAACGGTTGACAGCGATTTTTTCCAGGTCCAGCCTGACCTGTCCCTTTTCTGTACTGATGGAAGAGGGAACCGGTAGTGGCAGATCAATTTCTTCTGTAGTAACCGGGAAGGCTGCCTGGGCTGTAGTTTGAAAAATATATACTTTATTTACATAATGCTTCTTTATTCCACCATAAAAACCAAGAAGAAAAAGGGAAAAGAGGATTAAGGCCAGAATTATTTTCTCTTTTTTCATAGAAAAACCTCCCACAGGCTAATCTATCCAGATAAAGAAAAATAATATCTCTATTAAAAATACCCTTACTATTATATATGTGTAAGAACTGGTCCATATATCCAGAAGAAAATTGGCCCGGATAAGAAGGGGGAGTAAAAAGAAAAATAGGAGGAGAAAAAATGAATCGTTATCTTAGAATCTTATTAATTATTGTTTTGCTGGCAGTCATCTTATTTATCAGCAATCCAGAGAAAAACCATTTTATCGACTGGGCAGTAAAGAAGGCTGAAAGGCAAAGCAGTTCAGAATTGGAAAGTTTTCTCGGCGGGGTAGTGGGCCGGCCCCTGTTAAATGTAGCTACCAGCAGGGATAATTATTACTTATTCAGTATCTTCAGGGTTGAAAAAGGTACTGAAGACAGTATTTTCCTGGGTTTTTTCAGGTATGTCTTTATTCAGATCAGGTAAGGATAGAGAAAGGGGGTGATTATTATCACTGGAGAGCAACTTACTTTAAGGTTACTTGAAGACCGCTTTGCCATCTGTAAGACTGATAATAATCTGCCAATTCCCATCTGGATTTTAGGGAGCAGGGATTTCTATTCAATTACCAGGACAGAGGAAGAGATGTCCATTATAGTTAAAGAAAGTTCTGCACCCCAGGATGTAGAGAAAGAAGTGGGATGGCGGGCCTTTAAAATTGAAGGTATACTTGATTTCTCTCAAACTGGTATCTTATCTTCCCTCAGTGGGCTACTTGCAGCTGAAGGGCTCCCTGTTTTTGTTGTATCTACCTACAATACAGACTATATCTTTATCAAGGAAAAGGATCTGGAAAAGGCCAGGAAAGTTTTAAGTACAAGCTATAATATCCTGAATTAAGGAAGTAATAATCAAGATAATAGAATACAATATTAAGGGGAAATAAAGAAGACTATTAAGGAGATAGAAGATGAAGATAAGGATTTTACAATTGATCGAAGGAGCCAAAAAGGCCCAGGGGTTAACGGTTATTATCGATGTTTTCCGGGCCTTTTCCCAGGCCTGCTATGTTTTTAATAATGGGGTAGAAAGGATAATTCCCGTCGGGAGCCTGGAAACTGCCTATGGCCTGAAGGAAAAAAACGGGGATTTTATCTTAATGGGTGAAAGAAAAGGCAAGATATTACCGGGTTTTGATTATGGCAATTCTCCTGCCCAGATCCAGGGGGTGGATTTTAGGGGCCAGACCCTGATCCATACTACCTCCAGCGGAACCCAGGGGATTGTCAATGCCCTCCAGGCTGATGAGATTATAACCGCCAGTTTTGTCAATGCCCGGGCAGTGGCCAATTATATTAAAGAAAAAGAACCGGCAGTAGTATCCCTGGTTGCTATGGGAACAGCCGGGATAGAGCCTGGTATTGAGGATATCCTCTGTGCCTATTATATAAAAGACCTCTTGCTCCACCTCCCTTCTGATGGTAGGGAAATTACCCTGGAGATAGATGAGGAAGTGGCTGCTATCTATCAGGAGTTTACTGGAGGAGCAAGGCCAGGAGAAGAGGAAATCCGGGAAATTTTAAGGAAGACCAGTGGAAGGAGATTTTTTGATCCAGCCAACAAAGACTGGTCTCCAGCAGAAGATTTTGCTCTTTGTCTCCAGTTTAACCGCTTTGATTTTATCCTGAAAGCAAACCATTATACAGAGGGATTATATTATCTGAAGAAAGTGAGTATTTAATCAATAAAAGTTCCTCTTGCCATCTTTATTGAAATTGTTATAATATAACTGTACTAAAGGCAATACTGGAAATAAGGAGAGAGATTAAATGGATGACAATTTAACTTTTATAAGCAGTTCAGAAGAAGAAACCTATTCACTAGGGGAAACAATCGGAGAATTAGTAGAAGCAGGACAGATAATACTCCTTTCAGGAGACCTGGGGGCAGGTAAAACTGTTCTGGCCCAGGGAATATGTGCCGGGTTAGGTGTCCTGGAAGATGTAACCAGTCCTACCTTTAATCTTATAAATGAGTATGAAGGGGATCTGACAGTATACCACATGGATCTCTACCGGCTGGAGAAGGAAGAGGAGCTTTATGATCTGGCTATTGAGGAATATCTGGAAAGTGATGGGGTAGTGATAATTGAATGGCCAGATCTGGTTTATGATCTCCTGCCACCGGATTTTATTTATATCAAGATTAATACTCTTGCTGAGGAGGAAAGGGAGATTAGCCTGGAAGGAGAAGGGGAAAACTCCTTAACTTTACTGGAAAGGTTAGAAGAATATGTTGACTTTAGGTATTGATACCAGCACAGAAATCTGTGCCCTTGGCCTGGCAGATGAAGTAGGTATCCTGGGTGAAATAAATTTCCGCCTGATAAATCGCCATGGTGAAGAGTTGCACAGTAATCTGGATTTTTTATTATCCAGTACAGGGAAAAAAATATCTGATCTGGAGGGGCTCTGCATAGGTACCGGGCCGGGTTCTTTTACTGGTTTAAGGATTGGTTTAACAGCAGCCAGGACCCTGGCCCAGGTAAGGGAATTACCCATTGTAGGAGTATCCTCTCTGGATTTACTGGCCTATAATTTGAGCAGTACTGGAGCCTGGCTAGTGCCTGTTATTGATGCCCGCCGGCAAAGGGTTTATACTGCCCTTTATAGGGGCTGGGATCAGGATATTGCAGGCCAGAGGATTGATGCTGCCAGGGCAGTGGGCCTGGAGGAATTATTGGCAGAATTGCAAACACTGGATCCAGAGGGCGTTTTTTATTTTACCGGTAATGGTGTCAACAGCTATCAGTCTTTACTTGCTGATTCTGCTTTGAATATAAAATTAGCTTCTGCTGATAAGAATATCATCCGGGGTGGAGTGGTAGCAGCCCTGGGCCGGTATTATCTGAGCCAGGGCAGGAAGGATAATTACCTGGAGCTGGCTCCTGATTACCTGAAGAAACCACAGGCTGAGATTAACTGGCAGAAAATAGATAGGTGAGGCAGATGGAATTCAGTATAGTTCCCATGGAGTTAATGCATTTACCAGAGGTAATGGAGATAGAGCGGGACTCCTTTATCGATCCCTGGACAGAGTATGCTTTTAGAAATGAAATTTCTGATAATCCCCATGCTGCTTATTTTGTAGCCCTCGTGGAAGACCGGGTAGTGGCCTTTATTGGTGGTTGGTTAATAATTGACCAGTTATATATAACCAATCTGGCTGTAGACCCCAGATACCGCCAGCAGGGTATTGCCAAGGCCTTGCTGGATGCGATTATGGCCTATTCCTGGGGTGAAGGGATCAGAGAAGCTACACTGGAGGTCAGGGTTTCCAATAATTCAGCTATTAGTCTATACCAGAAGAAGGGTTTTGTATCTGTTGGCATTCGGCCTGGTTATTACCTAAATAATAATGAAGATGCCCTGATTATGTGGAAAGAGTTGAAAGGAGATGTGGCGGATGACCTGGATGGAGCCGGAAACGTTTGAAATTCTATATGGAGAGTCCGGATGGTTCAAGGAGGAAGGGGATGAAATCATCATCCTGGCTATCGAGAGTTCCTGTGATGAGACCTCTGCAGCAGTCGTAGGGGATGGCCTGAATGTCTTATCCAATGTAGTTGCCTCCCAGATAGATTTACATAAAAAATACGGGGGAGTAGTGCCGGAGATTGCCTCCCGGAAACACCTGGAACTGATTAACCCGGTAATCAGTGAAGCCCTCCAGCAGGCAGGGGTGGAATTCAGTGACCTGGATGCGGTAGCAGCCACTTATGGCCCCGGCCTGGTGGGAAGCCTCCTGGTCGGTTTGACAGCAGCCAAGACCCTGGCTTTTGCCCTCCAGATACCCTTCATCGGGATTAATCATATCGTCGGCCATATCTATGCCAATTTTATCTCCAATAAAGAGATTCAGCCACCGGTATTATGCCTGACTGTATCTGGCGGCCATACTGATTTGCTTTATTTTCAAGAACTGGGTTCTTACCAGCTCCTGGGCAGTACCAGGGATGATGCTGCCGGGGAAGCCTTTGATAAAGTTGCCCGGGTCCTGGGCCTGGGTTATCCTGGTGGGCCGGCCATTGAAAGGATCAGCCAGGAAGGGAATCCAGAGGCTATTGATTTTCCCCGCCCTTTTATAGATGAGAATAATTATGATTTCAGCTTCAGTGGCTTAAAGACCGCTGTCCTCAATTACCTGAATACAGAAAAACAGCGGCAGGCAGAGATCAATGTTGCTGATGTAGCAGCCAGTTTCCAACAGGCCGTTATCGATGTTTTAACCAGCAAGGTCCTCCGGGCAGTAGAGAACTATCCTGTCCAGAGTGTTATCCTGTCTGGCGGGGTTTCAGCCAACAGGACCTTAAGGGACCATTTGGCCAGGTCTTTAGAGGAATATCAGCTCCCCCTTTATACACCGGAACTGGAGCTCTGTACAGATAATGCTGCCATGATCGGTGCTGTGGCCTATTATAAATATTTAAAAAGGGATTTTTCGCCCTTGACCCTGGCAGCCAGGGCCAACCTGAAGCTCTAAACAGGAGGAAACAGATGGACCCAAAATTGAAATATATCTTACTGAAAACAGTCCAGGATGATGGTATTTTGCCCATAACATCAGTCTGTAATATGGCCTGTCAATTCTGCAGCCACCGTAATAACCCTCCTGGCCTTGATGTCTACCGCCTGGGCCACCTGGGCCTGGACCTGATTAAGGAATTACTCCAGTACCTGGCTCCTGAAGGGCCGGTGATTATCGGGGAGTCAGCTACCAGGATTATAGAAGGGGATCCCATGACCCATCCGGACTTTATTCAGATCATTGAACTATTGCGGAAGACCTTTCCCCGGAAGGAGATCAGGCTTACCACCAATGGTAGTTACCTGAACGGGGAAATGCTCAACTTCCTGGCAGCAATGAAACCCCTGGTATTGAATATATCCCTGAATTGTTCCAGCCCTGCAGAAAGGGTTTTTTTAATGGCTGATTCCCGGCCAGAAGAGGTTTTTTCTGGCCTGAAGCTGCTGGCAAAAACTGATTTAAGCTTTCATGGCAGTATTGTGGCCATGCCCCATCTCCTGGGCTGGGAGTCCCTGGGCAGGAGTATTGAGCTTTTAAGCTATTATGGGGCCAGGACCATCCGGGTCTTTCTGCCTGGTTTTACCCGTTATTCCTCCCCCAGACTCCAGTTCCCCATCAGGGAAATCTATGGACAAATCAGGAGTTTTCTTGAAAAATATGAGGACCTGGGGACACCTATCTTGCTGGAACCGCCAGAGATCAATGACTTGCAGGCCAGGGTGAAGGGGATTATTCCCGGCAGTCCGGCTGCCGCTTCTCCCCTGGAGAAAGGGGCCCTGATTACTGCTGTTAATGGAGATAAACCCCGGACCAGGGTTGAGGCCTTTCAGCTGATCCTGGCTGCAGCCAATCCCCACCTCCAGTATCAGCAGGGGGGAAGGAAAGGGGAGATAATCCTGGAGAAAAAGGCAGGGGAGGCTTCTGGCCTTATTTTTGACTATGACCTGGATCCGGCAGTATTGGATCAGGTGACCCGGCTCTTGCTTAATAATACCGGGAAAAACCTGGCCTTGCTTACTTCAGTGGCCGCTGCAGGGATTATGGGAGCCTTTCTGGAGGATTTTAATGCTTCCTATGGGCCTGGCCTGCCGGCAAAAGAAATTGATTTACTGGTAGTAGAGAATAGATTTTTTGGGGGGTCTATAATTGCAGCCGGCCTTTTGACCATCAGTGATATTATCAGTAAGGTAAAAGAAAGTGCCAGGGCCTATGATATATTGGTTCTGCCGGGTATAATCTTTGATATTTTTGGTAATGATTTAACTGGAAGGAATTACCGGGAAATCGAGGAGGCCTTAGGGGTATCCCTGGAGATAATCTAGGCTCCGGAAAGGCTTGTCTGGTTCCGGGCCTGGGCCTGACAGAGAAAAGTGGAGAAAATCAAAGGAAAATCAAAATAAAGCATAAAAAGAAGAGGAAATGGGAAATATACCCCAATATTTAAACTTGATTTTCGATAATTCCTTGGATATTATAATAACAGTGCTTATTAGCACTCATCCCTGGTGAGTGCTAACAGAGAAAAACATATAAGGGGGGTTTATTATGACTATCAGACCTTTAAAGGACAAAGTGGCTGTAAAATATTACAAGAAAGAAGAAGAAAAGAGCAAGGGTGGTTTAGTCCTGCCTGATACAGCCAGAGAAGAAAAACCACAACAGGGTGAAGTTGTGGCTATTGGTAATGAAGTAACTCCAGAAAATGGAGAGGCTCCTGTTAAGGTAGGAGATAAGGTTATTTTTGATAAATATGCAGGTAATAAAATTACCCTGAATGAGGAAGAATACGTTATTTTAAGCATTGACGATGTTCTGGCAGTTATTGAAGACTAAAAGAAGAGTAAAATATCTTTAAGTACATAAGGAGGGATCTGTTATGGCAAAGGAATTATTATTTGGTGAAGATGCCCGCCGTGCCCTGGAGCGTGGTGTGGATCAATTGGCAAATGCTGTTAAGGTTACTTTAGGACCCAAAGGACGTAATGTGGTTCTGGAAAAGAGCTATGGTGCTCCCACCATTACCAATGATGGTGTTAGTATAGCCCGGGAAATTGAATTAGAGGATGCCTATGAAAACATGGGTGCCCAGACCCTGAAAGAAGTTGCTACAAAGACCAATGATGTAGCCGGTGATGGAACAACTACTGCTACTGTTTTAGCCCAGGCCATCTTTAAGGAAGGCCTGAAAAACGTAGCTGCTGGTGCTAACCCTATGTTAATCAAGAGAGGTATTGAAAAAGCTGTTGAGCGCCTTGTTGAAGAAATCTCCAGGCTCAGCCAGCCTGTAGAAGGCAGGGAAGCAGTTGCTCAGGTTGCTTCAATCTCTGCCGGTAATGATGAAGAAATCGGAGAATTAATTGCTGAAGCCATGGAAAAGGTTGGCCAGGATGGTGTAATTTCCGTGGAAGAGTCTAAGAGCATGGGTACTTCCCTGGATGTTGTGGAAGGTATGCAATTTGACCGTGGTTACCTCTCTCCCTACATGGTAACTGATACTGATACAATGGAGGCTTCCCTGGATGATCCTTATATCCTGATTACCGATAAAAAACTTTCCAGTATCCAGGAACTCTTACCAGTACTGGAGAAAGTAGCCCAAACAGGTAAACCCCTTTTAATCATAGCTGAAGATGTTGAGGGAGAAGCCCTGGCTACCCTGGTTCTGAACAAGATCCGTGGAGTATTTAACTGTGTAGCTGTCAAGGCTCCTGGTTTTGGTGACCGCCGTAAAGCCATGCTGGAGGATATTGCTATCCTGACCGGTGGCCAGGTAATTACCGAAGATCTGGGCCTGAAACTGGAAAATACAGATCTTGACATGTTAGGCCGGGCTGGCAAGGTTAATGTAAGCAAGGAAGAAACCACCATTGTAGAAGGTTATGGTGATAAAGAGAATATTCAAGGCAGAATTAAACAGATCAGGGTAGAGATTGAGAATACTACTTCTGATTTTGATAGAGAAAAATTACAGGAAAGGCTGGCTAAACTGGCCGGTGGTGTAGCTGTAATCCAGGTTGGTGCCGCTACTGAAACCGAACTGAAAGAGAAGAAGCATCGTATTGAAGATGCTCTTTCTGCAACAAGGGCTGCTGTTGAAGAAGGCCTCGTTGCCGGTGGTGGAACAACCTTACTGGATGCCGTTTCCGTTCTTGATGAACTGAAACTGGAAGGGGACGAAGCTACCGGTGTTGACATTATCAGACGGGCCCTGGAAGCTCCTGTCCGCCTGATTGCTGATAATGCCGGTTATGAAGGCTCAGTAATTGTTGAAAAAGTAAAAGAGAAGGAAAAAGGCATTGGCTTTGATGCCTTCAAGGGTGAGTTTGTTGATATGGTCAAGGCTGGTATCGTTGACCCGGCCAAGGTTACCCGTTCTGCCTTACAGAATGCTGCCAGTGCAGCTGCCATGTTGCTGACTACCGAGTGTCTGGTAGCAGATAAGCCAGAAGAAAACCCTGCCATGCCAGCAATGCCAGGTGGCGGCATGGGCATGATGTAATCCATCATTGCCAGTCATTCAAAGCTAGATATGCAAAGGCTGTTAACCGGAATAAACCGGTTGGCAGCCTTATTTTTTTGCCAGCAGGATAGTTTTGCTGGATTTATTTACATTTCTCTGGTAAAATATCATTATTAAAGAAAAAGCAGCGAGAAAGACGAGTATAGAGGAGGTAGTTTAATGCAAGAAAGATTATTTACACCAGGACCGACAGAGGTGAGGGCAGAACTATTAAATGAACTGGCCAGACCCCAGTTACATCACCGGACTGAGGAATTTGTCCAGCTCTATGATAGTATTCAGGCCTATTTAAAGCAACTGCTCTTTACGGAAAATCCTGTCCTTTTATTTACATCTTCTTCTACAGGGGCCATGGAGGCTGCAGTAACTAATGGTGTCAAGAAGCGCTGTCTCAACCTGGTTAATGGTGCTTTTGGGGAACGCTGGCATGAGATAGCAGTGATGAATGGGGTACCCTGTGATAAGTTGGAAATAGAATGGGATAAGGCCATCAAGCCGGAACTGGTGGATGAAGCCCTGGCCAGTGGCAAATATGATGCCCTGACCCTGGTTTTTAATGATACCTCAACAGGGGTCTTAAACCCCCTGGCAGAAATCAGTGAGGTAATGAAAAAATATGATGAGGTGCTCTTTTTTGTTGATGCTGTTTCCGCCATGGGCGGGGTGGAAATCAGGGTAGATGAATGGGGTATAGATATGTGCCTGGCTGGTTTACAGAAGGCCTTTGGCCTGCCGGCTGGCCTGGCGGTAGCTTCAGTCAGCGAGAGATTGTTGGCCAGAGCCCGGGAGGTTGAACCCAGGAGTTATTATTTCAACTTACCCCTGATGTACAAATACCATCAGCAAAGCCAGACTCCGGTTACACCGGCTATTCCGCAGATGTTTGCCTTAAAGAAACAATTAGAGGATATAGTAGAAGGGGAAGGAATTGAAAAACGTTTCAAAAGGCATCAGGAAATGGCTGCTGTAGTCCAGGAATGGGCTTTAAAGCATTTTGACATTTATCCAGAGGAAGGTTATTGGTCTCCAACCATTACCTGTATTCTGAATACAAGGGATATCTCTGTTGGAGATTTGAACAGGGAACTGGTAAATAAATATGCTTGCCGGATTGCCAGTGGCTATGGTAAGCTAAAAGAAAAGTGTTTCCGGATTGCCCATATGGGTGACCTGAACCTGATAGATATTAAGGGTTTACTGGCAGCTATAGAAGATATACTGGGTTTATAAGCAAATAATAGCAGCCAGGCTGATATATTAACCTTTTTAATTATAAGAATAAAATAAGGTGGTGGATCGTGATGAATAAAATTAAGGTAGGGGTAATTGGGGCAACAGGAATGGTAGGCCAGAATTACCTCCGTTTATTGGCTGATCATCCCTGGTTTGAAGTGACTTATGTAGCTGCCTCTCCCCGTTCTGCAGGCAGGAGATATGAGGAGGCTGTTGCTGGCAGGTGGTTAATGACCACTCCCCTGCCAGACCAATTCAAGGACCTGATTGTAGGTGATGCCGGGGATATAAATAGTGCTAAAGGGAAATGTTCTGTAATCTTCTCTGCTGTAAGCCTGGATAAGGAAAAGGTAAAGGAACTGGAACTGGCTTATGCTGCAGAAGGTTTTGCCGTAGTTTCCAATAACTCAGCCCATCGCCATACCGAAAATGTCCCCATGCTGATTCCGGAAATCAACCATAGCCATGCAGATATTATACCTGCTCAAAGGAAGCACTATGGCTGGGACAAAGGTTTACTGGCAGTAAAACCAAATTGTAGTCTCCAGAGTTATCTTACCCCTATCCATGCCTTGAGGGAGAAGGGTTATCAGATAGACAGGATTATTATTACAACAATGCAGGCTATCTCCGGGGCAGGTTATCCTGGACCAGCTACCTATGATCTGCTGGATAATGTTGTCCCCTATATTGGTGGTGAAGAGGAGAAAACAGAGCTGGAACCCTTGAAAATATTTGGAACCATTAAAGAGGGCAAGTTTATCTATGACCAGTCTATCCAGATTTCAGCCCATTGTAACCGGGTTCCTGTCATTGATGGCCATACTGCCTGTGTCAGCATGGGCTTTAAAGGAAAGAGGCCGGAAATTAATGAAATCGTGGAGATCTGGGAGAATTTCACCTCCTTACCCCAGCTATTGGATCTTCCCTCTGCTCCCCGCCAGCCCATTATTGTCCGCCATGAGGTAGACCGTCCCCAGCCTCGCCGGGATAGGGATATGGATAAGGCCATGGCTGTTACTGTAGGCCGGCTCAGGGAATGTAATGTTTTTGATTACCGCTTTGTGGGCTTATCCCATAATACTGTAAGGGGGGCAGCCGGTGGTGCCATTCTGATGGCAGAGCTCCTGACTGCAAAGGAATATATAAAATAAAGCTGTTTTTTAGCCTGGTAGGCAAGCCTGTCTGCCAGGTTTTTTTATTTTGGCCGGGAAGCCTTCTGGCAGGACTTGAACTTGACATTAATTATCAAAATAAGATATACTTTAGACAGCTAAAGTGTTCAATAAAGCCAGTACATATAGAGTTTACTTGTGTTCTTAAGAAGTCTTGTGAAAGGAGAAAAACTATGCAGCAGGAAGATATTCTTGTTCTTGAACCTGGGGGAGGAAAGAGCCAGATCCTGGCCAGGATGGTCAGGGAAGCCCAGGTTTATTCCCATATCCTGCCCTATAAGGTAGATCTGGCCAGGATCAGGAAAATAAATCCCGCCGGGATTATCCTGGCTGGCAGCCGGGAGGAGCTAAGTGCATTAGACCCTTCCCGTTTGGAGGAACTATCTGAACTGGGCATACCAGTAATGGACTTTCAGCCAGAGGAGCTGGAAACAGAAAAAGGCCGGGAGCTGATCCAGGACTTTCTCTTTAAGGTCTGTCAGCTAAAGGCTAACTGGAATATGGAAAATTTCATAAAAAAGGAGATAGAGAAGATCCGGGAAGAGGTAGGTTCTGCCCGGGTTATATCCGGCCTTTCCGGCGGGGTAGACTCTGCTGTAGCCTCAGCCCTGGTCCATAAGGCCATAGGTGATCAATTAATCTGTATCTTTGTGGACCATGGAATGCTCCGCAAGGGGGAGGCAGAAGAGGTCCGGAAAACCTTTGCCGGCCAATTTAAGATCCCCCTCATTTATGTAGATGCCAGAAAGAGGTTCCTGGATAAACTGGCCGGTGTAGTGGATCCAGAGCAGAAGAGAAAGATTATCGGGGAAGAATTTATCCGGGTTTTTGAAGAAGAGGCAGAAAAGATTGGTGATGCCAGTTTTCTGGTACAGGGGACCCTTTATTCTGATGTCATCGAAAGTGGTGACGGCAATGATGTAAAGGTTAAAAGCCACCATAATGTCGGGGGTTTACCGGAGGATATGGATTTAGACCTGATTGAGCCCTTAAGGGACTTGTTTAAAGATGAGGTAAGAAAACTGGGTGAACTCCTTGGCTTGCCGGAAGAGATAGTCTGGCGGCAACCCTTCCCGGGGCCAGGCCTGGCTGTCCGGATAATCGGCAGTATTGATGAGGAAAAACTGTCTATCCTGCGGGAAGCAGATGCCATCTTCAGGGAAGAGATCAGGGAGGCAGGCCTAAGCAGGGAGATCTGGCAGTATTTTGCTGTTTTGCCTGATATAAAAAGTGTAGGGGTCAGGGATAACCAGAGGACCTATGCCTATCCTGTAATACTCCGGGCAGTCAGCAGTAGGGATGCCATGACTGCCGACTGGTCCAGGATTCCCTATGACCTACTGGAGAAGATATCCAGCCGGATTATCAGAGAGGTAGAGGCTGTCAACCGGGTTGTCTATGATATTACCTCCAAACCGCCTGGAACTATTGAATGGGAGTAGAAAGGCTTTAAGAAAACTCCTGTTGAGGGTAAAACCACTATTGGGGAAGGAATTCAGGAGGGGATAAAATGGATATGAGAATCAAGGATGAGTTTACTGACCGCTTGTTTGATGCTATTCTTCTTTTGGAAAACAGGGAAGAATGTTACCGTTTCTTTGAAGATATTGCCACCGTTGCCGAGATCAGGGCCCTGGGCCAGCGCCTGGAAGTAGCCAGGATGTTACGCCTGGGAGCCACCTATGATGAGATAGTAGAAAAAACCGGTGTCAGTACAGCTACCATCAGCCGGGTGAAAAGGTGCCTCTATTATGGTGCTGATGGCTATTCCATGATCCTTGACCGGATGGGTATTAAAGAAAGTGGAGAAAATAATGCTTGACTTTTAATTTTTTTTAGGATACAATTTAACAGAATAAGGAGGCAAAATGTTCCCCGGGGAATCATTAACTGCCATAATTAAATAAAAGATTAACACCTTTAATCTAGTCCCGTGAGACTAAAAAGGTACTGAAAAATACGTCTATTTTAAGTAGAGACTGCCAGGGGGTACCTTTTTAGAGGTACTCCCTTTTTTTGTAACTGAAAAAGATAAATTATAGGCTTTATATCTGGAACAGGAGGTTGATTAAAATGGGTAGTTTAGTAAATTTAAAGGATTTAAGTGTAGAAGAGATTATTGAAATTCTTGACATTGCCGAGGAATTCATGGCAGGCAAAAGGGTTGATTTGAGTGATAAGCTGGTGGCCAATCTCTTTTTTGAGCCAAGTACCAGGACCCGTTATTCCTTTGAAGCAGCGGAAAGCCGTCTGGGCTGTCAGGTCCTTTCCTTTGCCAAGGAAGCCTCCAGTATGTTGAAAGGGGAAAGCCTTTATGATACAGTTATGACCTTTTCCCAATATGTAGATACCATAATAATCCGCCATGACCAGGATAATTTCTATGAAGACCTGGTCGGTAATATTCCTGTTCCCATTATAAATGGGGGAGATGGTTGTGGCAATCATCCTACCCAGTCCTTACTTGATCTCCTAACTATTAGGCAGGAGTTTGGTAAATTTGAAGGGTTAAAAATCCTTATAGTTGGTGATATTGTCCATTCCCGGGTTGCTCATACCAATATTGAGGTAATGAGGAGGCTGGGGATGGATGTTTTTCTATCTGCACCTCCGGCTTTACAGGAAAACCAGGAGGAGTTTGTGGATTTTGATGAGATGATCAGTGAAGTGGATATAGTCATGTTATTAAGGGTACAATTTGAACGCCACCGGGAAAAACTCAACATCTCCCAGGAGGAATACCATAAGCTCTATGGGTTAACTGTGGAACGGTATGAAAAGATGCAGGACCATGCCATTATCATGCATCCAGCTCCGGTAAACCGGGGCCTGGAGATAGATGACTCCCTGGTGGAATGTGAGAAATCCAGGATTTTCAAGCAGATGAAAAATGGTATGTTTATCCGGATGGCAGTCCTGTACAGGGCCCTGACGAGGGGGGGATTAAAATGATATTGATTAAAGGCGGCCGGGTCTTTGTAGAGGGAAAATTCCAGGAAAGGGATCTCCTCATAGAGGGCCAGAAGATCAGGGCAATAGAGAAGGATCTTGAAATAGAAAAGGATAGTATAATTAATGAAAGGACCAGGGTGATTGATGCCAGGGGCAAACTGGTCTGCCCTGGTTTTATAGACCTCCATGTCCATTTGCGGGAACCTGGTTTTACCCATAAGGAGACCATTGCCACCGGAAGCCGGGCTGCTGCCAGAGGCGGTTTTACTACCATAGCGGCCATGCCCAATACAGAGCCGGTAATCGATCAGCCGGGCCTGCTGGAGGAACAGGAGGAAAGGATAGCCAGGGATGCAGTGGTCAAGGTATATTCCCATGGAGCTATTACTAAAGGCTTAAAAGGGGAAGAACTGGTTGACTTTGGGGCCATGGCCAGCCTGGTCCTGGGCTTTTCTGATGATGGCCGGGGGGTACAGGACAGGGAGCTGATGAAAAAGGCCCTGGCAGAAGCAAAGAAACTGGATAAAAAGATCCTGGCCCATTGTGAAGATGAGAGCCTGAACAATCAGGCCTATCTCCATGAAGGAGACTTGAGCCGGAAACTGGGCATAAAGGGTATCAGCTCAGCTTCTGAATATCAACAGCTGGCCAGGGACCTGGACCTGGTCAGGGAAACGGGGGCAGGCTATCATCTCTGCCATATCAGCACCAGGGAAGCCCTGGACTTAATCAGGGAGGCCAAAAGGGAAGGGCTACCTGTCAGCTGTGAGGTAACCCCTCACCACCTGCTCCTTGCTGACCAGGATATTGATCTTGAGGATGCAGATTACAAGATGAACCCTCCCTTACGGAGTGAGGCAGACCGCCTGGCTATGCTGGAGGGAGTCCTGGATGGCAGTATCGATATTATAGCTACTGACCATGCTCCCCACCATGTAGAGGAAAAGGCCCGGGGCTTTGCAGAAGCCCCCTTTGGTATTGTTGGCCTGGAGACCTGTTTCCCCCTCCTTTATACCTATCTGGTCCTGGAAGGCCTTATCTCTCTGGAGAGACTGGTGGAGATGCTGACCCTGAAACCAGCCAGTTTATTTAATCTGGACACAGGGGTTCTGGAGCCAGGCCGGGATGCAGATATAACTATCATTGATCCGGAAGCAGGCTTTGTGATAGATGTAGAGGAGTTTTCTTCCCTGGGCAAGAATACTCCCTTTAAAGGTTATCAGTGTAAGGGTAAAATTATCAGGACCTTTGTCCAGGGTAAAGAGGTTTATCCAGGGGAAGGCAGAAATGGGGTGGAGAAGGAATGAAATTAACTGAGGATATGCTGGTTATCAAGAATGAGGAAATTGCCCGGGATATCTATGAACTGGTTTTAAAGGGCCAGAATGTCCAGTTGATGAAAGAGGCTGGCCAGTTTGTCAATATACAATTGGAAAGGAAGGGTCTAATCTTAAGGAGGCCTTTTTCTATCTGTGAGATAAATTATTCGGAAAAGGAATTTAAAATAATCTATCGTGTCCTGGGGGAAGGTACAGAAGAGCTGGCCAGGCTGAAAGCAGGAGCAAGGCTCAATGTTTTCGGCCCGCTGGGGACAGGCTTTCCCGAGTCTGGCCTGGCAAAGGATGAAGTGGCCCTCCTGATAGGTGGGGGGATAGGGGTACCACCCCTTTATGAACTGGCCAGAAGGCTCCACAAAAGGGGAAATAAAGTTATCAGTGTACTGGGCTTTCAGGATAAAGAAGGGATTTTCTATGTAGAGGAATTTGGCCAGTATTCAGAGCTGCATGTGGCTACCATGGATGGCTCCTATGGCTATAAGGGGAATGTCCTGGAATTAATCGGCCATCTCCAACAGGACTTTGACATCCTCTATGCCTGTGGCCCCATGGCCATGTTAAAGAGTATACAGGAGGCCTATAGCCAGCAGAAAAGGGGCTATATTTCCCTGGAGGAAAGGATGGCCTGTGGGATAGGAGCCTGTTATGGCTGTGTTTGTGACAAAGAAGGAGAGCCCCCTTACCAGAAAAGGGTCTGCAAAGAGGGGCCGGTCTTTTCCTTAAATGAGGTGAGCTTATGAGTGTAGATTTGCAGGTAACTTTACCAGGCCTGGAGCTGAAAAACCCCATTATACCAGCCTCCGGCTGTTTTGGTTTTGGGGAAGAGTTTGCTGAACTCTATGATCTGAACCAACTGGGGGGTATCATGATTAAGGCGGCAACGGTAAAAGCCCGGATAGGTAACCCCACCCCCCGGATTGCCGAGACCTATGGGGGGATCTTAAATGCCATCGGCTTACAAAATCCCGGAGTAGAGGCCATTATCAGGGACAAATTACCCTGGCTGGCTCAATTTGATCTGGCGGTGATAGCCAATATAGCCGGGGATACCATGGAAGAATATGAAGAGCTGGGCCGGAGATTATCGGATAATGAGGTAGTAAAGGCCCTGGAATTAAACATATCCTGTCCCAATGTGGAAAAGGGAGGCCTGGCCTTCGGGACAGACCCGGATATAGCTGCTGAACTGACTGCCCGGGTAAAAAAGGTAGCCAGTAAACCGGTCTATGTAAAACTATCCCCCAATGTGACAGATATAGTCAGGATAGCCAGGGCTGTAGAAGAGGCAGGGGCTGATGGTTTGTCCATGATCAATACATTACTGGGGATGAGGATTGACCTGAAAAGTGGTAAAACCATTCTGGCCAATGGTACTGGCGGCCTGTCAGGCCCGGCCATCAAACCGGTAGCCATCCGGATGATCTACCAGGTTTATAAAGAGGTCCAGATCCCCATTATAGGTATGGGAGGAATCCAGCAGGCCAGGGATGTACTGGAATTTTTATATGCCGGGGCCAGTGCTGTAGGTGTGGGGACTGCCAATTTCATTGACCCTTATGTCTGTCCCCGGATTATCAGGGAATTACCAGAGCTACTGGCAGGACATGGTTTCACCAGTGTTCAGGAGGCTGTTGGTTATGCCCATAAATAAGGTAAATTGACATGGCTTGAGGAGCCACTATGTTCATTTATAAAGATTAATACTTCTGCCATAGAGAGGCATAAATATAAGAAAAGGAGTAGACAGGATGAAAAAAGAGCTTATTATTGCCCTGGATTTTAAGAACAGGGCCGAAACGGAGAAATTTCTGGAGGTCTTTCAGGAGGAAAAACCCTTTCTGAAAGTGGGTATGGAGTTATTCTATAGCGAAGGGCCAGCCATTATTAAGGCCCTGAAGGAAAAAGGCCACCGGATTTTCCTGGATCTGAAATGCCATGATATCCCCAATACAGTAAAAAGAAGCATGGCTGTCCTGGCCGGCCTGGGTGTTGACCTGGTCAATGTCCATGCTGGTGGAGGAATCAAGATGATGGAGGCAGCTGTGGAAGGTTTAGAGGAAGGAGCTTTTGGCAAAAGGCCCCTCTGTATTGCTGTAACCCAGCTAACTTCCATCTCTCCCGAAATCCTGAGTGAGGAATTATTGGTTAGCCATGATTTAAAGGAAACAGTCCTCCATTATGCCAGGAATGCCAGAAAGGCTGGCCTGGATGGGGTGGTCTGTTCACCCCTGGAAGCAGGAATGATCAAAGCAGATATCGGACAGGATTTTATTACTGTAACCCCGGGGATTCGTTTAAAGGATAGTGCACAGGATGACCAGGTCCGGATAACCACTCCCCTGGAGGCCAGGGAACTGGGCTCAGATTATATAGTTGTGGGCAGGCCAATTACCAGGGCCAAAGACCCCCTGGCCATTTACCGGCAGATGAAGGCCCAATTTACAGGGGAAGAGAGCCTATGAAGGGAGGAGGGGAAGCCATGAAAAGAAAGATTGCTGAAGGCTTACTGAAAATCAAGGCAGTTACCCTGCAGCCCAATAACCCCTTTACCTGGGCTTCTGGCATTAAATCACCTATTTATTGTGACAACCGCTTAACCCTATCCTATCCTGGCTTCAGAAAGGAGATCGCCCGGGGGCTGGCAGAACTGATAAAAGAAAAATACCCTGCTGTGGAAATGATCATGGGGACAGCTACAGCAGGTATCCCCCATGCTGCCCTTGTAGCAGAAAACTTAAATCTCCCCATGGGCTATGTCCGGGCCAGTGCCAAAGCCCATGGTAAGGAAAACAGCATTGAAGGGGTCATCAGGGAAGGGGTCAGGGTAGTTGTGGTAGAAGATCTCATTTCAACAGGGGGGTCATCCCTGGCAGTGGTAAAAACCCTGCGGGAGGCCGGTTTTCAGGTCCTGGGGATTGTGGCTATTTTCTCCTACAATCTGGACCAGGCCAGGGTGAATTTCCAGGAAGAAAACACCCCCCTTTATACCCTGACAGATTATGATACCCTGATTGAAGAGGCCCTGGCCAGGGATTATATTAAGGAAGAAGACCTGGCTAAATTGAGAAAATGGCGGGAGAACCCGGCAGATGAGGGCTGGATCAATTCCTAGTTTTTCGCAGGAAATATAGCAAGAAAAAGAAGGGATATTACTTTTACTATTGAATATATTACAGGTAGCGAAAAAAGATTTACTAAAAAACCTAATAGGAGGACTTTTAATGTATACAAAAGAGGATCTTTTAAAACATATTGCAGCAATGGGTATTGATCCCAGGGGGGTCCTGTTAATCCATTCTTCCATGAAAGCTGTAGGAGAGGTGGAAGGGAGAGCAGATACTGTTATCGATGCCTTTATGGAATACATGAAAGACGGCCTGCTGATCTTCCCGACCCATTCCTGGTCAACAGAAAATCTGAAGGATAATATCTATGATCCAGAGACAGAACCTTCCTGTGTGGGTATCTTGACCAATATCTTCCGGCAGAGAGAAGGGGTTGTCAGGTCCTTACATCCCTCACATTCTGTGGCAGCCATTGGCAAGGGGGCCCTGGAATATATCAAGCTTGAAGAAGGGAAGTCTAAGTATACACCCTGTCCCAGAGATGGCTGTTGGAGCCATTTATATGATATGGAGGCCCAGATTCTCTTCCTGGGTTGCAGCCTGACCAGAAATACCTTTATCCACAGTGTTGAGGAATGGTTTGATGTACCTGACAGGATTAATCCCAATGCCAGACACATCAAGATTATCAACTCCTATGGGGAGGACTATTATGTGGACCTCCATGGCCACCATAGTTCCTATGGAGATGTTTCCCAGAACTACGGCAAATTGCTGAAACCCTTCCTCCACAAGGGGATAGCCAGAAAAGGCCAGATCGGAGATGCCGAAAGCTATCTCTGTGATGTTGTAGGCATGGCTGACCTGACCAGCCAGTTCCTGGAAAAGGACCTTAATCTCTTTAAGGATAATGAGCCTGTGCCGGAGGAATGGTATCTGTAAGTTTATCAGGCTTTGAGCCTGGTTATTACACACAAATACGGCAGAAGAACCTGGGTTAAGATAAAGCCCTGGGCATTAATGCTCAGGGCTTTTTTGCTGGGTCCAGCAAGCCTTATTTTTCTGCCCAGGCTGGCATAGACTTCAGGCCTTCCAGGGAGACGACAGGATACCAGCCTGACAGATAGGTCTCAATATCTCTATAGATAGTCCGGGGAGAAACCTCAAAATAAGCAGCCAGTTCAGCAGAGGAAATATAAGAGCAGGGGTTCTTATTTTCCAGACTGGAAATAAAAATATTATCAGATGCAGGAAATTTTCAGTATATGATGAAGTAAAAAGAATACAAAAAATAAAAATCTTTATTCATTTATTTTTAAATCTGGAGGTACTGAACTTGGAGAGAAAAAAGGTTTTGATTATTGGTGCCGGGATTGCCGGCCTTTCCGCCGCTTCCTACTTACAGCGGAATGGTTATGAGACAGAGATTTTTGAAGCTCATAGTCTCCCTGGGGGACTCTGTACATCCTGGAAAAGGGGTGATTATACCTTTGATTACTGTATCCACTGGCTGATGGGTACCAGGGAGGAGACAGGTTTTGATATTGTCTGGGATGAGTTGGGTGCCCTGGTCAATGAAAAGGGGGAAGAGGTCCCTATCTGTAATCTGGAAGTATTTGAAAGGGTGGAACTGGCTGATGGTGAAATTATATCCTTTTATGGAGATACAGAAAGATTAGAGGAAGAATTATTGAGGGTAGCTCCAGAGGATAAAAAGGCTATCCGGAGATTTATTAAGGATTTGCGGTCTATTGCCAGATTGAAGACACCTGTGAATACAGAGCAATGGGTTAAAAAAGACTGGTTAGTTTTCCTGACCAGGAATGCCGGTTCTTTTTCCAGGTTGATGAAGTATTCCCGGATGAGTTTTGAGGAATTTAACCGACAGTGGAAGAGCCAGAAATTACAGGAGGCTTTTCGGGCATTAATACCTCCTTTCTGGTCAGCCATTGCCTTTGTTCTGGGCCTGGCCATGCAGGATATTCAGGGAGCCGGTTATCCCCTGGGTGGTTCCCTGGCCTTTGCCAGGAATATTGAGCGGAGGTATCTGGCCCTTGGGGGTAAGGTTAATTATAATAGCAGGGTAGAGAAGGTCCTGGTAGAGGGGGATCGGGCTGTTGGGATCAGGCTGGCCAGTGGAGAGGAGATTTATGGAGATGAGATAGTTTCAGCTGCAGATGGCTATACAACTATTTATAAGTTGCTGGAGGGCAAGTACCTGTCAGAGGAAATCAAGGAAATCTACGACAAGTATCCCCTTTTCCCCTCCACAATACACCTGGGTTTTGGCCTTGCCAGAGACCTTAGCGGTTTTCCTGCTAAAGAACTGATTTATTTGCCAGAAGGGTTAGAATTGCCAGATGGCAGCAAGCACCAGTACCTGGATCTCCGTATTTATAATTTTGACCCTACTCTGGCCCCGGAAGGTAAAACAGTCCTGACTGGATTATTCTTTACCTGGAATTATAGCTTCTGGCAGGAAATGAAGGAAAAAGACCCTGCCCGCTATCAGGAACTGAAAAATGAGCTGGCAGACCAGGTCATGGAAATTCTGGAAAAGAGAATCCCCGGCTTCAGGGAAGCAGTGGAAATTATAGATGTCTCAACACCCTATACTGTTCACCGCTATACCGGTAACTGGCAGGGCAGTTTTGAAGGCTTTGCCCCTACCCCGGAAACCCTGGGCAAAGATGTACCAAAAGAGCTGCCTGGTTTGAGCAATTTCTATATGCTGGGCCAGTGGACAGAGCCTGGTGGAGGTTTACCACCTGCTGCCCTGGGCGGCCGGAACCTGGCCCGGGAATTCTGTGTAAGGGATGGAAAGGAATTTGTTGCTGCCTGTGATAGTTCTGTCCTGGCGGATAGCAAGACTGGCAGTTAAGAGTAAATAAGGAGGAATAATAATGAAGGCTCATGAGATTGATTATAATATTATTGGCCATGACATGCAGGTAGTGGAGATAGAACTGGATCCCGGGGAGACTGTAATTGCCGAGGCAGGGGCAATGAACTGGATGGAAGAGGGGATCAGCTTTGAAGCCCGCCTGGGTGATGGCAGTGCTGTTAATCAGGGTATAATGGGTAAACTCTTCAGTGCGGAAAGAGGATGCTGTCAGGAGAATCCCTTTTTATGACCCACTTTACCAATCAGGACCGGGGCAAGAAAAAGATTGCCTTTGCTGCCCCCTATCCCGGCAGTATCATTGTCCTGGACCTGGCAGAGATCCCCTATAAGAGGTTTACCTGCCAGAAGGATGCCTTTCTCTGTGCTGCCTATGGTACAAAGATAGATATTACCTTTAACCGCCGTTTTGGGGCAGGTCTTTTTGGTGGTGAAGGTTTTATCCTCCAGAGGCTGGAGGGTACTGGCAAGGCCTTCCTCCATGCTGGTGGTACCATAGTTAAGAGGGATCTGAACAATGAGTTGATTAAGGTAGATACTGGCTGCCTGGTCGGTTTTACCGGGGGAATAGATTATAATATTGAGATGGTCAAAGGGTTAAAATCAATGTTCTTTGGGGGAGAAGGCCTTTTCCTGGCTACCCTGCGGGGGACAGGAACAGTGTATTTGCAGAGCCTGCCCTTCTCCAGGCTGGCCAACAGAATTATTGAGAGTGCCCCCAACTTAGGCGGCAAGCAGAGAGGTGAAGGATCTATCCTGAGGCCTGGGTAACCTCCTGGATGGAGATAATAGGTTTTAAAGACTGGATATTTCAAGGCTCCCTCTATTGGGAGCCTTTTTCTCTGCTGTCAAAAATTAGTTTATTCTTGCTAAAGGATTAAGAAAAATTATGAAGAATTATATTATTGGAGCTGGAAATATTTTAAGCGGAATAAAGGAATGTCCCTTGAATATAAGTTTAGCATAGATAATATTTAAAAAACCGGGAGGGTTTTAAAATGAAAAAGAAGCTTTATACCAGTCTGGGCTTTGCCCTTTTTTTGCTGCTTGTTATAGCCATTGCCTTTCTTATAAGCAACTATTCCAGGGAGGAGGATATGGCTGTTTTTCTCCTCCAGGATACAGAACAGGAAATTACCCACCTGACTTCTGGCCTGATCCAGGCCGATACCCTGATTGCAGTCCGTTTCAGGGAAAAACAGGTTAAGGAGGAGCTTTTGGGTAAGGACCTGCCCCAGGCAATCTTTAGTTTTACACCGGAGATTGAGGGGAAGGCCTATTGGGAAGATGAGCGGACCCTGGTCTTTGCTCCGGCCCAACCCCTTTACCAGAAGATGAATTATCATGGCACCCTGAATCTGGGAGTAATCTTCCCGGAGTTAGGGGAGGGGGACCTGGAAAAGCTGGAATTCCACCTGGAGACCCCTGGCCAGCACTTGCTGGAATTGAAGGGGGATTTTCTCCTGCCAGAGGAAAAGGAACCGGAAAAGGTCTATTTCCTGGCCAGGATAACTCTTTCAGAACGGGTCAGCCAGGAAAAGCTCCAGGAGGCCCTCCTCCTGGAACTGGAAGGGAAGAAACTTTCCTTTACTCTGGAATCAGAAGATAAGCGGCATTATACCATCAAAACAGAGGATATTAAGAGATACCGCCTCCAGGACAGGGAATTAAAGCTTCGCCTGGCTGGTAGTGGTATAGGCCTTTCCGGGGATATAGAAGAGAAGTTTAGCCTGAAGGCTATCGAGTCTCCCCTGACCCTGGTCAGGATTGAAGAGGAAAAGGGTGGAGAGTTTTCCCGGATAAGAATAGTTTTTTCTGATAAGCTGAAGGAAGACAGGGATTATCAGGGTTATTTGCATCTTAGCCCCTCAATTGATTATCAGGTGACAGCAGAGGAAAACAGCCTCCTGATTACTGGCAAGTTCCGGCCCAGGGAGAAGTATACTATCCAGCTTTTCCCGGGGATAGAGGGCATCTTTGGCCAGCGGCTGGCGGAGGAGGCAGAGGCCCAGCTGGAGATAGAGATCTCTGACCTGAATCCGGTGGTAGAATTCCTTAATCCTGGCTTTTTCCTGACCAGTGCCAGGGACAAGAAGGTCACTTTCCGGACCCTGAATGTGGAACGCTTAAGGCTCCAGGTAAAGAAGGTCAGGGAAGAAAACCTGATCCAGTTTTTTGCGGAGAACCCCTACCGGCCTGGCCCTTATTATAATTATGATTTTGACCGTTATCAGTTCCGCCGTTATGGAGAGGTCATTGAAGACCGGATCCTGGAAATTGGCCAGGAAAGGAATAAATGGATCCAGTCTGAACTGGACCTGGGTAATGTGCTTACTGAAGAAGAGAGTGCCCTCTATATCCTGCAACTGGATTTTGATGAAAACCAGGCCCTCTATTTCTCCGAGGACTTGACCGGCTGGTACCGTAGTGATTACCTCAACCAGTATGGCCGGGCTGTGAAATATATCCTCTTAAGTGATATTGGCATCAGTGCCCGGGAGCTGGGGGGACAGCTCTATGTCTTCCTGACAGACCTGCTCAGTACAGAGCCCCTGGCCAATGCCATTGTAGAGCTGAAAAATGCAGAAGGCAAGTTATTGGCTACTGCCTATTCCAATGAAAAGGGCCTGGCCCTTTTACCGGCAGATAATAGTGCCAAATATGTTGAGGTCAGAAGGGCAAAGGATTATGCCATTATGGATCTTACTTCTTCTGTAATCAATAATTCCTTCTTTGATATTGGGGGGATCCAGCTCCAGGATGGGGTAAATGCCTTTATCTATACAGAAAGGGGGGTTTACCGGCCCGGAGATGAGATTAATATATCAGCAATAGTACGGAATGAAGATAATAGTTTCCCCACAGATCATCCTGTGGCCCTGAAACTATATAACCCCCGGGGCATACTGGCCAGCGAACAGGTCCTGACCAGGGGTGAAGATGGTTTTTATAGTTTCAGGTTCCAGACCGAAAAAGAGGCCTTGACCGGTACCTGGCAGGGGGTACTGGAAATTGGCAGCCGGCGTTTTACCCATGAGATCAGGATAGAGGAGGTAGTTCCCTACCGGATCCGGGTAAATATAGATCCTGGCCAGGAAATCTTGTCCAGAGAGGATAAGGTTATTAATTTTAGGCTCAGTTCTGAATACCTTTTTGGGGCATCTGCCAGTGGCCTGGCAAGTGAGACGGTATTGGCCCTTGAGCCCTATGAAATCTCTTTCCCGGCTTACGGGAACTTTACCTTTGCTAATGAGAGTATTGATTTCAGAAAGATTGAGAGCAATACCTTCAGGGCAGAGCTGGATGAAGAAGGCCAGGTGGACCTGGCCTGGACTATTCCTCCCTATAGTAATGTCCCCTCTGCCCTGCGGCTCAGGATAAATAGCAAGGTCTTTGAGAGTGGAGGCCGGGCTGTTCCTGCCAGCAAGATAATCCCCATAGAGATTTATGACAGTTATGTGGGGATCATGAAACTGGAGAATCCTGAAGCCGGCATGGGAGAGAGGCTTAATTTCAATATTATTAACTTAAGCAAAGAGGGTGAACCTCTGGCCAATAAGAAATTGACCTACCGGATTTACCACCTGCGCCACTACTGGTGGTGGGAGTTCAGCAACCAGAATGATTTCCGCCGCCATTACAAGAGTAATGAACAGACAGAACTGGTGGCAGAAGGTACCATCACTACCAATAGTGAAGGCTTTGCCAGTCTGGAATACAGTTTAAATGACTATGGTGAGATCCTGCTGGAGGTAAGGGATCCAGAAAGCGGCCATCAGGCTGGCTACTTCTTCCGTTCCTACTACTGGGGTGACAGCGGCCAGGACAGGAGTGCCGATGTGGTAAACCTGAAACTGGATAAAAAGGAATACCTGCCAGGTGAAAAGGCAGTGGTTACCCTGAATACACCGGCTAGGGGTAGGGCCCTGGTTATTGTGGAAAAGGGTGAAGAGATCCTTTATCAGGCCTGGGAAGAGCTCAATAGCACTGAGACCTCCTTTGAACTGGAGGTAAAGGAAGAGTATATTCCCAATGCCTATATTTCAGTCATTGTTTACCAACCCTATGGGGAACTGGATAATGACCTGCCCTTGCGGATCTATGGGATTATTCCCCTCCATGTAACCAGTGAAGGCACCAGGCTGGAGCTGGATCTGGACTTACCGGCTGAAATCAGGCCAGAGGAGGAGTTAACCATAAAGATCCAGACCAGGGATAAGCGGCCAGCCCGTTTCACCGTGGCTGTAGTTGATGAAGGCTTACTGGATATTACCGGTTATAAAACACCGGATCCCTGGAAATACTTCTTCTCCAAACAGAGGTTTTTAAGCAGGACCTATGATAATTTTGCTGATATCATTGACCTGGCTCATGGCTATATCCACCAGCGTTTCTCTGTTGGTGGCGGCATGGAGGAAGAGGACAGGGAGTATAGCTACCAACGCCAGCAGGCCCTTTCCGGGGATGCAGACCGCTTTAAGCCTGTCAGCCTTTTTCAGGGGCCCCTGGAGACCGATGAGGATGGCTATGCAGAGCTAAGTTTCCAGATTCCCAATTATATCGGCAGCCTGCGGGTAATGGTAGTGGCTGCAAATAAGGGCAATTATGGTAGTGCAGAAGGCAGGGTAGCAGTAAAATCACCCCTGATGGTAATGCCTACCCTACCCAGGGTCCTGGGGCCCATGGATAAAATCAGGATTCCCGTTACTGTCTTTGCCCTGGAAGAGGGTTTGGGAGAAGTAAAGGTAAAACTGGAAGTAGAAGGGCCTGCCAGGATAAGAGGAGATGGTGAAAAGGTCCTCCACTTTACAGAGGCAAAAGAGCAGGAGACCTACTTTGAACTGGAGGCAGAAAACATGGTAGGTAAACTGGACCTGACTATTTCTGCTGAAGCTGGAGAAATAGGCTATAGGAGTAAAGAGGAGACTGAACTGGCAGTCCGGCCCTATAACCCCTATATTTATGCCAGTATAGAGGAGATTGTGGATACTGCTGGTGAGGTAGAATTTACTGTTCCGGCAGCAGGTGTAGGGGGAACAGCCAGGGCCCGTTTGACTGTATCTAGTGTAAGGGGTTTAAATATCAATCACCGGATCAACTGGTTATTACGCTATCCCTATGGCTGTGTGGAACAGATAACCTCCATTGTTTTCCCCCAGCTATATTTACCGGAACTCTACAAGTTTACAGTAGAAGAATTAAGGGAGATAGATGAAAATATTAATGCCGGTATTGCCCGGTACCGGGAATACCAGTTAAAGAATGGCGGTTTTTCCTACTGGCCGGCTACCAATACAGTCAACCAGTGGGCAACCAATTATGTGGGCCATTTCCTCCTGGAGGCCAGGAAGAAGGGTTACCATGTACCGGAGGATTTATTTAATAATTGGCTGAACTACCAGCTGGAAACAGCCCGGGGCAACCAGGGTGACCGCCTGACCAGGGCTTACCGCCTCTATCTGCTGGCCCTGGCTGACAACCCCCTCCTCAGTGCCATGAACTACATGCGGGAGAGTGAGCTAAAGGCCCTGAATAATCCGGAGAAATATTACCTGGCAGCAGCCTATCAGCTGGCCGGCTATGAGGAGGTTGCAGGAGAGATCCTGGCCGGCGCAGACCTGCAGGTGGCTGATTACCAAGAATTTAGCGGCACCTTTGGTTCCACTTTGCGGGATAAGGCCATTATCCTGGATCTATTGACAGTTGTAGGCAACTATAGCCAGGCCTTGAAATTATATAATGAGATTGCTGAAGAGATTTCTTCTGATAAGTGGCTTTCTACCCAGGCTACAGCCTATTCCTTAATGGCCATGACCAAGTACCTGCAGGAGGTAGCCTCCAGGGAAAAGGTGCTCAGGGGAGACTTAACCCTGGCTGATGGCAGTATAAGAGAGGTGGAAGTAGAAGACCTGCTGGAGATTATCCCACTGGAAGATAGTTTTGCTGCAAAGATCAGTTTCCGGAATAAATCAGAAATCCCCTTATATGTGACCCTGGAATGGGAAGGGGTTCCGGCCAGGGGAGACCTGAAACCAGTCCAGAGCAACCTGGTCCTGGAGACCGTCTATTTTGATCAGGCTGGCAAGAGGATAACAGTTGACCAGGTAAAACAGGGTGAAAGCTTCTATATCCTCTACCGGGTTGGCCAGGTAGGTAATCAGGATATCAGTGAAGTGGCCCTGGTCCAGATCTTACCTGCCGGCTGGGAGATCCAGAACCTCCGCCTCCTGGGGGGAGAGCTGCCAGAGTGGAGTAACCACTATAACCTGAACCAGGAGAAATACCTGGATATCAGGGATGACCGGATCATGTGGTTCTTTGACATGGCAGGCTATGTTTACAGATATGACTTTATTGTAATGATTAATCCGGTTACTGTCGGAGACTTCTATCTGCCGCCAACCCTGGTGGAAGCCATGTATAATAATGATTATAGAGTTGTAACAGAGGGAAGAAAGGTAGAGGTATTACCCAGATGAAAATAAGAAAAAAGCTTCTTATCCTGATACCAATAATTCTGACAGCCTTATTTATAACACTCCTTGTAGTCAGCAGGATTCCCGACCCTCTTTTTTCCACTGATTATAGCACCCTGGTACTGGATGAAGAAGGAAAGTACCTGCGGGTCTTCTTAAATAGTGAGGAACAGTGGATTTTTCCCGATGATGGCCGGGAGGTACCGGAACGCCTGAAGATAGCAGTCCTGCATTTTGAAGACAAGAGGTTTGAGCAACACCACGGGGTAGACCTGGCTGCTGTCTTCCGGGCCCTCTACCAGAATATCAAGAGTGGTGAAACAGTCAGTGGGGCCAGTACAATTACCATGCAGCTGGCCCGGCTGATGAAACCCAAAGAACGGACTATCAAGAACAAGATAATTGAGATGCTCCAGGCTGTCAGGATTGAATTGAAATACAGCAAGGAGGAGATCTTGAAGGCCTATCTCCTCCATGCCCCCTATGGAGGGAATATTATCGGTTACCGGACAGCATCTTTGAGGTATTTTGCCAAGGAGCCGGAGCATCTTTCCTGGGCGGAAGTAGCCACCCTGGCGGTCCTGCCCAATAATCCGGCCCATGTCAATCCCCTGCAGAATCCGGCCAGGCTGAAGGAGAAGAGGGATGAACTCCTGGCCAGCCTTTATGAGGCCGGGAAAATCGACAGGAACACCTATCAACTGGCTATTGCCGAACCGGTGGCCGACCGGCTCTACCCCTTCCCCCTCTCTGCCCCCCATCTGGCAGAAAAACTGGCCAGGGAAGTGGAGGGGGATATAATCCGGACTACCATCAATAAAGGGATCCAGGACCAGGTTACAGCCATACTGAAGGATTATATTGAAGAGAACAGGAAGCGGGGAATCAGGAATGCCGCCTTATTAGTCACAGAGACGGTTTCAGGGGAAGTCAAGGCCTATGTGGCTTCCCAGGATTTTTTCGATGATGATAACCTGGGCAAGATTGATGGTATCCAGATGAGGCGGTCCAGTGCCTCTACCCTGAAACCCTTTCTCTATGCCCTGGCCATGGATGAAGGGATGATTATCCGGGAGAGCAGGCTGCTGGATATCCCTATCAGTTATGGAGGCTATACCCCCTATAATGCCAATAATAAGTTTTCCGGGGTGGTCAGGGCAGATGAGGCCCTGATCCGTTCCCTCAATGCCCCGGTGGTAAACCTGCTCTACCACTATGGTATTGAAAAATTCTATGACTTCCTGGAAGAAGCGGGAATGGAGAGCCTTTTCCGCACCCCGGAGGAATATGGCCTGTCCCTGATCCTGGGAGGAGCAGAAATCAGCCTCTGGGAGTTAAGCCGGCTTTACCGGGGATTAGGTAATTATGGCAGGTTTTCTGGACTCCGGGTTTTGAAAGATTCCGGAGAGGCCACAGAAAAACAGCTCCTTTCACCGGGTTCTGCCTATCTGGTCCTGGAGACCCTGAAGGAATTAAGGAGGCCGGGGCTGGAATATTACTGGCAGGATTTTCAATCCAGTGCCCCCATTGCCTGGAAGACCGGGACCAGTTATGGCAGCAGGGACGGCTGGGCAGTGGGAGTATCCCCGGACTGGACCATTGCAGTCTGGGTGGGGAACTTTGCCGGCGGGGAGATAAAGGGGATGAGCGGCCTGGAATCTGCTGCCCCCCTTTTATTTAAAGTCTTTAATCAACTGGAAAAAAGGCAGGAGAAAAACTGGTTTGAGCTACCGAAAGAGGGCCTGAAGGCAATCCAGGTTTCTGCCAGTACCGGCTACAGGCTGAAGGATGGCCCTGCAGAACTGGTAACTGCCCTGGCTCCTGCTGCTGCCAAACCATTGCAGTATTCCCCCTATGAAAGGGTATTTTACCTGAATCAGGCTGAAACCATGGAGGTTTGCTCCCTCTGCTGGGATAGGGAGGATCTCAAGCTGGTCCAGAAGCTAGTCTATCCGCCCCAGGTCTATAAGTACCTGGGCAATAGAGAAATCTATGCCCTGCCTGCCCATAATCCGGCCTGTCCTGGTGTCAGGGAAAACAACCCCATTGAGTTCATTTATCCCCAGGAAGGGAGCCTCATCTTCCTGCCGAGGGGTATTGATGGGGAATATCAGCAGCTGAACCTGGAGGTAGCCCATGCCCATCAGGAAAGCAGGTTATTCTGGTATCTGGATAACCATTATCTGGGGGAGACAGTTAACAAGCATCAGCTAAACCTGGCCCTGGAACCTGGCTGGCACCAGCTGCAGGTTGTTGATGGCAGGGGCAATAGCAAGGGGATTAGCTTTTATCTGGAAAGAAGATAAAAACAAGGCCGATTTAATTATCGGCCTTTTTGATACCAATATTCTTTTTGTTGAATATCCTGCGGAAGTCAGAAATATAATCCTTATACTCATTTGCCAGTTCCCTGGCCTTTTCCTTATTCATACCAGCCTTGATCAGTTCTTTGCTAAAAGCCTTTATCCCCTTCTTACGCCTGAAGTAAAGACCAGGTAAGGTGATTATAAATTTACCGGCGAGGAGGAGGGCCTTCCAGATTATCTTCAGTATTTTCATGGTTCCGTATTTATCCGAAATTTCTCGGGATAACATCCCTGGCAGTGTTAAGATAATCTTTAGCCATTTTCAGGGCTTCCTCTGCTGGTACTCCGGAATCTACTAATTCCTTATACATGGCCGCAACCGCCCTACCCATTTGTTTTCCGCTTTCTTCAGAGTAGAAGGAACTCATCAATTCTTTGATCAGCTTTGGTACCTTTTCACTTACAGTATCCAGCAATTCTGATAATTCTTTTACTGGAATTTCTTCACCCATGAAATCAACTCCTTTTTATTATTTTTTAAGCAATTTAAACAAAGGCAAATTTAGCCTGGGCTTAAACAAACTTAAGATTCCCTCTGTCACTAAATTACCGATATCTACCTGGGCCAGATTTTCCTTGACTACCTTTATCCTGATTTCCTGATAGATCCTGTCTTTTACTTTCTGGTCCAGTATAAGGTTGGTGCCCTTGAGCTTGCCGGCAAATTCTAATTCCTCTTTTAGCCTGGTCCGGAAGCCTTCGTCTTTGAGTGTTAGATCAAATAAGTCCATTTTTTCTTCTACTGTCAAATCATCCTGGATATATTTGATTATTAAATCTTCCCTGTCGTCTTTCATCCTGCTCCCTCCTTCAGCCATTCCCTGAGTTGTTTCCTGGCATAATAGGCCTTGCTCTTGATAGTCCCCTCTGGCAGCTGCATGATTTCTGCCAGCTCACTATATTTCAGTTGGAGGACATAAAGGCCATAGAGGATCTGCCTGTCTTCTCCGGGAAGTTTCTGCAGCATTTCTTCCAGGAAAAGAGCCTCTTCAGGCATAGGGTTACTTGCAGGTCCTATCCCTTTATCTGTTAGATCTGGAAGGGTTTCTTTGCCTTCTTTGCGCAGCTTATCTACCATTTTATTATGGGCGATACTGAGGATCCAGGACTTAATAGAGTCCTTTTTCTTTAAATCCTGCAGGCTTCTATAAACTGCATAGAAGGTTTCCTGGAGGATATCTTCAATTAGATAGCTGTCCCTTAATCTCTGGCGGAGATAATTGTAGACAATATCAATATAGTCCTTATATACCTCTTCAAAAGTCATCTTTATCAACCCTTCCACTATATAGTCGTAAAAAGAGGGGAAAAGGTTCAAAGAAATTAAAAATCCTTTTATTTTTTAATTTTGTGCCTGGAAGTACAGATTCCTGCATAGGTCGGGATATATAAATTTTATAACGAGCACACAAAAAATGGTAAATTTATGAGAAATAATATAATAATGCAGGAAAAAATGGTGTATTTTATAGAACATATAATAAAAGGGCAAGGATTTTAGTAAATATTTATTCGCAGGAGAGTGAATTGCAGTGGAACCAAAAGGCAGGCTTTTTCGGATATTGAAGATGATTGTTTTATTATTATCAGGAAATAGGAAATGGAGAGTAAAGGAACTGGCTGAACATTTTGGTGTTTCAACAACAACCATTTACCGGGATTTTGAGATAATGGAAGCTATGAGAATCCCTATCTATGAAGATGAAAATCATACCTATTCTATTATGGAGAATTTTTATTTTAAACCACCTGATTTAAACAGAAATGAAGCTCTGGCCCTTTTGCTGGCGGGACAGGCTTGTCAGGGTGAGTTTTTTCCATACAGAGAAGCTCTGGATTCTTCTGTTGCCAAAATAATTAATTCCCTGCCTTCTTCAATAAAAAGTGTTATAGAAGATATGGGTACATATATTTCCTTTCATCATGGTGCTTTTGTGGATTTAAGTGAATTTAAAGATATTATTCAGAAAGTAGAAAGAACAATAGAAGAGAAAGAATCTTTGTTGATTACATATTATTCATTGAGCAGTGATCAGGAAAACCAGAGAAAAATAGATCCTTACTGCCTTGAAATCAGGAACGGGGCCTGTTATTTAATAGCATATTGTCATTCCAGAGAAGAGGTCCGGATTTTCAGGGTTGACAGGATAAAGGAAGTTGATACGACCGGTGAATTATTTGAAATACAGGAGGATTTTTGTAAAGATAAATACTTAAAGAATGTCTGGGGAGTAGAAAGAAGTGAAGAGGAGAAAAGGGTAGTATTAATCTTTAGCGGCAAGGCGGCAAGACTGGTGAGGGAAAAAGTATGGCATCCATCCCAGGAGATAATTGACCTGCCTGGAGATAGGATAAGATTTGAGATTACCACAGGCAGCATGGAGGAGATGAAAATCTGGGTTCTGAGTTTTGGAGCGGAGGTTGAGGTAGAAAGGCCAGCTGAATTAAAAGAAGCTGTAATTGCAGAAATAGAAAAGATGAAAAAAATATATGGATGAACAATTGTTTTAAACATTACGTGTTGGAAGAGGCATGGTAAGATTAAAATATATAATGATAAAGTCTGGGAAAATATGTTGGCTGTTGAGTGTAGTGAAAATTAATAATGGCATATGAAAGGGGTGAAATGATGAGATTTAATGTTGAATTGCTCCTGGAAAATGAAATAATACCAAAAGACAAAAATAGAGTAATATTATCTTTAATGAAGCACAACTTTGAATCTTATGATAAGGACTATTTTGCGGAACTTTATTTGGAAACTCCTACCAGACCAAAAAGCTTTACTTTTTCACTGTACATGGGA
>Ga0208823_1000286_pt1 | contig 43384 bp, 35 predicted proteins | sample AD_UKC075_MetaG_FD_184440 | JGI IMG/M metagenome (GOLD analysis project Ga0208823, IMG submission 184440) | Active sludge microbial communities of municipal wastewater-treating anaerobic digesters from USA - AD_UKC075_MetaG (SPAdes) (version 2) | ecosystem: Engineered > Bioreactor > Anaerobic >...
GATCAGCGCCGGGTAGCTGTGCACCAGCAGGCCGGCCACCGACGCCAGGGCGCTGACCATCAGGCCGCCCAGCGCCATGCGCAGCGCACCGACGCGGCCGGTGAGCAGGCCGAAGCCCACCGCGAACAGCACGGCCAGCGTGCTGAGCGTGGACGACACGGTGCCGGCCTGAACCAGGCTCAGGCCGAATTCGGGGCGCAGCGCGGCCAGGGCCATCGGCACCTTGCCGACGTTCATGCCCACCGCCACACCGCCGGCCACGGCGGCCAGCACGGCGGGCCAGTGGGTGGGCGGCGGGGTGACTGCCCCCTCGGGGGGCGGCGGCGGGCCTTTGACGCCGCCAGGGGCCAGCGTCATCCCAGCAGCCCGCGCTCCATCGGCATGCTGGGCAGGTCGACGGCGGGCTGCGGCTTCCAGCCGCGCTTGCGGTGCTCGGCCACCACGTTGGTGTAGATGCCGCCGCGCACGTACCACTTGGCGGTGATGCGGATGAAGCGGGGCTGCGTCGCCTGGACGATGTCGTCGAGGATGGTGTTGGTCACCTTCTCGTGGAAGGCGCCCTCGTCGCGGTAGCTCCAGAAGTACATCTTCAGGCTCTTCAGCTCGACGCACAGCTTGTCCGCGATCATGTCGATGGTGAAGTGCGCGAAGTCGGGCTGGCCGGTCAGCGGGCAGTGGCAGGTGAACTCGGGCACCTGGAACTGGATGACGTAGTCGCGCTGCGGCGCCGGGTTCTCGAACACGTGCAGCTGCTTGCTGGGCGCGGTGGGCGGGTTGCGCGGCATCGGCCGCTCGTTCAGCGGCGGGGTGGCAGCGCTGCGCTTGCCGGCGGTCTTGGCCATGGTGGTGCGGGGGGTCCGGAAGGGGCGCGATGCTATCATCCAGCCGCTTCGCCAGCCCGCCGGGCGCACGAAAATCCCTGACGAATCAACCACTTGCAGCGCGCTTCGGCCGCTGCGGGGGGCAGGGCACCACCCACCGCGCATGCGCCTGAACCAGATCAAGCTTTCGGGCTTCAAGTCCTTCGCCGAACCCACCACCTTCCAGCTGCCCGGCCAGCGGGTGGGCGTGGTCGGCCCCAACGGCTGCGGCAAGTCCAACATCATGGACGCGGTGCGCTGGGTGCTGGGCGAGAGCAAGGCCAGCGAGCTGCGCGGCGAGTCGATGCAGGACGTGATCTTCAACGGCAGCGGCCAGCGCAAGCCCGCCAGCCGCGCCAGCGTCGAGCTCGTCTTCAGCAACGAGGACGCCCGCGCCGGCGGCGCCTGGAACCAGTTCGCCGAGATCGCCGTCAAGCGCGTGCTGACCCGCGACGGCACCAGCAGCTACTTCATCAACAACCAGCCGGTGCGTCGGCGCGACGTGCAGGACGTGTTCCTGGGCACCGGCCTGGGGCCGCGGGCCTACGCCATCATCGGCCAGGGCACGATCAGCCGGATCATCGAGAGCCGCCCCGAGGAACTGCGTCTGTTCCTGGAGGAAGCCGCCGGCGTCAGCAAGTACAAGGAGCGCCGCCGCGAGACCGAGCACCGGCTGCGCGACACGCGCGAGAACCTGACCCGGGTCGACGACATCCTGCGCGAGCTGAATGCCAACCTGGAGAAGCTGGAGAAGCAGGCCGAGGTGGCGACCCGCTACCACGCGCTGCAGGAGGCGGGCACCACCAAGCTGCACCAGCTGTGGTTCCTGAAGCAGCGCGACGCGGCCACCGAGGAGGCGCGGGTGGCGCAGGCCATCGCCACCGCCACGAATGCGCTGGAAGCGCGCCTGGCCGAGCTGCGCCATGTCGAGGCGCAGCTGGAGGTGGTGCGCCAGGACCACTACGCCGCCAGCGACCAGCTGCATGTGGCCCAGGGCGACCTGGCCCAGGCGGCGCTGGAGGTGAGCCGGCTGGAAGAGCGCATCCGCTACGTGGTCGAGAGCCGCAAGAAGGTGCAGCAGCGCCTGGCCGACCTGGCGGCGCAGGCGGCGCAGTGGCAGCAGCGGCGCGACGAGGCCATCACCGAGCTGGACGGCATCGCCGGGCAGATTGCCGAGGCCGAGGAGCGGGCCGAGATCCTGGCGGCGCAGGCCGAGGAGCAGGCCATCCGCCTGCCCGATGTGGAGGACGCGCTGCGCGCTGCCCAGGGCAAGGCCAATGCGCAGCGCAACCAGGTCAACGCGGTGCAGCAGCAGATCCAGGTGCTGGCCGCTGAGAGCCGCAGCTTCGACGAGCAGGCCAAGGGCCACCGCAACCGCCGCGAGCGCCTGCACACCGAGCGCCGCGGCCTGGCCACGCCCGACCTGGCGCGGCTGGAGGCCCTGCGCAGCAGCAGCGCAGCGGCCGACGAGGCCAATGCCGTGGCAGAAGGCCGCCTGCACGAGCTGCAGGAGCAGGTGCCGGCGCTGGACGAGGCCCGCCGCGCCGCCCAGCAATCGGCCAATGCCGAGAGCGCGAGGCTCAACGACATCGCCGCCCGCCTGACCGCCCTGCGGGCCCTGCAGGAGAAGGTGCAGACCGGCGGCAAGCTGCAGCCCTGGCTGGCGAAACATGGCCTGGACGGCTTGCCCGGGCTGTGGACACGGCTGCACATCGAGCCCGGCTGGGAGCCGGCGCTGGAGGCGGCGCTGCGCGAGCGCATCAACGCGCTGTCGGTCGGCCGCATCGACACCGTGCGCGCCTTCGCTGCCGACGCGCCGCCCGCGCGCCTGGCCTTCTACACCGCACCGGCCAGCCCGCCCGCGCCGCAGGCGGCGCACCCGGGCCTGCGCCGCCTGGCCGAGCTGTTGCGCCTGGGGCCGGACGACGCCGGCCTGAAGGCGCTGCTGGGCGACTGGCTGGAAGGCGTCTACACCGCCGCCGGCCTCGACGAAGCCCTGGCCCGGCGTGGCGAGCTGGCACACGGCGAGGTGCTGATGACGCGCGAGGGCCATGCGGTCAGCGCCCATGCCGTGGCCTTCTACGCGCCCGACACCGAGCAGGCCGGCCTGCTGGCCCGGGCCCAGGAGATCGAGAACCTGGACCGCCAGCAGCGCGCCCAGGCCCTGCTGGCCGATGAAGCTCGGGCGGCCCTGGTGCGCGCCGAGGCCGCGCTGACCGAGGGCAACCAGCGCCTGGTGGTGGCGCGGCGCGAGGCCGCCGAGGCCCAGACCCGCGCCCACCAGCTGCAGGTGGAGCTGCTGCGCCTGGCCCAGCAGGCCGAGGCCACGCAGGCGCGCAGCGGCCAGCTGGATGCCGAGCTGGCCGAGGTGGATGCCGCGCTGGAGGACCTGGACGAGCGCCGCGCCGTCGGCGAGGCGCGCTTCGAGGAACTGGACCTGCAGCTGGCCGAGACCCAGGAGCGCCACGCCACGCTGGAGGAAGCGGTGATCACCGCCGAGCGCAAGCTGGCCGAGGCGCGCGAGCAGGGCCGCACGCTGGAGCGCCAGGCCCAGGAAAGCCAGTTCCAGGCCCGGACGCTGGCAGCGCGGCGCGGCGAGTTGCAGCGGTCGGTGGAGACGGCGGCGCAGCAGGCGGCGGCGAACGCCCAGTCGGGCGAACAGCTGGAGCTGGAGCTGGGCGCGTTGAACGACAGTGCGGCCGAGGCCGGCCTGCAGACCGCGCTGGAGCTGAAGCTGCAGCGGGAGCAGGCCCTGGGCGCGCAGCGCAGCCGCTACGACGAGCTGTCGGCCCAGCTGCGCAGCGCCGACGAGCAGCGCCTGCAGTTCGAGCGCAGCCTGCAGCCGCTGCGCGACGACATCACCCGCCTGCAGCTGGAGGCCCAGGCCGCGCAGCTGGGCGGCGCGCAGTACCTGGAGCAGCTGGACGCCGCCGGTGTCGACCTGGCCGCGCTGGCGGCGCAGATCGAGGCCGACAAGGTCAAGCTGTGGGGCCTGCAGGGCGAGATCGACCGCATCCAGCGCGAGGTCAATGCCCTGGGCGCGGTGAACCTGGCGGCGCTGGACGAGCTGGCCAGCTCGCGCGAGCGCAAGACCTTCCTCGACGCGCAGTGCGCCGACCTGACCGACGCCATCGGCACGCTGGAAGACGCGATCCACAAGATCGACCTGGAGACACGCGACCTGCTGGGCAAGACCTTCAACCAGGTCAACGAGCAGTTCGGCCGCATGTTCCCCAGCCTGTTCGGTGGCGGCAATGCCCGGCTGCAGATGACCGGCGACGAGATCCTGGATGCCGGCGTGCAGGTGATGGCCCAGCCGCCGGGGAAGAAGAACAGCACGATCCACCTGCTGTCGGGTGGCGAGAAGGCGCTGACGGCAATCGCGCTGGTGTTCGCGATCTTCCTGCTGAACCCGGCGCCGTTCTGCCTGCTCGACGAGGTGGACGCGCCGCTGGATGACGCCAACACCGAACGTTATGCGCGCCTGGTCGCCGAGATGAGCCACAAGGGCACGCAGTTCCTCTTCATCAGCCACAACAAGATCGCGATGGAAATGGCCGAGCAGTTGATCGGGGTGACGATGCAGGAGCAGGGCGTGTCGCGCATCGTCGCGGTGGACATGGAGGCCGCTCTCGGCCTGGCGGAGAGTGCGTGATGGCGGGCAATGTGTTCGGTGATCTGGGGCTGATGCAGGGCTTGCTGGCTGTCGGCGGCGTGGTGCTGGTGGGCGTGATCGCCCAGGGCTGGTGGGCCGCGCGCAAGGCCAGCCCTCGCCAGGCCGAGCAGGCCCCGGATTCACGCATCGAGCCCACCGGCTTCGGGCCGGCCGCGGTGCCGGCCGGCGGGCCGGCGGCCAACAGCAGCGACGCCGCCGCGCTGGCGGCGGTGCAGGCGGTGGTGGCGGCGCTGCCCGACCGGGGCGAGACCCTGACGGCCGTGGCGGCCGACGCCGCGCCGGCCGAGTTGCGCCCTGCGGCGCCGCGCAAGACCGCGCGGCTGGACCCGCTGATCGACGCCATCGCCACGCTGGCGCTGGAGTCGCCCGTCACCGGCGACCTGGCCCTGGTGCACCTGCCGCCCTCGCGCCGCGCCGGCACCAAGCCCTTCCTGATCGAGGGCGAGAACGCCGCCACGGGCGACTGGGAGATGCCGGTGGCCGGCCAGCGCTACCGTGCCTTCCAGGCCGGCGTGCAACTGGCCAACCGCAGTGGCGCGCTCAACGAGATCGAGTACAGCGAGTTCGTGCAGAAGCTGCAGGCCTTCGCCGACGGCGTGGGCGCGATGGCCGAGCTGCCCGACATGCTGGACGTGGTGGCCCGCGCCCGCGAGCTGGACACCTTTGCCGGCGGCCACGACGCGCAGCTCAGCCTGAACCTGCGCGCCAATGCCGCGGCCTGGAGCGTGGGCTTCCTCCAGCAGTGCGCCCAGCGCCATGGTTTCGTGCCCGGCGTGCTGCCCGGCCGGCTGGTGATGCCGGGCGCCGAGGACGGCTCGCCGCCGGTGCTGGTGCTGGCCTTCGACCCGCAGGTGGCGCTGGCCGACGACCCGGCGGTGGCCGCGCTGCGCACGGTGCAGCTGTCGCTGGACGTGCCGCAGACGCCGGCCGATGGCGAACCCTTCCCGGCCTGGCACCAGGCCGCGCGCCTGCTGGCCGCCGACATGGACGCCACCTTGTGCGACGACGCCGGCCGGCCGATCACGCTGCAGGCCTTCGTGGGCATCGGTGACGACCTGAAGCAGCTCTACCAGGCGCTGGAGTCGCGCGACCTGGCCGCCGGCTCGCCGGCGGCGCGGCGGCTGTTCAGCTGAGCCCGCCACGCGCTTGACCGCCTGGCCGCGCGCCTGAACCTGCCCGGCGGCGGCGATGAACACCACGGTCGCCATGCCGATCGCCCTGACCGGGGCGTGGTCTACCTGCTGATGGCGCTGACGGTGGCGCGCATGCTGCGCGCCCAGCCGCAGGCGCTGCCGGCGTGGTGGTGGTTGGGCGGCTCGGTGTGTGTCGGTGTCGCGCTGCTGCTGGTGGCCGCGCGCAACCATGTGCCCGCCGTCATCGGCTTCGAGCTGGTGGGGCTGCTCTGCCTGGCGGGGGCCCTGCGGCAGACGGCGGCGCTTCGCCTGTTGCTGGGCTGGCAGGCCTGGCCGCGCAGCACCTGGATCGCCGTGGCGGTGGCGCTGGCGGCTTGTGTGGCGCTGGCGTTGGCCGGCGAGCGCCGCGGGCTCTTTGCCTGGGCGACGCTGGTGCTCGCCGCTGCGATCGGTCGCATGGGCTGGCACGCCGGGCTGACGGCACGCAGCCAGCGTTCGGGCAGTGCCGTGCTGCTGGCCTGGAGCCAGGCCCTGCTGGCCGGGGTGCTGCTGGCGCGTGCGGTCAGCGCGGCCATGGGCGTGGCGCCGTTCCGGCATGGCCAGGTCGGCGTGACCTTTGTCGCTGCATGCCGTCCTGGTGCTGGCTGCGCTGTATGGCAGCCTGGGCTTCATGGGCTTGATGCTGGACATCGCCCGCCGCGCCGAACTGCAGGCGCGTGAGGCCGAGTTGCAGGCCCGCGAATCCCAGGTGGCGGAAGTGGTGCGGCGCCAGGCCGCCGAGCGCGGCCGGTGACGGTGGAGGAGGTCGACCTCGGCTGCCTGATCGACCTGGCCCTGGGCGACCTGGACGAGTCGCAGCGCCCGCTGGTGCAGGTGCAGTGGCTGACCGGCCTGCGCGAGGCCGAGGTCGAGCCCGGCCTGCTGCGCCTGGCGCTGCGCAACCTGCTGGTCAACGCCTTCAACCACGGCGGGCCGGGCGTGGCGGTGCGCCTGCAGGTCGATGAACAGGCGCTGCCGCCCGCGCTGCTGCTGCGCGTGGTCGACGATGGCCCGGCCTGGCCGCGGCAGGCGCCGGCTCGGCCGGCAGCGCGCCGTGCCGCTGGGCCTGCGGGCGGTGCTGCCGCTGCCGACGGCCTGACCCGCGCGGCAGCGGCGCCTCAGCGTGGCGCGGGTTCCAGCGTGCGGCTGGGCGTGCGCATCAGCACGAACTCCTCGGCAGCAGTGGGGTGCATCGCGATCGTGCGGTCGAAGTGGGCCTTGGTGGCGCCGGCGGTCAGCGCCACGGCCAGGCTCTGCACGATCTCCGGCGCGTCGGCGCCGGCCATGTGCACCGCCAGCACGCGGTCGCTGTCGGCATCGACCAGCAGCTTCATCGCGGTGCGCTCGGCACCGCCGATGAAGGCCTGCTTCATCGGCCGGAAGTCGGTCTCGAAGACCTGCAGCCGGTGGCCGGCGGCCAGCGCTTCGCCTTCGGACGGGCCCACGCTGGCCAGCGGCGGCAGCATGAACACCGCGCTGGCCACCAGCGACAGGTCCACCGGCCGGTGCGACGGCCCGAACAGCCGGTCGGCCAGCGCCCGGCCCTCGGCAATCGCCACCGGGGTCAGGTTCTTGCGGTTGGTCAGGTCGCCGATGGCGTGCACGCCGGGCAGGGCGGTGTCGCCCTGCTCGTCCACCGGCACCGCACCCTGCGCGCCCAGCGTGAACGACGGCGGCAGGCCCAGGCCTGCGCTGTTCGGCCGCCGGCCGGTGGCGTTCAGCACCCACGGGAACGCCAGCAGCCGGTCCTCGCCCAGCATCAGCAGGAAGCCGCCGTCGCGGTCACGGCCGATGCGCTGCGGCGCCGCGCCCGGATGCAGCACCACGCCGGCAGACTGCAGCGCGTTGGCCGCGGCGGTGCGCAGCATGGTGTCGAAGCCGCGCAGCGGCTGGCGGTCGCGGAAGAACAGGTCGACCCGCACGCCCAGGCGCGCCAGCATGCTGGCGAACTCGACCGCGATGTAGCCGCCGCCGATCACCGCGGCGCGCTCGGGCAGCGTCTGCAGGTCGAGCAGGTCGTCGCTGGTGGCGCACGCGTCGATGCCGGGAATGCTGTCCTTCACCGGGGCGCCGCCGGTGGCCAGCAGGATGTGGCGGGCAGTGAAGCGCTGCTCGCCCACCACGACGGTGTTCGGCCCGTCCAGCCGCGCCCAGCCTTCGATCAGCTGCACGCCGCTGCCCGCCAGCAGCTGGCGGTACACGCCTTCGAGCCGCGCCGTCTCGGCCGCCTTGGCGCCGGCCCAGGTCGGCATGTCGAAGCGCACGCCGTCCGGCAACTGCCAGCCGTAGCCGCGGGCTTCTTGCAGCGCGTCGCCGAACTGGGCCGCGTACATCAGCAGCTTCTTCGGCACGCAGCCGCGCAGCACGCAGGTGCCGCCGACGCGGCCACCTTCGACGATGGCGACCCTGGCCCCATGCGCCGCCGCCCGGCGCGAGGCCGCCACGCCGCCCGAGCCGGCGCCGATGGTGATCAGGTCGAAGTCGTGGGCCATGGGTGCTCCGGCGGCGGTGGGGTTGGACGGCGGCCGACTCTACACTCGGCCGATGTCCGACCAGCCCCCCATGGCAACCCCGAGTGCCGCCTTGCCCGACCCCGCCGCTGCGGCCCGCCGCGCGGCCGACCTGCGGGCGCAACTGCACCACCACGCCCACCTGTACTACGTGCTGGACGCGCCCGAACTGCCCGATGCGGCCTATGACGCGCTGTTCCAGGAGCTGCAGGGGCTGGAGGCCGCGCACCCCGGCCTGCAGACGCCGGACTCGCCGACCCAGCGCGTGCTGGGCCAGGTGCTCGACGGGCTGCAGCCGGTGCGGCATGCGGTGCCGATGCTGTCGATCCAGACCGAGACCGACACCACGGCCGGCGGCGCCCAGGCCTTCGACGGCCGCGTGCGCCGCGAGCTGGGCCTGGCCGAGGACGCACCGCCGGTGGCCTATGCCTGCGAGCTGAAGTTCGACGGCCTGGCGATGAGCCTGCGCTATGAACGCGGCGTGCTGGTGCAGGCCGCCACCCGCGGCGACGGCGAGACCGGCGAGGACGTCACGCACAACGTCCGCACCATCGGCCAGGTGCCGCTGCGCCTGCGCACGGACACACCGCCGCCGCTGCTGGAGGTGCGTGGCGAGGTCTACATGCGCCGCGACGACTTCGAGCGCCTGAACGAACGCCAGCGCGCCAGCGGCGGCAAGACCTTCATCAACCCGCGCAACACCGCGGCCGGCGCGGTGCGCCAGCTCGACAGCCGCGGCCTTGTCGACAAGAAGCTGAGCTTCTACGCCTACGGCCTGGGTGCGGTCGAGGGCTGGACCGTTCCGGACACGCACGCGGGCGTGCTCGACGCGCTGGCGACGCTGGGCCTGCCGGTCAATGCCGAGCGTGCGGTGGTGCAGGGCGCCGATGGCCTGGTGGCCTTCCACGCCGCCATCGCCGCCAGGCGTGACGCGCTGCCCTTCGACATCGACGGCGTGGTCTACAAGGTCGACAGCCTGGCGCTGCAGCAGCAGCTGGGCTTCAAGACCCGCGAGCCGCGCTGGGCGGTGGCGCACAAGTACCCGGCGCAGGAGCAGATGACGGCGCTGGAGCGCATCGAGATCCAGGTCGGTCGCACCGGCAAGCTGACGCCGGTGGCCAAGCTGGCACCGGTGTTCGTCGGCGGCACCACGGTCAGCAATGCAACGCTGCACAACGTCTTCGAGCTGCGGCGCAAGGGCGTGCGGGTGGGCGACACGGTGATCGTTCGGCGCGCCGGCGACGTGATCCCCGAGGTGGTGGGCCGCGTGCCCGGCGCCCGCGCGGCCTACGTGCCCAACTTCCGCATCTGGCCGCGCCTGTGCCCGGTGTGCGGCAGCCGGGCCGAGCGCGAGAAGGGCGGCATGGACTACCGCTGTGCGGGCGGCCTGTTCTGCCCGGCGCAGCGCAAGCAGGCCCTGCTGCACTTCGCCGGCCGGCGGGCGATGGACATCGAGGGCCTGGGCGACAAGCTGGTCGACCAGCTGGTCGACGGCGGCGTGATCCGCTCGCTGGACCAGCTCTACAAGCTGGGCGTGGCCAACCTGATGGCGCTCGACCGCATGGGCGAGAAGAGCGCGGCCAACCTGGTTGCCGCACTCGACAAGAGCCGGCAGACGACGCTGGCGCGCTTTCTCTACGCGCTGGGCATCCGCCAGGTCGGCGAGAGCACGGCGCGTGACCTGGCGCGCCACTTCGGCACGCTGGACCGCGTGATGGACGCGACGCCCGAGCAACTGCTGCAGGTGGCCGATGTCGGGCCCATCGTCGCCGCGGCCATCCGCAGCTTCTTCGACCAGCCGCACAACCGCGAGGTGGTGGAGCAACTGCGCGCCGCGGGCATCACCTGGCCCGAAGGTGAAGGTGCGGTGGACAGCCAGGCACCGCAGCCGCTGGCCGGCATCACCCTGGTGCTGACCGGCACCCTGCCCACGCTGAGCCGCGACGCCGCCAAGTCGCTGATCGAGGCCGCCGGCGGCAAGGTGGCCGGGTCGGTGTCGAAGAAGACCGGCTACGTGGTGGCCGGCGAGGAGGCCGGCAGCAAGCTCGACAAGGCGCGCGAGCTGGGCGTGCCGGTGCTCGACGAGGCCGGCCTGCAGGCGCTGCTGGCGACCGGGCCGACGCCGGCCGCGTCAGTGCAGGTGGGTTGAGGGCGGTACCGGCGACAGCAGGCTGACCGGGCCGTCCTCGTCGACCGACTGGCGCTCGACCTCGTCCTCGCTGGCCGCGCGCACGCCGCGCACCTTCACCGACAGGTGCAGCGCCATGCCGGCCAGGGGATGGTTGCCGTCCAGCACCACATGCTCGGGGTAGACCTCGGTCACGGTGTAGATCAGGTCGGGCGGCATGTCGGCCGTCTGCGCACCTTCCGGCAGGCCGTCGAACTGCATGCCCTGCTCCAGCTCGGTGGGAAACAGCGCCCGCGGCTCGAAGCAGACCAGGGCCGGGTCGTAGTCGCCGAAGCCATGCTCGGGCTCCAGGTGCAGGTCGCACGCGAAGCCTTCGCCCTGGCCGGCCAGCGCTTCCTCCAGCTTGGCGAGCAGGTCGTCGCCGCCGTAGAAGAACTCCACCGGGTCGGTCAGTTCGTCCAGCGTGTTGCCTTGTGCGTCGGCCAGGGTCCAGGTCAGGCTGACGACGCAGGGGTTGGTGATCTGCATCAGTGGATGATCGCACAGCGCCCGGGGGCCGGCAGGCAGCGCCCATGCCCGGCGCGACAATCCCGCGCCATGACCGACATCCACCAACCGACAGCGCTGCTCGGCGGCCTGACCCCCGCGCAATTCATGCGCCGCCACTGGCAGAAGAAGCCGCTGCTGGTGCGCCAGGCCTGGCCCGGCGTGCGTCCGCCCATCGACCGGGCGGCCCTCTTCGACCTGGCTGCGACCGAAGGTGTCGAGTCGCGTCTGCTGAGCGCCTTCGATGGTGCCTGGAAGCTGCGCCATGGGCCGTTCAGCCGGCGCCAGATTCCGCCGGTGAAGAAGCCGGGCTGGACCTTGCTGGTGCAGGGCCTGGACCTGCACTGGCAGGCCGCGCATGACATGCTGCAGTCCTTCCGCTTCGTGCCGGAGGCGCGGCTCGATGACCTGATGATCTCCTACGCCACCGACGGCGGCGGTGTCGGCGCGCACATCGACTCCTACGACGTCTTCCTGCTGCAGGTGCATGGCCGGCGGCGCTGGCGCATCGGCCCGGTGGCCGACCGCAGCCTGGTGCCGGGCCTGCCGGTGCGCATCCTGGCCGACTTCCACCCCACCGAGGAATGGGTGCTGGAACCGGGCGACATGCTCTACCTGCCGCCGCTGTACGGCCATGACGGCGTGGCCGAGGGCGAATGCATGACCTGTTCGATCGGCTTCCGGGCCGCCACCGAGACCACGCTGGCGCAGGAACTGCTGCACCAGATCGCCGACGAGCTGGAGGCACCGCCCGCCGACGCCACCGGGCGTGCCGCCGAGCGCATCTACCGCGATGCCGCACAGCCCGCCACCGACCAGCCCGGCCGCCTGCCGGCCAGCCTGCGCGACTTCGCCCAGGCGGCGCTGACGCGGGCGCTGCGTGACCCGCAGGCCCTGGACCGCGCCCTGGGCGTGTTGATGACCGAACCCAAGCCCCAGGTCTGGTTCGACGCCGGTGCGCCGCTGCCCACCGGCTGCGCCGCGGTGCTGGACCGCCGCACCCGCATGGCCTGGGACGACGCCCATGTCTTCATCAACGGCGAGTCGTTCCGTGCCGGCGGGCGCGACGCCAAGCTGATGCGCCAGCTGGCCGACGCCCGCAGGCTGACTGCAGCCGAGGTGGCGAAGCTCAGCGGCGACGCGCGCGGGCTGCTCGACGACTGGGCCGACGCCGGCTGGGTTCGGCCCGGCGACTGATCACGCGGAGGGCAGGGCAATGGACGAGGCAGCGTGGCCCCGGGTGGGCATGCACCAGGGGCGCGGCGACTGCGCGGCGCTGCTGCGCCAGGCGCTGATGGGCCTGGCACCGGCGGCGGCATCGGCCTGGGGCAGCGTGCGCACGCTGTGGCTGGCCGACGTCGACTTCGCGGACTGGCCGCTGGACGAGCCGGCGGTGCATGAGGCACTCGCCGCCTGGCTGCGCCAGGGCGGCCGGCAATTGCGCATGGCCGGACTGCATGTCGACAAGGTCGAGCGCCGCCACCCGCGGCTGGCGCGTTGGCGGCGCGACTGGTCGCATGCGATCAGCGTGGTCACGCCCGCCGAGGGTGACCTGCCGACCGAGGTGCGCGGCCTGCTGGCCGCGCCGCTGTGGCTGCATCGGCAGGAGGCACCCGACCTGCGCCTGCGCTGCAGCACCGATGCGCGCCAGGCCCGCGGGGTCGACATGGCGATTGCAGACTTTTTACAACGCTGCGAGCCCGCATGGCCTGCCACGACTTTGGGTTTATAGGGAACTTCCCTGTGTTTGCTACAATGGAAGGCTAGCTTCAGACGGACCCGAGCTTTCTGAATCTGGTTTTGAACCTGGCTTCTGGACGGAATTCGGAACTTCGGCTCCGCTGATTGCGTCGGATCCCGTTGCTTTCTCAAACGTTGATCAACTTTCACTGAGGACACAAATGAACAAGTCGCTCCTGCTGGCTTCCCTGATCGCCGCCGCCGCCCTGACCGCCTGCGGCAAGAAGGAAGAGGCTCCGGCCGCTCCGGCGCCCGCCGCTGCCCCGGCTCCCGCTCCGATGGCTGACGCCGCGTCGGCTGCCGCTGGTGCTGCTTCGGCTGTTGCCGGTGCCGCTTCGGCCGCCGCCACCGCTGTCGACGCCGCCGCTTCGGCCGCCGCCGGCGCCGCTGCTGCCGCCGCCAGCAAGTAATCGGTTCTCCACCGATGCGAAAAAGCCGCCTTCGGGCGGCTTTTTCATTGGCGCGCCAGCTGAAGGAAGCCCGGCGCGGGTCTTCAGTTCACCACGTCGACACTGAAGAGCGCCGCGCCGTAGCGGTCGCAGCCGGGGCTGCTGCAGCGGGCCTTGCCGGCCACCACCGTGCCCGGGCCGGTGTGGGCGCGTGCCAGCGCTGCACCAGCAGGGCCTGTCGGCAGGTCCAGGAACCAGGCCACATGCGACTTGCTGAGATGGCTGAAGTCACGCGGATGTTCGGAGACGATCACCGCGAACTGCTCGGTGCCCGGCGGCTCGGTGGTGTCGAGCGGCCAGGTGGCTTGCGGCAGCACCAGGGTCTGGCCGGCGCGGATGCGGTTGTCGGTCGCCATGCGGTTCGGGAACAGCAGCAGCAGCGAGCCGTCCGGTCCGCCCACCAGCACGTAGACATGGCCATCACGGGCGGCGCTGATGCGAAAGCCCAGCCGGTCGCGGCCGATGCGCAGGCGTTGTGCGTCGGCGCTGGCGCGCACGTCGAAGCCCTCGCTGCGTGCCTGCAGCAGGCGCTGGAACTCTGCTGACGTCGACCAGACCGCCGGGGCCGCAGGCACGGCCGGCGCTGCAGCGGGCAGGGGCGATGGCGGGCTGGCGGCGGCCGGGCCGGAAACCGGCGCTGCCAGGCCGCCGGTGCTGGCCGAGGGCGCTGGGCGGGGGGCGGCAGCGCTGGCAGCCGGTCCGGCCTGGGGCGTGGCCACGGCGGCGGCGTCGGACGTGGTGACCCCGGCCTCCGGTGTGCGCGGTGCCTGCAGACGGCGGCCGGCCCAGAAGGCGGCCGCCACCAGGATCAGCAGGACCAGTGCCAGGCCGATGCGCAAGGCCAGCGCCGCGCTGCGGCCTGGACCGGTGCCGGCAGCCGGCGATGGAGCCGAGGGCGCCGGGTCGGGCGCTGCGGCGATGGCTGCTGCCCGCGCCGCCACCGGGGTGGGGGCCACGGGCCGTGCCGGCACGGCGGGTGCCAGCGGGGGCAGTGCCTGCGGCAACGGCGCTGCGCCGTCGAGCCCCAGCAGTTGCCGGAATGCCTGCACCGAGGCGGGCCGGTTGTTGGGCAGCACCTGCAGCCCGGCGTCGATCGCCTGCAGGAACGCGGGTGAGTAGCGGCCCGCCGCGGCCTGGGCCAGCGGCACGAACTGGTCGACCACGGTGCGCCCGACCGAGGCCGGCGGCTTGCGGCCGATGATCGCCGCATAGACGACGGCGCACAGCGCATAGATGTCGGTCCAGGGGCCCTGCTTGAGCGCGGGCATCTCGGCGTACTGCTCGACCGGGGCGTAGCCGGGCTTGAGAATGGCCGTCAGGGCCTGTGTGGCGTCACCGATGACCTGGCGCGCCGCACCGAAATCCAGCAGCAGCGGCCGGCCCGAATCGGCCAGCAGCAGAATGTTGTCGGGCGCGATGTCGCGGTGCAGGCAGTGCTCGGCATGGACCACGGCCAGCGCCTCGGTCAGCGAGGCCAGCAGCGCGCGCAACCAGCGTTCATCGGGCGGCGTGCCGGCGTCGCGCAGCTGCTGCTTGAGCGTGCTGCCCTCGTAGTACGGCATCACCATGTAGGCGGTGCCGTTGGCGCGCCAGAAGCGGTAGACCTTCAGCAGCGAGGGATGGTCGAACTGCGCCAGAAGGCGCGCCTCGTTGATGAAGCTGTCCAGGCCCGCGGTGAACACCGCCCGGTGCTTGTCGGCGGTGACCACCACCTGCTGTGCACCGGACCGCATGGCCAGCGAGGCCGGCATGTACTCCTTGATCGCCACCCGGCGCTGCAGCGAGTGGTCATGCGCCAGGTACACGATGCCGAAGCCGCCCTCGCCCAGCACCCGCAGCAGCTCGAACTCGCCCAGGTGCACGCCGGGCGGCAGGGCATTGCCGCGCGCCGTGCCGGGACGGGGCAGCACTTCGGTCGGCTGCCACTGCGGGTCCGCACCGGCAGGGTCGGGCATGGCGCCGGCGGATTCGGGCGGGAGACGGCTCATGGCGACGGTCGGCGGGGGGTGCCGGCATTGTCAGCCAGGCCGCGGTGCCGCCATCCACCGGCCAGACCATGCACCCCCTGCATCAGCGGCGCCCGGCCTGGCGCTGGGGGTGGCGCTGGTACTGGCGCTGGCCGAACAGCACCTCGCGCGACTGCGCGTCGCTCAGCGGCTTGCGCAGGTCGGCCAGCACCTCGACACCGCGCCGCACCGCCGGCCGGGCGCTGATCTCGTCGAACCAGCCCTTGAGGTGCGGATGGTCGGACCAGTCGATGCCCTGGTTCTTCCAGGAGCGCAGCCAGGGAAAGACCGCGATGTCGGCGATCGAGTAGGTGTCGCCGCCGACGTAGCGCGCCTTCGCCAGGCGGCGGTCCAGCACGCCGTACAGGCGCCGCGCCTCGTTGGTGTAGCGCTCGATCGCGTAGGGCAGCTTCTCGGGCGCATAGATGCGGAAGTGGTGCGCCTGGCCCAGCATCGGCCCCAGCCCGCCCATCTGGAACATCAGCCACTGCAGCACCTCATAGCGTGCCCGGGTGGACTCGGGCAGGAAGTGGCCGGTCTTGCCGGCCAGGTACAGCAGGATGGCGCCGGACTCGAACAGGCTGATCGGCGCGCCGTCGGGCCCATCGGGATCGACCAGGGCCGGGATCTTGTTGTTCGGGCTGATCGCCAGGAAGTCGGGCTCGAACTGTGCGCCGGCGCCGATATCGACAGGAATCGCACGGTAGGCGAGGCCGCACTCCTCCAGCATGATGTGCACCTTGTGCCCGTTGGGCGTGGCCCACGAATACACTTTGAGCATCTCGACCTCGACGGCGGCAACCCCGCGCGGCGACTCTAAACCATGCTGAAGAACTTGCGCCGCCTGTTCGCGGGCGCACCCGACCAGGCGGATGCATCGGAGTTGCGCCAGTGGGCCGAGCAGCGCGGCCACGCCTGGCGGCGCGTGCGTGACGCCGAGGGCGGTGTGGTCGAGGGGCGCACCGGCACGCAGTCCTGGCGCATCGAGTGGGGGCCGTCGCAGCGCGACTACATCGCCGGCTTCGAACTGCGCCTGATCGCCGAGATCGACCTGCCCAAGGAAGTGGTGGCGATGGTGCTGAACCGGGCGCTGACCGAGACGATGGAGGCCACCGTCTACGAGCGCTACGTCGACGACGTGCAGACCCGCATCGAGACCGACACGCCGCCCGAGATGCGCTGGCTGGTGCTCTATCCGAAGCTGCCTGCCCATGACCTGGGCCGCCTGCGCGAGCGCTATGTCGCGGTGGGCAGCATCGAGGCCTGGCTGCAGCAGTGGCTGCAGGGCCCGCTGAACGACGCGCTGGCTGCCACCCTGGACCAGGTGCCGCCGGCCCAGCCGGTGGTAATGACCATCGGCCGCGGCCGGCTGCTGCTGCGCATGCCGATGGCTGCACCCGACGCCCGTCAGCTGGCGATGTGGTTCTCGGTGTTCGACCACGCGCTGCGCGAGGCCCGCCGCCTGGGCTCGGAATGGCGTGCCGGTGCCCATGCCGGCCTGACGACCCAGCCCAGCGCCTGGGCGCACACCGAGCAGCCGCCGACCACACGCACGCCGGACATCAAGCTGTAGCCGGATTGCGCCGGCCATCGCGCGCGGTCGGGCGTCAGTGCCGCGAGGCGGTGGCCCAACCCAGTTCCGCCAGCGGCCCGGTGGCCTCGCCCGTGGCACGCGCCTGGGCGCTGGCGGCCGTGCCGTCGACCACGCGGCGCGCGATGCCCTGGCAGATGGCCGCGATGCGGAACAGGTTGTACGCCAGGTAGAAGTTCCAGTCGGCCAACAGCGCATCGGGCGCGCCACGGCCGGTGCGTTCGCAGTAGCGGCGCACATAGTCGTGCTCGGCAGGAATGCCCAGCGCCGCCAGGTCCAGCCCGGCGATGCCGCGGAACACGCCCGGCGGGATGTGCCAGCTCATGCAGTGGTAGCTGAAGTCGGCCAGGGGGTGGCCGATGGTGCTCAGCTCCCAGTCGAGCACGGCGATGATGCGTGGCTCGTCCGGGTGGAAGATCAGGTTGTCCAGCCGGTAGTCCCCATGCACGATGGCGACCTGCGACTCGTCCAGGGCACTGGCCGGCATGTGGGCGGGCAGCCATTCGACCAGCCGCTCCATTGCCGGAATCGCCGGCAGCTTGCCGTCGGCGATCGACGCCTGGTACTGCTGGCTCCAGCGCTTGATCTGGCGGCCGAAGTAGTTGCCCGGCCGGCCGAAGTCCGACAGGCCCACGGCCTTGACCTCGACGCTGTGCAGGGCGGCCATCACGCGGTTCATCTCGTCGTAGACGGCGGCACGCTCGTCGCTGTCCATGCCGGGCAGCGACTGGTCCCACAGCACGCGGCCCTCGACGAAGTCCATCAGGTAGAAGGCGCGGCCGATCACCGACTCGTCATCGCACAGCACATGCATGCGCGCCACCGGCACGCCGCTGAGCGCCAGCGCATCCATGACGCGGAACTCGCGCTCGATGGCATGCGCCGAGGGCACCAGCCGGGCCACCGGCCCGGGCTTGGCGCGCATGACGTAGGTGCGCCCGGGCGTGAGCAGCTTGTAGGTGGGATTGGACTGGCCGCCCTTGAACTGCTCGACCGCGAGCGGGCCGGCGAAGCCGGGCAGGTGGTCGGTCAGCCAGCGCTCCAGCGCGCCGACGTCGAAGGCATGCTGCTGCGCGACCGCGCCGCTGCCGGTGAAATGGTCCATCGGGAGTCCTAGGAAAGCATGCGCGGGTGCCTCATGCACCCGGCCGGGCCAGTGTCAGCCCTCTGACAGATCGAGCAGCTTGTCGCGCGACAGCACGACCAGCCGCGTGGGCTCCACACGCACCGCGCCTTCGCGCTCGAAGCCCTTCAGTTCCTGGTTGACGCGCTGGCGCGAGGCGCCGAGCAGCTGGGCCAGGTCTTCCTGCGCGAGTTGCAGGCCGATGCGGATCTCCTCGCCCTGCTCGATGCCGTAGCTCTTGGCCAGCATGATGATCTGCTTGGCCAGGCGCGCCGACAGCGGCTTGGTGTTGAGGTCCTCGAACTGGTTGAACATCAGCCGCAGGCGCCGGCAGTTCAGCCGCAGCAGGGCGTCGTACAGCTCGCTGTGCTGCGACAGCAGTTCCTTGAAGTCGGCCTTGCGCACGCACAGCAGCGTGGTCTCGCCATGGGCGTCGGCATCGTGGGTGCGTGGCAGGCCGTCGAACAGGGCGATGTCGCCGAACCAGACGCCCGGCTCGCAGTAGGTCAGCGTGACCTGCTTGCCCGACAGCGAGACCAGCGAGACGCGCACCGCGCCGCGGGCCACGCCGCACCACTCTTCGGCCGGCGTGCCGCGCGAGGCCAGCGGGCCGCCGTCGCTCAGTCGGCGCACATAGGCCCGGGACAGGATGGCGTGGCGCAGCGGCTGCGAGAGCTTGGAGAACCATGCACCGGACTCGATGTTTTGACGCTCTTCGATGGTAAGAACCGGAGTATTCATGTCTTGTCCCAGGTGCGACAACCGCACCAGCATGCCCGGCCTATTGTCATCCAGCTTGGGATGGGCCGCGTTTGCGCCGGGTGCAGCGGGGGCGGCATGGCTGCAGCCTGTGACGGGTTGCGCGGGCCCGGGTTTCGGTGGGCTGGCGGCGCTGGCCTGCGTGCTAGAGTGAAAAAGTTTCCGCCCACGTCCTGGCCCGCATTTGGCAGCCGCCCCTTTCCGTTCCGCGATGTCCGTGCCGCGCCTGGCGCTGGTGGCTGGTGCATTGGCCGCAGCGGTGCTGCTGGCGCCGCCGGCCGGGGCCCAGGCTGCATCCGAGGCGCGGCCAGCGGCCGAGGCGGCCTCCGGCACTGCCGACATCCATGCGCTGGAACAGCAGGTCGAGTCGGTGCTGACCGAGGCGCGCCGGCAGCAGTCGCAGCTCAACACCCAGCGCCAGCGGCTGGCCGCGGCGGAGTCGGCCAATGCCTGGTTGCCGCTGCTGTTCATGGCGATGGCCGCGCTGGTGCTGGTGTGTGGCGTGCTCGGGCTGCGCCTGTGGCGCACCCAGCGCCGGCTGCTGCAGCTGCAGGGCGCCGCACCGCGACCCGGCGTGCCGGCCGCTGATCCGGCGGCCACTGTCGCCGTCGTGCCCGGCACGCCAGGCGCTGCCGCGCCGGCATCGGCCCGACTGCCGGAGCGCCCGCTGCTGGGGGGGCTGGGGGTGGCGCCGGTGCGCCGGCCAGCGGACCTGCCGCCGGCGCGTGCGCTGGGGGCGTCGGTGCTCGGCAGCGACCTGGCCACCGGCAGCCGCGACTTCGGCTTCGGCACCGGCGTGCCGCCGCGGCCGGTGTCGGTGGAGGAACTGCTGGACCTGGACCAGCAGGTGGAGTTCTTCCTGGCACTGGGCCAGGCACAGTCGGCCATCGACCTGCTGCTGGGCCATGTGCGCAGCACCGGCGGCACCAATGCGCAGCCCTACTTCAAGCTGCTGGAGATCTACCGCGAGCAGGCCGACGAGGACGCCTACGAGCGCACCCGCGAACGCTTCAACCAGCGCTTCAACGCCCTGGCGCCCGACTGGACCGGTGACCTGGCCGGCGGGCGACTGCTGGAGGACTATCCGGACGTGGTGGCGCGGCTGCAGCGCGCCTGGCCGCAATCGGCGCGGGCGGTGGCCGAGCTCGACGGCCTGCTGCTGCGCCGGGCCGACCTGGAGCCCTTCGACCTGCCTGCCTACCGTGACCTGCTGCTGCTGCACGCCCTGGCCCGCGACCTGCACGCCACCGAACCTGCCCTGGCCGAGCCGGGGCTGCCATCGACGCTGGGCCAGCGCACCGCGCCGGCCGTGCTGGCCCGCGAGGCGCCGCCGGCTGCCACGGACCTGCCGGGCGTGCCCGCCACGGCCAGCGCGGCCTGGGCGGGCACCGACATGGTGGGCGGCGGCGCAGAGGCACCGGCCGCAGGCGCCACGGTCGACCTGCTGCTGCCGCTGGGCGAGCACACGATGGAGATCACCCTGCCGCAGCCGCACCTGGCAGACCGACCGCTGGCGCAGGCGATGCTGGCCGATTGGGTGTTCTCGCGCAGCGGGCGAGCCGGCGGTGGCGCCGCCGGCTTGGGGGCGGCCGAATCTGGCGAGCGGCCGGCCGCGCCGATGCGGCTGGACCTGGATCTGAGCGAGCATGCGCCGGCGCCGCGCGAGTTCACGCGCCCGGCGGCATTCACCGACATCGACATGCGCCGCGACCGGCGCCTGTCGGACCTGGGCGGTCTGGACGAGAACGACCCGCTGCCCTCGCGCCGCTGAGGCGGGCCAGGGCGCGAACGCTCAGAGCCGCGCCAGGCGCGCCAGCGCCGTGCGCAGGGTCTCGTCCTTCTTCGCGTAGCAGAAGCGCGCCAGGCCCTGGTTGCGGCCGTCGTCGTAGAAGGCACTCAGCGGAATCGCCGCGACGCCGATCTCGGTGGTCAGCCATTGGCAGAACTCGCCCTCGGGCAGGGCGCTGATCGCGCTGTAGTCGACGACCTGGAAGTAGCTGCCCTCGCTGGGCAGCAGCTTGAACTTCGTGCCCGCCAGGCCGTCGCGGAAGAGGTCGCGCTTGCGCTGGTAGAACGCCGGCAGGTCCAGGTAGGGCGCCGGGTTGGCCAGGTAGTGCGCCAGCCCGTGCTGCATCGGCGTGTTGACGGTGAACACGTTGAACTGGTGCACCTTGCGGAACTCGGCGGTCAGCGGCGCGGGCGCGGCCACGGTGCCGATCTTCCAACCGGTGACGTGGAAGGTCTTGCCGAAGCTGGAGACGACGAAGGCGCGCGCCGCCAGCTCGGGGTGGGCGCTGGCGCTGGCATGGCGCTCGCCGTCGTAGACCATGTGCTCGTAGACCTCGTCGCTGATCAGCAGCGCGTCGGTGGGCCGCAGGATCTCGGCCAGGCGGTCGAAGTCGGCCTGGCGCCAGATGGTGGCGCTGGGGTTGTGCGGGCTGTTGACGAGGATGGCGCGCGTGCGCGGCGAAATGGCGGCCGCAATCGCGTCGAAATCGGGCCGGAAGGTGCCGGCCTGCAGCGCCACCCGCACCACCTTGCCGCCGGCCAGCTCGATGTTGGGCACGTAGCTGTCGTAGTTGGGCTCCAGCACGATCACCTCGTCGCCCGGGCCGACGATGGCCAGGATGCAGGTGATGATGGCCTGGGTGGCGCCGGCGGTGATGGTGATTTCGGTTGCCGGGTCATAGCGCCGGCCATACAGGGCCTCGATCTTGGCCGCCACCGCCTCGCGCAGCACCGGCACGCCGACCATCGGCGGGTACTGGTTCAGGCCGCCGCGCATGGCGGCGTCCACCGCGTCCAGCAGGGCCGGGTCGCCCTCGAAGTCGGGGAAGCCCTGGCCCAGGTTGACCGCGCCGCGCTCGGCGGCCAATGCCGACATCACGGTGAAGATGGTGGTGCCCACCTTGGGCAGGCGGCTGGGCGGCAGCGGGGTGCGGAAAGTGGGGCTGGAGGCGGTCGTGGCGTCGGTCGCGGTCATGGTCTGGCGTCGGGGAAGGTGAAGTGGTCCAGCGGGATCAGAGTTCGTAGGCGGTCGGCGTGCTGCCCGGGCGTTCGGCCATCGCCTTCTCGATCAGCGTGCGGCTCAGTCGCTCGCTCAGCAGCCCGGCGAAGGCGTAGACGAAGTGGCGGAGGTACGCGCCGCGCTTGAAGGCCACGCGCGAGGTGTTGGGCCCGAACAGGTGGCCCGCCGGGCGCCAGGCCAGGTCACCGCCAGGCGGGTCGTCGCGCACCGCCATCTCGGCCACCAGGCCCACGCCCATGCCCAGGCGCACGTAGGTCTTGATGACGTCGGCGTCGATCGCCTCCAGTGCGATGTTGGGCTTGAGGCGGGCGCGTGCGAAGGCCTCGTCGATGCGGCTGCGGCCGCTGAAGGTGGGGTGGTAGGTGATCAGCGGCTCGGCCGCCAGCTGCGCCAGCGTGGGCCGGGCGGCGTCGGCGAGCGGATGCTTGGCCGGCACCACCAGCACATGCTGCCATTCGTAGCAGGGCAGGGTGACCAGGCCGTCGACGTCGGCCAGCGCCTCGGTGGCCAGACCGATCTCGGCCACGTCGTCGGCCAGCATGCGCGCCACGTCGCCGGGCGTGCCCTGGTGCATCTGCACCTGCACCTTGGGGAACATGCGGCGCAGCTTGGCCACCGGCTCGGGCAGCACGTAGCGCGCCTGGCTGTGGGTGGTGGCGATGGACAGGGTGCCGGCGTCCTGCAGGCTGTACTCGTCGCCGATGCGCCGCAGGTTGGCCACCTCGCGCATGATGATCTCCACGCTCTGCAGCACCAGGCGGCCGGGCTCTGTGACGCGGCGGATGCGCTTGCCGTGGCGGGCGAAGATGTCCACGCCCAGTTCCTCTTCCAACTCGAGGATGGCCTTGCTGATGCCCGGCTGCGAGGTGTGCAGCGCCTTGGCCGTCTCGGTCAGGTTCAGGTTGCGGCGCACGGCCTCCTGCACGAAGCGGAACTGGTGCAGGTTCATCGCCAGGGCACTTCGGGGCGCGTGTCGTTCAGGGCGACCGACGCCATCGCGTCGACCAGGGTCGCGTCTTCGCCCACTGCCGGCCGCAGCGTGAAGCGCACGGCCGGGTGGGCCTGCTGCAGACGCGCCAGCAGCAGCGGCAGGTCCTTGCGCACATGGCCGCCGGCACCCAGGAACAGCGGCACCACGTCGACCGCGGTGCAGCCCGCGGCCACCAGCGCCTCGCCGCCGGCCACGAGGTCGGGCGCCATGAACTCCAGGAAGGCCAGCGCCACGCGGCCATCGCCGCGCTGCGCACGGCAGCGGGCGGCCACGGCCTCGAAGGGGCGGGCCCAGGCGGGATCGCGGGCGCCGTGGGCGAACAGCAGCAGGCCGGTGTCAGAGGGAATGGAGGTCATCGCGGATTCGGTCATGGATTCAGGCACGGTCCCAGCCAAGCGGACGCCGCAGAACCGGCTTCGCCGGGCTGCTGGCGTCGCCCCCTCGAGGGGGAGCGCCGCAGGCGCTTCGGAGGTGGCTCATCTGAAGCGGACGAGCCAGGCGAAGGCGGCCATCGAGATCAGCAGGTACAGGCCACTGGGGGCGGCAGCGGCCATCCAGGGCGTCCACTGCCGCAGCAGGCCGAGGTGGCCGCTGGCATTGTTCAGCAGCACGAAGCTGATGCCCAGCATGATGCCGCCGAAGACCTTGTAGCTGACGCCGCCGGCCCGGGCATGCAGGTAGGCGAAGGGCAGGGCCAGCGCCACCATCACCACGCAGGCCAGCGGGTACAGCGCCTTCTTCCAGAACTGGATCTCATGGCCCTGCACGGCCTGGTCCTGGTCGGCCAGGTGGCTGGTGTAGCGCCACAGGTCGATGGTGGACATGTTCTTCGCCGGCAGCAGGGCGGCGGCCACCACGCTGGCGTCCAGCGTGCTGGGCCAGTCCAGGCTGTTGAATGCCTGCTGGCGCAGCGGCGCGTTGGCCTGCGCAGCCTCGGGCGTCGGCCAGTCGGAGCGTTGCACCTTGCGCAGCCGCCAGTCGCCGCCGGCCAGCACCTGGCCGCGCTCGGCCTCGATGCGGCTGCGCAGGCGGCCCTCGGTGTCGAACTCGAAGATGCGCACGCCCACCAGCGCACCACCCACGCCGGCGGCCGCCACATTGACCGAGATGCTGCGTTCGTCGGCGGGCGTGGCCCCGGGCCGGCGCTCCTTGAGCCAGGCGCCGCCGCCGCTGAGCACGATGCTGCCGCGTGCACCGGCCTTCAGCGCCAGCGCCTGGCGCTCGGTGAGCGGCGCCACGTAGTCCCCGACGACGAAGGTGAGCAGCGCGAACACCAGGCCCGGCAGGGCGAGCAGGCGCAGCGCCAGCCCGGGCCCCAGGCCGCCGGTGCGCAGGATGGTGAATTCCGACGACTGCGCCAGCCGCGCCATCGCGTAGATGGTGCCGATCAGCACCGCGATGGGAAACAGCTCGTAGAAGTGGCCCGGCTGCTCCAGCAGGCCGCGCAGCACCGCCTGGCCCAGCGTGTAGCCGTTGCGGCCCACGTTCTCCAGTTCGTCGACGAAGTCGATGAAGAAGAACAGGCTCAGGAAGGCGATGGCGACGAAGACCACCGACCAGACGATGTCGCGGTACAGCAGGCGTCTGACGGTCTTCATGCCGCTGCCCTCCGTCGCGGCCACCAGGCCAGCACTGCGGCATGGTCGCGCCACCAGATCAGCGCCAGTGCCAGCGCCAGCATGCCGCCGTGCAGCGCCAGCATGATGGCGCCCATGCCGACCTTGCCGCTGGCGATCCAGGCCTGCGACAGGTTGATCAGGTTGAAGTAGACGATGAAGCCCAGCAGGGCCAGCAGCAGGTTCCAGTTGGTGGCGCGGCGGGGCTGGGTGGCGGCCAGGCCCACGCCCAGCAGCAGCAGGTTGGCGGCGGCCAGCAGGAGGCCGAAGCGCCAGGCCAGCTCGGCCTGGTGGCGGCGCTGCGGGTCGCGGATCAGCGCCAGCGTGGGCAGGGTCTTGGGGGCGGCCTCGCTGGCGCTGCGTGCGGCGGCGTCGTCGACCACCACGCGGTAGCGGTCGAAGCTGGACAGGGTGCGCACGCCGCTCTGGGCGTCGACCTCGTTGCGCTGGCCGTGGTCGAGCTGCAGCACGCGGTCGCGGCCTTCGGTCAGCAGCTGGCCGCTGCGCGCCGACACCACGCTCTCCAGCGGCGGCTGGCGCGTCAGCACGAAGACGTTGTGGCCTTCGACGCCCTCCTGGCTGGCGCGGTCGACGAAGAACACCCGGCTGCCGTCGCGCGAGGACTGGAACACGCCCGGCGCCACCCGCGACAGGTCGCTGCGCTGCTCGTAGCGGCTGCGCAGCTCGGCGCTGCTCTGGTTGCCCCAGGGCCAGACGAAGAGCACCAGGGCGCCCACCACCAGCAGCACCGGCCAGGCCATCGCCAGCACCGGGCGCACGAAGCGGCCCAGGCCCAGGCCGCTGGCAAACCAGATCGCCATCTCGCTGTCGCGGTACATGCGGCCCAGCGTGACCACCACGGCCACGAACAGGCTCAGCGCCAGCATGGTCGGCAGGTGGCCTAGCGCGAAGTAGCCCAGCACCAGCACCACGTCCTCGGGCGCCACCGCGCCGCCGGCGGCCATCCCCAGGGTGCGGATCAGCATCATCGTGATCACGATGGTGAGGATGACCACCAAGGTGGCGCCGAAGCTGCGGGCCAGCTCTCGGCGCAAGGTCGCATCGAATAACATCTTCGGATCTTATGACGAGGCAGATCTGATGGAAATCCAGACCCAAGTGACGGCGGCCGGTGGCACGGGCAAGCTGGTGGCCGATGCGCTGTTGCTGGTGATCGTCGGCGACACCGTGCCGGCGACGCTGGATGCGCCGCTGGCCGAAGGCGTGAACGCCGCCGTGCAACTGGGCGATCTGGTCCTCAAGCCCGGCAAGGCGGCCTACCTGCGCCAACTGCCCGGCGTGAAGCCGCCACGGGTGGCCGTGGCGGTGGCGAAGAACGGCGGCGCCAAGTCGCTGAAGGCGGCTGCCGCAGCCGGCATCGGCCTGCTGAAGGGACTGGGTGTCAAGCATCTGGCCGTGCAGGTGGCCGGCACCGATGCGGTCGATGCCGCGATGGCCGAAGCCCTGGCCCTGGCCGCTGCGGATGCGGTGTATGTCTACCGCACCACCAAGCCCAGCGCCGAAGCCGCGCCGGCCCTCACGCGCCTGACCCTGCTCGTGGCCAGGGCGGATGCCGACGCAGCGGCCGCCGGGCTGGCGCGCGGCGCGGCCATCGCCGAGGGCGTGGCGCTGACGCGTGAGCTGGCCAACCGCCCCGGCAACCACTGCACGCCGACGATGCTGGCCGCCGAGGCCCGCCGCATGGCACGCGCCAACGGCCTGAAGATCGAGGTGCTCGACCGCAAGCAGATCGAGGCCCTGGGCATGGGCAGCTTCCTGGCCGTGGCCCAGGGATCGGACGAGCCGCCGAAGTTCATCGTCATGCATTACCAGGGCGCACCGCTGAAGGGCAAGGGCGCGCAGGCGCCGCTGGTGCTGGTGGGCAAGGGCATCACCTTCGACTCGGGCGGCATCAGCCTGAAGCCGGGCGAAGGCATGGACGAGATGAAGTTCGACATGGGCGGTGCCGCCAGCGTGGTGGGCACGATGCGCGCGGTGGCGCAGCTCAAGCCGAAGCTGAACCTCGTTGGCATCGTCGCCGCCTGCGAGAACATGCCCAGCGGCCGGGCGCTGAAGCCGGGCGACGTGGTCACCAGCATGAGCGGCCAGACCATCGAGGTGCTGAACACCGACGCCGAGGGCCGGCTGATCCTGTGCGACGCGCTGACCTATGCCGAGCGCTTCAAGCCCGCCGCGGTGGTGGACATCGCCACGCTGACCGGCGCCTGCGTGATCGCGCTGGGGGCGGTGCACTCGGGCATGTTCTCGCCCGACGACGCGCTGGCCGCCGAGCTGCTGGCCGCCGGCAACGCGGCGCTGGACACCTGCTGGCGCATGCCGCTGGACGAGGAGTACGACGAGAGCCTGAAGAGCAACTTTGCCGACATGGCCAACATCGGCGGCCGCCCGGGTGGCGCCATCACCGCGGCCATGTTCCTCAAGCGCTTCACCGGCAAGCTGCGCTGGGCCCACCTGGACATCGCCGCCACCGCCTGGAAGAGCGGCGCCGCCAAGGGCGCCACCGGCCGCCCGGTCGGGCTGCTGACGCATTGGGTGCTGTCGCAGGCGAAGTGAGCCGGTGAGCAACGTGCGCGGGCCGAGCGCCGGGCCGCTCCCAAGCCGGCCCGCGAACCCCTCGGGGGATCGCCGGACGTTTCGTCCGGCGAGGGGCTGACATGTCTCAGGTCGATTTCCACACGGGGCTTGGCGACAAGCTGCCCTACGCCTGCCGCCTGCTGCGCAAGGCCTGGCGTGCGGGCCGGCGCGTGGTGGTGACGGGCGATGCGCGCCAGCTGGCGATGCTCGACCAGCTGCTGTGGACCTTCGACCCGGGCGAGTTCATTCCGCATGCGCGGCTGCGCGCCGGCGAACGACCGGCGCCGCGGATGGCGCGCACGCCGCTGTGGCTGGCCGAGCAGCCGGCCGATGCCGGTGCCTGTGACGTGCTGGTGAACCTGGGCCCGGGTCTGCTGGGCGCCGGTGCACTGCCGGACCGCACCATTGAGCTGGTGGCCGCCGACGTCGACGAGGTGGCCGCCGGCCGCCAGCGGTGGCGCCAGCATCTGGCCGCCGGTCGGCAGCCGGTGAACCATCCGCAAGGCAGCTGACGCCGCGGCCGCGCAACGCGGCATGCCGCTTGCAAGTTGACCTTTGGACAACGCTTCTGCGCTAGGGCAAGCCCCGAGGGGGCGTGTCCCGGAAGCGGCTGTCAACCGGTGTATCGTTCCGCCGTTTGCGAACCGCCCCCCGCGTGTTCCAGGCTCAATTCATCTTCTCTTCCGGAGGTTTCCGCATGCAAGTCAAGCTCAACGTGATCGTCGCGGCCGCCGCGGCGGTGCTCACCGGCACCGTCATGGCGCAGGACATGGTCGTCAAGATCGGCCACGTCGGCCCGGTGTCGGGTGCCCAGGCGCACTACGGCAAGGACAACGAGAACGGCGCCCGCATGGCGATCGACGACCTGAACGCCAAGGGTGTGACCATCGGCGGCAAGAAGGTCAAGCTGGAGCTGGTGGCCGAAGACGACGCCGCTGACCCGAAGCAGGGCACGGCTGCGGCCCAGAAGCTGTGCGACGCCAAGGTCGCCGGCGTGGCGGGCCACCTGAACTCGGGCACCACGATTCCCGCGTCGGCCGTCTACAACCAGTGCGGCATTCCCCACGTGACGCCGTCGGCCACCAACCCCAAGCTGACGCAGCAGGGTTTCAAGACCAGCTTCCGCCTGCTGGCCAACGACAACGCGCTGGGCGCCGGCCTGGCCCTGCACGCGGCCAACAACCTGAAGCTGAAGAAGGTCGCGATCATTGACGACCGCACCGCCTACGGCCAGGGCGTGGCCGAGGTGTTCAAGAAGACCGCGCTGGCCCAGGGCATGCAGGTGGTGGACGAGCAGTTCACCAACGACAAGGCCACCGACTTCATGGCCATCCTGACCGCCATCAAGAGCAAGGGTGCCGACGCCGTGTTCTACGGCGGCATGGACCCGCAGGCCGGCCCGATGCTGCGCCAGATGGACCAGCTGGGCCTGTCGAACCTGAAGTTCTTCGGCGGCGACGGCATCTGCACCGCCAAGCTGGCCGAGCTGTCGGGCGGCGCCAAGAGCCTGGGCGGCGTGGTCTGCGCCGAAGGCGGCTCCAGCCTGGAGAAGATGCCCGGCGGCAAGGCCTGGAAGGCGCGCTACGACGCCAAGTTCCCGGGCCAGTTCCAGGTCTACAGCCCGTACGTCTATGACGCCGTGCACGTGCTGGTCGAGGCCATGGTGCAGGCCGGCTCGGCCGACCCCAAGGTCTATCTGCCCAAGCTGGCGGCCACCAACTACAACGGCGTGACGACCAAGGTCGCCTTCGAACCCGACGGTGAGCTGAAGAACCCGGCCATGACGCTGTACGTCTACCAGGGCGGCAAGAAGGTTCCGCTGAACTGATCCCCCCGAAGCGCCTGCGGCGCGCCCCCTGAGCTGAGGTTCAGGGGCGCCGCAAGCGGCCCGGCGAAGCCTGTTCCGCCGCGACCGCTTGATTCGAACAAAGGGCGCCCTTGAGGCGCCCTTTGTTCGTCATGCGCGGCCGTAGAGCTTCGTCATGTCGGCCAGCCGCTGCCCGTGCCAGGGGTGGACCTGGCTCCATTCGAAGCGCCACACCCACCAGCCGCTGGCGCTGCCGGGCAGGTTCATGCGGCAGTCGCTGGGCAGCACCAGGATGTCCTGCATCGGGTGAATCGCCGTGTCGGCCACGCTGGCGGCGGCGGCGCGCAGCAGGGCCCAGGCGATGTCGTGGCCGTCGGTGCCCAGGTAGGCGCGCGCATGGTGCTGCTCGTGCTCGGTGGCGGCGGCCCACCAGCCCACACTGGTGTCGTTGTCGTGGGTGCCGGTGTAGACCACGCTGTGCGGCTTGTGGTTGTGCGGCAGGAAGGGGTCGGATGCATTGCCGGCAAAGGCGAACTGCAGGATCGACATGCCCGGGAAGCCCGAGTCGCGCAGCAGGTTCTTCACCGGCTCGGACAGCACGCCCAGGTCCTCGGCGATCACCGGCAGGTCGCCCAGCGCGGCGCGCATGGCGTCGAACAGCGCGACGCCCGGGCCCAGCTTCCATTGGCCGGTCTGCGCGGAGGGCGCGTCGGCGGCGATCTCCCAATAGTCTGCAAAGCCGCGGAAGTGGTCGATGCGCACGATGTCCACCAGCGCCAGCGTCTGGCGCAGGCGCTCGGTCCACCACGCATAGCCTTCAGCCGCATGCGCGCTCCAGCGGTACAGCGGGTTGCCCCAGCGCTGGCCGGTGGGGCTGAAGTAGTCGGGCGGCACGCCCGCCACCACGGTGGGTTTGCCGTCGGCGTCCAGCTCGAAGAGGTCCTGCCGCGCCCAGACTTCGGCGCTCTGGTGGGCGATGAAGATCGGCGCATCGCCGACGATCTTCACGCCCTGCGCATGCGCATGCGCCCGCAGCGCCGCCCACTGGCGGAAGAAGGCCCACTGGCAGAACTGCCAGAAGCCGATGGCCTCGGCATGCTGGACACGCGCCGCGGCCAGCGCCGCCGGCTCGCGCTGGGCCAGGCCGGCGGGCCAGGTGGTCCAGCTGGCCCAGCCGGTGGCATCGCACTGGGCCATGAACAGCGTGTAGTCGTCCAGCCAGCTGGCCTGGGCGCTGCAGAAGGCGGCGAGGTCGGCGCGGTCCGCGGCGCTGGCGCCGGCGGCAAAGGCGCGCGCCGCTTCGGCCAGCTTGCCCATGCGCCAGGGCACCATGGTCGCGAAGTCGATGCGCCGCGGGTCGGCCGGGGGCGGGTGGGCCAGCGCGTCGGCGCCCAGCCAGCCGCGCTGCTGCAACTCGGCCAGGTCGATCAGCAGCACGTTGCCGGCGAAGGCCGAACTGCTCATGTACGGCGAATTGCCCGGACCGATGCCGCCCAGCGGCAGCATCTGCCACAGCGATTGGCCGGCGCCCTTGAGCCAGTCGATGAAGTGATGGGCCGCCGGGCCCAGGTCGCCGCTGCCGTGCGGGCCGGGCAGGGAGGTGGGGTGCAGCAGCACGCCGCTGGCGCGGGGCAGACGCATGGAGGTCGGCATCGTGGTCAGGCGCCGTGGCGCGCCGTTGAAGGTGAGTGGGAGGCCGGCCGCGGCAGCGCGGCCAGCAACTGCACGCTGCGCGCGGCCAGCAGGGTGCTGCCCTGGCGCGGCGCGCTGGTGGTGCCGACGGTTTCGTCGGCGGTGTCGAGCAGCGGCTGCCAGGCCGACCAGGGACCCGGCGGCAACGTGAACGCCGTGTCCGCCGGCTCGGCGTTGAACAGCAGCAGCAGCGGCTGCGTGCCGCGGCCGGGTGCGCCGATCAGGGCGCCCAGCACGCGTGAGGCACTCTGCGTCCAGTCCCAGTCGCCCAGTGATCCGCCACCGCGGCGCACCCATCCCAGGTCGGGCAGCCCGCGGCCGTCCGCCAGGCCGGTGTACCAGGCCGGACGCAGCGGCAGCCACTGCCGGCGCAGCGCCAGCAGGCGGGCGGTGAAGCCGGTCAGCTCGGCGTCGGCCTGCGCCCAGTCGACCCAGGTGATCGGGTTGTCCTGGCAATACGGGTTGTTGTTGCCCTGTTGCGTGTGGCCCAGCTCGTCGCCGGCGGCCAGCATCGGCGTGCCCTGGCTCAGCAGCACGGTGGCCAGCAGGGCGCGCTGCAGCCGGGCGCGCAGGCGCAGCACGGCGGGGTCGTCGGTGGGGCCTTCCACACCGCAGTTCCAGCTCAGGTTGTGGCCGTGGCCGTCGCGGTTGTCTTCGCCGTTGGCCTGGTTGTGGCGCAGGTCGTAGCTCACCAGGTCGCGCAGCGTGAAGCCGTCGTGCGAGGCCACGTAGTTGACCGATTCCACCGGCCCGCGCCGCGCCGCCTGCAGCCGCTGCGCCGAGCCGGCCAGCGCCTGGGCGAGCTGCCCGCGCGTGACCGCACCGCCCAGCCAGAAGGCACGCACCGTGTCGCGGAAGCTGTCGTTCCATTCCAGCCAGCCGCGCGGGAAGTTGCCCGGCTGGTAGCCGCCGGGTCCGATGTCCCAGGGCTCGGCGATCAGCTTGCCGGCATGCAGCAGCGGCGACAGCACCGGGTCCTGGGCGATGGCGCGGAAAAAGGGCCCGTCGCGCTCGAAGCCGCTGTCACCGCGCCCCAGCACGGTTGCCAGGTCGAAGCGGAAGCCGTCGACATGCATTTCCGTCACCCAGAAGCGCAGGCTGTCCAGCACCAGACGCAGCATGCCGGGCTGGCGGATGTCGACCGTGTTGCCGCAGCCGCTGTAGTTGTCGTAACCCGCACGGTGATCGGCCGGCAGACGGTAGCTGCCGGCGTTGTCCAGCCCGCGCCAGGCCAGCGTGGGCCCGTGTTCGTCGCTCTCGGCCGTGTGGTTGAAGACCACGTCCAGCATCACCTCGATGCCGGCCCCGTGCAGGGCCTTGACCATGCGGCGGAACTCGCCGCGTGCATCGTCGGGGTCGGCCGCCAGGCGCGGCGCGGGGCTGAAGAAGCCCAGCGTGTTGTAGCCCCAGTAGTTGGACAGGCCCAGGCCCACCAGGCGCTGCTCGTCCAGCCACTGCATCACCGGCAGCAGGCTGACCGCGGTGATGCCCAGCGCCTGCAGGTGGCGCAGCACCGCCGGCTGCGCCAGACCGGCAAAGCTGCCGCGCAGGGCCTCGGGCACGCCCGGGTGCTGCGCGGTGAAGCCCTTGACGTGCAGCTCGTACAGCACCGTGTCGGCGGCGGGCGTGCGCGGCGGCCGGTCGTCGCCCCAGTCGAAGGCGTCGTGCACCACGCGGCACTTCAGCGCGGTGGCGGCGTTGTCGCGGGCATCGGGCTGCAGCGGGTGGTCGCCGTCGTGGCCGAAGTGCTGCGGGCCCCAGTCGAAGTCGCCGACGATCTGGCGCGCATACGGGTCGACCAGCAGCTTGGCGCGGTTGAAGCGGTGGCCGCGGTCGGGCCGCCAGGGACCGTGGGCGCGCAGGCCGTAAAGCTGGCCCGGCGCGCCCAGGGTGCAGTCCGGCTCCGCGCGCAGGTAGCCGTGCCACACGTCCAGCGTGCGGCCGGGCAGGCCAGCGCGGTGGGTCTCGGTGCGGCCCTCGGCGTCGAACAGGCACAGCTCGATGGCGTGGGCGCTGCCGCTGTGCACGGCGATGTTCAGGCCCTGGCCGTCCCAGTGCGCGCCCAGCGGCCAGGGGCGGCCGGCTTCCAGCACCAGCGGCTGCGGGGTCAGGCGGTCCATCTGTAGAACACCGTTGCGAGCGGCGGCAGCGTCACGCTGATCGACTGCGCCCGGCCATGCGCGGGAATCGCCTCGCTGCTGGCCGCGCCCAGCGGCAGGCCGACGTTGCTGCCGCCGTAGTGCGCGCTGTCGGTGTTCAGCCGCTCGGTCCAGGTGCCGGCACGCGGCACGCCGATGCGCCAGCCGTGGCGCACCACCGGCGTGAAGTTGCAGACCACCAGCAGGGGCGGCACGCCGTCACCGCCGTGGCGCACAAAGGCCAGCATGCTGTGCGCGCCATCGTCGTGGCTGATCCACTCGAAGCCCTCGGGCGCGAAGTCGGCCCGGTGCAGCGCCGGCTGTTCGCGCAGCAGCGTGTTCAGGTCACGCACCAGGGTCATCACCCCCGCATGGCCCGGGTGGGCGCCGGGCTCGACCAGGTGCCAGTCCAGGCTGGCCTCGTGGTTCCACTCGCGGCCCTGGGCGAACTCGCCGCCCATGAACAGCAGCTTCTTGCCCGGGTGGCCCCACATGAAGCCGTAGTAGGCGCGCAGGTTGGCGAACTGCTGCCAGGCGTCGCCCGGCATCTTGCCCAGCAGGCTGCCCTTGCCGTGCACCACCTCGTCGTGTGACAGCGGCAGCACGAAGTTCTCGTTGAAGGCGTAGACCAGGCCGAAGCTCAATTCGCCCTGGTGGTGGCTGCGGTGCACCGGCTCGCGGGCCATGTAGTGCAGCGTGTCGTGCATCCAGCCCATGTTCCACTTGTAGTGAAAGCCCAGGCCGCCCGCGTAGGTGGGGCGCGACACCGCCGGAAAGGCCGTGCTTTCCTCGGCCAGCGTGATCGCCTGCGGCCGCTCGCCGCCCACCACCTCGTTGAGCCGGCGCAGGAAGGCGATCGCCTCCAGGTTCTCGCGCCCGCCGTGCACGTTGGGGATCCACTCGCCGTGCTTGCGGCTGTAGTCGCGGTACAGCATTGAGGCCACGGCGTCGACGCGGAGACCGTCGACGCCGAAGCGCTCCAGCCAGTACAGCGCATTGCCGATCAGCATGTTGCGCACCTCGGTGCGGCCCAGGTTGAAGATCAGCGTGTTCCAGTCGGGGTGGTAGCCCTCGCGCGGGTCGGCGTACTCGTACAGGCAGGTGCCATCGAAGCGCGCCAGGCCATGGGCGTCGCTGGGGAAGTGCGCGGGCACCCAGTCGAGGATCACGCCCAGCCCGGCCGCGTGTGCTGCATCGACGAAGCGCTGGAAGGCCGCGCCATCGCCGAAGCGGTGCCCCTGCGCATCGGGCGCGCTGTGGCGCGCGGTCGGCGCGTGCAGGCCCACCGGCTGGTAGCCCCAGCTGCCGTCGAAGGGGTGCTCGCTGATGGGCAGCAGCTCCACATGCGTGAAGCCCAGGCCGGCCGCATGCGGCACCAGCTCGGCGGCCAGGTCGTCCCAGGTCAGCCAAGTGTTGTCGGCCTTGCGTTTCCAGCTGGCCGCATGCACTTCGTAGATGCTGATTGGCGCATCCAGCGCGTTGGCCGCTTGCCGCGCGGTGCTGGCCGGCACCTTGGGCGGCAATTCGGCGACCACGCTGGCGGTGGCCGGCCGCAGCTCGGCGGCACGCGCCATCGGGTCGGCCTTCTGCGGCAGCAGGGCACCGTCGGGGCCCAGCAGCTCGAACTTGTAGCGCGAACCGGCGCCGATGCCGGGCACGAAGAGCTCCCACACGCCGCACTCGCGGCGCAGGCGCATCGGATGGCGGCGGCCGTCCCACTGGTTGAAGTCGCCGACCACGCTGACCCGCTGCGCATTCGGCGCCCACACGGCGAAGCCGGTGCCGGCCACGCCCTGCAGGCTGCGCGGGATCGCGCCCAGCACCTCGAAGGGCCGCAGGTGCGTGCCTTCGGCCAGCAGCCAGGCGTCCAGCTCGCCCAGCAGCGGGCCGAAGCGGTAGGGGTCGTCAGTGACCTGCACCGCACCGTCGGCCCAGGTGATCTGCAGCCGGTAGGGGCTCTGCGGCCCGGCGGCCAGCGCCACCGGCCCGGCCCACAGGCCATCGGCATGCACCCGCTTGAGCGTGCCCAGCCGCTGCGCGCTGGCGGCAGCCAGCACGTCCACCGCCTTCGCCCCGGGCAGGAAGGCGCGCACCAGCAAGCCGCCCGCATCGTCGCGGTGCGGGCCCAGCAGGGCGAAGGGGTCGCCGTGGCGACCCTGCACGAGGCGTTGGATGTCGTCGGGGCTGGGCATGTGCTTGTCTCTTTGCTTGTTGTCTTGGGCCCGGTGGCGACCGTGCCTTCAGGCCTGCGGCTGCACGTGCCAGATGTTGGCGGCGTAGTCGCGGATCGTGCGGTCGGCCGAGAACGGCCCCATGCCGGCCACGTTGGCGATCGCCTTGCGCGCCCAGGCGTCCGGGTCCTGGTACAGCGCGTCGACCCGCGCCTGGGTGGCGACGTAATCGTCGTAGTCGGCCAGCAGCAGGTAGTGGTCGCCGCCCCACAGCAGGCTGTCGATCAGCGGCCGGTAGCGCGCCGGCTCGTCGGGCGAGAAGGCGCCGGCGGCGATCGAGTCGAGCACCGCCTTGAGCTGCGGGTTGTCTTCGTACAGGCGCATCGGCTGGTAACCCGCTGCACGGATGGCCGCCACCTCGGGCGTCTTCTTGCCGAAGATGAAGATGTTGTCGTCGCCCACGTTCTGGCGGATCTCGATGTTCGCGCCGTCGTCGGTGCCGATGGTCAGCGCGCCATTCAGCGCCAGCTTCATGTTGCCGGTGCCGCTGGCTTCGGTGCCGGCGGTGCTGATCTGCTCGGACAGGTCGGCGCCCGGCATGATGGTCTCGGCCACGCTGACGCCGTAGTTCGGGATGAAGACCAGCTTGAGCTTGTCGCCGACGCGCGGGTCGTGGTTGATGACCTGGCCCACGTCGTGGATCAGCCGGATGATGGTCTTGGCCGTGACGTAGCTGCTGGCCGCCTTGCCGGCGAACAGCACGGTGCGCGGCACCCAGGGCGCGTTCGGCTGCGCCAGGATCGCGCGGTAGCGTGTCACCACGTGCAGCAGGTTGAGCAACTGGCGCTTGTACTCGTGGATGCGCTTGACCTGCACATCGAACAGGCTGGCCGGGTTCACCGTGATGCCGGTGCTGCGGTGGACCAGCGCCGCCAGCCGCTGCTTGTTGGCCGCCTTCACGCGGCGGAACTCGGCGCGGAAGCCGGCATCGTCGGCGTGCGGCATCAGGCCGCGCAGCAGGTCCAGGTTGCGGTGCCAGGCCGTGCCCAGGCGGCTGTCGATCAGCTGCGCCAGGCCGGGGTTGGCCTGGGTCAGCCAGCGGCGGGGTGTCACGCCGTTGGTCATGTTGGTGAAGCGGTCGGGCCACAGCGCGGCGAAGTCCGCGAAGATCGTTTCCACCAGCAGGTCGCTGTGCAGCTTGCTGACGCCATTGACCTGGTGGCTGCCGACGATGGACAGGTTGGCCATGCGCACCCGGCGCTCGCCGCCGTGGCCGCCTTCGTCGATCAGGCTCAGCCGGCGCTGGAAGTCCATGTCGCCCGGCTTGAGCGCCTGCGCCTGCACCAGGAACTCATGGTTGATGCGGAAGATGATCTCCAGGTGCCGCGGCAGCACCTGCTGCATCAGCGCCACCGGCCAGGTTTCCAGCGCCTCGGGCATCAGCGTGTGGTTGGTGTAGCTGAAGGTCTTCGTCGTGATGGCCCAGGCCGCCGCCCAGGTGAAGCCGTGCTCGTCGACCAGCAGGCGCATCAGTTCGGCCACGCCGATGGCCGGATGCGTGTCGTTCAGGTGGATCGCCACCTTGTCGGCCAGGTTGGCCAGGCTGCCGTGTTCGCTCAGGTGGCGGGCCAGGATGTCCTGGATCGACGCACTGGTGAAGAAGTATTCCTGCCGCAGCCGCAGCTCGCGCCCGGCGGGCGTGCTGTCGTTGGGGTACAGCACCCAGCTGATGTTCTCGAACTGGTTCTTGAACTCTGCCGCCCGGGCGTAGTCGCCCGAGTTGAAGGCGTGCAGGTCGATGTGGGCCGGCGCTGCGGCCTTCCACAGCCGCAGCGTGCTGACACGCTCGGTGCCGTGGCCGGGGATCACGTGGTCGTAGGCCTTGGCCGAGACCTCGCCGGCGTGGCGCCACACCGGCACCGAATCGGGGCTTTCGGCGCGCTCGACCCAGCCGCCGAAGCGCACCGGGTAGTGCACGCCGGGGCGCGGAAATTCCCAGGGCGTGCCGTCTTCCAGCCAGGGGTCCGGGTGCTCGACCTGGCGTCCGCCCTGGATGCTCTGCGCGAACATGCCGAACTCGTAGCGGATGCCGTAGCCGTAGCTGGGCAGGCCGACGCTGGCCATGCTGTCGAGGAAGCAGGCGGCCAGGCGCCCCAGGCCGCCGTTGCCCAGGGCGGCGTCGGGCTCATGCGCCTGGATGTCCTCCAGCGTGCGGGCGTGGTGGCCCACGCTGCCGGCGGCGGCGCTGTCCAGGTCCAGCGCAGCCAGGGCATTGCCCAGGCTGCGGCCGATCAGGAACTCCATCGACAGGTAATACACCCGGCGCGCCTTGGCAGCGCGGTCGGCCATGTCGCCGGCCACCCAGCGCCGCGCCAGTTCGGCCCGTGCCACCAGGGCCACCGCATTCATCAGGTCACGCGTGCTGGCCTCGGCGGGGGCCACGCCCACGCTGTGCAGCAGATGGCGCTCGACGCGCGCGGCCAGGGAGTCAGGGGCGGAACCGGGGGGCTGGGCGGAGGGCTGGGCGGTGCTCATGGGCGTCCTGTGCGTGGGGCAGGTTGGGGAGCCGCCCGGTGCGTCTGGCTGTTGCCGGCACGCGGGCGGGTCCTGTGCAAGTGGGCTGCATTATTCATGCCTTGCCCCTCTGAAAACCCGTTCCCGGCATGGCACCATCCATCTTGTAACCACGTTGTCGCTGCCACCCGCGGCCCGTGGTGCGACTGTGGCAGCAGGAGACAAACCACCATGGCCAACACCAATCTCGCCTCGAACCTCGACTTGCCCAAGCGCGCCGTTGCCCTGGTGCTGGCCGGCGGCCGCGGAAGCCGCCTGAAGCAGCTGACCGACAGCCGCGCCAAGCCCGCCGTGTACTTCGGCGGCAAGTTCCGCATCGTCGATTTCGCGCTCAGCAACTGCCTGAACTCGGGCATCCGCCGCATCGGCGTCATCACCCAGTACAAGAGCCACAGCCTGCTGCGCCACCTGCAGCGCGGCTGGGCCTTCCTGAAGACCGAGATGAACGAGTTCGTCGACCTGATGCCGGCGCAGCAGCGGGTGGACGAGGAGAGCTGGTACCGCGGCACCGCCGACGCCGTCTACCAGAACCAGGACATCCTGGCCTCGTACGGCGCCGACTACATCGTGGTGCTGGCCGGCGACCACATCTACAAGATGAACTACGCCCTGATGCTGGCCGACCATGTGGAGCAGGGCCACGACTGCACCGTGGGCTGCCTCGAGGTGCCGCGCAGCGAGGCCCATGCCTTCGGCGTGATGGCGGTCGACGAGCGCCGCAAGATCCTCGAGTTCGTCGAGAAGCCGCCCGAGCCGCCGGCCATGCCCGGCAAGCCCGACCGCAGCCTGGCCAGCATGGGCATCTACATCTTCAACGCCCGCTACCTCTACAAGGAGCTGGAGCGCGACCTGGCCGACCCGAACAGCAGCCACGACTTCGGCAAGGACATCATCCCCGCCGCGGTGCGCAACGGCCGCGCGGTGGCGCACCCGTTCGAGCTCAGCTGTGTCGGTGCCAAGCCCGGCCTGCAGCCCTACTGGCGCGACGTCGGCACCATCGACGCCTACTGGGACGCCAACATCGACCTGACCGCCACCGACCCCGAGCTGAACCTGTACGACACCCGCTGGCCGATCTGGACCTACCAGGCCCAGCTGCCGCCGGCCAAGTTCGTGCACAACCAGCCCGACCGGCGCGGCATGGCGGTCGAATCGATGGTCTCGGGCGGCTGCATCGTCTCGGGATCGGTGTTCCGCTCGGTGCTGTTCTCCAGCGTCAGGGTGCACAGCCATTCCAGCGTCAACTGGAGCGTGCTGCTGCCTGAATCGCAGGTGGGCCGCGGCGCCCGGCTGACCAAGGTGGTGCTGGATCGCGGCGTGCACATCCCGGACGGCATGGTGATCGGCGAAGACGCCGCCGAGGACAGCCGGCGCTTCCACCGCAGCGAGAACGGCGTCACCCTGGTCACGCGCAGCATGCTGCGCAAGCTGGAGCTGGGTCTCGAATGAGCAGCGGGCCGAGCGCCGGGCCGCTCCCAAGCCGGCCCGCCATCCCCTCGGGGGATCGACCGATGTACCCATCGGGCGAGGGGCAAGCATGAAGGTGTTGCACGTCGCCGCGGAGGTCTATCCGCTGGTGAAGACCGGCGGCCTGGCCGACGTCACCGCCGCCCTGCCGCCGGCGCTGGCCGCCGCCGGCGCCGACGTGCGCCTGCTGCTGCCCGGCCTGCCGGCCATCCTGGATGCCGTGCAGTCGGCCCGCACCGTCATCGACATCGGCGCCTGCTTCGGCGCGCTGCGCGTGCGCCTGCTGCTGGCGCGCATGCCGGGCACGCAGCTGCCGGTCTACGTGATCGACGCGCCGCACCTGTACCGCCGCCCCGGCGGCCCCTACCAGGCGCCCGACGGCCAGGAATGGCCTGACAACCTGCAGCGCTTCGCCCTGCTGGGCTGGGTGGCGGCCCACATCGCGGCCGACGACGCCGACCCGTCCTGGGTGCCCGACGTGGTGCATGCCCACGACTGGCACGCCGCCATGACCTGCGCCTACATGGCCGACCATCCGGCCACGCAGGCCGCGTCGGTCTACACGGTGCACAACCTGGCCTTCCAGGGGCTCTTCGTGCACCACGACTGGGCCCTGCTGGGGCTGAGCTCCCGCTACATGTCACCGGCCGGGCTGGAATACCACGGCCAGCTGTCGTTCATGAAGGCGGGCCTGAAGTTCGCCGACAAGCTCACCACGGTCAGCCCCAGCTACGCCCGCGAGATCGCCACGCACGAGTTCGGCTGCGGGCTGGACGGCGTGATCCGCAGCCGCGGCGCCGACGTCAGCGGCATCGTCAACGGCATCGACGAGGCGGTGTGGAGCCCCGCGGCCGACGCCGCCATCGCCCGCCGCTACGACCGTGCCCAACTGGCCGGCAAGACGGCCTGCCGCGCTGCGCTGCAGACTCTGCTGGGCCTGCAGCCCGACCCCGATGCGCTGCTGCTCACCGTCGTCAGCCGCCTGACCGCGCAGAAGGGGCTGGACCTGGTGCTGGCCGCGCTGCCGGCCCTGGTCGCGGCGGGCGTGCAGTTCGCGGTGCAGGGCACGGGCGACACCGCGCTGGAAGCCGCCTTCCGCATGGCCTCGCAGGCGCACCCGGGCCGGGTGGCGGTGCACATCGGCTACGACGAGAACCGCGCCCATCAACTCGTGGCCGGTGCTGACGTGATCGCCGTGCCCTCGCGCTTCGAGCCCTGCGGCCTGACCCAGCTCTACGGCCTGCGCTACGGCACGCCGCCGGTGGTGCGCCGCGTCGGCGGCCTGGCAGACACCGTGGCCGACGGTGACCCCGCCACGCAGACCGGCTTCGTCTTCGACGCTGCCACCCCCGGCGCCTTCGATGCTGCCGTGCGTCGCGCCCTGGCGCTGAAGGCCGATGGCACGGCCTGGCAAGCGCTGATGCGCCGCGGCATGGCGCAGGACCTGTCCTGGGCCGGCCCGGCCCGCGACTACCTGGCGCTGTATGCCCAGGCGATCCGGTCGCGGGCCGAGGCGCCGCGGGGCGTGCTGGGCTGAGCCAAAGAAAGAACCCAAGCCAGATCAATGGCTTGGGTTCAATGTTGGCAGAGAGCGTCGTTCCCATCATCGGCTGCGGGGCGCATGGATGCTGGGTTTCTTGGAAATCGAAAAAGCGTGATGCCCCCAGTTGTGCCCCCGGATGGCTGGGCTTCTGGGGGAGGGCATGGGCTGGGGCGAGCAGAGATGTGCGGCACCTGGGGACTTTCCCTGATATCCGGCTTTGGCCAGCGTCCGGAGGCGACCAGCGTCACCTCGCCGTGTCAGCGGCCTTGGCAAGAAGAGCCAGGCCGCGGTCGGCGTGACCCTCGCCCCGTGCTGCCCGCAGCTTGAAGCGGGGCTCGGCATCGAGCCCGGCCAGCATCACGGTGGCCATGTCATCGAACAAGCGATTGAGCGTGGTGCCGCGGCTCTTGGCCAAGGCCCGCAGGCGACTGTGCTTGTCATCAGAAAGGCGAACGGTCAGCGCACCCACGGCAGCAGTCCCCAGAGCAGTTGCTGGACGCGCTTGTATCACCGGGTTGCAGGACCTGCCAGCCGATGCACTGCGCTCAGGCCGGCGCAGGGCAGCATGACCCATCAAGTCGTTGGTGCTTGCGTCCTCACCGGCCCAGGTACACCGCCGTGATCTGCTCGCGCTCATGCCCCAGGGCCGCCGAGATGGCCAGCCTGGCCGCCCGATCCGCCATCTTCTGGGCTGCGCTGAGCTGCCGTGAGGTGGGCCCTCCGGCAGCCGGTGCTTTCCAGCCCGTCAGCGCCTCATAACGCGCTTGTGCATAGGCGTGGCGCAGTCCGTGCACATGGTCGATGCCGGCCTTGGCCGTCTGGGCCTTAAACCGGTTCAGCTGGTCGCGGTACGACATCTTGGCGGGGATCAGGCTGCCGGCGCCGGCCAGCGCCTGTGCATCGGCCAGCACCGCACGTTGCTCGTCGGTGGTGATCGGCACATCGCGCTCGCGCCCGCCCTTGGTCCAGCTGGCTTTCAGGTGCAGGCTGTCGCCCCGGTCGGCCCACTGCGGCCGCAGCTTGATGCTCTCTTCGCGCCGCAGGCCGAAGGCCGCTTGTAAGCGCAGCGACATCGCCGTGTAGGGATCCGCCACGCTGGCTAGCTTGTCGGCATCCAGCACGGTGGCCTTGCTGTGATTGCTGACGTGCCGCCGGTCGGCGATGCCATAGCTGGCGTTCTCGCGCGCCACGATGTTCTGCTTGCCGATCTTCTCGGCCAGCCAGCGCAGGGCGGCCATGCGGTTCTTGAACGTGCCGGCGGCGATGCCCTCGGCATGCCAGCGCTGCACCAGATGCTCGACATGCTTGGGCTTGAGCCCGGGCGCCCGCAGGTGCCGAAAGCCGCCCTCGGTCAGCTGGTCGGCCACCATGCTGAGGATCACCTCGCGGTCATGCTGGGTCTGGAAGGCGCCGTCGCGGTTGCGTTCGGCCAGGCGCTTGAAGTCGTGGTTCAGGTCGCGCATCGGAAGGCTTCTTTCTCATCCGCTGTCTTCGGCCAACGTGGGCCGGTGTGGGGGTGGATCTGACGCTGTGGTTTGGGTGGGGTCCGGTCGGTGTTCCTCTCCATCCCGGGCCCAGCCTGTCGACGCCAAGGTGTCACGGCCTGGTCACTTGACATGCATATCAAAATGCATATCTTTAGCGCATGCGATTCAGCTTCGACCCGGCCAAGCAGGCGAGCAATCTGAAGAAGCACGGGTTCGACCTGGCCGACGCCGAGCAGGTGATCGAGTGCGGACAGACCGTGACCTTCGAGGACCGGCGCTTTGCCTATGGCGAGGAGCGGTTCTTGACGCTGGGCCCGCTGCGCGACACGCTGGTCGTGATCGTGACGGCGGAGACCGAGGACCACATCCGCATCATCTCGATGCGCAAGGCAGACCGACATGAGCAAGCCATTTACCGCGAAAACCTTGCCTGAGCCGGCCGACGACGCCCCCGTGCGCCGGGCCGACATCGCCGCCGGCAAGCTGGTGCTGCGCCAGCGCGGCGCTGCCGGCGCGGTGCTGCCCAGGAAGCAAAGGGTGAACATCCTTTTGGACGGCGCTGTGGTCGAGCACTTCAAGGCCAAGGCCGGCGACCGCGGGTATCAGACCCTGATCAACGAGGCGCTGAAGCAGGCGATCCAAGCCGAGGGCATCGAAGCCGTGGTGCGCAAGACCATCCGCGAGGAACTGCGGCGCGCCTGAGTTCGGCCGGCAGGTTGACGCAGCCGGCCAGGGCAGCCTTCAGCGGCACCACAGCAGCCGGCGGCCTCGCCAGGTAGCCGGCCCAGGAAGCCTCCCTCGGCGAGTTGCTCGGCCACCATGCTGAGCATCACCTCGCGGTCATGCTGGGCCTGGAAGGCGCCGTCGCGGTTGCGCTCGGCCAGGCGCTTGAAGTCGTGGTTCAGGTCGCGCATCGGAAAGCCTTCCTTCTCATCCGCCTGTCTTTGGCCGGCCTGGGCCGGTGTGGATCTGGAACTGTGGTGTGGTGGGTTCAGGTCAGTGTTTCTGTCCATCCCGTTCGCCGCAGCGGCCGGGAATCACAAGGGACGCGGGACACCACTCCCGTGTTGTGCAAATGGGGGTACTGCTTGCCGGCGTTGCACGCGCTGTGGCAACCGCGCTGTGTGCCTGGGGGCACTGCGCACGCGGGGACCATTGGCCCAGGGTCCAAGGGGTGTGCATCGCACACGTCTGAGGTGATCCGATGACGGGGATCAGCCGGCCCACCCAGGTCTGGCCGGGGCGGTGCGCGCTGCCTGCGGGTTAGCGCAGGCGGTGGTGCAGCAAGGCAGAACTGCCCTGCAGTCGGAGGCCTCCAGGACCTCTGGCCCACGCGGTCAAGGCCGCTGCGAGCCCGTCACTTCGATCCGTCACTGCCGCGAACGGCGACGTTGTCGAAGCGCATCAACGGGTTACAGGCGTCGTCACTGTCAGCGCTGCTTCCAGTGACGACGCCGCGCGCTCATCCGGCTAAGGTGCCAGGTGAGCGGCTTCCCATGCCGACATCGGCTACAGCCTCCAGGGGTGCGCGGTGCGGCGGATGAGCACGGCCAAGTCGGCGGTACTGCTCGGTGCAGTGCCGCTGGCGAGGTAGCCAGGGCGCTGCCATGCGGGACGGCGTGTGTGTGCGCTGCAATCTGGTGAAGGCAGCGCCTCTTTGCGAAGAACACTTCAAGGCAGGTGACGACTGCGACGACCTGTTGGCACCGCCGATG